>Ga0208079_1000116_pt1 | contig 45040 bp, 48 predicted proteins | sample NGESurdeep092012_5_FD_184474 | JGI IMG/M metagenome (GOLD analysis project Ga0208079, IMG submission 184474) | Arctic peat soil microbial communities from Barrow, Alaska - NGEE Surface sample 210-2 deep-092012 (SPAdes) | ecosystem: Environmental > Terrestrial > Soil > Wetlands > Peat ... | reverse complement strand
CAGATCGAGGTGGTCGGCACGGCCGCCAACGGCCGGGTCGCGTTGACGATGGTGGAGCAGCTGGCTCCCGACGTCGTGACGATGGACATGGAGATGCCCCTCATGGACGGTATCGAGACCGTCCGGGCAATGCGTCGCCGCGGCGACCGGTGTCGCGTGATCATGTTCACCAGTGTCAGTGTCCGGGACGCGAAGAAGACCTTCGCCGCGCTCGCCGCGGGCGCCAACGACTTCGTCACCAAACCCACGAGCTGGGTCACCACAGGTGCCTCGGTCGCGGGTGTGGCCGAGTCGCTGGTGCCCAAGATCAAGGCCCTGGTGCCGCATGCCGGACCGGGCCCGACGCTGCGCCCCGCCGTTGGTGTTGCTGGCGCAGGGCGCGCCGACCTGAACCGCCTCGCGGCCCGCCCGCAGGGACCGGTGCGCCCGGCGCAGGCGGTGGTCGTCGGTGCCTCGATGGGCGGCTCGGCGGCCCTGCTGGAGGTGCTCCGGTCCGTCACCAGGTTGCCCGTCCCGCTCGTGCTGGTGCAGCACATGGCCCCGATATTCACGCGGCAGCTGGCAGAGTGGCTCAACCGCGTGTGCATGAGTACCGTCCTGGAGTCGGCCGGCGGCGAACAGCTGCAGCCTGGGCACGTGTACGTCGCGCCGGGCGGTCACCACCTTGAGCTGCGCCAGACGGATCGGGGCGTCCGCACGGTGCTCCAGGAGGGTCCCATGGTCAACTCCTGCCGGCCGTCCGTCGATACTCTTTTCCACTCCGCGGTGGGCGTCTATGGCGGGGATCTGCTCGCCGTGGTACTGACCGGGATGGGCTCAGACGGGCTACGGGGCGCCGAGGCCGTGGTCGCTGCGGGCGGAACCGTGGTGGTGCAGGACGAGGCTTCGAGCCTCGTGTGGGGCATGCCCGGGGCTGTGGCCAAGGCTGGTCTCGCCCATCAGGTGCTGCCCCTGGAAGACATCGGCGGCGCCATCATGGCTGCAACCGCGCCGTTGGCCCGTGACCTGGCCTCCTGGGCAGGAGTCAGGTAGCCGTCTGCGCCGGCCAGGGACCTTCGCGGTGCGCACAGTGCCGAGGTCATCCCTGCGGGCGGGCTTGGTAGCGGCCGGCGGGGGTTGTCGTGCTGCACCACGACCGACGTGCCAGCCTTGACGTCGTTGACGACGTCGCCCCTCTTTGGCACGTTCGGGGGCGTCGGTCATCGCCGAGATGGCCATGTCGGGCCCGCCGCTGCCGACCTGCCCGACAAGCTTGGCGAAGTCGGTGTCGGCGAGCTGGAGGCCCGCGCCCAGGATGGGCCCCATCTGGAGCCGGAGGGCGGGCGCCCTGCCGATGACGGCCGCCGCCGGTGCCAGACGCCTCCATCGGGGACGCGGGAGGCGTCCGCGCCCGCCAGGACCCTGCTGCTGGGCGCCGCGGGCGACCGGTGGGCGCACTGCTGCGGCCCCGCGACCGGTGAGCTCGTTCGCCGTGAGGCTCTGGGCTCAGGTAGGGGGCCCGGGCACGGGCACCGTCGGTGGACTCCGCACCGTGGGTGAGCACGTCATCTGCTCGGCGCCCCCGTCTGGACGAGCTGGGTGCACCCCATAGAGTGGTCGGGCCCGGCGGCCCACCACCGCGCGTTCGCCATCACTCCGCTTAGGAGCCCTCCATGTCCATGGACCAGACTTTTTTCGGCGCCGACTTTGGCCAGCTGAACAGCCAGGACCCGCAGATCGCCGGCGTTCTCCTGTCCGAGCTCGAGCGGCTGCGCAGCGGCCTGCAGCTGATTGCCAGCGAGAACTTCACCAGTCCGGCAGTGCTGGCCGCGCTGGGCTCCACCTTGTCCAACAAGTATGCCGAGGGGTACCCCGGGCGCCGGTACTACGGCGGCTGTGCCGAGGTGGACAAGGCCGAGTCGATCGGTATCGAGCGTGCCAAGGCCCTCTTCGGCGCCGACCACGCCAACCTCCAGCCGCACTCGGGGGCCAGCGCCAACCTGGCCGTCTATGGCGCCTTCTGTCAGCCGGGTGACACCGTTCTGGCGATGTCCCTGCCGCACGGTGGTCACCTGACCCACGGCTCGAAGGTCTCCTTCAGCGGCAAGTGGTTCAACGCAGTGCACTACGGCGTGGACAAGCAGACCGAGGACATCGACTATGCGCAGGTGGGCGAGCTGGCGCGCACCCACCGGCCCAAGCTCATCGTTGCGGGTGGCTCGGCCATCCCACGGCTGATCGACTTCGAGTTCTTCCGCGACCTCGCCGACGAGGTGGGCGCGGTCTTCTGGGTTGACGCCGCGCACTTCATCGGGCTGGTCGCGGGCAAGGCGATCCCGAGCCCCGTGCCGTACGCCGACGTCGTCACCTTCACGACGCACAAGGTGCTGCGGGGGCCACGCGGCGGCATGCTGGTCTGCAAGGCGGAGCACGCCGCCAAGCTCGACAAGGCGGTGTTCCCGATGATGCAGGGGGGCCCGTTGATGCACTGCGTCGCGGCCAAGGCGGTCAACCTGCACGAGTGTGCCCAGCCTGCCTACGCGGTGTACGCCAAGCAGGTCATCGCCAATGCCCGGCAGCTGGCAGCTTCGCTGGGCGACAAGGGCATTCGGCCGATCACGGGAGGCACGGACACCCACCTGTCACTGCATGACCTGCAGGGGATCGGGGTGACCGGCAAGGATGCCGAGGCCCGGGCCGGCGCCGCCGGCATCGTGCTCAACAAGAACGCCATCCCCTTCGACCCACAGCCGCCGAACACCGCCTCCGGCATCCGGGTCGGCACCCCCGCGGTGACCACCCAGGGCATGGGCACCGGCGAGATGGAGGTCATCGCCGACCTCATCCATCAGGCCGTGACCCAGACCGACGGCGACCCAGACCACCCCAGGTCCAAGGAGATCCGCGCGCAGGTAAGCGAGCTCGTCGCCCGCTTCCCGGCATACCCTCGGGCCAGTAGCTGATTTATCTGGCTGCATCGTTCTCGAGCTAGGCGCTGGCCCATGCGGGAGTACCTCCTGGTCTTTCTGGTAGCCGCAGTCATCACCTATGCCGCCACCCCGTTCGTGCGGTGGCTCGCCTTCGCGACCGGGGCCATCACGGCGGTGCGCGACCGGGACATCCACACCCATCCGACTCCCCGGCTGGGGGGCCTGGCGATGCTGCTGGGGTTCGTGGCTTCGCTCTTGGTGGCCAGCCGGCTGCCCTACCTGTCGCAGATCTTCCATGGCGGGGAGATGACGGGCGTGCTGATCGGGGCTGTCATCGTGTGTGCCGTCGGGGTGCTCGACGACATCCGGGAGCTGGACTGGCTGACCAAGCTGGCGGGTCAGATGCTGGCGGCCGGGGTGATCGCGTTCAAGGGCGTGCAGCTGCTGTCGCTGCCGCTGTTCGGTGTGACCGTCCTGCCCGCGTCGATGCTGGTGACGATCACGATCTTCATCGTGATCATCTCCACCAACGCGGTGAACTTCATCGACGGCCTGGACGGGCTGGCGGCCGGGGTGGTCGCCATAGCCGGTCTGGCCTTCTTCGGCTACTCCTACCTGCTGTCGCGCAGCTACGACCCGCCGAACGTGTTCTCCTCCGCCACCTTCATCACCGCCGCGCTGGTGGGCTGCTGCGTCGGCTTCCTGCCGCACAACTTCCATCCGGCCCGACTCTTCATGGGCGACTCGGGATCTCTCATGCTGGGGCTCCTGCTGGCTGCGGCGACGATCTCGATGACCGGCAACATCGACCCCAGCGCGCAGGTCGGCGGGAACCCGAACGTCGCGATCTTCCTACCCGTCGTGCTCCCGCTGGCGATCCTGTCGGTACCGCTGCTGGATGTCCTGCTCGCGGTGGTCCGCCGGACCCGCGCCGGACGCCGTCCCTGGCACCCCGATGCCGAGCACCTGCACCACCGGATGCTGCGGCTGGGCCACACCCATGTGCAGGCGGTGCTGCTGCTCTACCTGTGGGCCGCCGTGGTCGCCCTTGGCGTCGTGTCCTTCGCCTTCGTCTCCGGCTGGGTCCCGATCGTGGTCATTGTCGTGGTCGCCGTGGCGGCCGCAGTCCTGACGCTCTGGCTGCCCAGGTGGATGCCTGCCCGCCGCTTGTGATACTTCTCCCAAGCGCTCAGGGTATGGTTTCGGGGTGGCTGACCACACCATGACCAGGGCGAGGACCTCGACCGCAGGGCCGAGAAGGCCTCACCCACACCGCACGATCCGGACACCATGACTCAGGCGAGGACCCACACCGCATGACGCAGGCGCACGCACCGGGACCGGCGCCCGCTGCGCCCTTCGCGGCGATACTTCGCGCCACGGTGGTCCCGATGTCCGCCGCCGTGCCCGTCATCGTGGCCGTGTTCTGGATCACCAGGGGGTCGGCCGGTGGGCTGGGCGCGCTGCTCGGGGCCTGTATCGCGGTGGTCTTCTTCGCCAGCGGCCTGTACGTCATGGCCCGGGTGACCAACGCCAACCCGCTGTCGGTTCTGGCCGGGGCCATCGCCGTCTACCTCGGGCAGGTCATCTTTCTCGGCGTGGTGATTCTCACTCTCTCGGGTGTCCACTGGCTGGACGGGACGGCCTTTGGGCTGTCCGTGCTGGCGGTCGCCCTGATCTGGCAGCTGTGCCAGGTCGTGGCCTTCATGAGGCTGCGCCAGCGCGTGTATGACCAGCCGGCCGACCAGCCAGATGACGAGCTAGCCCAGCGGCGGGTCCCGTGACCAGCAGCGATGGAGGAGCCGATGAACCAGCGCGACCAACCGACCGGGGACTGCGGCGGGCCACCGGACCCCGACGCGGGCCATCCTCGGCTCGAAGAGGCGTACATGTGGAATGTCGTGTCATACCTGATCTCGGGCCCGGTGGTGTTCGGCGGGATCGGATGGGGACTGGATCACTGGCTGGGAACCGCCTTCTTCGTCCCTGTGGGAATCCTCTCGGGGATGTTCGTGTCGCTGTACCTGGTCTGGTTCCGGTACGGTACGCACCAGTGACGTCCGCTGGTCGCACTGGAGTCACGCGCGCCATGGCCGGGGATGTACCGGGCATGGCTGGCCTGACGGCCTCCCGAACCGGTTGGCTGCACACGATCGAGGAGACCCTTTGAGCCTGAACGCGCTGGCCAGCCTGGCTTCGGCCGGTGGTGGCGGCTACCAGACCCCAACCTCCGCGGAGTTCTATCAGCCGCTGTGGTTCGACGGTCCCTTCGCGGTCACCCGGCCGGCCGTCGTGCTGATGCTGTCGGTGGCCGGGATCGCGTGGTGGCTGATTGCCACGACCAGAGCAACCGCGATCGTCCCGAGCAAGGGACAGTGGGTCACCGAGAGCATGTACGGGTTCATCCGCAACGGGGTGGCCCGCGACATCATCGGCAGCAAGGACTTCCTGCGCTTCGTGCCGCTGCTGTTCTCGATGTTCGTGCTGATCCTGGTCAACAACCTGTTCGGCGTGATCCCGCCGATCCAGTACCCGACGATGAGCCGTATCGGCATCCCGATCGCACTGACCCTGGTGGTCTACGTCACCTACCACTACATCGGCATGAAGCGGGTGGGCCTGGGCGAGTACTTCAAGCACCTCGTGCCGGCTGGTCTGCCCGGCTGGATCGTGCCCCTGATCTTCGTTCTCGAGGTCATCACCTTCTTCATCACCCGTCCGCTGACCCTGGCACTGCGGCTCTTCGGCAACATGTTCGCCGGCCACCTGCTGCTGCTGCTGTTCATCACCGGTGGCCAGTACATGATCACCACCGGCGGCATCGGCCTGAAGGTCGCGGGCGCAGGCTCGTACGTGATGGCCTTCGTGCTGACCATCTTCGAGATCCTGATCGAGTTTCTGCAGGCGTACATCTTCACCCTGCTTGCAGCCACCTACATCGCCGGCTCCCTGGTCGACGAGCACTAAGAGATCCACGAATACATGCACACACAGAGGTACTCAACCCATGGCTTCCGCGCGGTGACGTGCCGCGCGGGGCACCAAGAACGAAAGAGGCTCACATCGTGACTGGAAACATCGCCATCCTCGGGTACGGACTGTCCGCCATCGGCCCCGGTGTCGGCATCGGCCTGATCTTTGCGGCCTACATCAACGGTGTCGCCCGTCAGCCTGAGGCCCGCGGCATGCTGCAGTCGATCGCCATCCTGGGCTTCGCCCTGGCCGAGGCGCTGGCCATCTTCGGTCTGGTACTCGCCTTCGTCTTCAAGTAACACCACCTGCCGGCTCGCCGGCACCACGCCAGCAGCACACATGGCAAGAGCAGTACTTGGCACTCAGCACTAGGAGATTCCCGTGCAGCTATTCGCCGCGACGCACGTCGCAGCCTTGGTGACCGCCGGCGAGGCCAACCAGCTCCCCGTTCTGCCCCACTGGGGCGAGCTGATCTTCGGCATCATCGCGTTCGCCCTCCTGTACTTCATCGTGCAGAAATGGGTCGTACCCAACCTCGAGAAGATCTACGCCGACCGCACCGCGGCGATCGAGGGCAACATGGCCCAGGCCGCAGAGGCTCAGCAGCAGGCCCAGGCCGCTCTGGAGCACTACAACGCCCAGCTTGCCGAGGCCCGGGTCGAGGCGGGCCGGATCCGGGGCGAAGCCCAGGAGCAGGGTGCGGCGATCCTGGCCGAGTTCCGTGCTCAGGCTCAGACCGAGGCGAACCGGATCGCGGAGGCGGCGCACAAGCAGATCGAGGCTGAGCGCCAGCTGGCTGTTGTCTCGCTCCGCAGCGAGGTGGGCCGCCTGTCCACCGAGCTGGCCAGCCGCATCGTGGGTGAGTCGCTGCACGACCAGACTCGTGCCAGCGGCATCGTCGACCGCTTCCTCGCCGAGCTCGAGGCCGGTGCTGTCCGGCCCGAGACGGTCGGGCAGGACGCCTGATGCAGGGCTCTTCGCGTGGCGCGTTCGCCGCGGGCCGTGACGCCTTCGTGGCGGCACTGGCCTCCGGAGCCGACGTCTCAGCACTTGCCGGGGACCTGTTCGCCGTGACCGGTGCGCTCGACTCGAGCGCCTCGCTGCGCCGGGCTCTGGTCGACCCGTCCCGGGACGCGAGCGCCAAGCGCGCCCTGGTCGAGTCTCTCTTCGGGCCCAGGACGGGCGCCGCGGCGAACGAGATCGCCACGGTCCTGGTCTCTCAGCGCTGGTCTGACGACCGCGACCTGGGCGACGCCACCGAGTCCCTGGCCGTTGAGGCGGTCGTGGCCTGCGCCGAGGCGGGCGGACGCCTTGATGCTCTCGAGGACGACCTGTTCCGTTTCGGGCGCGTTGTCGCGGCAGACTCGGGTCTGCGTGACGCCCTGTCGGCCCATGGCGGGGACGAGCACGTCAAGGCGGCCCTGGTCGAGGCACTGCTGGAGGGCAAGGCGTCGCCCGAGGCCGTCCGGCTTGTGCGTCAGGGCGCGATGGCCCCGCGGGGCCGGCGCTTCAGCCGGGTTCTGGAGAGCTACCTCGCCGTAGCGGCCAGGCGCCGCGAGCAGCTGACCGCCACCGTCACGGCGGCCTTGCCCCTAGATGAGGTCCAGACGCAGCGTCTTGAGGCGGTCCTGGCCCGGATCTACGGCAGGGTGGTCCAGATGAACGTGGTGCTGGACCCCGGCGTTGTCGGCGGCATCCGGGTGCAGGTCGGCGACGAGGTGGTCGACGGCACGATCCTGCGCCGTCTCCAGGAGGCAGAACGAGCGCTGCTCATGTAGCCGGCGCCCGAGCACACAGGCCCACCCCCACGCTCGCAACGATGGCCGCAAAGGCCGAGGGCAAGAACCGAATCCATGCAGGAACAAGACACACGGCTTCGGCCCGGACGCAATTCGGGCCGCAAACGAGGAGAGAGACACTGATGGCGGAGCTCACGATCCGTCCGGAGGAGATCCGGGACGCGCTGGACAACTTTGTTCAGTCTTACGAGCCCGGCGCGGCCTCGCGCGAAGAGGTCGGCCGAGTGATCGACGCCGGTGACGGCATCGCCCACGTCGAGGGCCTTCCTTCGGCGATGACCAACGAGCTGCTGCAGTTCGCCGACGACACCCTGGGTATCGCGCTCAACCTTGAGGCCCACCAGATTGGTGTCGTCGTTCTGGGTGACTTCTCCGGTGTCGAGGAAGGCCAGGAGGTCAAGCGCACCGGCGAGGTCCTCTCCGTCCCGGTCGGTGACAACTTCCTGGGCCGGGTGGTCAACCCGCTCGGTGTACCCATCGACGGCCTGGGCGAGATCGTCGCCGAGTCACGTCGCGCTCTTGAGCTGCAGGCGCCCGGCGTGATGGACCGCAAGTCGGTGGACGAGCCGCTGCAGACCGGCATCAAGGCCATCGACTCGATGATCCCCATCGGCCGTGGCCAGCGTGAGCTCATCATCGGTGACCGGCAGACCGGGAAGACCACGGTTGCGGTCGACACGATCATCAACCAGAAGGCCAACTGGGAGTCCGGCGACCCGTCCCAGCAGGTCCGCTGCATCTACGTCGGGATCGGCCAGAAGGGCTCGACCATCGCGGCCGTGCGTGGCGTCCTGGAAGAGGCCGGCGCGCTGGCCTACACCACGATCGTCGCCGCCCCGGCCTCTGACGCCGCGGGGTTCAAGTACCTGGCCGCATACACCGGCTCCGCCATCGGCCAGCACTGGATGTATGCCGGCAAGCACGTCCTGATCGTCTTTGACGACCTTTCCAAGCAGGCCGAGGCCTATCGCGCCGTGTCCCTGCTGCTGCGCCGCCCGCCGGGCCGCGAGGCCTACCCCGGTGACGTCTTCTACCTGCACAGCCGGCTGCTCGAGCGTTGCGCCAAGCTGTCGGACGCGATGGGCAGCGGCTCGATGACCGGCCTGCCGATCATCGAGACCAAGGCCGGTGACGTCTCGGCCTACATCCCGACGAACGTCATCTCGATCACCGACGGCCAGATCTACCTGCAGTCCGACCTCTTCAACGCCAACGTGCGCCCCGCCATCGACGTGGGTGTCTCGGTCTCGCGAGTCGGTGGTGCGGCACAGATCAAGGCGATGAAGTCCGTGGCCGGCCGGCTCAAGCTCGACCTGGCCCAGTTCCGTGCCATGGAGGCGTTCGCCATGTTCGCCTCCGACCTCGACCCGGCCTCGCGTGCCCAGCTCGCCAAGGGTGCGCGCCTCATCGAGCTGCTCAAGCAGAAGCAGGCCTCCCCGATGCCGGTCGAGGAGCAGGTCGTGGTCATCTGGGCCGGTACCACCGGTCAGCTCGACGACATTGCCGTCACCGACATCAAGTCCTTCGAGGCGCAGTTCCTGGACCACCTGCGCCGCGAGAAGGACGGTCTGCTCCTGACCATCCGTGAGTCCAAGAAGTTTGACGACGACACGCAGGCCGCAGTGCAGGAGGCCATCGACGCCTTCAAGAAGCAGTTCCTGGCCGGCGGCAAGGACTCTGTTCCGGTCGGTCACGAGCCACAGTCCGCCCCGCTGCCCGAGGCAGATGTCGAGCAGGTCCGGATCGTCAAGCAGAAGCGATGAGCCCCGCCCGGGTGGACACCTGCTGACCAACCGGCTACCGGCTCACCACGGTGAGCACCCGACATACCGGATTCGAACTCTACTAGGAGAGGCGGGAACACATGGGAGCGCAGATGCGGGTCTACCGCCAGCGCATCCGGACCGTCCAGGCGACCAAGAAGATCACCCGCGCGATGGAGCTCATCGCAGCTTCGCGGGTCGTCAAGGCTCGTCAGCGGGTCCACGACCACACGCCGTACGCCCGGGCGCTGACCCAGGCCGTATCCGCGGTGGCGACGTGGTCCAACGTTGACCACCCGCTGACCACCGAGCACGAAACCGTCCGGCGAGCGGCCATGGTGGTCATCACCAGCGACCGTGGCCTGGCCGGTGCCTACTCCTCGTCGGTGCTCAAGGAGAGCGAGAAGCTCGCCGAGAAGCTGCGCACAGAGGGCAAGGAGGTCGTCCCGTATCTCGTGGGCCGCAAGGCGTTGGGCTTCTACAAGTTCCGCCGCCGCGAGTACGCCCACCAGTGGTCGGGTTTCTCCGACAGCCCGACGTTCGAGGTCGCCCGCGAGGTCGGTGACCGGATCACCGCCGACTTCGCCGCGGACTTCGAGCACGACGGTGTCGACGAGGTACACGTGGTGTTCACCCGGTTCGTCAGCATGGTCACCCAGGACCCCGAGGTCATCCGGCTGCTGCCATTGGAGGTTGTCGAGGGCACCGAGCTCCCGGCCTCCGACGAGGTGCTGCCGCTGTACACGTTCGAGCCGAGCCCCGAGCGGGTTCTGGACGCGTTGTTGCCCAAGTACGTCACCGAGCGTCTCTTCGACGCGTTGTTGCAGTCGGCGGCTTCCGAGCTCGCCGCCCGTCAGCGCGCGATGAAGTCTGCCACGGACAACGCCGAGGCACTCATCCGCAAGTACACCCAGCAGGCCAACCAAGCCCGCCAGGCCGAGATCACCCAAGAGATCAGCGAAATCGTGGGCGGCGCCGACGCCCTCGCGTCCGCCAAGTAAGAGGGTAGAGAGAGCAAATGACTGCCGTAACTTCTGAGAACACCGCGGGCGCCCCCGCCCAAGGCGGAACCGGTCGCGTCTCGCGCATCATCGGCCCGGTCATCGACGTCGAGTTCCCCGCCGACGCGATGCCGGCGATGTACAACCTGCTGACCGTCATGGTGGAGCTGTCGGGTGAGAAGAAGAGCCTGAACCTCGAGGTCGCCCAGCACATCGGGGACAACATGGTCCGCGCCATCTCGCTGCAGCCCACCGACGGTGTGGTCCGCGGCGCGCCGGTGCGGGATACCGGTGGCCCGATCACGGTTCCCGTGGGTGACGTCACCTTGGGTCACGTGTTCAACACGACCGGCGACTGCCTCAACCTCAAGGACGGTGAGAAGCTTGAGATCGATGACCGCTGGGGGATCCACCGCCCGTCGCCGGCCTTTGACCAGCTCGAGTCCAAGACGGTCATGTTCGAGACCGGCATCAAGGTCATCGACCTGCTGACCCCCTACGTCCTGGGTGGCAAGATCGGCCTGTTCGGTGGCGCCGGTGTGGGCAAGACGGTCCTGATCCAGGAGATGATCGCCCGCGTCGCCAAGGACCACGGTGGGGTCTCGGTGTTCGCCGGTGTCGGTGAGCGCACCCGTGAGGGCAACGACCTGATCGCGGAGATGGATGACGCCGGCGTTCTCGGTCAGACGGCCCTGGTCTTCGGCCAGATGGATGAGCCGCCGGGCACCCGTCTTCGGGTCGCGCTCTCGGCGCTGACGATGGCCGAGTACTTCCGCGACGTGCAGAAGCAGGACGTGCTGTTGTTCATCGACAACATCTTCCGCTACACGCAGGCCGGTTCTGAGGTCTCCACGCTTCTGGGCCGGATGCCCTCGGCCGTGGGCTACCAGCCCAACCTCGCCGACGAGATGGGTGTGCTCCAGGAGCGGATCACCTCCACCAGAGGCCACTCGATCACCTCGATGCAGGCCATCTACGTGCCGGCGGACGACTACACCGACCCAGCGCCGGCCACGACATTCGCCCACCTGGACGCCACGACCGAGCTCTCCCGCGACATCGCCTCGCAGGGCATCTACCCGGCCGTCGACCCGCTGTCCTCGAGCTCGCGAATCCTGGACCCCCGCTACATCTCCCAGGACCACTACGACACGGCGGTTCGGGTGATCTCGATCCTTCAGCGCAACAAGGAGCTTCAGGACATCATCGCGATCCTGGGCATCGACGAGCTCTCCGAAGAGGACAAGATCCTGGTCAACAGGGCCCGTCGTATCCAGCGCTTCCTGTCCCAGAACACCTACGTTGCCAAGCAGTTCACTGGCCTTGACGGTTCGACCGTCTCGCTGGCCGACTCGATCGAGGGCTTCACCAAGATCGCGGACGGTGAGTATGATCACGTCGCCGAGCAGGCGTTCTACATGTGCGGTGGCCTCGATGACGTCGAACGCCAGTGGGCAGACATCCAGAAGAACCTCTGACCCTCGCCGCAGGCGTACGGTTGGGGCGCACCAGATGACGGACACACCTTGGCAATGAACAGGACTCAGTGTCCCGGTCGTCCAAAGATGCCCGTTAGAATTGCCGAACACGGTCGTGAGAGGAGGAACCCATGAGTCCTTTGTACGTCGAGCTCGTCGCCGCGGACCACAAGGTGTGGGAGGGCGAAGCCAAGCAGGTCAGCGCGCGCACCGTCGAGGGTGAGCTGGGAATCCTGCCCGGCCATACACCGCTGCTGGGGATCCTGGTCAGCGGCGACGTCCGGATCGAGTCCATGGCAGGTCAGATCCACGTGGCCACGATCGACAGCGGCTTCCTGTCGGTGGACCACGACCGGGTCACCATCGTTGCCGAGGCTGTCGAAGCCTCCCGGATCAACGCCTGACACCACGGTGAACGAACTGTGGCTCTCCGGCGCAGTGCTGGTTGGCGGCTGCCTGCTCATCCTGGCGTTCGTGCTGAGCTCCATCTTCATTCGGCGACGGCTGATCGCGCGCGGCAAGCCCCTGACGGTCTGTGCGCTGCGAGACCCTGGTGAGACCCGCTGGCGCTATGGGCTGGTGCGCTACCGCGCGACCGGGCTCGAGTGGTTCACGCTGACCGGGATCTGGGTGCGGCCGGCCAGGCGGTGGGAGCGGAACCTGCTTCAGTTCGGCGCGGGTCGGCCCATGGAGACCGGCGAGCGGCCTGAGATCCTGGTCGACGGGGCCATCAAGGTCGACTGCCGCTACCGAGAGGCGCGTTTCGAGATCGCCCTGGCACAGGCTGAGTACACGGCGCTGCGGTCCTGGCTGGAAGCCTCTCCGCCGGGGAGAAGCTTCTACGTCGCCTAGCTGTACCCGGCCAGGACGTTCGTGACGGTCGCCATGGCCCACCGAAGCTGTGCGCCGTTGCAGGACACGTCGCCGCCATCGCCGCCCAGCAGTGGTCCACCAGGTCAGGGCTGTGCGTGGGCCCCGCGGACAGGGGAGAACCGTCCAACCGCACACTGCACACTGCACACTGCAACGGGCCTACCGCCAGCCTTCACCAGCAACAGTGCGCGTGCCGACGCCCTTGCGCCCTGGTGGATCAACACCATCATGGACGGTGGATCAACACCATCATGGACGAAGCCACCCAGTCCTTTGAGGCCAACCCCGGTCAGCGGGGTGTCACCCACCTGGTGGCTGAGTACACCTGATAGCCGCTCGCCGAGGCCCTGGTCAGCCTCGCCTACTTCTTGGCATCGCGCTGCGCTCGTCCGCCGCCCGGCGCCCAGAGCACGTCGCCGCCGATCTGCAGGTTGGCCACCCGTCCCAGGATGAACAGCAGGTCCGAAAGACGGTTGAGGTACTTGGCGGTGAGCGGGTTGACCCCGCCCACCCCCTTGGTGCTGCCATCTGGGGCTGGCTGGTCGCCGTAGGTCGCCAGCGCGCTCCAGGCGGAGCGCTCGGCGCGACGGCTCACCGTCCGGGCCACATGAAGGTAGGCCGACCCGGGCGTGCCGCCGGGAAGGATGAACGAGGCAAGCTTGGCGAGCTCGCCGTTGAAGCGGTCGCAGTCGGCCTCGAGCTCATCGACCCAGATGTCCTTGACGCGAAGCGGCGGGTACTCGTAGCTGGCTGCCAGCGGTGTGCACAGGTCCGCCCCGACGTCGAAGAGGTCATTCTGGATCCGGGCCAGCACCTCCCGCACATCCTCGCGCAGCGCCCCGCAGGTGGCCGCCACACCGATGCAGCTGTTGGCTTCGTCGGTGTCGGCATAGGCAATGAGACGGGGGTCGGTTTTGGTGGTGCGGCTGAAGTCCCCCAGTGCCGTGCTGCCGTCGTCACCAGTGCGGGTATAGATCCTTGTCAAGTTGACCATGGACGGAATTGTCGCAGACTTCAGACCGGTAGGCTCACGCTGTGATGGAGCGGTTTCGTGTTGTCGGTGGTTCCAGTCTTGGCGGAGAGGTCTCGGTCGTGGGGGCCAAGAACAGCGCCCTGAAGCTGATGGCGGGGGCTCTGCTGGCGGTGGGCAGGACCCGGCTGAGCAACGTGCCGGCAATCATTGACGTGACGATCATGGCCGAGCTGCTGCGGCGGCTCGGGTGCGCCGTGGACTGGGACCCGGACGGCGGGGTCGTCGAGCTCGATGTCCCCGAAGCCGTCATGCACCGCGCGGACTATGAGCTGGTCCGGGCGCTGCGCGCCTCCATCTGTGTCCTTGGCCCACTGGTGGCCCGATGCGGGCGGGCGGATGTGGCGGTTCCCGGCGGTGACGCGATCGGGTCCCGGGGTCTGGACATGCACGTCGCGGGCCTGGAGACGCTCGGGGCCACGGTGCACGTCAACCACGGTTACCTCGTGGCCGAGGCGCCAGAGGGCCTGCATGGGGGACTGATCCGGCTGGACTTCCCTAGCGTTGGCGCCACCGAGAACATCCTGATGGCAGCGGTGCTGGCCAAGGGGACCACCCGGGTGACAAACGCCGCGCGTGAGCCTGAGATCGTCGACATCGCAGCGTTCCTGAGCAAGATGGGTGCCCGGATCGGGGGAGCCGGAACATCGGTCATCGAGGTGGAGGGTGTCGCCGCCCTGACGGCGGTGTCGCACGAGGTCGTGCCCGACCGTATAGCGGCCGGCACCTGGGCCTTTGCCGCCGCGACGACCGGTGGCGACGTCGAGGTCGTCGGCGCCCTGCCAGAACACCTGGGCACACCGTTGGACCTGCTGGCCATCGGGGGTTCGGACATCACGGTGACCGATCGCGGGTTTCGGGTGAGCGCCGATGGGCGCCGGTCGGCGTTCGACGTGGCCACCTTGCCCTACCCTGGCTTCCCCACCGATCTGCAGCCCTTTGCCCTGGTCTACAACGCCGTGGCCCACGGCAGCGCCATGGTGACCGAGAACGTCTTCGAGGCGCGTTTACGGACCGTGCAGGAGCTTGCCCGTCTGGGCGCCCAGGCGCGGGTCGACGGCCATCACGTCATGCTGCACGGGGTCCAGCGGCTCTCCGGGGCACCCGTCCAGGCCAGCGACATCCGCTCAGGGGCGGCGCTGGTCATCGCCGGCCTGGTCGCCGACGGCACGACGACGGTCGGGCGTGCCTACCACGTCGACCGCGGCTATGCGGGCTTTGCCGAAGCGCTGCGCGGGCTCGGGGCCGATGTCACCCGCGAACCGGACGAGGTCGCCCCCTTCCTCTGACGCCCCTGATCCAGCCGGCTGGTTCCTGGGCCGCCCGACACCGGCGACCGGGCCGATCTGGGTCGCTGCCGAACCGTTACCGCCGGCCTCCCAGGGTTCTGTCATGTGCCGGGGTCAGGATGGCCACAGGTCACGGGGATGGCTCCCGGGCCGGAACGCTGGTTTGAGGGGAGCTGAGCATGGCTTTGACAGCTGGGGGAAGAGCGCCTGTGAGGGTGGCCGAGATCTGTGTGGGCCAGGAGGTCGAGGTTTCCGGCCGGCTCGACGTGGACAGCGTGGCCGAGGTCAGGCTGGCCCTGCACGACATCCTGGCCCGGGGACAGGGCGACCTGTTGGTCCATCTGGCACAGGCCGAGGTCCATGATGCCACCGGACTGGGAGTGATCGTCGGCGCCCATCATCGGGCGCGCCATGTCGGGCGGCGGTTGGTACTGGTCGATGTCTCACCCCGCCTGGACCTGCTGCTGCGTGCCTCCCGGCTGCACCGGGTCCTGGCCCGTGGCCCGGCAGAGGGCTTGCCCACCGGGGGCCCTGAGACTCCGGTGCTGCTGGGTTTTGCCCACACTGTGGTGCCTTTCACCCCCTGAGGACCTCCCGGGCGCGCCGTACCAGCCGGTACATTCAGCGTTATGTCACCGGCACAGACCGATCGGCCCAACGACCGCCCAGAGAACCGCCCGCAGCGGGACCCCGCGTGGGTCATGCGCACCTATGCCGGACACTCCAGTGCGGGCGCGAGCAACGAGCTCTTCCGGCGCAACCTGGCCAAGGGACAGACCGGTCTGTCTGTCGCCTTTGACCTGCCCACGCAGACCGGCTACGACCCCGACCACGCGCTGGCCCGCGGTGAGGTCGGCAAGGTCGGCGTGCCGATCAGCCACATCGGCGACATGCGGGCCCTCTTTGCGGACCTCCCACTGGCCCAGATGAACACCTCCATGACCATCAACGCCACCGCGATGTGGCTGCTGGCGATGTACCAGGTGGTCGCCGAGGAGCAGGCCGTTGCGGCAGGCCACGATCCTGGGGAAGCGGTCAGGTCGCTGACCGGGACCACTCAGAACGACATCATCAAGGAGTACCTCTCGCGCGGGACCTATGTCTTCGCGCCCCAGCCCTCCATGAGGCTGATCACCGACATGGTGGCCTACACGGTCGCCGAGATACCCAGGTGGAACCCGACCAACATCTGCAGCTACCACCTTCAGGAGGCCGGTGCCACGCCGGTCCAGGAGATCGCGTTCGCCATGTGCACCGCCATCGCGGTCCTTGATGCGGTCCGCGACTCGGGTCAGGTCCCGCCCGAGCGTTTCGGGCAGGTCGTCAAGGCGATCTCCTTCTTCGTCAACGCCGGCGTGCGCTTCGTGGAGGAGATGTGCAAGATGCGCGCGCTGGTCCAGCTCTGGGACGAGCTCACGGCCCAGCGATACGGCGTCAGCGACCCCGCCCAGCGCCGGTTCCGGTACGGCGTCCAGGTCAACTCACTTGGCCTGACCGAAGCCCAGCCGGAGAACAACGTCCAGCGAATCGTGCTGGAGATGCTCGCCGTGACGCTGTCCAAGGATGCCCGGGCCAGGGCTGTCCAGCTGCCGGCCTGGAACGAGGCACTGGGGCTGCCCAGGCCGTGGGATCAGCAGTGGTCTCTGCGGATGCAGCAGGTGCTGGCCTTCGAGTCGGACCTGCTGGAGTACGACGACCTGTTTGCCGGGTCCGCCGTTGTCGAGGCCAAGGTGGCCGAGCTGGTCCGGGGGGCCAGGGCCGAGATCGACCGGGTCCAGGAGATGGGCGGGGCCGTGGCAGCGGTCGAGTCGGGATATATGAAGTCGGCGATGGTGGCTTCGCACTCGCTGCGGCGGATGCGGATCGAGGCGGGCCAGGACATCGTGGTGGGGGTCAACAAGTTCACCACGACCGAGCCGAACCCGCTGACCGCCGACCTCGGTGCGGCGGTCATGACCGTGGACCACGACGTGGAGGCCAAGGCCGCCGCCGCCGTCGTCGCATGGCGCGCCGACCGCGACTCCACCGAGTCCGGCCGCAGGGCAGCGCAGTCGGCGCGCGCCGCTCTGGTCCGGGACGCACGCTCGGGGGCCAACCTGATGCCGGCTTCCCTGGAGGCTGCCCGCGCTGGTCTGACCACGGGGGAGTGGGCCCAGGCGCTGCGGGACGTCTTCGGTGAGTACCGTGCGCCCACAGGGGTTTCCGGGTCCGTGGGGGTCAGCGAGGCGCTGGCCGGTGGCGAGCTCGCGAAGGTGCGCGAGCGGGTCCGTGCCACGGGGCAGGAGTGTGGCCAGCGGCTGCGCATCCTGGTGGGCAAGCCGGGCCTGGACGGGCACAGCAACGGCGCCGAGCAGGTTGCCGTCCGGGCGCGCGACGCCGGTTTCGAGGTCATCTACCAGGGCATCCGGCTTACTCCCGAGCAGATCGTCACCGCGGCCGTGGCCGAGGACGTCCACTGCGTCGGCCTCTCGATCCTGTCGGGCTCCCACATGGAGCTGGTCCCTCGAGTGCTGGATGGCCTGAAGGCGGCCGGAGCCGGCGACCTGCCGGTCATCGTCGGCGGCATCATCCCCGACAGCGACGCCACGCAGCTGCGCGCGATGGGGGTCGCCGCCGTGTTCACCCCCAAGGACTTCGGCCTGACCGAGATCATGGGCGGCATCGTCGACGTGATCCGGGCTTCGCGCGGCCTGTCCACCAGCTAGCCGGCCCAGGTCCGGCTTGGGCTGGGACGGCCGTCGCCACGAGCAGCAGGAGACCTGGGCGGAACGCCGTTGAGCACAGGTCTTTCCCTCTTGCTCGCCTCGAGCCTGGACGGGTCCTTCGCGGCTCGAGGCAGATCTGTGCACCTGGCTGCAGGAGGCCGCGAGCGGCGATGAGGACTACGGGTATGAGTCCTTGATGGAAAACCGTGGACGCGCTCGCCACGGGAGCCGGTACCTACGCCCACATCGAGCATCTGGACCCCTTGCCGTTCGGTGGGCGGCCGGTGTTCGTGTCCACCCGCCGGCGCCGGCCGCGGCCGGGTCACCTTCTGGCCGCAGTCACCTCCAGCCGCGCTGGAGCGCTGGAAAAGCCTGGGCCTTGACCGGGTCTACGTCGACGGGGGCGCCCTCATCAGCGAATTCCTCGCCCACGCACTGGTCGATGACCTGGTCCTGACCACGGTCCCGGCTCTCCTTGGCAGCGGCGTACCGTTGTTCCACCCCGTCCTCGTCAAGACGGCGCTGTGGCTCGAGGCTGTCACCAGCTGGCCGAGCGGCGTGGTCAACCTCTCCTGCTCCCGAGTGCAGAAAGGGCGACCGTGAGCGATCTGCAGTGTCCTGCAACGATGCTCATCGCCGCCGGTGGCGAGGCGCAGTGTGCCGCCGGCTGCGTCCGGTCGCAGGACGACTGCGCTCACGCAGCAGTCGTCGGGCTCAGGTGCGCCACCTCGTGGCCCAGGTGGCGCATCGCCGGGCTGCCGCGGTGTACAGCAGCGCGATGCGGCGGGCCGTCGAGTCGGCCGAGCTGGCGGCATCCGCACTGGGCCTTCCGGTCGTCGTGCTCGACGGTCTCCAGGAGCTCTCGGCCGGTGACCGCGAGCCGGTGAGCTGCGATGACCGGGGGGCGCGGCACGTCAGCCACGCGATGGTGCAGGCCGGCCTCGACATCGGCTGGCCCCCCAGCCCAGGACGGCCCGCTGGTCGTCGAACGGTTCGGCGAGGCGACCGGCGCGATCGCCGACACCCACCGGGGCGAGACCGTGCTCGTGTTCACCGACGGCGCGGTGATGTCGCTGGCCATCCGAAGGCTTTCGGCCAACGTGGGCGACCACCTTGCCGGAGCACCCAACCTGGCCCACTGCGCTGTCGGGCAGGTGGAGGTTGACTCCGACGGCTGGCGGCTCGTGTCCTGGCCCGGTCTCTCAGAACAGGCGTGAGGCCACGTCGTCGATGCCCTTGAGCGCGTCGTAGTCCAGCGTCACGCACCGGATGCCACGGTCCTTGGCCAGGGTGCGCGCCTGCGGCTTGATCTCCTGGGCGGCAAAGACACCGACGACCGGCGCCAGATGCGGGTCGCGGTTCATCAGCTCCAGGTAACGGGTGAGCTGCTCGACGCCGTCGATGTCCCCCCGGCGCTTGATCTCGACGGCAACGCTGCCCCCGGAGGCGTCCTTGCACAGGATGTCGACCGGCCCGATGGGGGTCATGAACTCCCTGCGGACCAGCGTGTATCCCTGGCCGAGGGTAGCGATGTGCTCGGCGAGCAGCCTCTGCAGGTGAGCCTCCGCGCCATCTTTGACCAGGCCGGGGTCCAGGCCCAGCTCATGGGCGCAGTCATGCAGCACCTCGTGCAGCCGAACCCGCAGGCGGTCGTCCGACTTGGCGTGCTGGACCACCCAGACCGACGTGACGCCGTCTGCGATCTCGTCCGCCTCGGGGACGACCTCTGCCATCGCACACGGCGGTGACATCCAGTTCAACGGTTTGTAGGACCCCCCGTCGCTGTGCACGAGCACCGACCCGTCCGCCTTGACGACCAGCAACCGGGTCGCCAGCGGCAGATGGGCCTGGAGCCGACCCTCGTAATCCACGCTGCACCGCGCTATGACCAGTCGCACGGACCGGATCCTACCGAGCCGGTCTGGGCCCGTGATCATCGCCTCGCAGAACTCGCCCCCCAAAACCTGGGTTCCTCTGACAGACTCAGCGCCATGGCTCATGACTTCGCAACAGTTGGCGTGATCGGACTCGGCACCATGGGTGCGGGCATCGTGGAGGTGTTCGCCCGCAGCGGCCTGGACGTCGTCGGGGTCGAAGTCTCGCCCGAGGCGCTCGAGAGGGGCAAGGCGGTCCTGCGGCACTCGACCGACCGCGCGCTGTCCCGGGGCAAGCTGAGCGAGCAGGCACAGACCGAGCTGCACGACCGGGTGCGCTTCACCTGCGACATGGTCGACCTCGCCGAGTGCGACCTCGTGGTCGAGGCAGTGCCCGAGCATCTGGATCTCAAGCGTGAGATCTTCGCCCAGCTGGACGAGATCGTGAAGCCGGAGGCGATCCTGGCCACCAACACCTCCAGCCTGTCGGTCACCGAGATCTCGGTGGCCACCGAACACCCGCGCAGGGTCGTCGGGATGCACTTCTTCAACCCGGCACAGGTGCAGAAGCTCGTCGAGATCGTCCGGACCGTGGTCACCGAGGATGCCGTTGTCGAGGACGTCAAGGCGCTGGCCGAACGACTGGGCAAGCTGCCGGTCATCATCGGTGACAAGGCCGGCTTCATCGCCAACGCACTGCTGTTCGGCTACCTCAACCACGCCGTCGACATGTACGAGAGCCGTTACGCCACCCGCGAGGACATCGACGCGGCGATGCAGCTCGGTTGTGGACTGCCGATGGGTCCTCTGGCCCTGATGGACCTGATCGGGCTCGACACGGCCTACGAGATCCTGGACACGATGTACAAGCAGGGGCGCGACCGGCTGCACGCGCCGAGCCCGATCCTCAAGCAGATGGTCACCGGTGCTCTGAAGGGTCGCAAGACCGGCCGCGGTTTCTACACCTACGACGAGGCAGGCAGCTCCACAGTCGTGCCCGACAACCTCACGCCCCTGCACAGCGGCGCCCACGAGGGTGGCCTGCGAACCGTGAGAACCGTTGGCGTCGTCGGCTCTGGCACGATGGCGACCGGCATCATCGAGGTCTTCGCCAAAGCCGGGTATGACGTCACGTACGTGGCGCGCTCGGCGGCCAAGGTCGAGGCGGTCAAGAAAGCCATCGCCAAGAGCCTGGAGAAGGCGGTCCAGCGCGGCAAGCTGAGCGACGAGGCCCGCAACGCGGTCGCCGGGCGTCTGAAGGGCACCACGGCCCTGGAGGACCTCGCCCAGGTCGACCTGGTCCTTGAGGCCGTCGTGGAGGACCTCAAGGTCAAGCAGGCGCTGTTCGAGAACCTCGACGAGATCTGCAGGCCGGGCGCGATCCTGGCCACGACCACCTCCTCGCTGCCGGTCATCGAGTGCGCCGTGACGACCAAGCGCCCTGGCGACGTGGTCGGTATGCACTTCTTCAACCCGGCCCCGATCATGAAGCTGGTCGAGGTCGTTCACACCGTCTCGACCGGGGACGACGTCGTGGCCACGGTCCAGGACCTGTGCCGCAAGGTCGGCAAGCATCCGGTGACCTGTGGGGACCGCGCCGGCTTCATCGTCAACGCCCTGCTCTTCCCCTACCTCAACGACGCGGTCAAGATGCTGGAGGCCCACTACGCCAGCGCCGATGAGATCGACACGGCCATGAAGACCGGCTGCGCCTACCCGATGGGCCCGTTCGAGCTTCTGGACGCGGTCGGTCTGGACGTGTCCCTGGCCATCCAGCGTGAGCTCTACCTGGAGTTCCGGGAGCGCGGATTCGCACCGGCGCCGTTGCTCGAGCACCTCGTCACCGCCCGGTACCTCGGTCGCAAGGTGGGACGCGGATTTCGCACCTACGTGTAGGGTCCACACCGAGACCGCGGACCTGCGCCTGCGACAATGGGGTCATGCCCAGAGCACATCGCCGTCGCCATGAGGCCGCCGAGCTCGATCTGGACCGCGCCCTGGGCGGGACTGCTCGGCGTGAGTCCCACGGCGACGGGCAGTGGTTCGTCCGCCGGGTCAGTGGCGCCGGATCAGCCAAGTCCTTCAGGTGCCCGGGCTGCCAGCAAGAGGTGGCACCAGGGACACCGCACGTCGTTGCCTGGCCCGCTGATGGCATAGGTGGCCTGGAAGACCGCCGTCACTGGCACACCCCCTGCTGGACCGCTCGTGGTCGGCGCACACCGAGGGGATCGTCTCGGTGATGGGTGCTGGCACGCACACGATTCGGGCGAACACGGTCCTGCCGGCACGCCGTCGCGACATCGAGCTTCACACTTCGGACGGCTTGGCTCTGGTGGGGGAGCTGGCGCTGCCACTGGAGCGGGACCCGGTTGCCACGCTGGTGACCTTGCACCCGCTGCCCACCCACGGCGGCTTCATGGACAGTCACGTCCTGAAGAAGGCGTCCTACCGCCTGCCTGCCCTGGCCGACATCGCCGTCCTGCGGTTCAACACCCGTGGCACGACCTCCCCGCGTGGCACGTCCGAGGGCAGCTTTCACGACGCCCGCGACGAGCGCTTCGACGTCGCGGCGGCCATCGAGTTCGCCCGGGTTGCTAGCGACCCTGCGCTGGTGAGCCGCTGGCTGCTCGGGTGGTCCTTCGGCAGCGACCTTGCCCTGATGTACGGCAACGACCCCGCTGTCGAAGGCGCCATCCTGCTCAGCCCACCGCTGAAGTACAGCGGCCCCGAGCACCTGGCCGCCTGGGCACGCTCGGGCAGACCCCTGGTAGCGCTCGTGCCCGAGCTCGACGACTACCTGCGACCCGACGAGGCTGTGGCGCGCTTCGCCGCCGTTGCCCAGACAAGGGTGGTCGCCGTTGCGGGCGCCAAGCACCTGTGGGTGGGGGAGAGCTACGTACGCCGGGCGCTCGACGAGATCGTGGCCACCGTGAGCCCGGGCGCCGCTGCCTTGCCGACGGCGTGGGACGGTGACGTGGTACAGGCGCCACACTGACCGGCCAAAGGCGACTGCGGAGCTCGCGCTCTCATCAGGGCCCGCATGAGGGCCCTGGTGAGAGTGTGCCTCTGGGCCACGAACGGGTCTTCACCAACGTGCCCGAACAGCGGCTCTAGGTCGCCAGCACCGCCAGATCCCGAGGCCGCAGGTTGAGCCGCTCGCTGCCGTCGGGGGTGACGGCCACGATGTCCTGACCCGCGCGCCATGTCTGCCCGGCAGGTAGGTGCCCGGCTCGATGGAGGACGTCACTCCGGGCTCGAGCACGGTGGTGTTGCCGGCCACGACGTAGGGCCCCTCGTGGGTCTGCAGCCCGATGCCGTGACCGGTCCGGTGAAGGAACCCTTGCCCGTATCCGGCCGCGCCGATGATGGTGCGAGCCGCGGCGTCGACCGACTCCGCGCTCACCCCCGGGCCGGCGTGCTCGCAGGCCGCCATCTGCGCGCGCAGCAGCACGCCATAGTAGTGGCTGACCTCGGCGGGCGGGCTCCCCAGGGCGTAGGTGCGGGTCGCCTCCGAGCAGTAACCCGCCTCGGTGGTGCCACCGATGTCCACCACCACCGTGTCACCGGCCTGCAGGACCCGATCGGAGACCTCCGCGTGTGGGCTGGCGCCGTTGGGCCCGGACCCGACGACGACGAAGTCGACCCGTGTGTGGCCCTTGCTGATGGTTGCCTCGGCGATGTCAGCCCACCGCACGCTCGGTGCGGTGGGCACGAAGCCACTGCGCCATCTGGGCGTGCACCCGGTCGATGGCCTCACCGGCGCTGCGCAGGGCCTGGACCTCTGCTGCGCTCTGAGCCATCCTCAGCCGGCGCAGCACCGGGCCGGCGAGAACCTGTCGCGCGTGTGGCATCGCGGCGCGAAACGAGAGAACCTTCTCGGCCCACATGCGCTCGTGCAGTGCCACCGTGGAGGCGCTGCCGACGACTCCGGTGACCACTGCCACCGGGTCAGCCGACTCCTGCCAGGGCCTGACCTCTATGTCCAGCCCGGACACTGGGGACCCCTGGGCAGCCAGCTCTTCCAGGGCCGGCACCACCAGGGCGGGCGCCCCGTGGCGGGCAGGACCAGGCAGGTCAGCCGTTCCAGGGCAAGGGCGTCATACCGGCTCAGGTAGCGCAGGTCCGCGCCCGGAGTGACCAGCAGCGCATCGAGCCCGGCCTGCGCCAGTGCGTCGCGCGCGCGGTCCAGCCGGCCGGCGAAGCCAACGTAGTCAGCCATCCTCACTCCTCTACGCGACGTTGCCCAAGGCGCGCTTGACGAACGGCGCACCCGCCACTGCGATGAGCCCGGCTACCCCGACGTAGATCGCCACACTGCCGAACACCGCACCTGGCGTCTTGTTCTGCAGCGTTCCTGCGGTCAGGCCGGCGAACAGGTTGGCGAGCGCCGTGGCCACCAACCACACTCCCATCATCTGGGAGATCCGGTCGCGAGGTGCGAGCTTGGTGATCGAGGACAGCCCCACGGGAGACAGGCACAGCTCGCCGACGGTGTGCAGGACGTAGGTCACGACCAGCCAGGTCATCGCCACCGAACCCGGCCTGGTCGCGCCCGCGGCGCCCCAGGCCAGCACGAAGAACCCAGCCGAGAGGCCGAGCAGGCCGAGCGCGAACTTCAGCGGGATGGACGGGCTCATGTTCCGGCGCGCCAGCCAGGTCCAGAGGTAGCCGAAGACCGGGGCGAGCAAGATGATGAAGATCGGGTTGACGTTCTGCAGCCACGACGTCGGCATCTGCCAACCCATGACGTTGCGGTTGGTGGGCCTCTCCGCGAACAGTGTCATCGACGAACCGGCCTGCTCGAAGCCGGACCAGAAGATCGCCGACAGGGTGAACAGCCAGACGACGACCAGGATGCGGCGCTTGTCCTCGCGGCCGTAGCCGCCCCCGAGCAGCAGGGAGGCGAAGTAGAGGCCAGCCAGACCGACGATGCCGTAGCCGATGTACAGGGCCACGTCGGTCAGCGAGACGGTGACCACGCCCACCACTGCCAGCCAGGTCAAGATGGCCACGACGGCAGTGACCGTTGCGACCAGAGCGTAGAGCTTCACCGATCGGGCGGTGCGCACAGCTGGGGGTCCGACCTCGGTGCGCAGCCCGGCCGAGCCGAGGTACCTGGTGCCCATCCGGTACTGGACGAGCCCGGTCAGCATGCCGAAACCAGCCGCGGAAGAGCCCCAGCGGTAGTTGACCTTCTCACCAACGAAGCCGCAGATGAACGGACCCATGATCGCGGCGAGGTTGATGCCCATAGAGAAGACGGAGAGGCCCGCGTCCCGGCGTGCGCCTTGGTTGACGGCCCGGATGCTCGTCCGGCCCCTGCCTTCCCAGAACATGGGCTCCAACGTCGTACAGCCGGCCGACGATGGTGGAGACGTTGGGCTTGAGCAGGCCGGTGCCCACCATGATGAAGAACAGCCCGGCAAAGAAGGTCGGCAGCAGCGGCAGCCCGATGAGCGGGCCGGCGAGGGTGAAGTGTCCCAGGGCGATGATGCATCCACCGACGAAGACCGAGCGCCGCTGACCCCACAGCCTGTCGGCGACCCAGCCGCCGGGCAGGGCGAGCGGGTAGACCATGGAGGTGTAGAGGCCGTCGATGGCGGTCGAGTTGCGGACTCGAGCCCCAGACCCGGATTGGCGCCGGTCACCGCGGCGGTCATGAAGAGCACGAGCAGGGCCCTCATGCCGTAGTAGCTGAACCGCTCCCACAGCTCGGTCAGGAAGAGCGTGGACAGACCACGAGGATGGCCCAGCCACCTCCGCTGGTCGGGTGTCGCCGCGACGTCGGGTGGTTCCAGGATGGTGCTGGCCATGTGTCGGCCCCTTCACTGCTCTGGTGCTGCGACCAGGTAGGCAACGCTGCCTGGTCGAGGCCCCAGATCGTGGAGACCGCGCGATTATGGGCTATAGAGAGCGGTTTCGGCCCAGAGACAGGGGGTTGTCCCAAGCCTTGGTCAGAAGGCTTCTATCATGCGTCCCTGAACCGGTTTATCGCAGGGAGCAGGGCCGCCCGCTTCTCCAGGTCCGTGGCGCCCAGACCGGTCTGCGGGGCCAGGGCGAGCACCCCGACCTTGCCCTGGTGCAGGTTGCGGTGAACGTCGTAGGCCGCCTGACCGACCTGGTCCAGGGGGTAGGTCTTGCTCAGGGTGGGGTGGATGAGCCCGCGCAGGATCAGGTCGTTGGCCTCCCAGGCCTCACGGTAGTTGGCGAAGTGCGAGCCGACGATGCGCTTCAGGCTCATCCACAGGTAGCGGTTGTCGTACTCGTGCAGGAACCCCGAGGTCGAGGCGCAGGTCACGATGGTGCCGCCCCGGCGGGCGACGAAGACGCTGGCGCCGAAGGTCTCGCGGCCCGGGTGCTCGAAGACGATGTCGGGGTCCTTGCCGCCGGTCAGCTCGCGGATCTTGGCGCCGAAGCGCTTCCACTCGCGTGGGTCCTGGGTGTTCTGGTCCTTCCAGAACCGGTAGCCCTCGCCGGTGTCATGGCTGCGGTCGATGACCAGCCTGGCGCCCATCTTGCGGCAGATCTCCGCCTTGTCAGGGCTGGAGACCATGCAGATCGGGGTGGCGCCGGAGGCGAGCGCCATCTGGGTGGCGTACGAGCCGAGCCCCCCGCTGGCGCCCCAGATGAGAACCACGTCGCCCAGCTTCATCCCAGCACCGTTGCGCGAGACGAGCTGACGGTATGCCGTGCTGTTCACCAGCCCGGGGACCGCAGCCTCCTCCCAGGTGAGGTGGGCGGCCTTGGGCATCAGCTGGTTGGCCTTGACCAGCGCGAGGTCGGCCAGACCACCGAAGTTGGTCTCGAAGCCCCAGATGCGCTGCTCAGGGTCCAGCATCGTGTCGTTGTGGCCGTCGGCGTGCTCGAGCTCCACGGACAGGCAGTGGGCCACGACCTCATCGCCGGGTCTCCAGGCATTGACACCAGGGCCGGTGCGCAGGATGACACCGCAGAGGTCGGAGCCGACCACGTGATACGGCAGGTCGTGCTTCTTGGTTGCCGGCGACATCCGGCCATAGCGCTCCAGGAAGCCGAAGGTCGACATGGGCTCGAAGATCGAGGTCCACACGGTGTTGTAGTTGATCGCGCTGGCCATCACCGCCACGAGCGCCTCGCCCGGGCCGAGCTCGGGCACGCCCACCTCCTCCACGTGCAGGCTCTTGCGCGGGTCCTTGTCGCGGCTGGCCATGCCGGCGAACATCTCGACCTCGTCCTTGTGCACCGTGACGGCGCGGTACCTGGCCGGGATCTCAAGTGCGGCATACGTCTGCAGCGATCGGTCGCCGGACAGGATCGCATCGCGAATGGCCTGCATCGGGGCACTCCTCAGGACGGGGCGGGCAGGTCGGGACCTGCTGTCTCGGTCTGAAACTACTTGGGCGCGGGGCGCAAGGGGAAGGCCCTGACCACTTCGGCACGGTGACCTCGCTCACCGCACGCGCTGGTTCTCCTCAGGGCGCGGGGGAGGCGGCCGGCTCGACCAGCTCGACCAGGACCCCGCCGGCGTCCTTGGGATGGATGAAGTTCGTCCGGCTGTCGGCCGTACCGCGGCGCGGCGCGTCAAACAGCAGACGCATTCCCCGCTCACGCAGTGTCGCCGACACGGCGTCGAGGTCCTCGACGCGGTAGGCGATCTGCTGGATCCCCGGACCCGATCGATCGAGGAACTTGGCGATGGTGGACTCCGGTGAGATCGGTGCGAGCAGCTGGATGCACGAGCCGGACGCGCCCACACCCATCATCGCCTCTCGGACCCCCTGATCCTGGTTGGTCTCTTCGTGCAGCAGGGACATCCCGTAGGTGTCGCGGTAGAAGGCGATCGCGGCATCGAGGTCGCGCACCGCCACGCCAACGTGGTCGATGGCGGTGAAAAGGTCGGCAGTCTGCTGGGTCATGTGAGCCAGCCTAGGCGACGTGCCTGGACGGCCCGCGCCCGGTTCGGATCGGTGGCGGGTTGCTGATCTCACCGTCCGCCGAACGTGCCGCGCGGCTAGGATGACGGCAAAAGAGCCTGTTCGCATGTTTGGGCCCATTCATTTCCTAGCTGTTGGAGGCACTACATGAGTGAAAGTCCCGTATCGGTGATCGTTGCCGGAGCGCGCACCCCGTTGGGTCGCATGCTCGGCTCCTTGAAGGGCTTCTCCGGAACCGACCTCGGTGGCGCGGCCATCAAGGGTGCCCTGGAGAAGGCCGGCGTGCGAGGCGACCAGGTGGACTACGTGATCATGGGCCAGGTGCTGACCGCCGGTGCCGGCCAGATCCCTGCGCGCCAGGCCGCGGTGAAGGCTGGCATTCCGATGACTGTCCCCGCCCTGAGCATCAACAAGGTGTGCCTGTCGGGGATGGACGCGATCGCCCTGGCCGACCAGCTGATCCGGGCGGGCGAGTTTGAGATCGTCGTGGCGGGCGGCCAGGAGTCGATGTCCAACGCTCCGCACCTGCTGGAGAAGAGCCGTGAGGGATTCAAGTACGGCGATGTCACGATGCACGACCACATGGACCGCGACGGCTTGTGGGACCCGTTCACCGACCAGGGAATGGGCCTGCTGACCGAGCAGGGCAATGCCGGCGACGTGTACTTCACCCGGGCGCAGCAGGACGAGTTCTCGGCCCGCAGCCACCAGCTCGCCGCGCGCGCCTGGAAGGACGGGCTGTTCGACGATGAGGTCGTCGCGATGTCGATTCCTCAGCGCAAGGGCGACCCGACCGAGTTCAAGGCCGACGAGAGCATCCGGGCCGACACGACCGTAGAGAGCCTTGCCAAGCTTCGCCCCGCGTTCCGCAAGGACGGGACCATCACGGCCGGCTCCGCGTCGCCGATCTCCGATGGCGCAGCAGCGGTTGTGGTGATGAGCAAGGCGAAGGCCCAAGAGCTGGGCCTGACCTGGCTCGCCGAGATCGGCGCCCACGGCGTGGTCGCCGGCCCCGACTCGCTCCTGCAGAGCCAGCCGGCCCAGGCCATTGTGGCGGCCTGTGCCAAGGAGGGCATCAGCCCCGCCGACCTCGACCTGGTCGAGATCAACGAGGCGTTCGCCGCGGTGGGACTGGCATCCACGAAGCTTCTGGGGATCGACGCGGACAAGGTCAACGTCAACGGTGGCGCGATCGCCGTCGGCCACCCCATCGGCATGTCGGGGGCCCGGATCACCCTGCACCTCGTGCTGGAGCTCAAGCGCCGTGGTGGCGGCGTCGGTGTGGCCGCTCTGTGCGGTGGTGGCGGGCAGGGTGACGCACTGATCGTGCGCGTTCCCCAGCAATGAGCTCAACGCTGACCTCTACGCGGACCTCTACGCTGAGCTCCTCATGATGGCAAGCAGACCCGTTGATGTCCCTGCCCTGGTCGATGCGGCCAGGGCGGGTGCTCCTCGTGCCGTGGCCCGGCTGATCTCGCTGGTAGAGGACGGTCACCCGGCGCTGCGCGAGGTGATGTCTGCGCTCGCGCCGCACACCGGTCGGGCGCACATCTTCGGTATCACCGGTAGCCCCGGGGTGGGCAAGTCGACGTTGACCAACGCACTGGTCGGTGCCCTGCGGGCCCGAGGCCAGCGGGTCGGCATCCTGGCGGTCGACCCCTCTTCGCCGTTCTCGGGCGGCGCCCTGCTCGGTGACCGGATCCGTATGCAGGACCACGCCCTTGACTCGGGGGTCTATATCCGCTCGATGGCCAGCCGTGGTCACCTTGGCGGGCTGTCGTGGACGACTCCGCAGGCCCTGCGCGTCCTGGACGCCGCGGGCTGCGACGTGGTGGTCGTCGAGACGGTGGGCGTGGGCCAGAGCGAGGTCGAGGTGGCTGGTCTGGCCGATACGACCATGGTGCTTCTCGCACCGGGGATGGGCGACGGCATCCAGGCGGCCAAGGCCGGCATCCTGGAGATCGGTGACATCTTCGTCGTGAACAAGGCCGACCGCGACGGCGCCGACGCGACGGTTCGCGACCTTCGGCACATGATCAGCCTGGGCGACCGCACCGAACCGGACGCCTGGCGCCCCCCAGTGCTCAGGACCGTTGCGGCCCGAGGAGACGGTATCGGCGAGGTGATGGCCGCGATCGATGATCACTTCGCCTGGATGGAGGGTTCAGGCACGCTGCGGGACCGGCGCGTGCGTCGGGCCGGAGACGAGATCGAGGCGATCGCCATCCAGGCGCTGCGCGCACGGATAGGCGACCTGCGCCATGGCCAGGGAGTCGACGAGCTCGCGGGGCATGTCGTGGACGGCACGAGCGACCCCTACGCGGCTGCCGACAAGATCCTTGCCGCGGTTACCTGAGCTGCTCGGAGGCCAACAGGTCAGCTGACGCGGCGAGCGCGCCGGCCAGGGGACCCTGGTCCAAGGGGTCCTGGTCTGGGCGGGTGGCTGCATGCTCCAGCTCGAGCAGTGAGTCGTTTGCGCGCTCGGCGTCGAACGCGGCGCGACCGCCTCGGAAGCCGAAGAGCCGTTTGGTCCACAGGATGTAGGCGACGGCGAACAGGTTGATGACCAGGGCGCTCACCCGTATCCAGGTGACCACAACCATGATCTCGTGGATCTCCACCGGGACGAACAGTGAGGTGGCCACGACGGCGGCATACTCCCCCCAGCGCTTCTTGAACCACAGGCCGTAGCCCTCGGCCAGCTCGAGGATCCCATAAGCCAGGACGCCGAACGCGACCAGAAGCAGGGTGGAGTGCCTCGCCGTGAGGGCCTGCTGGATCAGGCGGACCGGGCTGCTGTCCTCCACGTCGACGCCGAACTTGTACCCCAGCGGTTCCAGGGCCGGCAGGTAGGAGTTCAGTACCTGCTTCAGGGCGTTGCGGGACCCGTCGAAGCGCCAGACTCCGTAGGCCAGAGCCAGCAGCAGAAGGCCGCGGCTGGCGTGGTCCACGGCGAGGAGCCTCAGCACGAACGTGTCGCGCAGGGCCCTGCCACGTAGCACGATCGGTGCGCCATCGGCCGGTCCCGAGCCTCGCGGTGTGCCCAGGACGTAGGTGCCACAGCGCAGGCAGCGCCAGGCGGGGCCCGACGGGGTGCTCGCCTGCAACCTCGCCGCGAGGGCCGCCTCGGTGGGGGCGTAGGTGGCGTGACCATGCAACCCGCACGATCGCGAGTTCCAGTCGAAGCTCTTAAGGGGACGCCAGGGCACGTCTACGAGCCTAAGGCCTACCATCGAAACATGCTGGTTGCCTTCTCTGTCGCCCCGTCCGCCTCCGAGTCCACTGGCTCGGTCAGTGAGGCCGTGGCTGCGGCAGTGCGGATCGTCCGAGACAGCGGCCTTCCCAACCACACCGACTCGATGTTCACCACCCTGGAGGGCACCTGGCAGGAGTGCATGGATGTGGTGCGTAGGGCCTGCGAGGCCGTGGGCGTTTTCGGCCCGAGGGTCAGCCTGGTCCTCAAGGCCGACATCCGTCCTGGGTTTGAGGGGGAGCTCACCGCCAAGGTCGAGCGCCTGGAGCAGGTCCTTGACCGCCAGCCCTCCTCCTGAGCCTGCTGGCCGCCGATGGCGGATGCGGCTGGAGGTCGACGAACCCGAGTCCAGGGTGGCTGCGGCCACCGACCAGGACGGGACGATCATCGGCCTGGCCACCGCCGGGGCCACTCGCGACGACGACGCGCCCACGGCCTGGGAGCTCTACTCGATCAACGTCGTGGCTGAGCGGCAAGGTAGCGGAGTGGCCGACGACCTGATCGAGGTCACCGCCGGCGACCGTGACACCACCGTGTGGGTCCTGGACCACAACGCGCGCGCTCAGAGCTTCTACCGCAGACACGGCTTCGTCCTGCAGGGCGCCACCACGCTGGATGAGGTCACCGGCGGCCGTGAGCTACGCATGGTCCGGGCCCTGCTCGAGCGCTAGCGTGTCGTTGTGGCCAAGCCCCTTGCACTCCCGTTCGACCCGATCGCTCGCGCCTGCGACCTGTGGCGTTCTCGCTGGGGCCCTCGTTCTGAGCCGGTTGCCATGGCCTCGGCAACCTCGGTCATGCGCGTGCAGCAGCTGCTCCTGGGTGACTTCGACGCCACCGTCGGTCGACACGGGCTGACGTTCGCGCGGTACGAGGCCCTGGTTCTCCTGGCGTTCAGCCGCGAGGGAGCCCTGCCGATGAGCAAGATCGGGGCGCGGCTCATGGTCCACCCGACCAGCGTCACCAATATCGTCCACCGCCTGGTCGGCCAGGGCCTGGTGGAACGAGTTCCTAACCCCTCTGACGGTCGCGGAATGCTTGCGACGATCACTGCTGCGGGCCGGGAGGTCATGGAGGCGGCCACCAGCGACCTGGTGGCCGGCGGCTTCAGCCTGGGCGCCCTGACCCCCCTGGAGCACGAGCAGCTCTTCGGCCTGCTGCGCAAAGTGCGGGTGGCGGCGGGCGACTTCTGCGGGTAGCGGGTGTCCGCTCCCTGAAATTTCATCGGTTTACCAGTGACATTTACTAGGACGTCCTATTAAATGACTCCATGACGACCGAGAGCACCCTGCCCACCGAGGTTCCGACGTCCGGCCGCGAACGTTGGCAGCACAGGTATGACGCCGCGCTCGCCAAGGGCCTGGTGCGTGATGCAGACTTCACCACCTTGTCGGGTGTGCAGGTCGACCCGGTCTACGGGCCTGCAGGCTCCGATGAACAGGTGGCCGCGGCCGTCCCGGGCTTTGAGCGGATCGGCTGGCCGGGGGAGTTCCCGTTCACCCGCGGGCTGCATGCCACCGGGCATCGCGGACGCCCCTGGACGATTCGGCAGTTCGCCGGCTTCGGCAACGCCGAGCAGACCAACGAGCGGTACAAGATGATCCTGAACCGCGGCGGCGGCGGCCTCAGCGTCGCTTTCGACATGCCGACCCTGATGGGCCGCGACTCCGATGAGAGCCTCAGCCTGGGTGAGGTTGGTCACTGCGGCGTGGCCATCGACTCGGCAGCCGACATGGAGATCCTGTTCAAGGACATTCCGCTGGACAAGGTCAGCACGTCGATGACGATCAGCGGCCCGGCTGTCCCGGTCTTCTGCATGTACCTCGTCGCGGCCGAACGGCAGGGAGTCGACCCAGGCGTCCTGAACGGCACGCTGCAGACGGACATCTTCAAGGAGTACATCGCCCAGAAGGAGTGGCTCTTCAAGCCAGAGCCCCATCTTCGTCTCATCGGTGACCTGATGGAGTACTGCTCGGCCAATATCCCGGCATACAAGCCCTTGTCGGTCTCCGGCTACCACATCCGCGAAGCGGGAGCCACCGCTGCCCAGGAGCTCGCGTTCACCCTCGCCGACGGGTTCGGGTACGTGGAGCTGGGGCTTTCCCGGGGCATGGACGTCGACGTCTTCGCCCCCGGCCTGTCCTTCTTCTTCGACAGCCATCTCGACTTCTTCGAGGAGATTGCCAAGTTCCGTGCAGCCCGCAGGATCTGGGCGCGATGGATGCGTGACACCTACGGCGCCAAGACCGACAAGGCGCAGTGGCTGCGCTTCCACACCCAGACTGCCGGTGTCTCCCTGACGGCCCAGCAGCCGGTCAACAACGTGGTGCGCACCGCTGTGCAGGCGCTGGCGGCGGTCCTGGGCGGCACGAACTCGTTGCACACCAACGCTCTTGACGAGACCTTGGCTTTGCCGACCGAGCAGTCGGCCGAGGTGGCGCTACGCACCCAGCAGGTGATCATGGAGGAGACCGGCGTGGTCAACGTCGCTGACCCTCTGGGTGGATCCTGGTATGTCGAGGCCCTCACCGACCGGATAGAGGCCGATGCGGAAGCCATCTTCGACTCCATCCGGGCCATGGGGGAGCTGGGGCGCGCGCAGGGCCCGGACGGCAAGGTTGTCCACCCGGTCGGTCCGATGACATCGGGCATCCTGCGCGGCATCGAGGACGGCTGGTTCATGTCCGAGATTGCGGACGCGGCCTTCACCTACCAGATCGCTCTTGAGAAGGGTGAGAAGAAGGTGGTGGGCGTCAACTGCCACACCGAGTCTGTCAGCCACGAGCTGGAGATCCTGCGGGTCAGCCACGAGGTCGAGCTGGAACAGGTGACGACGTTGACCGCGCGACGAGCCGCCCGTGACGAGGCCACCGTGAGTGCGGCCGTCCGCCACCTGGTGCAGGTTGCCGGGACCTCTGAGAACATGGTTCCCGCCATGCTCGATGCGGTTCGGGCCGAGGCCACGCTGGGCGAGATCTGTAACGCCTTGCGCGACGTGTGGGGCATCTATCGGGAGCCGGCGCGGTTCTGAACCGGCCGGGCCGGGTGCCGCTCTGAGGGTCGCTTTCTGGTGGCGGCCTGCAGATGTGTCATGGTGGGTGTGGACGACTCGTGGGCACGTGGGCCTTCGTGATGACCATTGATCAACGTAAGGACGCACTGTGCCAGCATCAACACGACGGGCTCTGGGAGCTGCCGTGGCGGCCGTGGGCATCGTCTTGCTGGTTGTCGGAGCCTGGATGGTCTTCATGCTCGGCCCCTCAGGTGAGGCTCAGCTCAGTGCCACCTCGAAGGCTCCGGGCGCCGTCGTTGTCCCTGCCGGCGTGCTCAATGCCGTGGACGTGCCGGTGCGCGTCACCGCGACCCGCCGAGACGGCGGCGCGGTGTTCCTGGCCGCGGCTGCGGGCAGCGATGTCGCGGCGATGCTGTCCACCTCTGCGGTGTCGACGGTCAGCGGCGTGCACTTTCCGGCGGGGCGACTGGACCTTCACGCCTCAGGGGCGGGCGCTCTGCCGGACATCAGTAACGCGGATGTCTGGCGGCTCACCGCCAGCGGAAGAGGTGCGGCGGCACTGCTGGTCGACCAGGGCAAGGGACCCGAGCAGGTGGTGGTCACCTCCGGTGATGTCAGCGCCCTGAGCGATGCCACGGTGACGTTGACCTGGGACAACCGCGCCTGGTTCTTCGAGGCTCTGGCCATGGCTACCCTCGGGGCAGTTCTGGCGGCGTTCGCGCTCAACGACGTGTGGCAGGGTCGCGCCGTGCCAGCTCCCGGCGACGTCGCCCAGGTCCAGACCGCGGAGGCGAGCCTATGACCAGACGTGAGGTGATCACCCGGGGCGCGGCGGCGCTCAGGGCACGCTGCGGGGACCTGGTCCGAACTGACGTGATCACCCAGGGCGCGTCGGCGCTGAGACTGCGCCGCGACGACCTGACCCGGGTTGTCCGCGTCCTGGTTGGCTGCGTTGTGTGTCTTGTCTGTGCCGCCGTGATCGTCTCTGTCCCCGGATGGGCAGCCACGCATGCGTTGCTGGGCATTCACCAGGCGCCGACGGCGAGCACGACCTCGCCGGCGCTGAGCGTGGACCAAGCTAAGAAGATCCTGGCCCGGGCCTTCACCGCGGCCTACCTGGGGGAGTCGTCAACCGGCCCGGCCGCACAGGCCCAGCTGAGGACGGCCTACACCAACGAGGGTCTGCGCGGGGCCAATGGGCGGGTCAGACTGGCCAGTGTCCAGCCGGCGGCGGCGACATCTCCGCTACTGGCCCCTGACCCCAAGCTTCTGGCCGTCTCCCGTGGTTTTGGTTTTCCGCGGTTCATCGTCGCCCAGACCGTGCCCTCCGACGGCGGACTGCCCGTCCTGCACCTGCTGGTCTCCCCGGATGTCGCGACGCCCTACCGGATCACCATGTCGGTCGAGATGGTGCCGCCGGCCACGGTCGAGCTCTTCGACCCGCTCAGCAAAGGCTCACCCCTGGTGACCGACGGCACAGGGCTGGCGGTGGCCCCCGCCACCTTGCTGAGCCGCTACGCCGCGCAGATGGTGTTCCCGGCAAAGGCCGTCCTCAAGGCGCCGTTCGATGCGGACTCCTTCTCTGGCCAGGTACGGGCGGGGGCCGCTGGGGTCGCAGCCGCTGTTGCGTCCCAGGCCACCTTTACCCAGGTACACACGGTCGTGCCCAGCTCTGTCTACGGCGTGCGGCAGGCAGGCGGTGGCGCGCTGGTCTTCGGAGTCCTCGTGCGCACGGACTCCTTCGCGGTGAAGGCGGACCAGAACGTCAGCACCGTTGGAAACAAGGCGTTTGTCCTGCTGACCGGCAAGAAGCTGATCACCAAGGCAGCTTCCATCACCACCTTGGAGTTCGTCACCTTCGCCGTTCCCCGATCCACCGGTCAAGCTACGTTGGTTGCGGCCAGGGAGCAGATCGTGGCAGGGTCGGGCTCCTGACCCGAGCCGGCTTCAGGGAGAATAGGGATATGACTTCGCATCCCATCAGCGCGGCTGCCCTTCGTGGCGCCGTGGACCTGTCAACGCTCAGCTCGCCCAACCCTGCGACGGGGCCGGCCGATGCCAAAGGACTCGTGATCGAGGGCACCGACGGCGGTTTCCAGGCAATCGTCACCGGCACGCAGACCGTGCCGGCGGTGGTGGTCCTGTGGTCGCAGCGACTGCCGGCCTCGGCCGACTTCGTCGAGGTGGTGGCCTCAGTGGCGGCGTCGTATGAGGGACGTCTCCAGCTCGTGTCAGTTGATGTCGACGCCAACCCCGGTCTGTTGCAGGCCTTTCAGGTTCAGTCAGTGCCCGTGACCCTGGGGTTGGTGGCAGGTCAGCCGGTGCCGCTGTTCGCCGGTGCGCAGGCGGCCGAGCAGGTGCGCGTGTACCTCGACGAGCTGCTCAAGCTTGCTGCCGAGCACGGCGTGACTGGACGAGTTGAGGTGGGCGCCGTCGAGGAGGCGCAGGCCGAGCCCGAGCCCGAGCTGCCGCCGCTGCATCAGGAGGCGTTCGAGGCGATCGAGCGCGACGACCTCGATGCTGCGGTCGCTGCCTACACCCAGGCGCTGGCGCAGAACCCTGCCGATGACGAGGCTGCAGTCGGGCTGGCCCAGGTCAAGCTCATGCAGCGAACCGCTGGGGTGGACCAGAAGGCTGCGCGCGCTGGCGCAGCTGCGGCCCCCACCGACATCGCCGCGCAGATGCTGGTGGCAGATCTTGACGTGCAGGGTGGCCACGTCGAGGACGCCTTCGTGCGTCTGGTCGACCTTGTTCGCCAGACCGCGGGCGACGAGCGTGACACGGTCCGCGGCCACCTTGTCGAGCTGTTCGCAGTCGTCGGCGCCCATGACGAGCGAGTTCAGAAGGCACGTCGAGCGCTCATGAGCGCGCTGTTCTAGGCGCCCTGGCTGACCGGGCGCTCACTCTGGGCTGGGCGGGTGCCGCGAGGCTAGAGTCAGGTCCATGACCAAGACACCGGAGATGCCCCCTGCCACCCAGGCTGGGCGTGTGCGGTTCGAGGCGGTCGTCGCAGAGCTCAAGGACGAGCTGGACATTGTCGTTGCCCCCATGTTTGGCATGCCCTCGCTCAAGCGTCGCGATGGCAAGGCGTTTGCGGGTCTCTTCGGGCAGGACATGGTGTTCAAGCTCACCGGAGACGCGCACGCACAAGCCTTGGCGCTGGGTGGGGCTCATCTCTTCGAGCCGATGGCCGGTCGACCCATGAAGTCCTGGGTACAGGTTCCGCCGACCCACGAGACCCAGTGGGCCGACCTTGCGCGCCAGGCTGAGGCCAGCCTCGACGGGTGAAGCTCCCTGGCACTGCCCGCCTGAGACGTCTTGTCCTGCAGTGATATTGGCTGTGCATGAGACTGTGGTCTCTGGGGTCGGGGCAGCGAACCCTTGCCTGGCCTGGCCTGTCAGCGCGCTAGAGGCAGCGGTTGTAGGTCCCGGCTTCATCGTGGTGACCTATACGACCGATCGTCGGGGCGTCGAGCCACGCAGCTCCCTTCTGGCGCCGGTCGGGGAGGCCATGGCCACTGCTACACCACCAGAGGACGCTTTCTCACCCATGGTTGATTGCGGTGTTTGGCAAGCGGATCGGCGCCGGGGGCAGCTGACAGGGTCACATGCGATCACTGGGTGTCGCGGTGGCTGGCGTCAGGGGTTCGCTGGTGCCAGTACGATGTCGAACCGGACACGCGACCACGCACGGTCGCCGAGCTGGTGGCCGTCGGGCGCCGGCGTCCCGGGAGGCTGAGACTCGAAGTCCTTCACGAGGGAGTCCTTGACGCCGAACACGCTGTCGCGCTCGAGCAAGGTGTCACCGCGAACGAAGATGTGTGTGACCAGCGTGCGCTGTCCTTCGGCACTGACCATGAAGTGAAGGTGCGCGGCGCGCATTGGCGAACGCCCGACGGCCGCCAGCATCGCACCGACCGGCCCGTCGTCTGGAATCGGGTAAGGGGTCGGTTTGAGGCCCCAGAAGGCGTAGTGGCCCTGGGTATCTGTGAACAGGTGGGCGCGCCCGCCCGTCCGGTTGTCGTCGTACTGGACGTCGTAGTAACCGTCTGCGTCTGCCTCCCAGACCTCGATGCGTGCGCCTGGTAGTGGCGTGCCGCTGGTGTCGGTCACCCTGCCTTCCACCCAGCATGGCTCGCCGACCGCACTGCCGGCGATGTCGGCGCCGATCTCGATGAGGGGCGCGCCTTTGACGAAGAACGGGCCGAAGACCGTCGCCTCGGTAGCGTCTGGGTAGGCCTGGCTATTGATGGAGATGGTTTGCATTGAGGCGCCGAGGACGTCCGAGAGCAGGATGAACTCCTGGCGCCGTTCGTCGGTGATGTGCCCGGTAGCGGTGAGGAACTCGATCCCACGCTGCCACTCGGCTTCGCTGAGGCGCACCTCGCGCACGAACGCGTGTAGGTGGCGCGTGAGCGCCTGCATGAGCTGCCTGAGGCGTGCGTCCTGGGCGCTGCCGAAGGATGCCACCACCTGTTCGACGAGCTTGAGCTCACGGGCGTCCTGCTCTGCCCAGACCCCGGCGTGGGTCGGGGGCGTCTTCGGGTGGTCCACGTTCATCGCGGATCGGCTCCTTCCCACGCCGCATGCAGAAGGCGTTCGAGGTTTTCGGCAGTTACCGGCGTCGGGTTGTTCGGCGGAACGACAGGCAGGATCGCGGCCACGGCGTCGGCGATGTCTGCTTCGTCGAAGCCGTACTCTCGCAGTGCCCGGGGGGCGTCGAGCTGCTCCCGCAGCATCTGGAGCCCGGTGATCGCTCGGTCGGCATCGAACGCCGCGGCGATCTGCCGCTCAGCGTCCGGCACCGATGGCGCGTTGAACGCCAGGACGTACGCCAGCACGACCGCGTGCGTCTGCGCGTGGGGCAGGTTGTACCCGCCACCGAGCACATGACAGATCTTGTGGTGCAGTCCTGAGCCGGCTGAACAGAACGCCACGGCCGCCAGGTAGGACCCATACAGGGCGTGTTCACGTCCATCAAGTCCTGCGGGGTCGGCGAGCACTTCTGGCAGACCGAGCCTCAGAGCGCGTATGCCCTCGGCGGCCAGGGCGCGGTCGATAGGGTCGGCGCGAGGTGCCCACATGGAATCCACGCAGTGGGCAAGGGCGTTCAGCCCCGATGCGACGCTCATCGGAACCGGCAAGGACACCATCAACGTGGCGTCATACACGATTGCCAGCGGCAAGACGCGCGCATCGACCCCCGTCGTCTTGCGTGCCCCCTGGGTCAGTCCCCACACATTCGTGGCTTCGGACCCCGCGTAGGTCGTAGGCACTGCGACAATCGGCAAACCCGTTGTAAGGGCGACCGCCTTTGCCAGTCCCGTGGTCGAGCCGCCGCCCACGCTGACGAGGGCGTCGATGCGTTGCTCCGACGCGGCTGCGCGGGCACGCTCAGCGACCTCGATCGGGACGTGCATAACGACTTCGTCGTGATACAGCGCTACGGGCAGGGCGCCAGTGATGCGACCAGCAAGCTGTCGCGCGGCGCCGGTGGCGATCACCATGACCGACGAGGCGCCCAGCCGCTCGACTTCTTCGGCGAGGCTCGACGCCGCCTCACCGGACGCGAAGCGCACACGTTGAGTCTGGGTCTCATGTTCGAAGCGCAGGCTCATTTGCCGCCATCCACGGCCGGCAGTGGCTGCCCCTGTGCGGAGAACAGGATTCCCTCGGCCAGTCCCACAGCGCCCACGGCAGCCGAGAGCAGCCATGTCCCCAGTAGCCTGTGCGGCATAAACCCTCCGGTCTTAGGTGTCGAGAGTCACGGATCGCTACCAGGCTTCGACCATACCGTCGAGCCGCGGCCCGTGGGAGCGCCCGACTGACCTCCTTCATCGTCCTGGCTGGCGCCGGCGAAGACGCTGCATTCGGCGCACCTCAGTGCTCAGCGCGTTCTACCGCACTGCGGTTATCGACGGTGTCCTGAAGCCCTCCCCAGCGCAGTACGTCCGCCGACCTACCTCCCACCAGAGTCACCCAGGGCCTTCATGGCTTGGTCGCCCGCACGAACGCGCTCATGACTTTGCCGTCGACCGCTTGGGCGAGAGCATCTGCTTGCCGGCCCTGCCCGACCAGGAAGGCCTGCGCATCGTCGAAGCCGAAGATGCGGGTCGGCTGCACGTCGATGTCGACGAAGCCTGCCGCGGCGAGCTTGTGGCGGTACTCGGTCTCCTCCAGCGCGCCGGCCAAGCAGCCGGCCCACAGCTTGGCATCGCGCCGCAGCACGTCGGGGATGGTGCCGCGCACGACGATGTCAGAGACCGCGAACCGGCCACCGGGGCGCAGCACTCGGAACGCCTCACGCAGAACGCGGTCCTTGTCGGCGGACAGGTTGATGACGCAGTTGGAGATGACCACCCCGACGGACGCTTCCGGGAGCGGAATGTCCTCGATCTCGCCCCGCAGGAACTCGACGTTCTCCAGACCTGAGCGCGCCTTGTTCTCCTCGGCGAGCGCCAGCATCTCTTCGGTCATGTCCAGACCGAACGCCTTGCCAGTCGGCCCGACGCGGCGTGCCGACAGGAGTACGTCGATGCCGCCACCGGAGCCGAGGTCGAGCACCACGTCGCCGGGCTCGAGCTGCGCGAGCGCTGTCGGGTTCCCACACCCGAGGGACGCCTGCATGGCCTCGGGCGGGAGGGCGGCCTGCTCGCTCTGGTCGTACAGGTCGTTCGAGACCGGGTCGGTCAGTGCAGGCTCGCAGCTGCCCGTCGCGCCCGTGAGCACACGGCGCGCCTCCCCGGCGTAGTGACCCTTCACCAGCTGTTTGATGTCGTGGTCGGTCATGGTGTTAGTCCTCCGTTGCCGGGGTCGGGGCCGTCGTTGACGCAGCAGGAGTCGCTCAGATAGGCGACCAGGGCGCTCGCGTAGTCGAAATCGACGGCGTAGTAGACGTAGCGCCCCTCGCGTCGGGGGCACAGCAAACCCGCGTGGGTCATCTCCTTGAGGTGGAAGGAAAGGGTCTGCGGGGGGATGTTGAGCCCCCGCGCAAGCTCGCCGGCACTCTCGCCGCCCGGGCCGTGGCGCACCAGCTGGCGGAACAACGTGAGGCGTGTCTGGTGGGCGAGAGCCGCAAGGCCTCTGATCACGGCGATTGAGGTCAGCTCGTTGAGCTCCTTTGCCATCACCTTTCGACTCTACCATAATACTGGAATTATTGTGCTTATCATCGTCCGAGGACTAGCTGGCACGCCACGGGTGGTTCGTCGTGACGGCTACTGACTGGTTCGGGGCCAAGCCTCGGTGTCCTTTGGACCCTTACGGACTCCCGGAGGTCTCTACCAAGGACGCCTCTGCAAGAGCCTTGCCAAGTTCGGGTGAACGGGACCCGCGTTTCAGGCCACTGTAGTTTCAGGCCACTGTAAGAGATCTCCAAATCTTCGCCTTCGTGTCGATGCGAAGAGCCAACGAGGCAGGGTCAAGGGTCATGTGTTCACGATCGCATCGCTGGCTCGAGCGTTCGACGAACACAGTCAAATGCTGCGATTCGGGTCAATCCCATTATGGTACCGTTTTGGTATGAACACACAGATCGCAGTCCGCCTCCCCGATGACCTGGTCGCCTTCGTTGACGACCTCGTGAGTCGTGGCGATGCCGCGAGCCGTGCCGCCGTCGTGTCTGGAGCCCTCGAACGGGAGCGTCGTGCCAAGGTCGCAGAGCCAGACGCAGTCATCCTCGCCAGCGCGGGCACGGACACCGACCTGGACAGGCTCGCCGAGTTCGCGGCGGCTACGTCGATGGACGACCTCGACTGATGCGACCGATTCATGCCGCGCGCCTGGACAAGACCCGCCCGGTGCTGATCCTCACGCGTGAGGTTGTGCGTCCCCACCTCAGTCGGGTCACCGTCGCGCCCATCACCAGCACAATTCGTGGCCTGTCTACGGAGGTGCCGGTCGGCCCAGCCAACGGGCTGGATCACGCCAGCGTTGTCAGCTGTGACAACATCGTCACCGTGCCCGTCAGTGCGCTCGGACGTCAGCTGGGCTTCTTGCTGTCAGAACAGGAGACCGCGCTCACGAATGCGATCCAAGCTGCGTTCGACCTTGATTGAACGAGCGCGGATCCTGCGCCTGGGAACGTCCCCAACTAGCCGCCGACAGTGAAGTTCGCAGCTGCCGACAGAGGGCGTCTGCGCGCGAAGATAAGGATGAGAGACTTCATGGTCGTGTTCGCGCTGACTGCATGCCATCACCGGCCTCAATGACGTGCCTGCCAGTAGGGGCTTGAGAGACAAGCCGCAAACAGTGGCCAGGCAAATAGAGGTTGGCAGGTAGAAGGTTTGTCGTATCGCGCCCCGGTCCGGAACCTTCACCGGACAGGGCATACGAGGCACACCGGCCTCGCACAACCTCCGATGGGGCCGTTCCCAGGAGACGGTTCCTCATGCGACACGCTGCCGTGAAGGACAACGAGAGCTGTGGCCGATATGGCTCGCCCCAGCGAAGTGACCAGCACTTGGTGCAGGATCGGAGCGGCGCTGAGAAAGCCGCCCGGTCGGTCAGGACGGGGCGGCGGGGCCAACCAGGACCATAAAGGTGCCGCCGGGGGCAAACAGCAGCGGCTTGCCGCTGGCATCCGCGAAGGTTGTGGGCGAGCTGAGGCTCGGCCGCGTCCAGGTGCCTCGGATGTGTTTGCCGCTCCGGAACAGCTCGACCCGTCCGGTGCCTACCGTGTGGGTGTTTGTCGCCGGGCTGCCGGCGGTGTCAACGTCCGCGTTGTCCGGGGTGATCTGGGTGTACTGGATCAGCACATTGGGCTTGGCGACGGGGGCGCCGGAGGCGCCCAGAAGCGGGCTGCCTCCGGCGGTGCGCTCGTACAGGCCCGTCGTGGCGTCCCAGGCAAAGCTGACGGGGGTCGAACCCACCAGGGTGTTCACGTAGGCAGCCGCCGGGGCCAGCGCCAGGCGCGGGTCGACCACCGCCCAGGTGAAGCCCACGTTGCGCACCCGAGCAGCTGCCTTGTGGGCTGCGCTGATCTGTGCCAGGTTCGCGACCAGGTTGTACGGGGCGGCCCTGGAGTTGTCCCGGTGGAAGCCGACAGCGCCGCGGTCGTTGATCGAGGAGAACAGCGGTGACTGGTCCAACGGGGCCAGCTCGAGGCTGTCGCCGCCGGAGGCGACCAGGACGATCCTGCCGTACTCGGCCAGGAGCTCTGGGTTGCGCTCGCGCACGCTGCGAACAGCTTCCACCTGCGGCTTGGAGGGGGCGAACACGGCCACCATCCGGCAACGGCCGCCCTCGGCCTGCTCGATGTAGATCACGTCGGCCAGCTGCACCCCCAGGGAAGGGCGGGCAGCGGCGGTGTCGTCGATCGTGACGGCGACCCCCGGCCCCGCCGGTAGCGGCCCCAGCCCGGTCAGCGGGTTGGTGGCCACCACCACCGGCGGGCGTGGGGCGGGGGCTCGCACGGCAGCCTTGCCCGTCACCACCTTGGTCACGGGGGGGCTGCCGGTGTGGCTCAGCGCTGTGCCGACAACCAAGGCGGCCACCACCAACACCGAGGCGCCTATGAAGGTCTTCGACCTGATGACCCCGGTTGCAGCGGCGACAAGTCTGTGCGTACGCATGGCGTTCCTAACTCGGTGGCGCCCACTGCGGGCACATCGGTGGCCCGGCCGACCTGGCCGCGCTGCACGCCAGCACTGCGGGTGGGGCGGGTGGGGCGGCCAGTGCCGGTCGCCGGTGCCGGTCTCCGGGGCCGCGCTGCATGGCCGGCGACAGCGATCGCTGCGTGCTCGGCGGTCACCTGGGACAGGCGCGGCTCGGCCACCCCGGTGCCGTGCACCCACCGCCGGGTCCGCCCAGCGAACAGCGCCCGCCGGATGGCGTACGAGCCGAGCTCACGACCGTCCTGCAGCTCCCACGCCACTTCCTGGGTCCTTGAGATCTCCCCGGGGGACACCTTGGCGGATATGGGTGAGGTGGTAGCCGGGGTCGTCCACCTGGTCACCGACCTGTGCCATGACTAGCTCCGTTCCGGCGCGCTCTGTGGGTGCCGGCCGGACCGTACCGGGCAACCGACAGCCGGCAACCGGGAGGGCCGCTCAGTACCTCAGCCGGGCTGGGTCGATGTCTGGGTGGGGCCCACAACGATGGCCATCACAGGCTCTTTAGGCGAAGCATCCCCAAGCCTAGAATTCCCCGTTATGCCCGGATTGGTCTTCACAACCGCAGCCAAGGGTGAGGCTTAGGAAACCGCGCCCTACCGATCTTCCCTGCCCGATGCGAAGTCTTGGCCGGGACCCGCACGAGGCGACGCCGTCCGCCCGCGGCTTTTCAACGGCAGGGTGCGGGGGCTCCAGAGCCAAACCCATCCGCGTAAGGGCTACATCGCCGGCGCAAATACCAGGCGGGCCCGAACGGATCAGGAAAGGCCATGCAAGTACCTTCCTGAACAACATCATCAACCCGGCCGGCTGCGCCAAGGCCATCGCGTTCATCGACGCTTCCGTCGGTACGCAGCTGGAGCTCGTGGAACGGCACCACTGCATCTACTCTCGGTGCACCTCGGTCTCGCTCAGGTAAGTCCGAGCCGTCCCCACGGCGCATCGGCAGCGCCCGGCCAGGTTCAAGCATCCGCACGTCGCACGCATCGAGCAGCTTCACTCAGCGTAAGAAGGACCCCGTGGTCGCCAACGTCGCGATTGCCCGCGAGCTGGCCCGCTGGTGCTGGTCCCTGGCCGTCATGGACGGCTGACCCGAGGGCCTGAGCCAGAAGGTTGGTCAGGACACGCCGTGACCAGGAACATGCCTGAACCCAACCCGGGGCCGTTCCTGCTCGGCCCATGGTCTGCCAGTGCTCCGTGGTGTCAACGTCGTTCATGCTCGCTGGGCTGCGCCTGCTCCATGTTGACTTCTGCCACGCACTGGCAGGAGTCGCCTGGACCGAGGAACAACCTTTCCTTGGGCGGGCCCAACGGGCCGCAGCGGTCTCGCTTATCCACGCCCCAAAGCAGCCGGACCAAGAAGACGAGGAGGCGGCCGCGCCCGGAGTGGTTGGCGTGCGAACTATGAGCAGCAAGGGGGTTCACGCCCCGACGCCACGCTCGTCTTCTTAGACCAGCAGAAGCGCTCCTGCCGAACAGCCCGACCTGCGGTATCCAACCCGCGAGTATCAGTGTGACCGCGCCGTCGCGTCCCGGCACGCACGCCAGCTCGTCAACCC
>Ga0208079_1000113_pt1 | contig 45733 bp, 43 predicted proteins | sample NGESurdeep092012_5_FD_184474 | JGI IMG/M metagenome (GOLD analysis project Ga0208079, IMG submission 184474) | Arctic peat soil microbial communities from Barrow, Alaska - NGEE Surface sample 210-2 deep-092012 (SPAdes) | ecosystem: Environmental > Terrestrial > Soil > Wetlands > Peat ... | reverse complement strand
GGCATCGGACGCGACCGCGACACGCCGTACCGGCTGTGCCGTAGCCGGGTGAAGCTGGCCAGGCTCCCTTCCTGTCGTGCGACGATCCCCTACGAACTTTCGGTGACGACCGCTAAGAATGGGCAGAGATTGAACTACACCTAAGCCCCCAGGGCTTCAGCTGGACCCTAGATCCGGCGCCGGGAGTGGTCACCCTTACACCGCCATCATCGACGGCGACATCTGGGCGGAGGTAGGCGAGACCAGCCAAACGGCGACTCGTGGTCCCACCATCATGTCGATGCGACTACGGCAATGGGCCTAACCCGGGCCTAACTAACCTGGCTGTTGCGCAGGAACTTGATGTTGGGTTCGTCATACGGGTAGCGAGGACGTCGACGTCGCCTCCAGGGAAAGGATCTGGGCGTCCCGGTGACGGATCCGCTACCGGGTCGCCCTCTGAGCAGCGGAGGATGGCCGTCATGGACGTGTTGAGCAGCCGGTTCCTGCTTCAAGCCTCGGACCCCGAGCGCAGCCGCCGGTTCTACCGGGACACCCTTGGGCTCGCGGTCTACCGCGAGTTCGGGCCCCCGAACAATCCCGGCCTGGTGTTCTTCCTGGGCGGCGGCTTCCTCGAAGTTTCCGGGCGAGCCGCTGAGCGCGCCGGCCAGGGTACGTCGCTGTGGCTGCAGGTCCGCGACGTACAGCAGGAGCACAGCCGCCTGCTGGCAGCGGGCGTCCGAGTCCTACGCGAACCTCAGCAGGAGCCGTGGGGTCTCATCGAGGCGTGGATCCAGGATCCCGACGGACTGCGCCTCATCCTGGTCCAAGTCCCCGATGACCATCCGCTCCGCCGTGATCGACGCTGAGCCGCGTCATGGGGGTCATCTTGTCGGGGATGTTCCGCTCACCGATTCGCCGAACGGTTTGCGGCACCCAGGCGTGTTCGCCCTTGAGGGTGCTCCCGCAGTAGGCGACCAGGTCGATCTACAAGTACCCGGCGCCATCTCCATCTCGTCCATAGCCTGGCGCACCCCGATCGAGCCACGCAGCGTCGCCGAGGACCTGGTCGCCGACTTCGCCGCCAAATACCGAGTGGCCTTGGTCGGTTTGAGCATCCGGTTGATCGTGACCGGCAACATCGCCACCAGCTGCTCCGAGACCTGATTGGTGAGCCGGTCCGCCACCTTGGCCAGTGCACCGTGGAATTGCAGCTGCGCCGACGTGGTGGCAGGTGGCCGGCGCCCTGCTGACGCATCACCGGCAGCACGGCTTGGGTGCACACCCGGGGGACACCCGGGGGATCCGCTGGAGTCGGTCGTTGAGAGCTCAATGGTGCTCGCTGTGGCGTGCTTGGAGGGTGCGAGCCCAGAACCGGCGGCGCCGGCTAGGTCCGGGTACCGTGCCACTTGTGGGGCTGATCGCCGAAGACCTGCTGCTGCTGTTGCTCGACGACTCCACCGGCAAGGCGATGGTCGATAGCACCGCGCTGGACCGCGTGCTGGCTGGCGCGGTCCTGCTGGAGCTGGCGCTGGACCATCGGATCGCGCCAGCGGGCGAGGGCGAGTCGATCAAGAAGGGACGACTTGCCGTCCGGAACGCCGACCCGACCCGCGACGAGCTGCTCGACCGGGTTCTGTCCCGGCTGGCCGAGGACCGGCCGCGCAAGCCTGAGGGGGCGATCGAGAAGCTGTCCGGGGGGTTGCGCAAGGAGCTGCTGACCCGACTGGCCGCTCGCGGGCTGGTGCGGCCGGAGGTCGAGCGGGCACTGGGCCTGTTTCCTGTTACCCGGTGGCCGGCGGTCGACCCGGCGTACGAATCCGGGTTGCGGGCCGAGCTCACCAGGGTGCTCGTCGACGGCGCCGAGCCGGCGCCCCGGACGGCGGCTCTGGTCTCGCTGCTTGCTGCGGTCGACGCCGCCGCCAAGGTGGTGCCCTCCGCCGATCGGCGGGCGGTGAAGCGGCGGGCGAAGGAGCTGGCGCGGGGCGAATGGGCCGGTGCCGCCGTGCGTCAGGCCGTGGACGCCGTCAACGGCGCGGTGGCCGCCAGCATTGTCGCCGTCACGGTGGCCACGGGCAGCGGTAGTTGAGTGCCGCCCCGCCCGTGGGAGGGCGCCGACGACCAGTCGTAACGAGCCGCCTCCCTTGTTCACATCAGTGAAACCGGCCAGACCAGGCGGCGAAACAGCGGCCACCGACTCTTGTCCACAACGCACGGTGTGTGCGTCATAGCCGGTTGGGAGGAACATGAAGATCGACTCAGGGGACACCGCCTGGCTGCTCGCCAGCGCCGCCCTGGTGTTGTTCATGACGCCGGGGCTGGCCTTCTTCTACGGAGGCATGGTCCGCAGCAAGAACGTGCTCGCCATGCTCATGCAGAACTACGTGACCATCGGTCTGGTCTCGGTGGTGTGGGCGGTCGTCTCCTACAGCCTGGCCTTCGGTGCCGACATCGGCGGTGGTCTACTGGGCGGCCTGCATTTCGCCGGCCTGGCCCACCAGGGTGACCCTGTCCCCGGGCTCGACACCCTGACGGTTCCGCCACTGGCCTTCGTGGCCTTCCAGATGATGTTCGCGATCATTACGCCGGCGCTGATCACCGGCGCGCTTGCGGACCGGGTGAAGTTCGGCGGCTTCGTGCTGTTCGTGGCCCTGTGGTCGGTGTTCGTCTATGCGCCGGTCGCGCACTGGGTCTTCTCGCCCACCGGATGGCTGAACAAGCTGGGAGCGCTGGACTTCGCCGGCGGCACCGTCGTGCACGCCAACGCTGGGGCCGCGGCGCTGGCGGTCGTGCTGGTGATCGGTAAGCGGCGAGGCTGGCCGCGCGAGCAGATGAAGCCGCACTCGCTGCCGCTGACCCTGCTCGGCGCCGGCATCCTGTGGTTCGGCTGGTTTGGCTTCAACGCCGGTTCCGCGCTGGCGGCCAACGGCTCGGCGGCTCAGGCGTTCGTCAGCACCCAGCTGGCGACTGCGGCCGCGCTGCTGGCCTGGATCGCGGTGGAGAAGCTGCGCAACGGCCACTCCACCACGCTGGGTGCGGCTTCCGGCGCGGTCGCCGGTCTGGTCGCCATCACCCCGGCCTGCGGCTCGGTCAGCAGCATGGGGGCAATCCTGGTCGGCCTGGCCGCGGGCGCGGTCTGCGCGCTGGCGGTCAGCCTGAAGTTCCGGTTCGGTTTCGACGACGCCCTCGACGTGGTCGGGGTGCACCTGGTCGGTGGCATGCTCGGCGCGCTGCTCATCGGCTTCCTGGCCGACGGCGCCGTGGCCGGTGCGAAGCACAAGGGACTGTTCTACGGCGGCGGGTTCGCCCAGCTCGGCAAGCAGGCGCTCGCCGTGGTGGTCGTGGTGGCCTACTCCTTCGTGGTCTCCTACATCCTGGCCAAGATCGTCCAGGCGACCATCGGCTTCCGGGCGACCGACGAGGAAGAGGTGGAAGGCCTGGACAGCTCCTACCACGCCGAGACGGCGTACGAGCTGGGGTCGAGCTTCACCGGAGCGTTCTCCCCGGCAGCGCCACGGCACTCTGAGCTCGCGACCGCCGACAGCAGCGGCGGGGCCAGGAAGGTGGAGGCATGAAACTCATCACCGCGGTCGTCAAGCCGTTCAAGCTCGACGACGTGAAGGTCGCCCTGGAGGAATTCGGGGTGCAGGGGATGACCATCTCGCAGGTGCAAGGCTACGGCCGGCAGCGCGGCCACACCGAGGTATACCGGGGCGCCGAGTACAACGTCGACTTCGTCCCCAAGGTGCGGGTGGAGGTCCTCGTCGACGACGCGGATGCCGCCGACCTGCTCGACGTGATGGTCAAGTCGGCACAGTCGGGCAAGATCGGCGACGGCAAGGTGTGGGTCACGCCGGTCGACGAGGTCGTCCGGGTACGCACCGGCGAGCGGGGTCCCGAGGCGCTCTAGCAGTCCTGCCACACTCGCGAACATCCACGCCCCCAACGGCCGGTCCGCCCCCAGCGGGCCGGCCGTTGGCGATCGAAATGGGGTACGGCGTGCAGACCGACCTGCGCGCGGTACGCGCCGAGTTGCTCGCCCGGGCCGACCTGGTCCGGGCGCCGCTGCGCGCGGCGCTGACCGCGGCCACCGACGCCTGGCTGGGCGAGCTGCTGGGCGCCGAGGCCGGGGTCGCGCTGGTCGCGGTCGGCGGGTACGGCCGGCGGGAACCCGCTCCCGGCAGCGACCTCGACCTGGTGCTGGTCCATCGCGGTCGCCGCGACATCGGGGCGCTGGCCGACCGGCTGTGGTACCCCATCTGGGACACCGGCGTCCGGCTGGACCACTCGGTGCGCACGGTCGGCGAGGCGGTAGCGGTCGCGGCCGCCGATCTCAAGGCCGCCCTCGGCCTGCTCGACGTCCGGCACGTGGCCGGGGACGAGGCGCTGTCGGACGAGCTGCGCAGCCGGCTGCGGGCCGCCTGGCGCAGCGGCGCGCCCAAGCGGCTGCCGGAGCTGCGCGCCGCGGTGGCGGACCGCGCCCAGCGCCACGGCGAGGTGGCCTTCCTGTTGGAGCCAGACCTCAAGGAAGCCCGCGGCGGGATCCGGGACGTGCATGCCCTGCAGGCGGTCGCGGTGGCGCAGGTGGCGGACCCGCCAAGCGAGCGGGTTCGGGCGGCGTACGCCGTGCTGCTGGACGTCCGCGCGGAGTTGCAACGGCGCACCGGCCGGGCGACCGACCGGTTGCTGCTGCAGGAGCAGGACGGCGTGACCGGCGCGCTGGGCTACCTCGACGCCGACGCGCTGCTGCTCGACGTGACCGAGGCCGGCCGGCGGGTGGCCTTCGCCGGCGACGAGACCTGGCGGCGGGTGACTGCCTGGACGGCGGCGACCCGGCGACGTTGGTCGCCCCGCCGCCGCCCGCCGGTGCGGCAACCGCTCGCGGACGGGGTGATCGAGCAGGACGGCGAGGTTGTGCTCGCCCGCGGGGTCGCCCCGGCGACCGACCCGGCCCTGATGTTGCGGGCCGCCGCGGCTGCCGCCGGCGCGGGGCTGGCGCTGGCGCCACATACGCTGGAGCGGCTTGTGGCCGAGGCCGCGCCGGTGCCGGAGCCCTGGCCGACGGAGGTGCGCGACGGTTTGGTCGCGCTGCTCGGCGCCGGGGCAGGAGCCGTCCCGGTGTTCGAGGCACTCGATCAGGCCGGGCTGGTGGTGCGGCTGCTGCCCGAGTGGGCGCAGGTGCGCTCGAAGCCGCAACGCAACGCCTATCACCGCTTCACCCTCGACCGGCACCTGTACGAGGCGGCGGCCCACGCCGCTCCGCTGGCTCGCCGGGTCGCCCGGCCGGACCTGCTGTTGCTGGGAGCCTTGTTGCACGACATCGGCAAGGGCTGGCCGGGCGACCACACCGAGGTCGGCGTCGAGCTCGTCGGCCGGATCGGCCCGCGACTGGGGTTGTCGCTGGCGGACACCGCGACCCTGGCCACGATGGTGCGGCACCATCTGCTGCTGCCGGATGTGGCCAGCCGGCGCGACCTGGACGACCCGGCGACCACGGCGGCGGTCGCGACCGCGGTCGGCGACCGGGACACCCTCGACCTGCTCCATGCGCTCACCGAGGCCGACTCGTTGGCCACCGGCCCGGCCGCCTGGAGTGCGTGGAAAGCCGGGCTGGTCGCCGAGCTGGTACGTCGTACGGCCGGCGTGCTGGCCGGCGCTCCGGTGCCGCCGGCGGCCACCTTGACGCCCGCCCAGCGCGCGTTGGCCGAGCGGGGTGAGCTGGCCGTGGCAGTGGAGCCGGCGCTGGGCACGGACGCCTTTACGGTGACCATGACCGCACCAGACCGGCCAGGCATGCTGGCGATGGCCGCCGGGGTGCTGGCGCTGCACCGGCTCGACGTGCATGCGGCGTCGAGCACAGCGGTGGCGACCACCGGGGTGTCGGTGTTCACGGTGGCGGCGCGCTTTGGCGCTGTACCGGACTGGGTGTTGGTTCGGGAGGACTTCCGCCGGGCGCTCGCCGGTGACCTCAAGCCGGGTGAGCGGCTGGCGGCGCGGGAACTCGGCGTTGTCCGCCGGGCGACGGCTCTGGCGCCCGCCCCGCCCCGGGTGCTGTTCATCGACGACGCCTCCGCCACGGCCACGGTGGTGGAGGTGCGAGCGCACGACGGAGTCGGGGTGCTGCACCGAATCGCGAGCGCCATCGCGGCCAGCGGCCTGGACGTGCGCACCGCCAAGGTCGCCACCCTGGGCGCCGAGGTGGTGGACACCTTCTACGTCGTCCGCCCGGACGGCACCCGGTTGACCAACCCGACCGAGCGCGCGGCCCTGGAGCGCGAGATTCTCGCCGCGCTGCCCGGCGGGCCATAGGGTCACACGGCAGCGCGACAGACCCCGCCGGGTCGACGACCTGTGCGGCGGCGGTGGGATCGAAGTCGCCGAGCCCAGCCCTACCGTTCCCGGGCCGGCGAGCGGGCGCGGCTAACCTGAAGGGGTCTGCCACCGTTCCCGGTGTCGCCGTCGCGGCGGTCCGGGGCTTCCCGTCGTACGCCGAGGACTGACGCCACCCGTGTTCGACACGCTCTCCGACCGGCTCGACAAGGTCTTCACCTCGCTGCGGGGCAAGGGCCGGCTCTCCCCGGCTGACATTGACGCGACCGCGCGCGAGATTCGGATCGCGCTGCTCGAGGCCGACGTCGCGCTGCCCGTGGTCAAGACCTTCATCGCCGCGGTCAAGGAGCGGGCGAGGGGCCTGGAGGTCTCCCAGGCCCTCAACCCGGCGCAGCAGGTCATCAAGATCGTAAATGAGGAGCTCATCGGCATCCTCGGCGGCGAGACCAGGCTGCTGCGCTACCGCAAGACGCCACCGAGCGTGATCCTGCTCGCCGGCCTGCAGGGCTCGGGCAAGACCACGCTCGCCGGCAAGCTTGGTCGCTGGCTGCGCGAGCAGCGGCACACCCCGCTGCTGGTCGCCTGTGACCTGCAGCGGCCCAACGCCGTTCAGCAGCTGCAGATCGTCGGTGGCCAGGCCGGGGTGGACGTGTTTGCCCCCGAGCCCGGCAACGGCGTCGGCGACCCCGTAGACGTGGCCCGGCGCTCCGTCGAGCACGCTCGGCGTACCGGGTACGACGTCGTCGTCGTCGACACCGCCGGCCGGCTGGGCATCGACGCCGAACTGATGCAACAGGCCGCCGACATCCGCGACGCCGCCGAGCCGGACGAGATCCTGTTCGTCGTCGACGCGATGATCGGTCAGGACGCGGTCACCACGGCCCAGGCGTTCGCCGACGGCGTCGGCTTCAGCGGGGTGGTGCTCACCAAGCTCGACGGCGACGCCCGCGGTGGGGCCGCGCTCTCGGTGCGGCAGGTCACCGGCGAGCCGATCATGTTCGCCTCGACCGGCGAGAAGCTGGCCGACTTCGACGTCTTCCACCCGGAGCGGATGGCCTCGCGCATCCTCGGGATGGGCGACATGTTGTCGCTGATCGAGCAGGCCGAGCGGACGTTCGACGCCGACGAGGCCGAGGCCATGGCCGCCAAACTCGTCAGCGGCACCGACTTCACCCTCGAGGACTTCCTCGACCAGATGATGGCCGTGCGCAAGATGGGGCCGATCGGCAACCTGCTCGGCATGCTGCCCGGGATGGGGCAGATGAAGGAAGCCATCGCCAACATCGATGACCGGGACCTGGACCGGGTGGCCGCGATCATTCGGTCGATGACCCCGGCGGAGCGGGCCGACCCCAAGATCATCAATGGCTCCCGCCGGCTTCGGATCGCGGCCGGCTCGGGGGTCACGGTCACCGAGGTCAACGGCCTAGTCGACAGGTTCTTCGATGCCCGCAAGATGATGAAGCAGATGGCCGGCGGCATGGGCATGCCCGGGATGCGGCGCCGGCCGACCAGCGCCAAGGGCAAGGCCAAGGGCAAGAAGGGCAAGGGCCGCCCGGGCGGGGGGACGCCCCGGCAGCCGGGACCGCCGCCGAGCGCGACTCCCGCCGCGCCGGTCGGGTCGGGCCTGAGCGACCCGTTCGGATCGGGCGGTCCGCTCGCGATGCCACCGCTGCCGCGCGGGTTGCCCAAGGGGCCGGCCAAGGGTCTGCCGGGGCAGTTGCCCCCCAATTCACCGTTCGGCCGGCCGGGCGGCGGGCGCTAGCCCGGCGGCCGCGGTGACGGCCCACTGACTTTGGACGGTCAGTGCAGTGGCGCCTTCACCGCGCTATGCAGAGCCGGGCAACACCTACTCTGGCCCCCGAACCGGCCGCCGGCGCGGGCGCCGAGGGCCGGTGGCCGGCATCGCCGCGCTGCACGGCGCGCCCCCTCGGGCCCGATGCGCAGTCGCGGGCTCACCGCTTGTGGCGTACGGCTCAACATCGGCCGCTCGCTTGAACGGCACCACCGACTCGGTCGGCCCTGGCGTGCACCGCTCGGCCCATATCACCCGGCGCTGCCCGGCTGCCGGGCGCTAGCGGCGGCGGTGACGCCGCGGCGGCGCGTCTGGCACACTGAGCGGCGAACCTCGCCGTACGACGGGCCCTATCCCCGTCCGCGACGTGTCCTGCGCGAGCAGACGGTGACCGCTTTCCCGCGGCGTCCCGGGCTCGCCCCCATTGACCGACCGGGAGCACTAGACCCTCGTGGCAACCAAGATCAAGCTGATGCGCCTGGGCAAGATGCGCGCGCCGTACTACCGGATCGTCGTCGCCGACGCCCGCACTAAGCGGGACGGTCGCTCGATCGAGACGATCGGCAAGTACCACCCCAAGCACGACCCTTCGGTCGTCGAGGTCAACTCCGAGCGAGCGCAGTACTGGCTCGGCGTCGGGGCCCAGCCCACCGAGGCGGTGGCCGCCATCTTCCGGGTGACCGGTGACTGGCAGCGGTTCCGCGGTGAGCCGGCGCCCCCACCGATGCTGATGGCGGCGCCCAAGCCGGACAAGAAGGCGGCGTTCGAGGCGGCGTCGCGCGCGGCGGCCGGCGAGTCCGACCGGACGGCCACCACGCCGCGGACAGCTCGCAAGACCGCGGACAAGCCGGCGGCTCCGGCCGCCGAGGCCCCCGTCGCGACCGCCGACGCCTCGACCGCCGATGCCTTGACCGCCGATGCCTTGACCGCCGATGCCTTGACCGCCGATTCCTTGACCGCCGATTCCTTGACCGCCGATTCCTTGACCGCCGGCGCTGCCGGGCCGGAGGCTTCGGTCGAGCCGGTAACGTCCGCGCCAACGACGTCCGCCCCAACGACGTCCGCGCCCATGGAGGAGTAAGTGCTCGAGGCCGCGCTGGAGCACCTCGTCAAGGGTATCGTCGAGCACCCCGACGATGTTGAGGTGGACTCGCGGACCAACCGCCGGGGCCAGACGCTGGAAGTCCGTGTGCACCCGGACGACCTGGGCAAGGTGATCGGTCGAGGGGGACGCACTGCCCGGGCGTTGCGGACGGTGATCACCAGCATCGGTGGCAAGGGCATCCGGGTCGACGTCGTGGATACTGACGAGGTCCACTGACTCCAGGCGATGACGGCTCAGCGAGGCGACGCCCGGTGGAGGTGACCATCGGGCGGCTAGGCCGAGCGCACGGGCTGCATGGTGAGGTCGCGGTCGAGATCCGTACCGACGACCCGGAGACCCGGTTCGCCCCGGGGTCAGTGCTGGCGACCGACCCGGCCGGGCGCGGGCCGCTGACCATCACCGCAACCCGCCCCCACCGCGGTCGGCTGCTGGTGACGTTCGCCGAGGTGGCCGACCGCACCGCTGCCGAAGCGCTGGCGGGGACGCTGCTGGTGCTCGACATCACCGCCTTGCCGCCGCCGAACGACCCGGACGAGTTCTACGACCACCAGCTGATCGGGTTGGCCGCGGTGACGGTCGACGGCCACGCCTTGGGTGCGGTGGCCGACGTGCTGCACCTGCCCGGCGGTGACGTACTGGCCGTGCATCGCCCCGCCACCCCGGAGCTGCTGGTGCCGTTTAGGGCGGCGATCGTGCCGGAGGTGGACCTACTCAAGGGCCGGGTCGTCATCGACCCGCCGCCGGGTCTGCTCGAGCTCGCCGAGCGCCCGGCCGGCCCAGAGGCGGCCGGCTGATGCTCCTCGACGTCATCACGATCTTTCCGGAGTACCTACGCGCGCTGGACGTCTCGCTGCTCGGCAAGGCCCGCGAGCGCGGTCTGCTGCAGGTGCGCGTGCACGACCTGCGCGACTGGGCGACGGGTCCGCACCGCAGCGTCGACGACACGCCGTACGGCGGCGGCCCGGGCATGGTGATGCGCCCCGAACCGTGGGCGGCGGCGCTGGCCGCGGTCCTGGCGACCGGGGGACTGGCTGGGCCGGGCGCCGCCCCGGCCGCGCGGGAACCCGGAGCAAATCCGCGGTTGGTCGTGCCCACCCCGAGCGGAAAACTGTTCACTCAGCAGACCGCCGCCGAGCTGGCCGCCGAACCGTGGCTGGTCTTCGCCTGCGGCCGCTACGAGGGGATCGACGCTCGGTTGGTCGAGGTGGCCGCCGAGTCCCTGCGCGTCGACGAGCTCTCCATCGGCGACTACGTGCTGGCCGGGGGCGAGGCCGCCACCCTGGTGATCGTCGAGGCGGTCACCAGACTGCTGCCCGGCGTGGTCGGGAACGCGGTCTCCGTCACCGATGACTCCTTCGCCGCAGGCGGCATGGTGGGTCTGCTGGAGGGACCGGTCTACACCCGACCGCCGGAGTGGGCCGGGCGGTCGGTGCCGGCCGTACTGCGCGCCGGTGACCACGCCGCCGTGGCGCGGTGGCGCCGGGAGCAGGCGCTGCGGCGGACCGCGGCGCGTCGCCCGGATCTGATTGCCCAGCTGGACTCTGGCGCGCTGTCCGACCGGGACCGCGCTGCCCTCGCCGGAAGCGATCAGCCCGGTTAGCCGCGGCAAGCGGCGCTGTGGCACAGTTGGAGGCTGCCCCCAGCGAAAGCAGCCCTGTCCAGGTCGGGCATGGCGTCGCTTGGCGCTGGTGCGGCAACCCCCGTATCGCCAGTCCTGACGATCCCGACCGCGCCGTCCGCGGGCGCTGCAGCACGAGGAAGCGACGAAAGCATGCATACCTTGGACATCCTCGACGCCGCCTCGATGCGCAGTGACGTGCCGGACTTTCGCCCCGGGGACACCCTGAAGGTCCACGTGCGGGTCGTGGAGGGCAACCGGGAACGCGTCCAGATCTTTCAGGGCGTGGTGATCCGCCGGCAGGGGGGCGGAGTGCGCGAGACCTTCACAGTTCGCAAGGTAAGCTTCGGGGTTGGCGTCGAGCGCACCTTTCCGGTGCATACTCCGATTGTGTCCAAGATCGAGGTCGTCACCCGCGGCGATGTCCGGCGCGCCAAGCTGTACTACCTGCGTGACCTGCGCGGCAAGAAAGCGAAGATCAAGGAGAAGCGATACACGGTCCGCGGCTGACCGGGTGCACACTCACCCAGTCGCCCGGCCAGTCGCCGCCCTGGCGACCGGTGGCGCTGAGCAGGCAGGGAGCTTTGTGACCGAGGACGGACGCGGCTCTCCGGTCGACTCCAGCGACCGAGGCGCGGCAACGGCCGCTGCCGGCGACCAGCCACCGCGGGCCAAGCGCGGGTCGTTTCTGCGTGAGCTGCCGTTTCTGCTCCTGGTGGCGTTTCTGCTCGCCCTGCTGATCAAAGCGTTCCTGGTGCAAGCGTTCTACATCCCGTCCGGTTCGATGGAACGCACCTTGCTGATTGGCGACCGGGTGCTGGTCAACAAGGTCGTCTACCGCATCCGTGACGTACATCGCGGCGAGGTCGTGGTGTTCAAGGGTCCGGACACCTGGGCGCCCGAGGTGGTTCTCGCCGAGGGCAACGGCGTCCAGCGGGCGTTGCGTGGGCTGGCCCGGGTGATCGGCGTCGGGCCGCCCGGCGAGAAGGACTTCATCAAGCGGGTGGTCGGCCTGCCGGGGGACACCGTCACCTGCTGCACAAACGGTCAGGTGACGGTGCAGGCCCCTGGCCAGCCGCCAGTGGCGCTGGACGAGCCCTACCTTTACGACAACAACCCGCCGCCGGAGCGCGCCTTCCCACCGGTGACGGTGCCACCGGGGCAGTTGTGGGTGATGGGTGATCACCGCGGGGCCTCGGCCGACTCCCGGGCGCATGCGGCCGACCGCTACCAGGGAACTGTTGCTGCCACCGACGTCATCGGCCGCGCCTTTGTCCGGGTCTGGCCGCCTTCGCGCCTAGCGGCGCTGTCGGTGCCGGCCACCTTCTCCCACGTGCTGGCCGCCGGCGGGTCCACGGCGCCGTACGCCGCTGGGCTCGCCGTCGCGCTGCCGATGGGGGCGCTCGGGCGACGTCGCCGCCAGCATGCCCGGCACCGGCGGCAACCAGCCGCGCACCGCTGACTCGCCGCGCCAGAGCCGGCCAATTGGTCCGGGCGCGCTGGACGGAAGGGGTAGCGGCACCACTCGGTGCCGGCCGGACCGCAGTAGCAGCCGCTCGCCGGCTGGGCCAACGCCCGGCCGGTCAGTCGTAGGCTCGTCAGCGCCATGGCCTTCGACATCGCCCGCAGCACGGTGCCGCGCGACGCCGGCCTCTGGAGGTATGAGCGGGCGCTGCGGCGGCGTGGCTTTCCGCATGTGGCCGGGGTGGACGAGGCCGGCCGGGGCGCCTGCGCCGGCCCCTTGGCGGTGGCCGCCGTGGTGCTGCCGGCGGGTCGTCGCGGGCGGGTACCGGGATTGGCCGACTCCAAGCTGCTGACCCCGGCCGCCCGCGAGGAGGTGTATGCCGAAGTCGCCGACCGGGCGCTGGCCTGGTCGGTGGTGCTGGTACCGCCAGCCGAGATCGACCGCGCCGGGCTGCACGTCTGTAACGTGGCGGGCATGCGCCGCGCGGTGGCGGCGTTGCGCCTGCGACCGTCATACGTGCTGACCGACGGATTCCCGGTCCGCGGTTTCGGGGCACCCAGCCTGGCGGTCTGGAAGGGGGACCAGGTCGTGGCGGCGATCGCGGCCGCCTCGGTCGTTGCAAAGGTGACTCGCGACCGGCTGATGATCGCGCTGCACAGCCACCAGCCGCGCTACGACTTCGCCCAGCACAAGGGGTATGTCACTCCTGAGCACACCGCGGCTCTGCAGCGGCACGGACCCTGCCCGGACCACCGGTTCTCCTACGTTAACGTCGCCCGGACGGTCCCGCGATCGTCGAGTCCGGCGGTCGGTCTCCCGGCGTACGCCGGGCCTCGTCCGTCGCGGGACCGGCTGGCGACCGCCGCGGTCGTGGGCGAAACGCCGCCGGCGCAGTGGGTGAGACACAATGCGGTCATGGCCGAGGAGACCGCGACATGAGGGCTCGCACCGGCAGGCGCGACCTGAGGGCTCGCACCGGCAGGCGCGTCCTGAGGACCCGCAGCGAAGGCGCGCCATGAGTGCCGAGGACCTCGAGAAGTACGAAACCGAGATGGAGCTGCAGCTCTACCGGGAGTACCGCGACATCGTCCGCCAGTTCGCCTATGTGGTCGAGACCGAACGGCGCTTCTACCTTGCCAACTCCGTCGATCTGCAGGTGCGCAACGTCGGCGGGGAGACCTACTTCGAGTTGGCCATGTCCGATGCCTGGGTGTGGGACATGTACCGACCGGCTCGCTTCGTCAAGCACGTCCGGGTCGTGACCTTCAAGGACGTCAACGTCGAGGAGTTGGAGAAGACCGACCTGGAGCTGCCGGGCGAGCGCACCCCCTTTGGTGGGTAGGAGCCCACCAGCCGACGAGGAGGCCGCATCAGCCCGACCCCGAACCAGCCGGGTAGCGAGAACGACCCAGCGGCGAGCACCGGGCCGAGCCCCCGGGTGGGGTGATCGCGCCACCGAGCGGACCGACAGCGCCTCGTAGTCCACAGGGCGGCCGGCACTGACCGGGCCGTCCCCAGATGTCGGCCGATCACCGTTCGCCCACCGCCCGCTCCGCATGCTCGAGGGCGGACGGAAGGTGGTGACCGATGCACGCCAAGGACGCGCTGGGACGGTACGGCGAGGACGTCGCCGTGCGGCACCTGCTCGACGCCGGTTGGCAAGTGTTGGAGCGCAACTGGCGGTGCCGGGTGGGCGAGATCGACATCGTGGCCCGGGACGGCGGGGTGTTGGTGTTCTGCGAAGTGAAGACTCGCTCCAGCGCCTTATTCGGCGTTCCGGCCGAGGCGGTGCGCCCCGCCAAGGTGCGCCGGATCCGGGCGCTGGCGTGCCACTGGCTGGCCGATCGTCGCCGCGAAGCTGGTGCCGGAGACAGTGGCCGCGGCCTCGATAGCTGTGACCTGGCCGACCTCAGCGGCGACGTCGAGCTCCGCTTTGACGTCCTGAGCGTGCTGTGCCCGAGCCAGCAGGCGACCCAGGTAGAGCATCTACGCGGGGCGTTCTAATGCCGCTGGCCCGCACTCTGGCGGTAGCCCTGGTCGGGGTGGAGGGCCGACTGGTCGAGGTGGAGGCCGACCTGGCCCAAGGCCTGCCCGGGCTTACCCTTATCGGCCTGCCGGACACCTCGTTGCAGGAGGCGCGCGACCGGATCCGCGCCGCCATCGTCAACAGCGGCGAGTCGTGGCCGCAGCGACGGATCACCCTCGGGCTGTCCCCAGCCAGCCTGCCCAAGCGCGGGAGCAGCTTCGATCTGGCGATGGCCATCGCGGTGCTGGCGGCCGCCGGTGTGGTGCCAACCGCGTTGCTGGCGGACACCGTGCTGGTGGGGGAGCTCGGCCTGGACGGCCGGGTGCGACCGGTGCGCGGCGTGCTGCCGGCCGTGCTGGCCGCTGCGGCCGCCGACGTACGGCGGGTGGTCGTCGCCAGCGCCAACGCCGCCGAGGCGGCGCTCGTCCCCGACGTACGTGTCGTCGCCGTGGCCACCTTGCGCGAGCTGCTCGACTACCTGCGGCATGGCCACCTCCCGGCCCGAGCCGATGCGGTCACGACGCCGGCCGCACCACTGGCCGCTGACGCCGACGAGCGCCGCGAGCTCGACCTCGCCGACGTGGTAGGCCAGCCGGTTGGGCGAGCGGCCGTAGAGGTGGCCGCGGCCGGCGGGCATCACCTGCTGCTGCTCGGTGACCCCGGCGCGGGCAAGACCATGCTCGCCGAGCGACTGCCCGGACTGCTGCCGCCGCTGGACCGGGAGGCCGCCCTCGAAGTCACTGTGGTGCACTCGGTGGCCGGCGTGCTGCCGCCGGGTTGCCCACTGATCACCCGCCCGCCGTACCGTGACCCCCACCACACCGCCACCGTGGCGGCGTTGGTCGGGGGTGGGTCAACACTGGCCCGCCCCGGCGCGGTCAGCCTGGCGCACCGCGGTGTGCTGTTCCTCGACGAGGCGCCGGAGTTCTCCACGGGCGTGCTGGACGCGCTGCGTCAGCCGCTGGAGTCCGGCCGGGTCACCATCGCCCGCTCGGCCGGGACGACGTGCTTTCCGGCTCGGTTCACCCTCGTGCTCGCGGCGAACCCGTGCCCATGTGGGGCGCCCAGCGGCCCGGCCGGGCGGTGCACCTGCTCGGCGGCGGTCAAACGGCGCTACCTGGCCAAGATGTCCGGGCCGCTGCTCGACCGGATCGACCTGCAGGTCGAGCTGTCGGCGGTGACCCGCCTGGAGCTGCTTGCCGACCGGGGCAACATTGAACCCTCCGCGCGGGTCGCCGACCGGGTCCGCGCCGCCCGCCAGCGCACCGCTGCTCGGTACGCCGGGACACCGTGGCGGACCAACGCCGAGGTGCCCGGACAGGAGCTGCGGCGCCGATGGCCCCCGGAACCGAGGTCGATGCGGCCGGTCGAGCGCGCGCTTGGCGACGGCCGGCTGTCCGCCCGGGGTTTGGATCGCGTTCTTCGCATTGCCTGGACCATCGCCGATCTCGACGGTCGTGGTCGGCCCGGGGTGGCCGAGGTCGACCGGGCGGTCGGACTGCGACTGCGGGCGGCGGCGTGACGCCGCCAGTGGTGCGCTGGCCGGAGCGCCTGGCCCGGGCGGCGCTCAGCCGGGTGGTGGAGCCCGGTGAACTCGCCATCGGTAAATTAGTAGCCGCGCACGGCGCGGAGGCCGCCTGGTCCGCCATTCGGTCCCGGGATCCGGCGGTGGGCGCCGAGGTGCTGGCGCTGACCCGCGCTCGGGTGGATGCCGCCCGGCCGGAGCAGGACCTGGCTGCGCTGGATGCGTGGGGCGGCCGGCTGGTGTGTCCGGGCGACGACGAGTGGCCGCGCGGAGCGGACGATCTCGGCGACGCGCGGCCGCTCGGGCTGTGGGTGCGCGGGCGGCAGCAGCTGGGCGAGGCGTGCGGACGCGCGGTGGCGATCGTCGGCGCGCGGGCAGCAACCGGGTATGGCGAGCATGTCGCCGGTGAGTGGTCGGCACAGCTGGCCGAAGCCGGCCGGGCGGTGCTGTCCGGGGCGGCGTACGGCATCGACGGCGCGGCGCATCGCGGGGCGCTCGCGGTCGCCGGCGAGACGATTGCGGTGCTGGCCTGCGGCGTGGACGTTCCGTATCCGCGTGGCCACGACGCCTTGCTGGCCCGAATCGCGGAGCAGGGTCTCGTTGTCAGCGAGTGGCCGCCGGGTTGTGCGCCGATGCGCCACCGGTTCCTAACCCGTAACCGGGTGATCGCTGCGGCGACATCCGGGACCGTCGTGGTGGAGGCGGCCGCGCGCAGTGGTTCGCTCAACACCGCCCGCAGTGCCCTGCGGCTCGACCGGGCGGTGATGGTGGTGCCCGGACCGGTGACCTCGGCCATGTCCGTCGGGTCCAATGCGCTGCTGCGGACAGAGGGCGTTCGAGCGGTCGGGTCGGTGGCCGACATCGTCGAGGAGGTGGGTCGACTTGGTGCGGACCTGGCTCCGTCGGTGCGCGGACTGACCACCGACCGGGACGCCCTGTCGGCGACGGTGGCGCGGGTGCTGGACGCCGTCCCGGTGCGATCCGCCCGCGGAGCGGCCAGCATCGCCAAAGCCGCCGGCGTGGATGTCAACGTGGTGCTGGGCTGCCTGGGACCGCTGGAGCTCGAGGGGCTGATCGAGCGCTCTGGCGGCGGCTACCGACTTGGTCCGGTCGGGCGGCCGGCGGCTGAGGCCCGGCGCGCCGAGGCAGGCGGTGCTTGACCGTGCTGCGACGTTCGCCCACTGTGGGAGGCTGTGCCTGCTAGCCACGCCCCCGTGCGCCGCCCGCGGCGTCCGGCACCGCGCCCGGCGGACCTGGCGCCCGCCAGCGCCGCCGCCGTCGAGGACTTCCGGCGACACCTCGCCGCCGAGCGCGGGCTGTCCACGCACACGGTGCGGGCCTACGTCGCGGACGTCTGCGGGCTGCTAGAGCACGCCGATCGGATGGGGGTCGATGATCCGGCCGGTCTCGGCATCGTGAACCTCCGCAGCTGGTTGGCCCGACAGCGGGCGAGCGGCAGTTCGCGAGCCACATTGGCGCGGCGGGGGGCGTCGGCCCGGGCCTTCACGGCGTTCGCGGCGCGCCGGGGGATAATGGCGAGCGATCCGGGTGGTGCCTTGGGCACCCCCCGAGCACAGTCGACGTTGCCCGAGGTGCTGCAGCCGGCTCAGGCGCACGCACTGTTCGCCGATTCCTCGGACAGTGATGCGGCTGGGCCCGACCATGTGGCCCGATGCGTGCGGCGTCGAGACGACGCGGTGCTCGAGCTGCTTTACGCTACCGGTGTTCGGGTCGGCGAGCTGTGCGGGCTGGACGAGGACGATGTCGACCTCGGTCGGCGAGTGGTGCGCGTATTGGGCAAAGGCGCCAAGGAGCGGAGCGTGCCGTTCGGCGTGCCGGCCGGCCGGGCAGTAGCCAACTGGCTTCGGGACGGTCGCTCGGTCCTGGCCACGACGAGCAGCGGGCCGGCGCTTCTTCTGGGTCGTCGGGGTGGCCGGCTCGACCCGCGCACAGTGCGGCGGGTGGTCCATGACCGACTCGCCGGCGTCCCCGGGGCGCCGGATCTCGGTCCGCACGGCCTGCGGCACAGCGCGGCGACGCACCTGCTCGAAGGCGGTGCGGATCTCCGTAGCGTTCAGGAGTTGCTTGGTCACGCTACGCTAAAGACGACGGAGATCTATACGCACGTCTCCGGCGAGCGACTGAAGGCGAGCTATGATCGCGCCCATCCCCGAGCCTGATCGCTCGGGTGACGCTGCGACCGGGCGCCGGCCAGCTCGAGCCTTGCGCAGCCGCCGGCCGCAACTGCCGGACGAGGACCGAGCGGCGGCTGATCTGGCTACCGCCACGCTGTGGCGGCAGTACAAGGACACCGCCGACAGCGCCCTGCGAGACCGACTGATCCTGCATTACTCGCCGCTGGTCAAGTATGTGGCGGGCCGGGTCGGGGTGGGCCTGCCGCCCAACATTGAGCACGCCGACCTCGTCTCGTACGGCATCTTCGGTCTGATCGACGCGATCAAGAAGTTCGACCTTGCTCGGGAGATTAAGTTCGAGACATACGCGATCAGCCGGATCAAGGGCGCGATCATTGATGAGCTACGCGCGATCGACTGGATCCCGCGGTCGGTCCGGCACAAGGCCCGCGAGGTCGAGCGCGCCTACGCCACCCTGGAGGGGCGACTGCGGCGTACCCCCACCGATGGCGAGGTCGCGGGCGAGCTTGGGATCGCGATGGAAGATCTGCATGCGATCTTCAGTCAGGTGTCCTTCGTCAACGTCATCGCCTTGGATGAACTGCTCAACGCTGGCGGCGAGCGGGGCGACAAGCTGACGCTGGGCGACACCCTGGAGGACGCTAAGGCAGAGGATCCGGTCGCGGCCTTCGAGAAGGAGGAGACCAAGCACCTGCTCGCCCGCGCGATCAACACGCTGCCCGAACGCGAGAAGATTGTCGTTACCCTGTACTACTACGAGGGCCTGACGCTGGCCGAGATTGGCCAGGTCTTGGGGGTCACGGAGAGCCGCATCTGTCAAATGCATACCAAGGCGGTTCTGCAACTACGGGGGAAGCTGGCCGAGCAGCGTTGACATGCCACGGTGGTGAGAGCAGGTCTTCCTAGCCAGGGTTCGCTAGGCGGGGCGTCAGGCTTCCGGCCGTGAGCCGTTGCTGCTGATCTTTGGTGGCTTGCTCCCACCGGCCGGCGGTCGAAGATCAACCACGGACCCGGTAGGCACCTTGCCGCCGCGCGACGACAACGGATCCCGTTTGACCACCGGGTCCCTACCGGGCATGACTTGGGCCGTTGTCGTCCTGCTGGACTGCGCCATCACGCCTCCTCAACCCATAATACCCGGCTGATCGTCGCGGGACGGGTCATTGCCGGCAATGAACTCCACGGTTAACGCTTCCGCGCACGGGATCCATGCCCCTCGCGACGCGTCCTGAACCGAGCGCAGCCGGCCGTCGTCGTCGAGCTGCCAGGCTTGCTCGACGTAGATCGCCGGCAACTCCGGGTACGTCGTGAAGTAAGAGTTGCGCCCGAAGGCACCGCCCTTCCACTGGCCGTCCTTGCCCAGCACGCGCACGTATCCTTCGCTGCTGGCGCCGTGGTCGACGGCCCAGTCCCAGGCGGTGGGCGTGGGGTCGTACTGCAGGCCGCTGCGGGTCTCACTGCGCGCCTCGACCCAGGTAAGCAGGCGGTTGACGGCGCGGCCGGCCAGCGCCCGCCCGAGTCGGCGATCCGGATCCAGCGGGCCGCGGTACCGGTAGGCCGACACCCGTGCGCCGATCTGCCACCGACGAGCGGCCAGGATGGCGGCCAGTGCCGGGACCGCGAACAAGAGCAGCAGCGCAAGTGCCCCGGTCAAGCGCGCGTGCTGGCTGACCCATCGGCGGGTCTGGGCGGCGTCGCCGCCGAGGGCGGTCACGATCGTCCGTCCGAACACGATCAGGTAGATACTGGCGAGCACCACGCTCGCCGCCAGCGCCCGCAAGACCTTGTTGGTGGTGTCGCGGTTCTGTGGCGCCTCGCCGGCAAGCCGAGCCCGGACGGCTTGATAGACGACGCCGGGGATGACGCAGGTGACGAGCACGGTGAACTGCGCGACGTTGAGTGCCGTCATTGCGATCGACCTGCCGCGGTCAACCGCACCGCCGTCCGCATCGTGACCTCCGCCGCCGTGGCTTCGCTCGCCGAGGCGACCCTATGGCGCTGCACCGACAGTTCCGGCGGTACGGCGAGCGCGGCTCACCGGGTGGTCCGCCGACGCCATCAGTGGACGTGCACTTTGATCACGCCGCAGTTGGGAGCACGACGGAGGCCACCGGCGGACTGCCCAGAGCCCGCGCTTGGCCGGGCAACGGCACCCCCCACACCGGTAGGAGTCGGGACCGCTGCTGTCGCAGCAGGCTGAGCGGGTCGAGGTAGTCCTCGCCGCGGCGTAACCCCCAGTGCAGGCAGGCGGTGGCGACTGGGCACCCGGTGTGCCCGGCCGCGAGCGTTCCGAGCGCGTCGCCGGCCCTGACCACTTGGCCGACCGACACACCAGGCTCGACCGGCTCGTACGTCGTGCGCAGCGCGCCGTGCACCACGGTTACCACGCCGCGGCCGGCGAGCATGCCGGCGAAGCCGACGACACCGTCGCCCGCGGCCAGCACCGGCGTATCAGGATCGGCGGTTAGGTCGACGCCGCGGTGCCCAGCGCCGTAGCGGGTCGCCGGTGGCCGGAACGGGGTGGCAACAACTGGGGTGCCGGCCAGCGGCCAGCGCCACCCCGGCCCGCGCGCCGCCGCCGTCACCGGCGTCGTCGACCAGGCGCTCGGCTCCACAGCCGACACCGGCGCCGTCCCTATCCCCGGCACCGAGCAGACCCCGATGGCGATGGCGGTGGCGAAGCCGACGGCGGTGGCGAGGCCGACGGCGAGGCCGACGCCAACCGCGCGCAAGCTCCGCTGACGAGTCACTCCGACCTCCGCCGCGATCTGGGCTGGCTCACCGCCGACGTCCAGCCTGCCGCCGGATCGGCGGACGCGCCGGCGCCCAGCCGAGATCTGTGGACGGTGGGTACACTGCTTCGCAGCGGCCTCGGCGACGGGGTCGACTTCGCACGCCCGCTATCCGCCTCCCGTAGTACCGGACGGGGACGGAGCCGGCTCCCTCGGTCCTGGGTCCGCCCGGGTCGGTCCGCCGGTCCCCACGCGGCGTCAGGGCACCCCGCGGCCGCGGGGCGCAACAACCGAGGCAGGCGCCGGCGGATTTGCGCGCGGCGCGGGAGGAAGAGGCCCGTGACCAGCAACGGGACCGTTGTCACCATGCGCCAGCTGCTCGAAAGCGGCGTCCACTTCGGGCACCAGACCCGGCGGTGGAACCCGAAGATGAAGCGGTTCATCTTTACCGAACGCAACGGCATCTACATCATCGACCTGCAGCAGACGCTGACCTACATCGACCGGGCGTACGAGTTCGTCAAGGAGACCGTCGCCCACGGCGGCACGGTGCTTTTCGTGGGCACCAAGAAGCAGGCTCAGGAAGCGGTCGAGCAGCAGGCCAAGCGGGTCGGCATGCCGTATGTCAACCAGCGTTGGCTCGGCGGCATGCTCACGAACTTCTCCACCGTGTTCAAGCGGCTGCAGCGGCTCAAGGAACTCGAGATCATCGAGCAAACTGGGGGCGCGACGGTGATGACCAAGAAGGAGGCGCTGGTCCTCGCCCGCGAGCGGGAGAAGTTGGAGCGCACCCTGGGCGGCATTCGGCACATGAGCCGTACGCCGAGTGCGATCTGGATCGTCGACACCAAGAAGGAGCACATCGCCGTCGGCGAGGCCCGCAAGCTGGGCATCCCGGTGGTGGCGATCCTCGACACCAACTGCGACCCGGACGAGGTCGACTACAAGATTCCGGGCAATGATGACGCCATCCGCAGCGCGGCCTTGCTAACGCGAGTGATCGCGGATGCGGTCGCCGACGGGTTGATCGCCCGCGCCGGCGCGGCCGCCAACGCTGGCGCCGCGGACGGCGCCGACAAGCCGGAGCCCACCGGTCAGCTGGGCGAGGACGAGCCACTGCCCGAGTGGGAGCGGGCACTCTATCCGGGCGCGACCGCAGCGGCACCGGTGGCCGCTGCCCCGGCCGCTCGGACCCCGGAACCGGTCCCGGTCCCGGATGCCCCGTCCCCCGAGAGCGCTGTCGGCGAGCCGGCGGCCACCGCGGCCATCCTCGACGATCCCGTGCTCACCGCGGTGGCGGCAGTCGCCGAGGGGCCGCCGCCCGCGGCCGAGGCTGCCGTCCCACCGCAGTAGCCGACGCTCCGATTGACCGCGTGACCGTGCGGGCGCCGGCGCCGGCTGGCTCCGCCCGCCGGCAACTCATGCCACCCCGACCCGGTGCTGTCTCACCGAGCCGGCACTGACCCACGATGGAAGGAAACATGGCGAACATCAGCGCCGCGGAGGTCAAGAAGCTTCGCGAGATGACCGGCGCCGGGATGATGGACTGTAAGAAGGCGCTGCAGGACAGCGAAGGTGACTTCGACAAGGCGGTCGAGTTCCTGCGGGAGAAGGGCCTGGCCGGGGTCAAGAAGCGCGAAGGGCGCACCGCGAGCAACGGCCTCGTGCATGCCTACCTGCACAAGTCCAGCCCGGACCTGCCCCCGACCGTCGGCGTACTGCTCGAGCTCAACTGCGAGACGGACTTTGTCGCCAAGACGCCGCACTTCCAGGAGCTGGCCAAGGACGTTGCGCAGCACGTGGCGGCGATGAACCCGCTCTACGTCTCGGCCGACCAGGTGCCGCCGGAGGTCATCGAGGCCGAGCGGGCGATCTACGAGAAGATCGCACTCGAGGAGGGCAAGCCAGCCGCCGCTCTGCCCAAGATCGTCGAAGGACGAGTGCAGGGCTACTACAAGGAGTTCTGTCTGCTGGAGCAAGCCTTCGTCAAAGAGAACAAGAAGACAGTGCAGGCCCTGCTCGACGAGGCCAGCGCCACGCTGGGTGAGAAGATCGAGGTGGGTCGCTTCGCCCGGTACAAGGTGGGCCAGTCCTAGCTAGTCGTCGTGGCGCTGATCGCCGTCGTCGTGGCGCTGATCGCCGGGACGACGGGCACGCGGCGGCGCTGCGCCAGGTCCGCGTCCGCTGACGCCCCAGGAGACCACAGGTGATCGTCCCGCTCGCTGCCGCCAGCGCCCCGGCCCCCGGCCGCCCGACCTACGCCCGACCTGACGCCTGGACGCGGGTCTTGCTCAAGCTGTCCGGAGAGGCGTTCGCCGGCGGAGAGTCGCTGGGCATCGACCCCACCACGGTGGCCGCCATCGCCCGGCAGGTGGCGGCCGTCGTGGCCAGCGGCGTCCAGGTTGGCATCGTGGTCGGCGGCGGCAACATGTTCCGAGGGGCGGTGCTTTCCGGTCGCGGCATGGACCGCGGCCGGGCGGACTACATGGGTATGCTCGGCACAGTGATCAACTGTCTGGCTCTGCAGGACTTCCTGGAGCGCGCCGGCGTGGAGACCCGGGTGCAGACCGCCATCGCGATGGGCCAGGTAGCCGAGCCCTATGTTCCTCGCCGCGCCATCCGGCACCTGGAGAAGGGCCGGGTGGTCATCTTCGGGGCCGGCCTCGGCGCACCATTCTTCTCCACCGACACCACCGCCGCGCAGCGCGCGCTGGAGATCGGCGCCCAGGCGGTGCTCAAGGCAACCAAAGTCGACGGCGTGTACGACGCCGACCCGGAGACCACGCCGGATGCGGTCCGGTTCGACCGGCTCGACTACTCCGAGGTGCTCGCCCGGGGACTGAAGGTGATGGACGCAACTGCGATCAGCCTGTGCATGGACAACAAGTTGCCAATCGTCGTGTTCGACCTGCTGGTGGAGGGCAACATCGGCCGCGCGGTCCGCGGTGAGAGGATCGGCACTCTGGTCGCGCCGAACGGCTGAACAGCACCGGCTCGACTAAGAACCCACGCACCGATAAGTCACCAAACCGACAAGCCACCGCAACCGATGAGCCACCGCAACCGATGAGCCACCGCAACCAACCCCACCCGCTTTCGAGGAGAGGCCGCCCACAGTGATCGACGACACGCTCCTCGACGCCGAAGAGAAGATGGAAAAGGCCGTGGCGGTCGCCCGGGACGACTTCAACACGGTGCGCACCGGTCGCGCCACACCGGCTATGTTCGCCAAGATCGTTGTGGACTACTACGGCGCCATGACCCCGATGAACCAGCTGGCCAGCTTCACCGTGCCCGAGCCGCGGATGGTCATCGTGTCGCCGTACGACAAGAGCTCGCTGAAGTCCATCGAGCGGGCCATCCGCGACAGCGACCTCGGAGTGAACCCGGGCAACGACGGCTCGATTATCCGCGTGGTCTTCCCCCAGCTCACCGAGGAGCGCCGCCGCGAGATGATCAAGGTAGTGCGGCACAAGGCGGAAGAGGCCCGGGTCTCGATTCGCAATGTCCGCCGGCACGCGAAGGACGCGCTGGACCGACTCGTCCGCGACGGGGAGACCGGAGAGGACGACGGACGGCGGGCCGAGAAGGAGCTGGACGAGACCACCCACCGGTATGTCGCCAGCGTCGACGAACTGCTCGGCAACAAAGAAGCCGAACTGCTCGAGGTTTGAACCGGCATCCCGGCGGTGCGACGTCGGCGGTGACTGGTGGATGAGGCCCCGGTGTCCGCCGGTGCGGTGTCCAGCCCCGGTCGGGCCGGGCGCAACCTACCGGTGGCAATCGCCGTCGGGCTCAGCCTGGGGGCGTTGATCGTCGGCACCCTGTACACGGTGCGGGCGGCCTTCGTCGGTGTCGTGGTGGCCGCGATCGGCGTCGGTGTCTGGGAGCTCGTTCAGGGGTTGCGGCGAGTCGGTGCCCATCCGCCGCTGGTTCCGCTGCTTACCGGCACCGTGATCATGTCTGCCCTGGCCTACACCGACGGCGCCGAGGCACTGGTCGTCGGTTTGCTGCTCACCGTGCTGGCAGCCGTGGGCTGGCGACTGGCCGAGCCTCGCCAACCGGGCGCGGACCGACTCCGCGACGTCGCCGCGACCGCGTTCGTCGCCGTCTACCTGCCGTTTCTCGCCGGCTTCTGTGTGCTGCTCGCCGTACCGGCGGACGGACCGCGGCGGGTGACCGCCTTTATCACTACCGTGGTCTGCAGCGACGTCGGCGGTTATGCCGCCGGAGTGCTCTTCGGCGAGCACCCGATGGCACCGTCAGTCAGCCCGAAGAAGACCTGGGAGGGACTGGCGGGCAGCGCGCTGGCCTGCGCGCTCGCCGGGATGGCCTTCCTTACCCTCGTGCTGCCCGGCACCTGGTGGCAGGGCGTGCTGTACGGGCTGGCCGTGGTCGCGTGCGCCACCATCGGCGACCTGGGCGAGTCCATGATCAAGCGGGACATCGGGATCAAGGACATGGGGTCCGTCTTGCCCGGGCACGGCGGCCTGATGGACCGGCTGGACTCACTGCTGCCCACGGCGCCGGTAGCCTGGCTGCTGCTGACGGCCTTCGTTCCCTGGCCGCACTGATCCGCCAGCGGGGTTAAGTCAGGGCCAGCGCAGCTCGGCGGCAAGCTCGGCGCCGGTCACTTCGAGCAGGTCGCTGTGGCCGGTCTCCTCGTACCGCGACTTCTGCCCCAGCAACCCGGGTTGCAGTTGCCAGATGCGTACGGTGCGCAGCGCCGGGTCAGCGATCAATACTTCGTCGACCCCCCGCCCGGCGTAGAACGTGAGCTTGGCGAGCGTTTCGTCACCTGGGCTCACAACTTCGACGACCATCGCGGTGGTGGCAACAAAGACGCCCGAAGGACGGTTTCGGTGCACTCCACCATCGGGCACCCGGTAGTCGTCCGGCTCGCCGAGATTGAAGGCTGTTGTTACCGACAGGCCAGCTTGCTCGGCTCGCGGCCAAAGGAGATGCGCCAGCTGGCTGTCCACGAAGGCGTGCTCGGCCGAGGGGCCCGGCACCACGTGGTAGTCCCCCTCCCACACCTCGTCGCAGCGGTCCTGGCCGAGCTCCCGCCGCCGGCCGAGCCACGTCTCGAGCTCCGGCGGGCGCGGGCCGAACACCACTGTCGCCATCCGATAAGTGTGCCTGGTTCGCACCGTTCTTACCCTGTCTTCGGGTCGGTGATCGGGCCAACCAACGTGGCTGTCAGAGCGGTGGTGGCGCTGCCCGCGAGCGGGACCAGCCGGTCCCGTGTGACACTGAATACCGATGAAATCGGACGTGTTGCTGACGCGGACCGGGCGTGGCAGCCGTCCGCCGCAGCATCTCGCCGACCTCGACCCCGCCGAGCGCCGCGGCGCGGCAGTGGCGCTCGGCGAGCCGGCGTACCGGGCGGAGCAGCTCAGCCGGCACTACTTCGCCCGGCTCGCCGACGACGCGGCGACGATGACCGACATCCCCGCAGCGGCCCGGGGGCGGCTGGCCGCCGAGCTGCTGCCACCCTTGCTCAGCGTCGTCCGCGACGTCGACTGCGACGGCGGCACCACCCGCAAGACGCTGTGGCGGGGCTTCGACGGTGTACTGGTCGAGTCGGTGCTCATGCGCTACCCCGACCGGACGACGGTGTGCGTGTCCAGCCAGGCCGGCTGCGGCATGGGGTGTCCGTTCTGCGCGACCGGCCAGGGAGGCCTGCGCCGCAACCTGTCCACCGCCGAGATCGTCGAACAGGTGGTGGCGGCCGCCCGGGTGTTGGACCGCGGCCTGGTCCCCGGTGGCGCCGGCCGCGTGGACAACGTGGTCTTCATGGGCATGGGAGAGCCGCTGGCAAACTACCGGGCCGTGCTGGGCGCGCTGCGTCGGCTGACCGACCCCGTGCCGGCCGGGCTGGGCATCAGCCTGCGCGGCGTCACCGTCTCGACAGTGGGCCTGGTGCCGGCGATCTGCCGGCTGGCCACCGAGGACCTGGCGCTCACGCTGGCGCTGTCGCTGCACGCCCCCGACGACGAGCTGCGGGACACCCTGGTGCCGGTCAACCGCCGCTGGCCGGTGGCCGAGGTGCTGGCGGCGATGTGGGACTACGCCCGGCGGAGTTCGCGGCGGGTCAGCATCGAGTACGCGTTGATCCGCGACATCAACGACCAGCCTGAGCGGGCCGAGCTGCTGGGACGGTTGCTGCGCGGCCAGTTGGTGCACGTCAACCTGATCCCGCTCAACCCGACTCCCGGCAGCGCGTGGACGGCGAGTCGGCCCGCCGCCCAGCGCGAGTTCGTCCGCCGCCTGCGCGCGCACCGGGTGGCGACCACGGTCCGGGACACCCGCGGCCGAGAGATCGCTGGCGCCTGCGGGCAGTTGAGCGCCAGCGAAGAGCCCCAGGCATGACGCGACTTCGAGTCACCGCCGGGCTGCTCGGGTTGGCGCTGCTGATTGCGGGCTGTGGCAGCAGCGGAAGGAGCGCTGGGGGGCCATCTCCGGGCTCCACCGCCCGGCCCACCGCGACCGCGGCCAGCGGGGGCGTCTCCGCGGACCGACCCTGCGGCTCCGCAGCGGCTGCTCCCGCCCACTACGACCACGTCGTCTGGGTGGTGTTCGAGAACCACGGCGCCGACGCGGTTATCGGCGCCACCGACGCGCCGTACCTGACTCGGCTGGCCACCGCCTGCGGACAGGCCACCGACTATCACGGCGTGGCGCACCCCAGCCTGCCGAATTACCTGGCGATGACATCGGGATCGACCCACGGCGTCACCGACGACGCCGGGCCGGCCAGCCACCCGGTCGACGGCCCGAGCCTATTCTCCCAAGCGCAGGACTGGCGCAGCTTGCAGGACGGGATGGCCAAGCCCTGCTCCTCGGGCAACGCTGGGCGGTACGCCGTGAAGCACAACCCGGTGCAGTACTACCCGGGGCTGGCGGCCGACTGCGCCGCGCGCAGCGTGCCGATGACCAGTCCGCCCGACCTGTCCGCCCGGTTCACCTTTGTGACCCCCGACCTGTGTCACGACATGCACGACTGTGACGTGCGCACGGGTGACGACTGGCTGGCCGGGTGGCTGCCGGCCGTGCTGGACGCTCCCCAGTACCGCGCCGGCCGCACGACGATCTTCGTGACCTTCGACGAGGACGAGGGTGACAGCGGCCAGCGCGTGCCGCTGCTGGCGATCGCACCGCCGGTGCACAGTGGCACCAAGGTCGGGGTCACTGCCGACCACTACGCCCTGTTGCGGACCACCGAGGAGCTGCTCGGCCTGACGCCGTACCTTGGCCAGGCGGCGACGGCGCCCAGTCTGCGCGCGGCCTTCCGGCTCTGACCCGGGGTCGCGATGGCCGCCGACCGCCGGTCGCCCCGGCGGCGGTGAGCGGGCTGCGAGAGACTGAGCCCGTGCGCAACGTCGTGCTGCTGGGCAGCACCGGGTCGATCGGCACCCAGGCGTTGGACGTCATCGCCCGTAACCGGGACGCCTTCCGAGTGGTGGCGCTGGCCGCCGCCGGGAGCCGGCTGGAGCTGCTCGCGGCCCAGGCTCGCGACTTCGCCGTGGAGGCGGTGGCCGTCAGCGACCCCGCCGCGGCCGCCGAGCTGGCGGCGCGGCTGCGGGCCGAAGAGCCGGACCAGCGGGCCGGCAGGTCTGCCCTACCGAAGGTCCTGGCCGGACCGGATGCCGCCGCCGAGCTGGCCGGCTGGCCGGCGGATGTTGTCCTGAACGGGATGACTGGGTCGATCGGACTCGCGCCGACCCTGGCGGCACTCGAGGCCGGCCGCACGCTCGCCCTGGCCAACAAGGAGTCGCTGATCGTCGGCGGCCCGCTGGTGCGGTCCCGCGCGGCCGAGGGCCAGATCGTGCCGGTGGACTCGGAACACTCCGCCATCGCCCAATGCCTGCGCGGGGGGCGCCGCTGCGAGGTTGCCAGGCTAGTGCTCACCGCCAGTGGCGGCCCGTTTCGCGGTCGCTCCCGCGCCGAGCTGGCCGAGGTGACGGTGGCCGCGGCCCTGGCCCATCCCACCTGGGCGATGGGGCCGGTGGTGACTGTCAACTCGGCCACCCTGGTGAACAAGGGCCTCGAGGTGATCGAGGCGCACCTGCTCTTCGGCATCCCGTACGACCGGATCGACGTCGTCGTGCACCCGCAGTCCATCGTGCATTCGATGGTGGAGTTCACCGACGGTTCCACGCTGGCTCAGATTGGACCGCCGGACATGCGGCTGCCGATCTCACTCGCGCTCGGCTGGCCGGACCGGGTGCCGGCCGCCGCCCCGGCGATGGACTGGACGACCGCGCACACCTGGCAGTTCGAGCCGTTGAACGCCCGTGCGTTCCCCGCGGTGGCGCTGGCCCGGGAGGCCGGGCTGGCCGGCGGCACCGCACCCGCCGTCTACAACGCCGCGAACGAGGAGGCGGTGGCTGCCTTTCTCGCCGGCCGGTTGCCGTTCCCGGCCATTGTGGACACCGTGGCCGAGATCGTGGGGGAGGTCGTGGCCGACAGCGCGGCCGCCGGAGTTGGGAACGCGGTCACGCTGGCCGATGTTCTTACAGCCGAGCGGTGGGCTCGGCAACGGGCGCGCACGCTCACCCGGGCGCTGGCTCGGCCGTAACCCGGGACGGGGACCGAGGCGAGGAAGGGCCTATGACGTTCGGTGTGATCGCATTTATCGTCGCGATCCTGGCCTCGGTCATGCTGCACGAGGCCGGGCACTTCGCCATGGCCAAGGCCTTCGGCATGAAGGTGACCCAGTTCTTCGTCGGCTTCGGACCCACGCTGTGGTCGGTACGGCGCGGCGAGACCGAGTACGGCGTCAAGGCCATCCCGGCCGGCGGCTTCGTCAAGATCGTCGGGATGACCGAGCTGGAGGAGGTGCCGGCGGCGGACCGGCCGCGGGCCTTCTACCGACAACCGGCGCCGCAGCGGGCGGTTGTGCTGGCCGCGGGCTCCACGATGCACTTCGTCATCGCCTTTGTGTTGATCTGGTTCGTGCTCTCCGGGCTTGGCCTGCCGGCGTTGACGACGACCGTCGGGTCGGTCTCGCCCTGCATCACCCAAGACGACGCCGCGCGCTGCACGTCGGCTGACCCGGCGTCCCCGGCCGCCCTCGCCGGCATTCGCCCCGGCGACCGCATAGTGGCCATCGACGGCCGACCGGTGACCGAGTGGTCGAACGACGTGGCGATGATGGTCCGGGCGCACGGGGCCGGCCCGCTGACAGTGGTGGTGGAGCGGGGCGGCAGCCGACTGACGCTGGACCCCATGTTGACCGACCGCAGCTTGCTCGGCATCCGGCCGGCGGAGCGGCTGGAGCGGCTGGCTCCGTGGACCGGGCTCGGTCGTACGGTGGTCGGCATGGGTCAGGCGGTGGGCGCGACCTTCGCCGCGTTGGGCAGCATCCCGGCCGGGATCCCGAAGCTGTTCGACTCCGCTGTCAACCACAGCCGGCGGGACGCCACCGGGCTGGTCGGGGCCGTCGGTGCAGCCCGGGCCAGCGGGCAGGCGTTGGCTGGCACGGGCTCGCTGGCCGAGCGGCTGGGCACGTTCCTGATCCTGATCGCCGGGCTCAACATGTTCATCGGCGTGTTCAACCTGCTGCCGCTGCTGCCGCTGGACGGCGGTCATCTCGCGGTTTTGGGCTATGAGAAGGTCCGGCAGGGGATCGCCCGGCTGCGGGGGCGCCCGGACCCGGGCCGGCCGGACATCACCAAGCTGCTCCCCGCGGCGTACCTGGTGATCGCGGTCTTCATCGGCCTGTCGGTGCTGCTGCTCTACGCCGACATCGTCGACCCCATTCCCAACCAGTTCGGATGAGAGCGAGTTCGTGATGACGGCAGCCCAGCGATGACCGCGATCGCGTTGGGGATGCCGGCTCCGCCGGTAGCGCGACTGGCCGAGCGCCGCCGGTCTCGGCGGATCACCGTGGGCTCGGTGCCCGTCGGCGGTGACGCCCCCGTCTCGGTCCAGTCGATGTGTACGACGAAGACCGCGGACGTCAACGCCACCCTGCAGCAGATCGCCGAGCTCACCGCGGCCGGCTGCCAGATCGTGCGGGTGGCGGTGCCGGACACCGACGACGTGGCCGCGCTGCCGGCGATTGCTGCCAAGTCGCAGATCCCGGTGATCGCCGACATCCATTTCCAGCCGCGGTACGTGTTCGCGGCGATCGACGCCGGCTGTGCGGCCGTGCGGGTCAACCCGGGGAACATCAAGAAGTTCGACGACCGGGTAGGGGAGATCGCCCGGGCGGCCTCGGCCGCCGGCGTACCGATCCGGATCGGCGTCAACGCCGGCTCCCTGGACAAGCGGCTGCTGGCCAAGTACGGCCGGGCGACCCCGGCGGCCCTGGTCGAGTCCGCGCTGTGGGAGTGCTCGCTGTTCGAGGAGCACGGCTTCCGCGACATCAAGATTTCCGTCAAGCACAGCGACCCGGTGGTCATGATCTCGGCGTACCGGCTGCTTGCCCAGGGCTGCGACTACCCGTTGCACCTCGGGGTCACCGAGGCGGGACCGGCGTTTCAGGGCACCGTCAAGTCCGCGGTGGCTCTTGGCGCGTTGCTGGCCGAGGGGATCGGCGACACCATCCGGGTCTCATTGTCCGCGCCGCCGGTCGAGGAGGTCAAGGTCGGGACCGCGATCCTGGAGTCGTTGGGACTGCGCCAGCGCGGGCTTGAGATCGTCTCTTGCCCGTCCTGCGGCCGAGCCCAGGTGGACGTCTACACCCTCGCCAACGAGGTGACTGCCGGGCTCGAGGGATTGGCCGTGCCGCTGCGCGTCGCGGTGATGGGCTGCGTGGTCAACGGTCCGGGCGAGGCTCGGGAGGCGGACCTCGGGGTTGCCTCCGGCAACGGCAAGGGCCAGATCTTCGTCAAGGGCAAGGTCGTCAAGACCGTCCCGGAGGCGAAGATCGTGGAGACGTTGATCGGCGAGGCGCTGCGGATCGCCGCTGACATGACCGCGGTGGGTGCGCCCTCCGGCGAGCCGTCAGTGTCGGTCGGCTGACCACGGCGTTACCAGGGGGCGCTGGAAGGGGTACGACTCCCGTCATGGTCAGCGTGCTGCGCAGCGCGCCGCTGCGGGTCCTCGACGACCGGGACCTGCCGGCGGTGCGGGCCGTGTTGGCGCAGGACTCGGTGGCGAACGTCTTTGTTGCCTCTCGGATCGAGGCGGCCGGCTTGGACAGCTGGCGGCTCGGCGCGGAGGTGTGGGGGTACGTCCGCGACGGCAGGCTGGATGCGCTGTGCTATTCCGGGGCCAACCTGGTGCCGGCCTGCGCTGGGGCCGCGGCCGTCCGGGCGTTTGCCGACCGCTCCCGGAGTCGGCCCCGGCGATGCTCCTCCATTGTCGGCCCGGCAGCGGCCGTGGCGGCGCTGTGGGCGCGGTTAGGGTCAAGTTGGGGGAAGCCCCGAGACGTGCGCGCCGACCAGCCGTTGCTGGCCACGTCCGGGCCACCGACCGTCGACGTCGATCCCGCCGTCCGCCGGGTCCGGCCGGCCGAGTTTGACACCGTGCTGCCGGCCTGCGTCGCCATGTACACCGAAGAGGTCGGTGTCTCGCCGCTGGGTGGCGACGACGGCGCGCTGTACCGGGCCAGGGTGGCTGAGCTGATCGCTGCTGGCCGGGCGTTCGCCCGGATCGAGAACGGTCGGGTGCTGTTCAAGGCCGAGATCGGGGCGGTGAGCCGGTCGGTCTGCCAGGTCCAGGGGGTGTGGGTCGACCCGGCGCTGCGGGGCACCGGGCTGGGCACCGCCGGGATGGCGGCGGTCGTCGCCACCGCGCTACGCGACATTGCGCCGATCGTCAGCCTCTATGTCAACGACTACAACGAGGCGGCTCGGGCGGCGTACCGCCGGGTGGGTCTGAGGCAGGTCGGGACGTTCATGTCCGTGCTGTTCTGACCGTTCGGGAGCCGCCGCGCCATGGCGGCGGAGTTCTTAGGGGCGCCCGCCTCTAAACTAAAGTCGGCGCGTGTTTCACGCAGCCTTCGGCGACCCCGGCGGAGCCGGACGATCAATGGCTCGCCGACCTGCTCCGGGCCGGAGTCATGCGGGGCGACGCGGTTGAGATGATCCCGCGCCTGGGCATGGGCGCCGTGGACCTGTTCTTCACCAGCCCGCCGTACGCTGATCAGCGCGCGTCCAGCCGCATTCACCCAGACCGGTACGTCGAGTGGTTCCTCCCATTCGCCGAAGCGATGTACGAGGCCACGTCCGAGACCGGCAGCCTCGTGCTCAACATCAAAAACCGGGCTCCGCCGAGCGCCTTCACCCGCCGTCGGCATCGTTCGCGGCCGCGACACGCCGTACCGGCTGTGCCGTAGCCGGGTGAAGCGGGCTCCGCCGAGCGCCTTCACCCGCCGTCGGCATCGTTCGCGGCCGCCGATCCCAAGAGCCGGCGCGACCCGACCCCGACCGGACTGCGCGGACCCGGTCGCGACCTCGCACGCGCTGCACCCCGGTGCTGGCGGTGCCGATTGGCGCCTTGAGGAACGCCGGCCCGCACCTGCCCCGGACCAGCGAGGCTACGGCGCCCTGCCGCCAGGGTATCTGCTGCTCGCTCACCGACTCTGTCCAGGTGTCGACCCAGAACCGTGGAGGACGCAGTGACCGATGTATCGACTCAGCCGACGCCAGCGGCCGAGGACACGCTTATCGTGCAGGCCACGACCGCCGCCAAGCAGCTCACGCCCCCGGAGAACCCGCTGAGGTCGGGGCACCTGCTGGCACCGTTCCGGGCGCATCTGCACCCGCCGCAGGCGCACCGGCTCTCCGCGGACCGGTTGCACGAGATCGACATCGCCCCGACCCAGATTCAGGTGCATCCGGACCTGCCGTCCGTCCCCGCCTGGGGCTACGGGTTCTATCGCGCCGCCACGTCACCGGGACCGCTGCTGGAGGTGACCGCAGGGCAGCCCACCATGATCCGCTGGCGCAACCGGCTGCCCGCCTCGACATACCCCAACAACCCGAACAAGCCGGCGGCCACGCTGCCGTTCGCGACCGCCAAGCTGGACGATCCCGAGGCCAAGACCGACTCGGTGCAGAACCACCTCGGCGCTCAGGGTGGGGTCGCCCAGGACACGTCGATGACCCCGGTGGGCTGGACGTCGGTGCACCTGCACGGCGGACACTCGCAGCCCGACTCCGACGGCTGGCCGGACAACATGGTGCCCACCGGCGGCACCCAGCTCGCCGGCTACGGCAACACCTACGACAACGCCGAGCTCGGGCTGGCCAAGGTCGGTGCCTTCCTCTGGTACCACGATCACGCGATGAACGGCACCCGGTACCACGTCTTCGCCGGACTCGCGGGTGGCTACCTGGTGCGGGATCCGCGGGAAGCCGACCTGGGCCTGCCCACCTCGGCCGACGACGGCGAGATCGTGCTCATCCTGCAGGACCGCAACCTCGACGTCGTGGACGGTACGCCGCGGCTGTTGCACAAGACGACGACGGACACGGCCGAGTTCTTCGGCCCGCTCACGCTCGTCAACGGCAAGCTGTGGCCGCGACTGTCGCTGCGGCCGGAGGTCTACCGGCTGCGGCTGCTCAACGGCTCCAACGCGCGCGCTTACCGGCTGCACCTGGTCACCGTCGAGAACGGCGCCGACGGCAACGCGGTGGTCACGCCGCACCACGACCGGGTGCTCGTCATCGGCACCGACGCCGGCTTACTGTGGCGGGCCTGGCAGCTTGGCGACGACCAGGCGCTGACGATGGCGTCGGCGGAGCGGTTTGACATCCTGGTCGACCTCACCGGGCTGTCGGAAGGTGCGCAGTACTACGTCGTGAACTCGGCCGAGGCACCATTCGGCGGGAACTCGGTCGAGGCACCATTCGGCGGCAAGTCCCCAACAGAGCTGGCCGACCTGATCCAGCACGGTGACCGCCCAAACCGCAACCCTTACCCGTGGGTGCTGCGGATCGACATCGACTCAGACGCCCCCACCTCGGGTCAGCCGCAGTCGCTGTTTACCGACACCGCCGGCGCAGAGCTGAACCCGGGGTTCCGGCGGCTCAGCCACAACGCAGCCGACCCCGCGCCGGGCGAGCCACCGGCGCTCGCGATCGCCGGCCACGACCACGCCACGATCCTGCTCGCGGAGACCGACCCACCGGGTCACCTCTACGTGCAGGAAATAGTGCCCGACGACGCCGGCGAGATCGTGCTGCGGCTGCCCGGCGAGACGGCTCCCACGACGTACCGGGTGGATGGCTGGATGGCGGGCGACCTGACGCGGTCGAGCAGCCGGGTCTCCTTCTACGACCACATCGCGCTGCGTCCGCAGCTCGGGGGGTGGCAAGTGTGGAAGTTCGTCAACACCACCGGCGACACCCATCCGATCCACATCCACCAGTCCACCTTCCAGCCTTTGGAGGCCACTGCCGGCCGGCTGGTCTTCCAGAACGCGGACCAGAAGAACCTTTACAACCCGGACACCCGGACGACGTCGGCGCCATTGGAACCGGAGACCGACCCGGCCAACCCACCCCGGACGTACGAGCCGCACGAGGTGCACGGCTGGAAAGAGGTCATCCGGGTCGACCCGGGCAATGTGGTCAAGGTGGCGATCCGGTTTGACCTGGCCGGTCGCTACGTCTACCACTGCCACGTGCTGGAACACGAGGACACCGAGATGATGCGCCCGTTCGTCGTCACCGTGATGGACATGAAAGACGGCATGGACGGTATGCATCACGGGTGATCGCGCTGACCGATTGACCGACCGCCGCCGGCGACAACGGCTGGCGGTCGGTTCGCGCGGGCGGAAATCGGGATGACCGGCCGCCGGCGCGGTGGCACCCTGAGCCGGAGCCCGTGACGAGGAGGACCGGTGTCCGACGCCCCGCGGACGCCGCCGGGCGTCCTGCGCCGCGGCCTGCGCGTGCTGGCGCTGGCCGTGCGCGAGGAGCCCTGGGTGTTCGCGGTCGCACTCGCCGGCAGCGCGCTGTACGGCGTGATGACCGTGATCAGTGCAGTTGTGCTCGGCCGCGTCACCGAACGGGTCGTGCTGCCGGCGTTTAGGTCCGGGCAGGTGACCACCGGAGCTCTCCTCGGCGGCTCGGCGGCGATCGTGGCGGTGGCGGTGGTCAAGGCGACGGGCATCGTGTTTCGCCGGATCGGGGCCGGCCGGATGCAGTTTCGGCTGCAGGCGACGTACCGCCAACGGGTCACCCGGCAGTACCTGCGGCTGCCGCTGTCCTGGCACCAGCAGCACCCGACCGGCGAACTGTTGTCGAACGCGAACGCCGATGTCGAGGCCACCTGGTGGGCCATCCCGCCGTTCCCGTTCGCGATGGGCGTGCTGGTCATGCTCGCCGTCACCGGCGTGGCGCTAGTGGTCACCGACCCGGTGCTGGCGGTGGTCGGCTTCGCTGTGTTCCCCGCGATCGGAGCGCTGAACTTCGGCTACAACCAGCGGCTGACCCCGCTGGTCACCCGGGCGCAGCACCTGCGCGGCGAGCTCAGCACTGTCGCGCACGAGAGCTTCGATGGTGCGCTGGTCGTCAAGACCCTCGGCCGGGAGGCCGCCGAGACCGCCCGGTTCGCCGCGACGGCCAATGAGCTACGCGACGAGATGGTGCGGGTCGGCCGGGTGCACGGCCTGTTCGACCCGCTGATGGAGGCCCTGCCCCAGCTCGGGACGCTGCTGGTGCTGCTGGTCGGCGCCGGCCGGATCCAGGACGGCACACTCAATGCCGGCCAGCTGGTCCAGGTCGCCTACCTGTTCACCCTGCTGGCGTTCCCGGTCCGGGTGATCGGCTGGGTGCTCGGCGAGCTGCCGCGCGCGGTCGTCGGTTACGAGCGGGTGGCCCGGGTGCTGGCTGCTGGCGGCGCGCTGTCGTACGGCGAGCATCCCGGCCCGGCGCACTCCAAACCCACCTCGCTGGAACTGGCCGGGGTGCGGTTCTCCTACGCCCAGGCGCAGGTGCTGCACGACGTCAGCTTCGAGGTGGCGCCGGGCCGGACGGTGGCGCTGGTCGGCCCGACCGGTTCGGGCAAGTCCACCATCGCCACCCTGCTGGTCCGGCTGGTTGACCCGGACGACGGGGCGGTGCGGCTGGACGGCGTCGACATCCGCCACCTGGCCGTGGGGGCCGTGGCCCGGCAGGCCGCGCTGGTGCCGCAGCACACGTTCTTGTTCGACGACACGGTGCGCGGCAACGTCACCCTCGGCGCCGCCGTCGACGACGACGACGCCGTGTGGGCGGCGCTGCGGCTGGCCCAGGCCGACGGCTTCGTCGCCGCCCTGCCGCGTGGCCTGGACACCCTGGTCGGCGAGCGCGGTACGACGCTGTCCGGTGGTCAGCGGCAACGCCTGGCGCTGGCCCGCGCGTTGGTCCGCCGACCGCAGCTGCTGGTGCTCGACGACGCCACCTCCAGCGTCGACGCGACCGTCGAGGCGGCCATCCTGCGCGGCCTGCGGGAGGTGGCGCTGCCCTCGACTGTGGTCCTGATCGCCTATCGCCGGTCCACGATCGAGCTCGCCGACGAGGTGGTCTTTCTGGCCGGTGGCCGGATCGTCGGTCGGGGCCGGCACGCCGAGCTGCTGGCCGCGGTCCCGGCGTACGCCGAGCTGGTGACCGCCTACGACCGGGCGGCCGCGCAGCGCGTCCAGGAAGCGGCCGACCGGGACGTCGCGCTCGGTGTCGACCGGGACGTCGCGGCGGGCACCCGGTGAGCCCGCCATGACAACCATCGCCGCCGACCAGCCGGCCAGTGCCTGGCGCACGCTGGTGCGCGGACTGCAGCTCTCGCCGGAGTTCCGGGTGGGGCTGCCGGTCACGCTGCTGTTGGCGCTGGTCGCCACCGCCGGGCGGGTCGTCGTACCGGTCGCCGTGCAGCAGACCATCGACCACGGGCTGCGCGGTCCGCACGGCGTCGACATCGGCGCGATCCGGGCGATCACGGCGGCGGCGGCGGCCACGTTGCTGGCGACGATGGTCGCGGCGTACCTGATGAACGTCCGGCTCTACCGCTCGACCGAAACCGGGCTGGCGGCGCTGCGGGTGCGGGCGTTTCGGCATGTGCACGACCTGTCGGTGCTGCACCAGGCGGCCGAGCGGCGCGGCTCGCTGGTGTCGCGGGTGACCTCGGACGTGGACGAGATCAGCCAATTCATGCAGTGGGGCGGCGTGATGCTGCTGGTCAGCGCCGGCCAAGTGGTGCTGGCCACGGTGCTGATGGCCTACTACAGCTGGCAGCTGACCCTGCTGGTCTACGCCTGCTTCGCGCCACTGATGCTGGTGCTGCGGGCCTTCCAGCGCCGGCTGGACCGGATCTACGCCATCGTCCGGGAACGGGTCGGCGAGATGCTCGGCGCGGTCGCGGAATCCGTCGTTGGTGCGCCGGTGATCCGGGCGTACGGCGTGCAGGCGCGCACCGCCGAGCGGATCGACACCGCCATCGAGCGCCACCGGGCGGCGGCCACGTCGGGCCAGACGCTGGCCGCGGTGATGTTCTCCACCGGCGAGGTGATCGCCGGCCTGGCCAACGCCGGGGTGGTCGCCGTCGGCGTGCTGCTCGGGATCAACGGGCAGTTGTCCGCCGGGCGGCTGGTGGCGTTCCTGTTCCTGGTGACGCTGTTCGTCGGGCCGGTGCAGGTCGCCACCGAGGTGCTCAACGAGGCGCAGACCGCGGTGGCCGGCTGGCGGCGGGTGCTGGCCATCCTGGACACGCCGACCGACGTCCCGGATCCGGCCGTCGGTGGCGTGGCCCGGGCACTGCCGCCGGGGCCGCTGGGGGTGCGGTTTGACCACGTGGAGTTCAGCTACCCGGGCGGGCCGCCGGTGCTGCACGATGTCGACCTGGAGATCGCGGCGCAGACCCGGGTGGCCGTGGTGGGGGAGACCGGGTCGGGCAAAACGACGTTTGCCAAGCTGCTCACCCGGCTGATGGACCCGAGCTCCGGCCGGGTGCTGCTGTCCGGGGTGCCGGTGGACGAGGTCGCCTTCGACTCGCTGCGCCGCCGGGTGGTGACGGTGCCCCAGGACGGGTTCCTGTTTGACGCGACGGTGGCCGACAACGTTCGGTACGGCCGGCCCGGACTGGCCGACGACGACGTGGTGCTCGCCTTCGCCGAGCTGGGACTGGCCGAATGGCTGGACGGGCTGCCGGCCGGGCTGGCGACGCGGGTGGGCGAGCGCGGCGAGTCGTTGTCGGTGGGGGAGCGGCAACTGGTGGCGGTCGCCCGCGCCTACGTCGCCGACCCCGACCTGCTGGTGCTGGACGAGGCCACCTCCGCGGTTGACCCGGCTACCGAGGTCCGGCTGCAGCGCGCACTGGAGGGATTGACCCGCGGCCGTACGGCGATCGCCATCGCCCACCGGCTGTCCACCGCGGAGGCGGCCGACGAGGTGCTCGTCATGGATGGTGGCCGGGTCGTGCAGCGGGGGCCGCATGCCGAGCTGGTCGCCGCACCCGGCCGGTACGCCGAACTGCACGCGTCCTGGAGTGCGCAATCCACCGCCCGTTGACCGCCCGCAGCGCCGGAGCCGGGGCACAGTGCCGCGCCGAGCGCGAAGCCGACGGGTTCCTGGTTCTGATTCTCCGATGGACCCTTGCCAATCAGTCAGAGTTCCCTTACCGACTCGGCGTGGTCGGAGCGCCTGGGGAGGCGCGCTTGATCGTCCGGGGCCAGGTCCGGGCGTCCGGGGCCAGGTCCGGGCGTCCGGGGCCAGGTCCGGGCGTCGTCCGGGGTCGGGCGATCTTCGATTACTTGATCGTCTATACCCTTTGGCTTGATCGTTGGCATAGCCTACGGTGGCGTCGATTATGATTGAGAGTGCCTGGTACGTAAGGGTTCCGGCATGGTAGACGCGAAGGCCCCTGGTACGTAAGGGTTCCAGGTACCGTTTTGCTCGTTGATCTCCGTACCCACGATTTGGCTTCCGGCCTTCCCTCCCCTTCGATGACTCATGACCGGATGCGCGCGGTGAGAGGTGCCTCGACGCGGGCGGGCATAGTCGATCTTGAGTCCGATAACCGCTGAACCGAGGTCGTCTTCGGGCCGCGGTGGGAGCACCGAGGGGGCTAGCCTGATCACGGCCCGGGCAGGTGGGGCTGCTGATCCGGTTCCGAATGGAGGTCGAGTGATGGTCAGTCACCGGTTGCTTGCGGCACCGATCGACCTGCACCGGCCGGCGCACTACGTGCATTGGGGGATCGTGCAGATCTCCGTGCCGAACCTGATCGTGGTCGGGCTGCTGGTGCTGGTTCTGGTGCTCGCTGTGCTGCTGCCGTTCCCGAGAGGCGGTGGGCGTTGACCTCGTCGGAGTCCGCGCCCGTGACCGGACCGGCGGGTCCGGCCCGGTCGTGGACGGCGTATCTGCGGAGTCGTGCGGTGGCGGCGCTGCCGCCGGAGAAGCTGCTCCCGGACCGGCAGCCGGCCTATGTCGCCAGCTGGGTGTACGTCTTCGGTGTTCTCACGATCGCGGCTTTCCTCCTCGCCTTGGCGTCGGGCACGGTCATCGCGCTGGAGGGGCCGCAGTGGTACCACGGCTCGAGCATCGGGCTGTTCTTCAACAGCCTGCACCTGTGGAGCGTGGAGCTGTTCTTCTTCTTCATGGTGATCCACTTGTGGGCCACGTTCTTCATGGCCGCTTGGCGGGGCCGGCGCGGGCTGACCTGGGTGCTGGGCGCGCTGTCCTTCCTCGCCTCGGTCGGCACCGCGTTCACGGGGTATCTGGTGCAGTCGAACTTCGACTCGCAGTGGATCGCCACCCAGGCGAAGGACGGGTTGAACTCAGTGGGCATCGGCGCGTGGTTCAACGTTCTGGACATGGGTCAGATGCTGCTCTTCCACGTGCTGCTGCTGCCGGTGGCCCTGGCTGCGCTGATCGCGGGGCATCTGATTCTGGTCCGGCGGCGCGGCGTGGTGCCGCCGTTCCCGGCCGCGGGCGCTTCGGTGCCGGACCCGGGGGTCGTCGCGCCGGCTGAGCGACGAAGCGGCGGGGCCTCGTCATGACCGGGACTCCCACCCGGCGCCGGTGGGCCTCTCGTCGCGCCGACCCGGCGGCGCAGGAGTGGGCCGGGGACACCCGGGAGTTCGACCTGGTCAAGGAGCTTCTCGTCGCGCTGGTCGTAGTGGGCGTGCTCTGCGTCGCGCTGGCCGGGCTGTTCAGCTCCCCCGACGACCGCCCGATCACCGTCGCTCGCTGGGCGAAGGCCGCCCCCGGGGACTTCGTGGCCACCGCGGTCACCGAACTGGACGGCACCAGCCGTACGGCGAGCTACGGGCCGCCATACAACTCCTTCCCGGGCGCCGGCCAGGAGCTCGGACCGCTGCCGCTGCAGCGTTGGGGCGGCGTTCGGGCGCGAGTGGACACGGCGCAAGACTTCGTACTGCGGCCGTTGCGCGAGGTCCCCGCGGACCCGGTGCTGACCGGCGCCCTGTCCGAGTGGTCGTCGGCCCCTGCCGCTGTGCAGATGGAGTGGGCGACGGCCTACGGTGACGCCGTCGCTAAAGCTCCCGGCGGCGACCCGGGTGCGGTCGCGCCCGGCGACTACGGCCCGGTCCCGCTGCTGATGACCCGGTTGCTCGGGCTCGGACAGACCGGCGCGCTGGACGGACTCCTGGTCTCCCAAGACCGGTTCTACGCCACCGACTACACCAAGCCGCTGCTCTTCCTGGCCGACGGCACCTACCTGGAGGACACCGCCCGGGCGCAGAATCTCGGCGGTGACCAGTGGGGGATGATGAACGAGACCGGCAGCTGGCCGGGCCAGGCGTGGCTGTGGCTCTATACGTTCTGGTATCAGGTCAAGCCGTTCTCCACCTCCGACAACGCCGATGCGCTGGTGTGGGGGCTGATGGCCGTCCTGTCCCTCGTCTTCGTCTGCCTGCCGTTCATCCCCGGCCTGCGTTCGCTGCCGCGTCACCTCGGCGTGCACCGGCTCATCTGGCGGCAGCACTACCGGCAGGTCGAGGGCCCCAAGCGACCTGCGGAGAGCTGACGTGCCCGCTTGCCTCGATGCCGGCGCTATGCCGTCAGGTTGATCAGGGCAGTGACCTCGTCCTGATGGGGGAAGCTCGCCAGCGGTGAGCGGGAGGAACTGCTCGGCTGCACGGCTCCGAGATGCGAGATGGACACGAAGCCGCGGCCGGCGTTGACGTCCATCGGTGGTCGCCGCGGGCTGTGGTGCCTCCGGCTATCCGGGCGGCTCGCCCCAGCCGCCCCCGCCCGGGGTGGTGACCGTGATGACCTGTCCGGCCAGGAGCCGGCGAGTTGCCTTCGCTGGCAGTTCCTCGGTGCCGAGTAGGTTGCGGCCGAGGCTGCCCGGCCGGCCTCCGGCCAGGCCCGTGGGGGGGTGCCGGCGGCGATCGGTCAGCAGGTTGATGGTCGCGTCCTCGAGCACGCGGATCGACCGGATGATGCCGTCGCCGCCGCGGTGATGGCCGGCGCCGCCGGAGCCGCGGGCGAGCTCGTAGCGCTCGACCCGCATGGGGTACTCCAGCTCAAGCGCCTCGATCGGCGTGTTCAGGGTGTTGGTCATCCCGACGTGCACCCCGGAGGGGCCGTCGCCGCGACTCGACGCGCCCTGGCCACCGCCGACCGTCTCGTAGTAGGTCCATCCCCGCCCGCCGATCACGGTGTTGTTCATGGTGCCCTGGCCGGCGGCGGGCACGTCGGTGACTGCGGCGAGGGCGGCGAGGACGGCGTCGGCGATGCGCTGACTCGTCTCGACGTTGCCGGCTACCACCGCGTGCGGCGGGCCGGCGTTGACCAGCGAGCCCTCCGTCGCGGCGATGGTGAGCGGTGCGTAGGTGCCAGCGTTGGCCGGGACATCCTCGGGCAGCAGTACGCGCAGCGCGAAGTAGCAGGCTGACCGGGTCACCGCGAGTGGGCAGTTCACATTGCCCTCGACCGCTGCGGCGGTGCCGGCGAAGTCGATGTGGGCAGTGTCGCCGGCGACGGTCACCGTCACGTCCACGACAATGTCCTCGTCGGTGACGCCGTCGCCCTCCAGCTCGGTGCAGGCCCGGTAGGTGCCGTCCGGCAGGCGCCGCAGGGCCTCGCGGGTCCGGCGTTCGGCGTAGCGAAGCACCTCCTCGAACCCGGCGAGCAGCGTGTCCAACCCACGGTGGTCCACCAGCTCGCTGATCCGCCGCTGGGCCACCCGGTTGGCGGACACCTGCGCCCGGAAGTCGCCCCGGCGCAGCCGGGGGGTGCGCGAGTTGGCGCAGATCAACTCCAGCACGTCATAGGTGAGCCGGACCGGCGGGATGATCAGCCCCTCCTGCCACAGATCCCGGGAACCGGCCGGCATGGAACCCGGGGACATGCCGCCGATGTCGGAGTGGTGCGCCCGGGTGACGGCATAGGCGACGATCGCCCCACCGACGGCCACCGGGCTGACCAGCGTGATATCGGGGAGGTGCGTGCCGCCGGTGTACGGGTCGTTGAGGATCCACACGTCGCTCGGCCGCGGGTCGCGGGCCATCACCGCCGCGACCGACTCCGGCATCGCACCGAGATGGACGGGGATGTGTTCGGCCTGTGCGACCATCCGGCCCGCGCCGTCGAAGAGCGCCGCCGAGCAGTCCCGGCGCTCCTTGATGTTCGAGGAGTAGGCGCTGCGGACCAGCACCGTACCCATCTCCTCGGCGATGCCCGCGAGGCCGCTTCGGAGGACCGACAGGGTGATCGGGTCGAGCGTCATCGGCGCCGCTCCAGGACGAGCGTGCCGACCTCGTCCACCACGCCGGCCCAGCCCGGACGGACCAGGCACGTCGCCTCGGGGAAGGCCACCACGGCCGGCCCCTCCACCGGCGAGCCGCGGCCCATCCGGGCCCGGTCGAGGACGACAGCCTCGACGAGGCCGCCCTCCAGCAGCACCTCCCGCCGCCCGCAGGCCGCGGCGGCGGGCTCCGGCTCCAGCAGATCCGGCGTCGCGCCGGGCAGCGTGGCCACCAGACGGAGGTTGACGATCTCGACGGGCTCATCGTCGATACGGTGGCCGTAGCGGTGCTGGTGCTCGGCATGGAAGGCGCCTTCGAGCTCCCCCGCCGTCGCGCCGGCGACGGTCAGCTCGAATGACTGCCCGGCGTAGCGCAGGTCGGCGCGTCGCTCCATCCTCGGGGCGTCGAGCTCGGCGTACGCCGTGGCTTCGAGCGCCGCGTACGCGGCTTCCAGGCCGGTGGGGCCCTCGTGCAGGACCGGCCGGACGTAGTCGCGGCGTACCTCGGAGATCGCCAGACCCAACGCCGACAGGGCCCCGGCCGCGCGGGGCACCAGAACGGTGCGGCAGCCAAGCTCCTCGGCCAGTCCGCAGGCATGTAAGCCACCGGCCCCACCGAACGCCACCAGCGCGAACTCCCGGGGATCGAGCCCACGCTCGACGCTGATCACCCGCAGCGCCCGGACCATCTCCGTGTCCGCGACCCGCACCACGCCGAGCGCCGCCTGCAGGGCGTCCAGGCCGAGCCGGTCACCGAGCCGGGCGAGCGCACGCTCGGCGAGGTCGCGGCGCAGCACCAGTCCCCCACCCAGCCGCACACCCTCCGGTAGGGCGCCAAGTACGAGGTTAGCGTCGGTGACGGTCGGCTCCTGCCCGCCGAACCCGTACGCCGCCGGCCCGGGTGCGGCACCCGCGGACCGTGGCCCGACCCGCAGCGCGCCCCCCTCGTCGACCCACCCGACCGACCCGCCGCCGGCGCTCACCGTGTGCACGTCGACCATGGGCAGCCGCAGCGGGACCCCGGCCACCACCGACTCCGTCGTCAGCTGCACCCGCCCCGCCACTACCGGAGCGACGTCGGTGCTGGTGCCGCCCATGTCGAAGGTGAGCAGGTTCCGGTGACCTGAGCGGCGAGCGACGTACGACGCACCGATCACCCCGCCGGCCGGCCCGGAGAGGACGAACCGAGCCGGGTGGCGGGCAGCCGTGGCGCTGTCGGCCACCCCGCCCGAGGACTGCATGACCAACGGGACGGGCAGCCCGGCCCTCGCCGACCGGCGCCCAAGACGTGCCAGGTAGCTGCCCAGCCGCGGCCGTAGGTAGGCGTCGGCCACCGTCGTCGACATCCGCTCGTACTCCCGAAACTCCGGCAGCACCTCGCACGACAACGACACCGGCACGTCGGGGAGTCGGGCTCGCAGGGCCTCCCCAACCTGACGCTCGTGCTCGGCGTGCAGGAAGCCGAACAGCAGACACACCGCGACCGCCTCGACCTCGGCCGCGGCCACCGCCTCGACGGCCACTTCCAGGCTGGCCGCGTCCAGCGGGACGACGACACCGCCAGGACCCATCCGTTCCCGCACCACAAACCGCAGCTCCCGCGGCACCAGCGGCGGTGGCCGGTGACGGGTCAGGTCGTACAGCGAGGCCCGGTCCTGGCGGCCGATCTCGATCAGGTCCCCGAACCCCTCGGTGGTCACCACGGCGGTCCGGCCGCCCCGACGCTCCAACAGGGCATTCGTCGCAACCGTCGTGCCGTGCGCGAACATTGCCACCCAGCCGGCTGGCACATCCAACGCCTGCCATCCGGCGAGCGCGCCGGCAGACTGGTCCTGCGGCGTTGAGGGCACCTTCTCGATGACCACCCGGCCCTCGCCGTCCACCGCCACAACGTCGGTGAAGGTACCTCCGACGTCGACGCCAAGCCGCAGACCCGAAACGGTCACCGCGACACCGTAAGCGATCCCATCACCCCGACACCGTGGGCGGGCGCACGCCCGCCGGACCCCCATCCGGCCCGGTCGGGCCGAGGGCCCTGTTGCAGGGTGAGCCCGCCCCGCCACGGGACGGTGACGGTGCGGTCGGCGTAGCCGGCGTCGGTGAGCACCGGGTGGTAGGTGCGGACGGCGAGGTCGACGGTGATGGGCCCATCGCGGCCGCGGTTTCGGCGCGGGCGAACGGGAAGAGAGAGTCGATGAACGAACTCCCGCTAGATGTCGTGGTCCGGTGCCGGCAGGGTCAGCTGCGCGGTCGCGCCGAGTCCGGCGTGGCCACGTTCCGGGGCATCCCGTATGCCGCCGCGCCGTTCGGCCCGAACCGGTTCCGGCCCCCGGCCTCGCCGGTGCCGTGGGA
>Ga0208079_1000112_pt1 | contig 45833 bp, 39 predicted proteins | sample NGESurdeep092012_5_FD_184474 | JGI IMG/M metagenome (GOLD analysis project Ga0208079, IMG submission 184474) | Arctic peat soil microbial communities from Barrow, Alaska - NGEE Surface sample 210-2 deep-092012 (SPAdes) | ecosystem: Environmental > Terrestrial > Soil > Wetlands > Peat ... | reverse complement strand
TCGAACATCGAACATCGAACGCCGAACGCGAGGAATCACGCATCACGCATCACGCATCACGCTACTACCTTCTGTGCCTGTTTTCATTCGCGCTGGGGTTGATGAGCAAACCGATGCTGGTGACCCTGCCCGTGGTCATGTTGCTCCTCGATTTCTGGCCGTTGAACCGCTGGCGCACCGTCATTCCCGACAAACAAAAACCCAAATTCAACCTCGCTGAGTTCATCAAAACGTGGCGTCCGCTAATCGTGGAAAAAATCCCCATGTTTTTGCTGTGCCTGGCTTCATGCATTGTGACCCTCTGGGCGCAACGATCAGGCAATTCGGTCATCTCTTTGAATCAGATAGACTGGCAAGATCGCCATCTCCACGCGGTTTTGTCCTATTCCCTGTATCTCGGAAAAATGTTCTGGCCGGTGAATCTGGCCATTTTTTACCCGTATACCCCCATGGAGCCTGACAAATTTGTCTGCCTGATCCTGCTGCCAATTCTTTTATCCATTATTTGCCTTTGGCGGTGGCGCGCCCAACCGTATCTATTGGCCGGGTGGTTTTGGTTTGTCATAATGCTGGTGCCGGTCATTGGCCTGGTACAGGTCGGGATGCAATCCATGGCCGACCGCTACACCTATTTGCCGTCCATTGGTCTGTTTATCGCCGTGGCCTGGGGCATGGCTGAAATTGCCGTCCGCTCAAAATTATGGCGAACCGGCATGGCTTGGGGTGGAATTATTCTCGTATCCGCCTGCCTGCTGGATACCCGGCACCAATTGCGTTTCTGGCAGAACAATATCACCTTGTTCACGCACGTGGTCGAGGTGACCCGGGAAAATAATTTTGTGGGTTATTTTTTCCTGGGAAATTCCTACGGCGAAGCCGGGGATCTGGATGGCGCGGCGAAGAGTTTCGAGTCGGCGCTGGAAGTTGCCCCCCGATTCAAAGAAGCCCGGGGCAAGCTCGGTTATGTGCTGCTCTTCCAGAAAAAGTATGAGGCAGCGGCGTCCCAATTCAGCGAAATCATACGCCTTCATCCCACAAACATCTTTGCCCATGAGTATCTCGGTCACGCCCTGGTTGCGGAGGGAAAATATGCCGAAGCCCAGGCCGAGTATCAGGCGGCGCTGCAACTCATGCCCGACGATGCCGACCTCCAGACGACCCTGGCGGCGAACACCCAGAAGATCCAAGCCAGCCAGACGCTGGCCGGCTTGAATGAAATTCTGAAAACCAACTCCACGCCGGAGATTCATGTTCAAATCGCGGTCATGCAGACCATCCTGGGCGATTATCCGGAGGCGGTTGAGCACGACCGCGAGGCGTTGCGCCTGAATCCCGACTCCCCGGATGGCCTGAACAATCTGGCCTGGCTCCTGGCCACCTGTCCGGACGCCAAGGTGCGCGACGGTGCCCGCGCCGTCGAACTGGCCGAACACGCCTGCCAACTGACGCAGTTCAAAGCAACCGTTTTTCTCGGCACGCTGGCGGCGGCCTACGCCGAGGCCGGACGGTTCAATGACGCCACGACGACTGCGCAAAAGGCCTGCGCGCTGGCGTCCGCCGCGGGCGAAAAGGAATTATTGAAAAGAAACCAGGAACTGCTCGCGTTGTATCAATCGCACCAACCCTATCACGAACGCCCGGCCAAGGCCATCCCGGCCGTGCCATGAACAATCTTGCAATTGGGGTAAATTCAAAGCAGTAAAACACCATGCGTCGTGAGTGGCTAATCTGTCTGGCGTTGATCGTCATTACCCTGACTGCCTTTTGGCCCGCAGGTCACCTTGGTTTTATCCTCTATGATGATTACGGCGAGAACGGTTACATTGTTGACAACACAAACATCCAGGCCGGAATAACCTTCGAAAGCATCCGCTGGGCATTTACGACCACGCAGGCGAGCAACTGGCATCCGGTCACCTGGCTGTCGCACATGCTGGATTACAAATGGTTCGGCCTGAACGCCAGCGGCCATCATTGGATGAACCTGGGTTTTCATATTGCCAACACGCTGCTGCTGTTCTTGGTGCTGAACCGGATGATGCGCCTTCGCTCAGAAGCTTCGTCGCCACAGGCGGGGCTTCGCTCCAAGAAAAGCATTGGAGCTACGACCCCACAAGTGGGGCTTCGCCGCGACGACCAACCACAACCATACGGTTCATTGCAACAAAACGAGGGCGAGGCGGGCAACACAGCAAGAGCGGCTACGGCCCCACAGGCGGGAACGGTTTGGTGCAGCGCCCTGGTGGCGGCATTGTTTGCGTTGCATCCCACGCACATCCAGTCCGTGGCCTGGATTTCGGAGCGCAAGGATGTGTTAAGCGGATTTTTCATGATGCTGACGCTGTGGGCCTATGCGCAGTATGTGTCATGTGCGAGGCGTAAGGTGCCAGGGGAAATACGAACATCGAACATCGAACATCGAACATCGAACGCCGAACGCAACGCATCACGCACCACGCATCACGCATCACGCTACTACCTTCTGTGCCTGTTTTCATTCGCGCTGGGGCTGATGAGCAAGCCGATGCTGGTGACATTGCCGGTGATTTTGCTGCTGCTAGATTTCTGGCCGCTCGGAAGAATTTCGGAGTTCGGAGTTCGGAGTTCGGAGTTAAAGAGCGCTCCTCACTTCCCAATGCTCAGACGATTGATATGGGAAAAGGCTCCGTTCGTGGCGTTGAGCCTGGCATCAAGCGTTGTCACTTTCTGTGCTCAGGGCGTGTCGGTTGTCCCTTTGGGTTACGTGCCTTGGGATTGGCGAATTGAGAATGCTCTGGCGGCATATACGGCCTATCTTGGAAAAACGTTCTGGCCGGTGAATCTGGCCATCTTCTACCCTTATACGCAGATTCGGCCATGGGAAGTTTTTGGCTCCGGCCTGTTGCTCATTTTTTTGTCTGTTTTTTGCATCCGGAAGATGCGTTTCCAACCCTGGCTGTTTGTCGGCTGGTTCTGGTTCCTTGTGACGCTCGTGCCGGTCATCGGTCTGGCGCAGGTCAGCGTGCAATCCATGGCCGACCGTTACCTCTACCTGCCGTCCATCGGTTTGTTCATCATGGTGGCCTGGGGAATGGCCGGCCTGGCATCCCTTTCACAGTCGTGGCGAACCGGCATGACCATTGGCGCAGCGGCGCTGCTGTTGGCCTGCCTGCTGGATACCCGATATCAACTACGTTACTGGCGGGACAGCGTGACGCTTTTCAGCCGCGCACTTGAAGTAACGGGAGAGAATCCCATGGGCAATTATTTTTTGGGCAATGCATTCTGGGTATCGGGAAACCTGGATGAGGCGGCCAAAAACTACCGGTCCGTACTCCGGAGCGCACCAAACTCTGAAGACGTTCATTATCGCCTTGGTTATATCCTTTGCCTTCAGAAAAAGTGGCCGGAGGCCGGGGTTCAATTCGGCGAAGCCTTACGGTTGAATCCCGACAATGCCTTTGCACACAAATATCTCGGGGACACCCTGGTTGCCCGGGAGAAATTTGACGAAGCCGGGACGGAGTATGCAACCGCACTACAACTGAGACCAGACGATGTGGTAATACGCGAAGCCATGGCGCTGCTTGTCAAAAAGGCGGAAACGGCCAAAGCCCTCGCCTCCCTTTATGAGACCTTGAAAAGCCAGCCCACGGCGGAAGCGCACGCCCGGATTGCCGCCCTGCGGACGACCCAAGGGGAATTTCAGGATGCCATCGAGCATTACAATGAAGCGCTGCGCCTCAGGCCCGATTCCCCGGACGTGCTGAACAATCTGGCCTGGCTGCTGGCCACCTGCACGGATGCTCACATCCGGGATGGCACCCAGGCTGTCAAGCTGGCCGAACGCGCCTGCGAACTGACGCACTCTCACCTGACGCCCATGGTGGGCACTTTGGCGGCGGCCTATGCCGAGGCCGGACGATTTGATGATGCGATCGCAACGGCGCAGAAAGCCTGCACCCTGGCATCCAAGTCGGGCGAACAGGATTTGTTGAAGCGAAATCAGGAACTGCTGGCTTTGTATCACACCCACCAACCGTATCGCGAAGCCCCATAGCCAGCTTGCCATCGAACACCGGCGAAAGCATAATGCTGACACGCATGCAGCAAGCCCGGCGTCAGAGTTTTGTTATTGTTGCAATCCTCCTGCTCGCGTTATTGACGACGGCGGGTGGATTCTGGTGGCTCTGCACCCGCAACAACGGGATCGCTTTCCTGCCCACGAGGCCGGGTGCTGAATGGATTATTTATCCCAAACCGCCCGAGGTCGTGGCGCAACACGCGGTACCGATATGCGCGGTTTTCCGATGCAGCTTCACGTTGAGCGCACCGCCGACCAACGCCACCCTGACGTTCCGCACATTCAAGAGTGCCGCCGTCGTCATCAACGGGCAAAAACCCGGCCATCTCGAGCTTGCCGGCAAAAACTGGAAGTCGCCTTCGATCGTAGATGTGACGGGACTGCTTCGCCCCGGCACAAATGAAATCATTGCCCAGGTTACGAACTCCCCCGGCCCGCCTGCGCTATGGCTGCGTCTCCAAGCTGACCGACTGTCATTAGGCACTGACGAACGATGGGAGGTCTCGCTGGGCAGGTCGGCCTGGCAGAAGGCCCGCCGGGCCACACAGCCGCCAACCATTCAACCGGGGAATTTGCTTTACGGAAGCGAGCGGACAATGGATTCGGTGAAACGGGTTTGGCCCGTAATGGCGGCGCTTTGCGCGTTGTCTCTGTTTATGGTCTGGGGCGTAAACTGCTGGCTGCGGCAGCGAGGCCGGCAAGTGGCCGCTTCAACTACTGACCCATCGGCAAAGTGGATTTATGGTCTTCTGGCCGGTGTCCTCATCGCCCGGGCCGCACTCTTCATCAACAACGCGCCGCAACTGCCTCGATTGATGGGTTTTGATGCGGACGCACACGAACAATATATCCAGTTCATCCAGGAGAAACATGCCTTGCCGCTGCCGAAGGATGGCTGGGAGATGCATCAGCCGCCCCTCTACTACGCGGGGTCAGCCCTCGTGCTGAGCGCGTGCGGACTCTCGGTACCCGACGACAACGCCGCATTCGCGCTACGGGCCGTGAACGGCGTGGTGGGATTGATCCATTGCTGGCTGGCGTGGCTGTGTTTCCGGCTGCTCTTTCCGGGAAATTTGCCGGCACAAGCGGCAGGATTGTTGGTAGCCGCTTTTTTGCCACCTCACTTGTATCTTTCGCAATACGTGACCAACGAACCGCTGGCCGGCCTGTTCGTTACGGTTGCGTTTTATTTTCTCCTGCGCGCGTTGCAGACGGAAAAAGAAAGCCTTTTTTTGCACCTTGGCATCGGGGCCGCCCTGGGCGCGGCGATGCTGACCAAGTTCTCATCGCTGCTGGCGATACCGGTTTTTCTCGCCGCGTTGAGTTTGCGGCTGCTGGCGCGAAGAAATTACACTCCGCGCAACTGGCTGGGGAGTGTGGGCGTCGTTGTTCTTTCGTTGCTGCTCGTTTGCGGCTGGCATTACGCACGATTGTGGACCCAGATTGGCAACGTGCCTTTGCCCAACTGGGAAACGGACCCCGCCCACGCCTGGCGGCAGGATCCCGGTTTCCGAACCAGCGCTTACTATTTCAGTTTTGGGCAGGCCCTGGTCTCTCCGCTGTTCAGTGCCTTCCATAGCTTTGCCGATGGCATCTATTCGACGCTATGGGGGGACGGTCTTGCCAGCGGCACAGCACAACTAACGTACCGACCGCCATGGAATTATGACTTGATGAACGCGGGGTATCTGCTCGGTGGCGCGATTTCCTTCCTGGCCATTGTCGGGCTGGCGATTTCACTCGTGCAATTCATTCGCCAACCCAAGCTGGAATGGTTCGTCCTGCTCGGGTTGGCAGGGATGTTTGTGCTGGGAATTATTTACCTGTCGCTGCGAGGCCCGTGGCTTGCCCACGTCAAAGCATTTTATGCCTTCCCGGCACTGGTGCCGTTCAGCGCACTGGTCGCGGTCGGATGGATCGGGTTGAGGCAGAAACATCGTGTCTGGCAAACCGCGCTTTGGGTTCTGCTGCTGGTTTGGACGATGACCGTTTACACGGCATTCTGGATTCGAAGCAGCAATCCGGAAACCTATCGGGTTCGTGGCATCTACCTCGCCGGGCAGCAACGCTATGCTGAAGCCATGGAGAATTTCTCGCGCGCGTTGCAACTCAGACCCGACGATGCAGAAGCTCATTGTCATCTGGCCGAGATCCTCAGTCGTCAAAACAAGGCGGTTGAAGCGGCCCGGCACTACCGCGAAGCGCTGCGGATCAGACCCGATTTTCCCGAAGCGCTCAACAATCTTGCGTGGATGCTGGCCACCAGCAAAGAACCTGGTGTCCGAGACGGCGTGCAGGCCGTTCAACTCGCCGAACGTGCTTGTGCACTGACGCAATATCAGAAAACAGTTTGCATTGACACCTTGGTGGCGGCATACGCCGAAGCCGGGCGGTTTGATGACGCCATTGCCACGGCGCAAAAAGTCCGCACCCTGGCTGCGGAAGCAGATGAAACAGACCTGCAAAAAACAAGAATCTCCCTGGCGGTTAACCTGAACAATCTTGCGTGGGCATTGGCCACCAGCAAAGAAGCCGGTGCCCGAGATGGAACGCGCGCCGTTCAACTCGCCGGGCGCGCCTGCACCCTCACTGATTTCAAGCAGACGATTTTCATCGGCACTCTGGCGGCGGCCTATGCCGAGGCGGGAAAATTTGACGATGCCATTTCAACGGCCCAAAAGGCCTGCGCCCTGGCGTCGGAGTCGGGCGACCAGAACTTGTTGAAGCGAAACCAGGAACTGCTGGCTTTGTATCGCACCCACCAACCGTATCATGAGGCGGCAAGCCCGGATCAAGCGGAGCCAGCCGCTGCCAACGATTCTTCATTCTTTTTGCCGGGAATTTTGCCGGAACCCGGAGTTCGCACTGGCGATTAAAGAGGAACCCCGGCAAAATTCGCGCCATGTTCGTTTATGCGCTGACGATTTTTACGGGGGCATTTTTGCTTTTCCAAGTCCAGCCGCTGATCGGCAAATACATCCTGCCGTGGTTCGGCGGCGCGACCGGCGTCTGGACGACCTGCATGTTGTTTTTCCAGATGCTGCTGTTGGGCGGCTACGCTTACGCGCATTTTACCTCCCGCTGGCTGAAGCCGCGCCGCCAGGCGATATTGCATCTGGCCCTGCTCGCCGTGGCGTTGGCACTGCTGCCCATTACGCCCGCCGATTCATGGAAGCCGGACGGCGGCGGAAATCCAACATTGCAAATCCTCGCCCTGCTGACCGTGAGCCTTGGCCTGCCGTATTTCGTCCTCTCGTCCACGGGTCCCCTGATGCAACACTGGTTCAGCCGCACGAACCCCGGCGTGTCGCCCTACCGGCTTTACGCGCTTTCTAATGTCGGGTCACTGCTGGCACTTGTCAGTTTTCCGATTTATTTTGAGACGCATTTCTCACGAAAGATGCAAGCCATGCTGTGGGGATGGGGACTGGCCGTGTATGCCATCGGCTGCGGCTTCTGCGCAATCAAACTGTGGAAGACAAAAGGTGTCGAGTGTCGAGTGTCGAGTGACGAGGGGGGGAAGTCTGAAATCCGGAGTCAGGCGTCTGCGCCTTTCAACTCTCAACCCCGTAAAGGGGCGTGGCCCCCACGGGGCTTTACGCCCTCAACCCTCAACCGGCTCTTGTGGCTGCTGCTGCCGGCCTGCGCATCGGTGCTGCTGCTGGCGACGACAAACAAGATGTGCCAGGAAGTGGCGGTGATTCCTTTTCTCTGGGTGCTGCCGCTGGCGCTGTACTTGTTGAGCTTCATCATCTGCTTCGACAACCCGCGCTGGTATGCGCGCCTGCCGTTCATGCTGGCGCTCATGGCGGCCTGGGGCGGCATTTGCTGGGCGCTGTTCAAGGGACCAACGGTCTCCATTCAACTGCAATTAAGCATTTATTCCGCAGGGCTTTTCATCTGCTGCATGGTCTGTCATGGCGAACTCTACCGGCTCAGGCCCGACCCGCGTCATCTGACGGGTTTTTATCTGATGATTGCCGCCGGCGGCGCGCTGGGCGGATTTTTCGTCGCCGTGATTGCGCCGCTGGTCTTCACCGACTACTTCGAATTGCAATGGGGGCTGCTGCTTTGCGGCCTGTTGCTCCTGCTCGTCTGCGCGCGCGACCGGAATCCCGGCCGTTTCAAGCGGTGGCGCTTGCCGGCGGGTGTCTGTTTGTTGGCGGGCCTGGTGGCGCTCGGCATCGCACTGTGGCGGCAAGCGCACCAGTCGGGCGGCCTGACGGTTTACCGGTCGCGGAACTTTTACGGCGTGCTGAAGGTCATGAGGCATGACAACCAGAAACCGGACTCCCGTTATCTTGAACTGGCTCACGGGCGCACCTTGCACGGCCTGCAATTTGTTGACCCGCGACGGGCAGCCTGGCCGACGCTTTATTACAGCGAGCATAGCGGGGTCGGCCTGGCCATGCGCGCGTTACCAACCGGTCCCCGGCGCATCGGCCTGATCGGTCTCGGCACCGGCACGCTGGCCACCTATGCCCAGGCAGGAGATTACGTCCACATTTATGAAATCAACCCGGAAGTGGAGCGGCTGGCCACCTCGCGGTTCACCTATCTTGCCAACTGTCCCGGAAAAGTGGAAGTCACCCTGGGTGACGCCCGGCTCTCGTTGGAACGGGAACCGCCGCAAGACTTTGACCTGCTCGTCCTCGACGCCTTCAACAGCGACGCCATTCCCGTGCATCTGCTGACCAAGGAAGCCTTTATGATCTACGAAAGGCACTTGAAGACCAATGGCATCATGGCGGTGCATGTCTCCAATCTGGGCGTGAATCTCGAACCGGTGGTCGTCAATCTCGCCCGCCATTTCAATTATGAGGTGGCCACCATTGATTACGGCGCACCACGGGACAAGCCGTGGATTCTGCGCTCCGTGTGGATGCTGCTGTCGCGCAGCCAGGAAATCATCAACTCTCCCGCCATCCGCCTGGCCGCCCGGCCAGCGGAGACAGGCTCGATGAAGGTTCCGCTATGGACGGACGATTTCGCCAGTTTGTTTCAAGTTCTGCGTTCGGAAGCATCCCCTATTGATCCTGCGTTCTCGGAAGCACAGACCAAAATCGCACACAATTTGTGTCAGCAGGGAGATTTCGCCGGAGCGGTTGCCAGTTATCGCCTTGCTTTGCAGACCCATCCTGATTTGCCCGATTTGCTCAACAATCTGGGCTGGCTGCTGGCCACCTGTCCGGACGCACGCATCCGGGATGGCGCTCAAGCCGTCAAGCATGCCGGGCGCGCCTGCGAACTGACGCACTATGGCGTAACGCCTATGGTGGGCACATTGGCGGCGGCTTACGCCGAGGCCGGGCGGTTTGACGACGCGATTCCGACAGCGGAGAAAGCCTGCATGATGGCATCGGAGTCAGGTGACCAGGACTTGTTGAAAAGAAACCAGGAGCTGCTCGAATTGTATCGCGCCCACCAGCCGTATCACGAACCCCTCGAAAAGCTTGTCCCGGCCGCGCCGTGAATTATTCTATCCGACAGTGAAAGAAAAGTGGACCAAGCTGCTGCCGGCGCTGCTGATGCTGGTGTTCGCGTTGTCGCGTATCCCCGGCGTGCTGCCGCAGAATTTCAGCGCCGCCTATGCCCTGGCGTTTTGCGGCGGGGTGTATTTCACCGGAGCGATGGCCTGGTGGCTGCCGCTGGGCACGTTGTTTGCCACGGACGTTCTACTGAACGTTTTCTACTACCATGAGCCGGTGTTCAGCGATTATATGCTGGTCAAAACGCTTTCGTTCGCCGCGCTGATCGGACTCGGGCGCCTGTTTTCACCGCGCACGAACTGGTGGAAGCTCCTGGGTGGCGGACTGCTGGGCGCGGTGCTTTTTTATTTCATCACCAACACCGCATCCTGGCTCAACAATCCGGCATACGCCAAAACGCTCGCGGGCTGGATTCAAGCGCTGACCACCGGCGTTCCGAATTTCCCTTCGACCTGGGAATTTTTCCGCAACACACTCCTGAGCGGCGGGCTCTTCACCAGTCTGTTCGTCGGCGCGATGAAAGCCACCGCCGAATCGCCCGCGGAAAAAACGGCCGGGGCGCGCGACGAGGAACCGGAAGCCGAGGAAGCGCCGGAGGAGGCGAAGGCGTGAAACTTTACGTTTCGGAGGGACGAGTCTCAAACTTCTGGAATTCAAACAGGGACTCGTGTAACTCGTCCCTCCGAAAATGAAAATTGGAGTGATTTCCGACACGCACGGTTTTCTCGACCCGAAAGTCCGTGAAATTTTCGCAGGCGTCAGTCACATCCTGCACGCGGGCGACATGGGCGACGATTCAATCATCGTTGAACTGGAAGCGATTGCGCCGGTCACCGCAGTGCTCGGCAACACGGACAGTTCGCCCACCTTCCGGATCACCGAAGTGGTTGCGCTCGCCCAACGCAAATTTTTCGTTCACCACATCGTGAACCCGCACGCGCTGAAGGAAAATCTCCAGTTCCAGGTTGCGCGCGAGCGGCCGGACGCCGTCGTGTTCGGCCACACGCACAAGGCCTTTTGCGAAACGATTGGCGGCGTGCTGTATTTGAATCCCGGTTACGCGGGCAAACCGAAGTTTGGCGCGGAACGCACCGTGGCCATTTTGCGCGGCCAGGAAATGCGCGTGGAATTTCTGTCGCTTTAATTTTTAACCGCCGACGGCACGAGCAATTCGCCCACCGCCTGGCGCACTTCGTCCGCCGTGGAATTTGCCGGCATCGGTTTGCCAAAACTCACCGTCACCGGATACAAAATACGGCGCGGCCATTTCCAAAAGAATTTCCCGCCTTCAAAACTGAAAAGGCTGCCCCACACGCCGCCGAGCGCCACGGGCACAACCGGCGAGTCCACATTTTTCATGATGCGCTCAAAGCCGCGCTGGAATTTGTTCAGTTCACCCGTCCGCGTGATTTGTCCCCCGGCAAAGACGCAGACGATCTCGCCATTGCGGATTGCGTCGCCAGCCCGATGCAACGCGTGAATCACTTCACGCGGGCGGACTTCGGAAGGAGCTTCTCGGCGAGCGACACGTTCAGCGCCACCAGCATGAACACGACGAGATTTTTCAGGACGTTGTCGCTGAACGCGCCTTGGAATTGAGTGACGAAGAGACTCCAGAAGCCGCGAAGGCTTGATTCGGATTGCCGGCTGATGTCTTTTGGTTCAATCACGGCGGCAAAGCCAACCACTTGCGCACCGAACTGTGAATTGAAAAACTTTTGCCCGGCATCGTTTGCAGCAATGGACGGAAGGAAAGATTAGTATCCGGCTCCGGCGTTTAACCGCAGATGGATGCAAATACGCGGGGCTTCCCGGGTTTTTTGAAACATTTCTCCAGCCAGTCTGATATCGGGGAAATATCCCGCTTGAGCTTGATGGACAATGCAAGTTGTTTTTTAAGGCAAAGTAATACCATTTCCCGATAATAACCGGCACCTATTCCAGACGGTAGGGCCGCGCTGCGCGGCCACATCATACCCGGCGGCGCAGCGCCGATAGATCGCGAGCAGGCGGGCGCGCCGCCCTACCCATTGCACCGATTGTCTCTGGGAATTGGTATAAGGCGCAGTTTTGTCAATTTTTTGGCATGAACGGTGCTATTTTTCATGAGTTTGGCAAGGGTGCCGGTGGGCTGAGTTGTGCCCGTACATTTTGGTGATTTGTATCCGTAAATGGGATAAGAGCCATGAAAATCAATAGATCAATCCTTTTCGTCGAGGACGACGCCGTTGTGCTGACGACGTATCGGAATCTGCTCCAGCGGGAGGGATTTCACATCGAGTCTGCGCAAGATGGGTTGGAGGCCCTCAAGGCTCTTTCCCAGGCCACGCCCGATCTGGTCGTGCTCGACCTGATGTTGCCCAAGTTCGACGGTGCGGATGTGCTAAAATTCATACGCGCCGACCCCCGGCTGAAAATCATTCCAATTATTATATTTTCTAACGTTCAAATTACAGATTTTGCTGAGGACGCGATAACCAGACAACTGCGCAAAAGCGATTGCACGCCCTCCCTACTGATTCAAACCATTCAGGAAATGTTGATTGCCGCGTCCGCCAGCGTCCCCCATTCCGCCAGTGCTGTTCAAACTGATTACGCACCCGCAATCCAATTACACATGGCCAACGACGGTTCGGCTGGTGAGCACAACGATGACGCGACCGAAGTGCCCGCCGACGGAACTTCGCCCACAAAAGGGCGCGCGGAATTTTTAAAAGACGCGCCAGCGGACATCGCGAAGGTTCGCGAGCATTGCCTCGCATATATTAAGGCACCTACTTCTGCAGCCAAGCTGGAGCCGTTCTGTCAGAGCGTGCATTCCCTGAGCGCCAACGCCGGCAAAGCCGGTTGCGCCCGCATGGCACTGCTGACGAAGGCGTTCGACATGTTGCTCTCCAAAATCGCATCCAAGCCTTCGCGAGTAACACCTTCCATACTGCAAACTCTGGCTGAGGCGGTGGATTGCCTGGGTCTCTTGTTAAAAAGCGACGAAGTTGGTTCTACCGAAGCTGCACCAAGGGCCAAAGTACTGGCTGTGGACGATGACACCGTTTGCAACCACGTGATCGTCAACACGTTGAAACGGGCCAACCTCGACATCGTAAGCGTCGAAGACTCTTTGGAAGGTCTGAAACTGCTGCAGACCAACCATTACGACTTGGTGCTGCTGGACATTGACATGCCCAAGCTGACTGGCTTTGAAGTGTGTGAGAAATTGCGCGCTTTGCCTCATTATAAGACAACACCTGTCATTTTCGTCACTGCCCATAGCAATTTTGGGAACCGTACGCAGGGGGTGCTCAGCGGCGGCAACTATTTCATCACCAAACCGGTTGACCCATTGGAACTGGCACTCAAAGTGACCATTCATCTGTTCAAGGCCCAAGTGCAACACGCTGGCGCGCCACAACCGGAAACTAAACCAGAAGTCAAACCACAAGCAGCCAATGCCTCAGAAGTCGCGCCCAAACCTCCGGTTCCAACTCAAGCCAACCAGCAAATGAGCGGCAACGGCAGCATGAATGGCAAGGCAAAGAACGGGGATTCTTCCGGTGTGCCACTGCCCACAACTCAACCACGAGCAGTCAATGCCTCGGAAGTTGTGCCCAAACCCGCGCCGCCAGTGCTCAAATCCGCGCCCTTGGTTCCGATCAACCCGTCCAAGAACGGCAGGTGGAACGACACGCCAGCCGTGCCCGCTCTGAGTGTGGCGCCATCGGTGGCGCCGCTAAGCATGGCAGCTTCAGTCAAACCACGTGCAGCCAATATCTCAAAAGTCATGCCACCCCTCAGCCTGGCCCCCAATCTCGGCGAAACTGGCACGCTGAATGGTAACATTTTGTCAGCCAGCAGAAATCGAAATAGAATTATGAACAACGAACAAGACGAAACATTCGAAAAGGTCGTCCTCGCAGTGGTGCGAATCATCTTTGGGGACGACAACTTGACGGAAATGAACGTTCGTCTGGTGCGCATTGCACTGGAACGTTATAACGTCCATGAGATGATCAATTCCCCTGTCGTAGTGTGACAAATCGTAACATGGATTTGATCCGTCTTAAGTTCCGTCCGCAGGCGGAATGCGAAATGGGTTGCGCTCGATCGCAAGATCGGAGCGCAACGACCACATTAATTTGACGGGCCTCAAACCCACCGTGCTTGTTCTTCTTTCCCGTAACCGTGAGTTTGCAAACTTTGTCGCCGCCATCGAAAACAAAACCAGCAACAACGCAAACAAGGTGCTGACAAGTTTGCCGATGCAATGCGGTTAGACGCGCAGTGAAAGCACAGCCAGCTGCACCGCCAACTTGCCTTTAACCCGAAGTATCCGAAGCCAGGGAAGCCCCGGGTTCCTGAACGGGCGTCGCGCCTTTCAAAATTTCCCGCGCATCGGCAAGGCCGAGACCCGGACCTTTGGGCACGGTGATGGCGCCATCCACAATGCGCAGCGGCGGATTGAACCATTGGCCGTAGGTTTCCACACCCTTCTTATATTCCTGCCACGGCCCGATCTTCGGCGTGCAGGAGGCGAAGTGGAGCGCATAAACAAAGCCAAATCCGCCGGAAAGATGCACAGTGGTGGCCAGGCCGGCCGATTCAGCCATGCGCGCCACACGGCGGGAACGAATCAGACCGCCATAGTAATATAGGTCGGGCTGGACGACGTCGGCGACATGGTTGCGGATACACCATTGAAAACGCCACTGGCTGGATTCCTGCTCGCCGAGCGCAACCGGAATGGATAGGGCGTCGGCGACTTTCTTCGTCGCATCGAAATTGTCGAAGGGACAGGGTTCTTCGTAGTGGATGGCCTTGATGTCCTCCAGCATCCGGCCCACCCGGATGGCTTCGGGCGGATCGTAGGAACTGTTGGCATCGGTATGAATGACCATTTTATCGCCGAACGCCTTTCGGGAAAGGGGAATCAATTTATCCGTGCGACCCGGCAGGGCGTCCTGATTGCGGCTCATGCGCCCGCCGACGCGGTATTTGATGGCTTTGGCGCCGGTCTTTTCAACCAGGCCTTTCAGGTAATCAATCTCCTGGTCCGGCGTGGTGTCGCGCCGCCCGCTGGCAACGTAAAACGGAACGTTGGTGCGGACGATGCCGCCGAGCATTTCGCCCAGGGACTGGTTGCTCATCCGGCCCAAGAGGTCGAGAATGGCGAATTCCACCAAAGCCACCGGACACCAGAAGGGTAGGCCCTGCATTTTGTAATTGCTTTGGTAGCGGTACACGCCAAAAAGGTTCGCTTCCATGTCCCGCGCGTCCTTGCCGATGAAATAGGGGACCACCTGTTGATTGAGAATCGGATGAAAAACCTCCATCCGGCCGTCATCCACCGAGACGCCCTCCGCGCCGTCCTTGGAGCGGACGCGCACGAAATGGTCCTTGCCCTTGCGGAGCAGTTCAACGGACTCAATGATGACCGGGTCCTTGAGACCTTTGAGCTGGAGAACGGGCTGGGTGGCGGCGCGTTCGAGGATTTCATCGGTAACTGGCCGGGAACCGGACGCCGAACCGGTCGGTTTTGCGAGCAGCGAGGAAGCCGCGGCGCCGATGCCCGCAACGGCGGTGGTGCGGAGGAAATTGCGACGGGTGAATTTCATGGCAATGGTTTCAAGTCGTGAAGTTAATGATTGGTGGCGGCGATGATGTCAACTCTGTTCGGGGTGAAATCTCATGAGGTCAGGTTCCAGGTTCCGTTGGCGATTCATTGGCCGCGCCATTGAGCATCGCTCCGGCCCGTTTTTCATCAAAGGCTTTTTCCCACCGGGCCACGACGATGGTGGCGATGCCGTTGCCAATCAGGTTGGTCACTGCCCGCGCGGCATTGACAAAGCGGTCAATCCCGACCAGCAACACGAGGCCGGCAACCGGTATCTTGTCCATCGAAGCCAGGGTGGCGGCCAGCGCGATGAATCCGGCGCCGGCCACCCCCGCCGAGCCCTTGGACGTGAACAGGCAAACCGCCAGAACGATCAACTGGTCGCTCAGCGTCAACGGCGTGTTGGTGGCCTGCGCGACGAAGATGGCCCCCATCGTCAGGTAGATGGACGAACCGTCGGCGTTGAAGGTGTAGCCGGCGGGCAGCACCAGGCCCACGACCGGTTTGGCGCAACCCAGTTGCTCCAGCTTGACCATCATCCGCGGCAGCACGGCTTCCGACGAAGCTGTGGCGAAGGTTATCAGGATTTCGTCCTTGAAGAACTTGAGATATTTCCAGAGCGAGAACCGGTTCATCCGGGCGATGAGGCCGAGGACCAGGAAGATAAAGATCGCGCTCGTGAGATAGACGCCGCAAATCAGCTTGCCGAAGGCGCCCAGGGTGCCAACGCCGTATTTCCCGATGGTGAAGGCCATGGCTCCGAACGCGGCCAGCGGAGCCAGATGCATGACAAAACGCACGATGCCGAACAGACCGTGCAGGACGGAGTCAATCACCTCCACGATCACTTTTCCCCGGTCGGGAAGCTGCGCCAAAGCCAGCCCGAACAGCACCGAAATCAGAATGATTTGCAACATGTTGCCCTTGACGAAAGCATCCGCAAAGCTGGAAGGGATGATGTCCATGAAGAAGCTGGTGGCGTCCTGCTGTTTGGCGGCCGTGGTGTAGGTGGCGAGCGATTTGGTGTCCAGCGTGGAGGGATCAATGTTCATCCCGGCTCCGGGTTGTATCACGTTCACCACCACCAGCCCGATGGCGAGCGCCAGCGTCGAAACGATTTCGAAATAGACCAGCGCCTTGATGCCGACCCGGCCCACCTCCTTCAGGTTTCCCATCTTCGCAATGCCGACGACAACCGTGCCGAAGATGATCGGCGCGAGCAGCATCTTGATGAGCTTGATGAAACCGTCGCCGAGCGGCTTGAGCGATTCGCCGAGGCCGGGATGGAAATAGCCGACGGCGATGCCCAGCAGGAAGCCGAGAAGCACTTGAAAATAAAGCTGGCCCAACAAACTTGTTCTTTTGCCCTTGGCAGTATCCATGGCCGTTTTGGGTTCAGTCATTGAGTGATTTCATCACCTTGAAGAGTTCGGCCTTGGTTTCAAAACCGACGCCGGGGACATCCGGCAAACCCACATAACCATTCTCGACGGCGATGCCGTCGGCGAAGCCGCCGAACGGCTGGAAGACGCCCGGATACGATTCGTTGCCGCCCAGATGCAGGCCGGCGGCGATGTTGAGCGACATCTGATGACCGCCGTGCGGCACGACCCGTCGCGTGGACCAGCCATGCTGCTTCAGCACTTCCAGGGTGCGCAGGTATTCGACCAGGCCGTAGGACAGCGCGCAGTCAAATTGCAACCAATCGCGTTCGGGATTCATGCCGCCGTGACGGATTAAATTGCGGGCGTCCTGGTGCGAGAAAAGATTTTCACCCGTGGCCATCGGCAGGGGATAATGTCGGGAAAGCTCTGCTTGCAACGCATAGTCGAGCGGATCTCCGGCCTCTTCATACCAAAACAGTTTGTAAGGTTTCATCGCCTCGCCGTAGGCAATGGCGGTGTCGAGATCGAAACGACCGTTGGCATCCACCGCCAGGAATTTTCCGTCACCCACCACCTCGAGCACCGCCTCGATGCGGCGGATGTCTTCGTCGAGGGGAGCGCCGCCGATTTTCATCTTCACCACCTGGTAACCGAGGTCGCGATAGCGCTTCATCTCGTTTTTCAGGGCGGTCAGGTCCTTGCCGGGATAATAATAGCCGCCGGCGGCGTAGATCCAAACCTTGTCATCCGCCTGTCCGCCGCGATAGCGGTCCGCCAACAAACGGTAAAGCGGCCGGCCCGCAATCTTGGCCACTGCGTCCCACACCGCCATGTCAATGGCCCCCACCGCCACCGAACGTTCGCCGTGCCCGCCCGGCTTCTCGTTTTTCATCAGCGTCGTCCAGATGCGGAACGGGTCCAGGTTCCCGCCGCTCTCGTCCACCAGCGTATTGGGATCGGCGGCCATCAGGCGCGGGAAGAACCGTTCGCGCATCAACGCGCCCTGGCCGTAGCGGCCGTTGGAGTTGAAACCATAACCCACCACCGGTTTGCCATCGCGCACGACATCGGTGATCAGCGCGACCACCGAGCACGTCATCCTGGAAAAATCAATATAGGCGTTGGTGATGGCCGAGGCGATGGAAATGGTCTTTTCGCGGATTTCGACGATGCGCATTTTATCTCTCCGTGACTAAACCAGGCTCAGCGAAAGAAAACCGCCGCGTGCGGCGTTGGATTTTCAAGCTCATGGTCGGGCCCCATGAGACACTGCGCGAAAGGAAAAAACAATCAAAGTTTATCCCGGTTATTTTGCTGCGAAAACTTTGCCGCGAATACGTTCCGCCAAACCGACCTTCAGCAGCTCAAGGTTGTCAGCGAACGGCATCTTTCATCGCTTCGGCGTAGGGTTTGCCGTCCACGAACACCTCCTTGACGCTCGCGTGGCCGGACGCAGTCACGACGGCCTGCGCGGTGAGTTTGCCGTGCGGATTGCCCGTGCCCTCGGCGACGTAATAGCGTTCCAGTCCGTATTCAACGTGTATGGAATTGGTCGCTGCATTCCAACGCGGCCAGGTGCTTTTGCCTTTCAACAAAACTTCGTCCGCCGCCGGCGTGAACTGGTTCGTGCTCGCCTTGACCACGGCGTAAAAATGGTTCGTCGCCGGCGCGAGCGCGACGTAGATTTTTGTGTCGTCGGGCAAATCTTTCATCACCGGCGGCGAAAACAGGTTCGTCGGCACATCGCTGATTTTGTAATTCAGGATGAGATAATCGCCCCGGAGCAGGTCGCGCGGGTCAACGCGCACGGTTTCCAGCAGGATGACCCTGCCGGTGGCCAGCGCGTGTTCCTGCACGGCGACGGTGCCGAGCAGCCACGCGCTTTGCAGCGCGAGAACGAGGATAAGAAGTTTGAGTTTCATGGCGCGACCTCCTTTGCTGGTGTTGATTTCATCCGGCGCATCAAGCCGCGCCGTTTTTTTTCGAGATAAACCCCGAAGACAATCAGGAAAATGCCGGAAATCAAAAACATCACGCCCGTCCGCGCCATGGAACCGAACAGGTCGGAGTAGGCGGCGAGGATGTCGAGGGCGATGAACACGATGCCCAGATTCACCAGAAACGGCGAGCGTTCCTGAATGCCGATTTGGATTTGCAAGAGGCAAAAGACGAAGAGCGCGAGCGAACCAACCAGGTAACTCCATGATTCGCCCCAAAAATAGTGGCGTGATTCGCCGGCGTGATCCAACTGCCAGCAACCGAACCAGACCGTGCCCATGAAAACCATCATTCCCAACAGCGCCGCGAACCAGGTCCAGCGCCATTGCCGGGTGAGCGCGGTGAGATTTTTGAGGCCAGCCGCCGACAGCAAAAGCGCGAGCACGCCCAGCGCGGGAAAAAACCATTGGCGCATTTCGGAATTTTCCCAGCCGAAGAAATGCTTCCACGCCAGCGGATAGACGAAAATCAGGAATGCGAGCAAGCCGAGTTTTTCCGTCACCCCGGCAAATTCGGAAAAGACCCCGCGCCGCAGGCAATATCCCGCGCCGAGATAAACCAGTCCCAGCAGCGCATAGAGCAACACCTGCCGGTCCGACTCGCAATAAATCAGACCGCCGTGTTCGTTGACCTCGAAGCCGAACCAGATCCCGAACGCCATCAGCAGCAGGACGTGTTGCGCTTTCGACCGCAGGAGCCACGGCAGCGCGGCGATGCCAATCCACCAGAGCAGGAACGCGTTCGGCGGGCGCGAGACAATGTTGTAGATCTGGCCGATGAGCGCGATATTGGCGAGGAACAGGCACGAGCCGATCAGGTGCAACGCCTCGCCGGTCTTCCGGTATTTGCCCTGTGGCTGCGACGCCCCCGTCGCAGAAGATGCCGGCGACGAGGCGGCGCCTCCACCTTTGCGCAGCCACCAGCCGCCCGCGTGAAAGCCGAGCAGGAGCAGAAGTCCGGCGGCGATTTTCACGCCGCGCGGAATCTCGTTCCAGTGCGCGGCAATCAGCAACGTGATTCCCGCCGCGATGAGCACGGCGCCGATGAGGGAGACGATGGCGAGGAATTTGCCGCCGTCTTCCTTGAGCTGGAAGTGCCCGATGATTTTTTGCCGTTGCTCATCGGTGATGAGGCCGGCGTCGTGAAGCTTTTGAATGTCGGCGTGTTTCATTTTTTCTCCGGGTCGTAATATCGTTGTGAACCGAATTCCTGCGAGGGGCAATCAATTTTTCACGCGGCCAACAATTGCTCCCGCCGCGCCGCGCGGTGGCCGAAATTCGGCGACGTTTTCAACCTGCGTTTGAAATTTGCGCGGCGCTCGTGGGTTTCCCCGGCGGAATAGAGTTGTTTCGCCAGCCCAAGAAATCCGTTTTGCAATTCGGCGACGCTCATGTTTTTCGGCTGAAAGTTGATGTCGAACAGTGTGCAAAGTTCCCACGCGCGGTCGCGGAGGATGCGGCCTTCGCGCTTGAGCCGCGCGTAAAGCGGCGTGCCGGGAAACGCGGTCATGAACGTCACCTGCACTTCGTAGAGCGCGGAGTCGCGCACAAAACCCAGCACGTCGTCGAACACGTCGCGCGTGTCGCCGTCGAGGCCGAGGATGAAACAGCCGTTGACGGTGATGCCGTAGGATTGAATCTTCGCGATAACGGCCTTGTAAGAATCCTGCTGCCGCAATTTCCAGTTGGATTTCAACTCCACGCCGTCGAGGCTGGCGCGTCGCGGACTTTCGAGACCGATGAGGACCTGCTGGCAACCGGAGTCGCGCATGAGGCCGAGAAGTTCGTCGTCCCCGACCACGCTCAGGTCGGCCTCGGTAAACCAGCGCAATTTTTCCTTTGCCAGTTCGCGCAATAGTTTTTTGTAGTGCTCGCGGTGGACAAAGCTGTTGTCGTCGGCGAACTCAATGAACGGGCGCGGCCAGATTTTTTTGATCTCACGGATCTCGGCGATGACCTTCTCCACCGGCTTCACCTTGTAACGCGGCGTGAGCAAAATTGAACTCGCGCAAAATTCGCAGCGGTGCGGGCAGCCGCGGCTCGTCTGGACGGTGAGGCGGTTGTATTTGTCCGGGTCGAGCAAATCGAAGCGCGGCAGCGGCGCGTCGGCCAGATCGAATTCCTTCGACCGCGTGTAAAACGGCTTGAGCGCGCCGCGTTCAAAATCGCGCAGCACCGCCGGCCAGAGCGGTTCGCCTTCGCCAACGACGACGCTGGTGCAATGTTTCTTCACCTCTTCCGGCAGGGAAGTGACCGTGATACCGCCCATCACCACCGGAATTTTTTTGGCGAGATAAAAATCGGCGACTTCGTACGCCTCGTTAAGTTGCGCGGTAAACGTGCTGAGGGCGACGAGATCGAAATCCACCGGCAGTTCGGGCAGTTTTTTGAGGTCGGCAATCTCGTGATACTGCACGTCAAATTTCTTCGGCGTAAGCCCGGCGAGCGTGAGCAGGCCGAGGCTGGGCAGCAAGGCGATGATTTTGTTGCGGTCCACGAAGCCGGGCAGCGTGAGGCCGAGTTGGGTGAGTTCCGCGTTGTGAGCGCGCACGCCGCTCAGGGCGATGAAGCCGATGCGTTTTTTCGTGTTCATAATTTTATTACCTCCAACAAAGTCAGAATTCCACCGGCGATCAGGCTCACCACCGGCACGGCGAAAATCATGTGCGCCTTGGGGAAGTGCGCCATGACCACGCAGCAAATGGGCATCGCAATCGCGCCGACGATGAATGCCAGCGATGCAAAATGAATCAGCGAACCGGACAATGAAAAGTTTTGCACCGTCAGGCAAAAGAGCAGGTTCACCGCGCCGAGGCCGAAGAAGGAAATGTGTCCAAGCCGATACATCCGGCGCTTGAAACTGCCGTAGCCGCCCAGCCAGTTTTCCCCGTGAAAGAACATTCCAAGCGCCATTCCGGAAATGAAGCCGAGGAGAATCCAGAGCCAGGCGAGGATGAGATTTGGATAAGATTTCATTTGATTATTTTTGGTTTGCTGTTACAAACTTATGCCATGAAACCCGCCAGAGAAAAGTATTATCGGAGCCTGTTCACCATCGCCGCCTTTTACGACCTCGGCCTCGGCCTTACCTTCACCTTTTTTCCCGCGCGCGCTTTCGCGGCGTTGAACATCAGCGAAAAGTTGCCGGCGTTCGGCGGCTACCTCACATTGCTCGGCGCGTTCGTGCTGGTGATTGGCATCGCCTACGCCCTGATCGCGCGTGGCGACCTGCTGCGGAACGCGGATTTGATCCTCGTCGGCACGCTTTACAAACTGGCCTATTCGGCGACGACGTTCTATTACTGGTCGCAGGGCAATCTCCCGCACATCGCCTTCGCCGCGCTGTTCGGCGTGGCCGACGCGGTCTTTTTCGTCTTGATGGCGGAATGCTACTGGTCTTTGAAGCAGGAAACCAAAAGTTGAAACCGGTCGCCGCTGGTTGTCCGTGACAAAGCCAGTCTCGTAAATTTGTTCTGCGAAAGCGGGTTTCATGGATTTGATTGGTTTCTTCTGATTAGTTGGACGCGCCGCAGAATTGTCCGTTTTGTTTCATATCTTCGATAAACCACGGCACGCCATTATCGGGATTGAAGATGTGGGCGCCGATTTTAGCGAAGCCGAACTTTTTCGGAACCGCCCAATCTTCAAGTTGTTCGTCGAGAGATCTGTGGTTGGAAAGCGAGACGAACTTGGTGGCCGCGACCCGTCCGCTGGCGTCGAATTTCACAAAGAAAGCCTGCCAATGATTTCCCTCGGTATGGCCACCGGCTGCGCCCGCACCACCTGGCCCCGCCACAACAATCCACCATGTCCACCCAACGGCAGGTTTCTCCCAGGAGTAGGCTAGAACGGGCCGCCGGGGCGAATCGCGAAAATGATCGCCAAGCCGTGCCATCACTTCCGCCCGCGTCGTCTGGCCGGGAACGATGAATTTCACCTGTTCCGGCGTGATGACTTTGCCGCAAGCCGGTTGATTGCGGGACGGCGGAACCGGCATCGCGCCCACACAACCAGTGAGCAACACCGTCAGCAATAGCAGGATGATGGCGAATGCGGTTTTCATTTTGCTTGCAAGCGTAGTTTGCTGGTGAGTGATGCCGCTCCGTGACGTTGCGCCCAGTCTTCCAGTTGTTCGTCCAGAGATTTGCTGCCTTTAAGGCGGTAATATTGGGACTGAACCACCCGGCCATCCTGATCAAAGGCCACAAAGAGTGCCCTCCAGCCAAAATCTTGAACCCCGCTCCCACCATATCCACCAATAAAGCCATAGCCCCATATAATCTTGAAGCCACCTTCATACTGCCAGGAATAGGCGAGTGCCGACACGCGGGGGGAATCGCGAAAATCATTTCCCAATTGCGTGACAACTTCCGCCCGTGTCGTCCGGCCTGGCACCACGAACTGAATCTCCCGCGCGGTGATTTCACGGCCCTGCTCGATTTTCTTTTTGGACAAGGACGGAACCGGCACCGCTCCACCGACACCAACACCGAACGGGACGCAACCCGTCAGCAACACTGCCGACAGCAGCCAGAGGGTTGTGAACGCGGTTTTCATTTCACTGTCACTTTATCCGCGCTTGCCGAGAAGGTGTTAATTGATAAAACTTGAACCAACATCGGCTGGATCAATGAACGTCCATCACCTTGAATTGTTTTATTATGTCGCCAAACACGGCGGCATCATGCCGGCAGTGCGGAACATTCCCTATGGCATCCAGCAGCCGGCGGTCAGCTCCCAGATCGCGCAGCTCGAAGAATTTCTTGGTGTAACATTGTTCCAGCGGCGGCCGTTTGCGCTCGCGGCAGAAGGCAAAAAACTTTACGAGTTCATCCAGCCGTTTTTTTCGAACCTCGACAAAATCGCCAACGAATTTCAAGGCGGGCAGGCGCGGCACATCCGCATTGGGGCCTCAACGATTATTTTGCGGGATCACGTGCCGCGTTTGCTCCAGGGGGTGCAAAAGAAATTTCCCGGCTTGAAAGTTTCGCTGCGTGAAGGCTATCCGGCACACCTGGAGGAGTTGCTGCAAAAAGAGGAGATTGATCTGGCCGTCACGCTCATCGAGAAACGGTCCGCCCCGGGCATCCGCTCGCTGGCGTTGCTGGAGTTGCCGCTGGTGTTGCTGGCTGAAACGGGCAGCTCGGTCACCTCCGCAGAGCAGTTGTGGAAACGCGACAAGATTGACGAGCGGTTGATCTGCCTGCCGCCGGGCGCGCCGCTCTGTAAAAATTTCCAGCAAAAACTTGCCGAACTCGGCGTGGATTGGTTTCCGAGCATTGAGGCGAGTTCGGTGGATTTGATCGAAACCTACGTGGCCAACGGACTCGGGATCGGCGTGTCGGTGGCGATTCCCAAAAAAATGCTGCCGTCCAACGTACGCGCGTTGCCCTTGCGTGGTTTTCCGCCCGTCGTGGTGGGTGCGCTGTGGCGTGGGCGCATGACATCGTTGCTGCAGGCTTTTCTGGAGGAAATGAAATTGATCGCCCAGCGGTTGGCATGAGTTCTGCGCGGCAAGTTCCGAGACACCCCACGCCTTAGGTCGGGACAACGACGGCGGTTTTGACGGATTTTTCCCACCCCTCAACTTGGCGGGGCAATGAATTCCACGGCAGACTGACAGGGCCGGCCGACTTGGCGCGGCAGTTGCTCAACCAATAGCAATGTTTTATCAGTATTAGAATTGCCGTTCGCAATTCCGAAACAGAGAAAATTAACAAAGAAACAACACATGGCACTGTCATTTCTAAACGGCTTGTTAAGGAAAAAGCGGGCTCAGATGATGGCGGTGGATCTGGGCGAGCGGACAACCAAGGCCGTGCTCTTGGAACGGCGCGGCGAACTTTTGGCGCTCACCCGTTTCGTGCTGCTCGACACCCCGATTTACGAGAGAAAAATTTCCACCGAATTGCTGACCGAACATTTGCAGTCCGTGACCGAGGCACTGGGATCGGAAACCAAGCTGGTCACACTGGCCATCGGTTTGGATGACACGGTGGTGCGGCAGGTGGAATTGCCGCAGATTCGGGTGGATGAAATGCGGATGGTGTTGAAAAACAACACCAAGGGTTATTTGCAGCAGGACATGCCGAATCATGTTTTTGATTGCCACATTTTTCCCCCGAAGTCACAGGGCAAATCCGCCGATGCTGCCAAAACGGGTTCGATTCCAAAATTGAAAGTGCTCGTGGCGGGCATGAAGCAGCAATTGATTGACGATTTTCAGACGGCGATTAGAGACGCCGGGTTGATACCGGACCACATTGTGCCCGGGATCATCGGCCCGGTGAACGCTTTTGAATTGGCGCTGCCCGAAGCGTTTGCCAACGAATCGGTCGCGCTGGTGGACATTGGTTTCAAACATTCCTCGGTTTGCGTGGTGGATCGCGGTGAATTGGTCTTGAGCCGCATGGTCAACATCGGCGGCGACAAATTGACGGCGGGCCTCGCCGAGGCAATGAACATCACCTACGCCGAAGCCGAGGGCATCAAGGTGGGCATGGCGCCGGAAGTCCAAGCCATGCTCGAAGCTCAAGTGCAACCGCTGGGGCGCGAACTGCGCGCGTCCCTTGACTTCTTTGAACATCAGCAGGACCGCCCCGTGTCGCAGATCTATGTCACCGGCGGATCGGCACGGTCGGAGATGATTTTGCAAATGTTGCACACGGAATTGATCGTGGATTGCAAAACGTGGAATCCGACGGCGTCTTTGCAACTGGCACTGCCCGGGCAGCAGGCGGTGGAAATTGAACAGATTGGACCGCAATTGAGCGTGGCGATTGGCGCCGCGCTGGCGGCCTTTTGAACGAAATTGAATTATGCCGATTCGCATCAATTTGCTGGCGGAGGCCAAGGCCGCGGAAGAATTGCGCCGGCACGATCCCGTCAAGCGCGTGATTTTTTTGGGGGCGCTGGCTGTGGCGCTGACGCTGGTCTGGAGCAGTTCGCTCCAGCTCGAAACCATGCTGGCCAAAAAGGAAGTGTCGGACCGGCAAATGGAGATTGCGGCGCGCACCAATGAATTTCAACACGTGCTGACCGACCAGAAACAAACCGCCGCCGCGAAAGAAAAGCTGAATGCGTTGAAAAAAATGATCAACAGCCGTTTTCTGCAGGGCAATCTGCTCAATGCGCTGCAACAGGTCACCGTGGACGGCGTGCGACTGACGCGGCTAAAGGTGGACCAGGATTATTTTTACGCGTCAGGAACGCCGCCGCAGACCAATAAGAATGGTATCATCTTGGGACGCCCCAGCACGGTGACGGAAAAAATCGTCGTATGGTTTGACGCGCTGGATTCCAGCGCAAACCCCGGAGACCAGGTCAATAAATTCAAGGAAGCCGTGGCCGATCAATCTTATTTCAAAGCGACGTTGAACAAAACAAATGGGGTTCAATTGATCAATTTGTCGGCGCCGCAGGCAGGCTCTGATGGCAAACCGTGTGTGTTGTTCACTTTGAAATGCAATTTCCCGGAGTACGCCCGATGAAAAGGTTATCCAGAGAAAAACGCAATCAACTCATCACTGTCATCCTCGTCACGCTGGCGATACTGGCACTGATTGGTTTCAGTTTGATCCGGCCCCAGTATGACTCCCTTTCCAAAATCGCGAAGGACAGAAAAGTCGCGGCCAGCAAACTTCAAAGCATCAAGCATGCTATTACAAATTCCGAAGCGATAGCGAATGAGTGGAACGAAACAACCTATGCGCTTGCACATACCGAAGAGGATATGGCTTCAGGCGATCCTTATTCCTGGACTTATGACACCATCCGCCACTTCAAACAATCGTATAAAGTGGAAATCCCGGAAGTCGGCCATCCGACGATTGGCGAGTTGGATTTGCTGCCGTCTTTTCCCTACAAACAAATCCGATTTGCCATTAATGGCACGGTTTATTACCACGATTTGGGCAAATTCATTGCCGACTTCGAAAATAGCTTTCCTCACTCCCGGATAGTTCGTCTGGTGGTCGAACCCGCTGCCAGTAAGGACAGCAATAGCGAGAAACTTTCATTTAAAATGGAAATCATCACATTGGTGAAACCCAACCCCTCATAATCAAATGAACTGGTGCGTTATTTCCAGCAAAAGCGCGGTGGCGGCGTGGCTCTCAGCCGGGTTTGTGATGGTGTTGCCAGTGGCGGCAGCCCCCGTTGCCCAACCCGCCGCGCCGGAGGTGGTGTCACCTTCGGTCTTCGTCATTCCCATGAATTCGAAAGATGGGCACGATCCGTTTTTCCCCAATTCCACCCGGCTGTATGAAACCGTATCGGCAGCTCGATCCCATGCCGGTGACGTGTCATCGCTCGTCTTAAAAGGCATTTCCGGACCGCCGGAACGCCGGCTGGCCATCATCAATAATCACACCTTTGGCGTCGGCGATGAACAAGACCTCGCCACCCCACAGGGCCGGATTCACATCCGCTGCGTTGAAATCAAGGACAGCTCCGTGATGATTGAATCTGCCGGCCAGCGTCACGAGTTGAAGTATGCCACCAACCCTTGAATCCCAAAAATGGACGCGACCATCTTCATTTTCGACCAACCCGCGCGAATATGTCTTTTTCACAAGGGATTGCTTGCTGGCACGAAACTTTCTTTCGTCATCGAATGCAGCACAAGGAGCGACTGCCAAAAATGGCCGGACGCGACCAGATATTTTACAGTTCATGTTTAACAAAAAAACGAATCGGAGCCAGACCGGAGATAAAGGTATGAAAACAAAAATGCTAATTGCCACACTGCTGGGATGCCTTGCATGGCAACAGGGGGCACTGTCCCAAACTGATACCATTGCAACCAACCCGGCCGCCACGGACGAGGTTGCGCCCGCGAATCAGCCCGCCATCGCCACCGACACCAATCAAAGCATCGGCACGAGTACCGCCACTCCGCCGACGGCCCCCGTGGTCAGCGCTCCTGAGTCTCCCAGTACGATCACCAGCAGTGTAACCACCAGTACTGTGACCACCAGCAATGCAACCGCCGACACCAGCGCCGCCACTCCGCCGACGGCCCCCGTGGTCAGCGCTCCTGAGTCTCCCAGTACGATCACCAGCAGTGTAACCACCCATACTGTGACCACCACCAATGAAACCACAAGCGCCGCCAAACCTCAGCCTCCAGGGCCTCCGAGCACGAGCATTCCGTTGATCCAATTTCAGGACGTTCCGATTACCACCGCCATTGAAAATCTGGCCCGGCAGGCGGGAATCAATTACCTGATCGATCCGAAAATCGGTTATGGCCAGCCTGACCAAAATGGACAGATCAAAGCCGAACCCACCCTTTCCATCCGTTGGGAAAATGTCACCGCCGGGCAAGCCCTCATGGCCTTGCTCGACAACTACGGTTTGCAACTCAGTGAAGATCGCAAGACCCAGATTGCCCGCATCACCGCCAAAGACCCCATGGCACTACTGCCGCTCTCTACCCACGTCGTTCAACTCAAATGGGCCAGCACGTCGAACATGGTGGACTCGGTTCAAGCTGTGCTCACGGACAAGCGCAGCCGCGTTATACCGGACACGCGCACCAGTCAAATAATTGTGGTTGCCACCGAGAAAGAACAGGATGCCGTGGACGAGCTCATCAACACACTCGACAAACCCACACGACAGGTATTGATTGAAACAAAACTGGTCCAGATTGCCAGCAACCCCAAGACTGTCAAAGGCATTGATTGGTCAGGCACGCTTGCGGCACAGAGTGTTTCGTTTGGAAACAATGTTCTTGGCGGACAGTCAGGCCAGCCTTATTCCCAAACGATTACTCCCTCAACGTATACTTTTACGCCAAACCCTACTGGCGCTGGTGGGTTGCCTGCTGTGATACCGACAGTAACCCCAGGCACAATAACTTATGGCCAAAACAACCTTCTCCAAAATCCAAGCATGTTGCTTGATACCGCCAAGGGTTTCAACCCGGCAACGGCCTTCCTCAACGCTGATGGCGTGCATGCCGTGCTTTCCTTCCTGAATTCAGCTTATGATGCCCAGATTGTTTCCACTCCGCGCATCGTCACTTTGGACAACCAGATGGCCACCATTGAAGTCACCCGCGGCTACCCGATTATTCAAATGTCTGGCGGAACTCAAAACTCCTCGGGTAGTTCGTCGGTCACCTATTCCAACGTCGGCACCATCTTGCAGGTGACGCCGCGTATTTCCGCCAATAATTACATCTGGCTGAAAGTCACTCCGGTGGTTTCAAGCCATTTTAACGATGTCATCGTCACCGTGGCGGGCGGAGGGGGCAATTCCTCAAGTTCCTTCGCGATTCCGGTGTTTGATTATCGCAAAATTGATTCGCAGGTGATGATTCCCAATGGCAATACGCTGGTCATGGGCGGTTTGGTCACGGACAACCCGACGGCTACTTACACCAAAGTGCCCGTCCTGGGGGACATTCCCGGACTGGGATGGGCTTTCCGCAGCGAAAACAAAAGCATGACCAAGGACAATTTGATCATTTTTATGACACCCACGATTATCAAAGATTCCGATTTCCAACCGGCCACAACTGATTTTCTCAAATCCAAACCGACTGCGATGAAATCCCCCATGAATCCGAACACAATCTGGGACGGCGCCCGACCTCGTGGCGATTGGAGCAACCCCGCCCCCGTGCCGGGTGAATTCAATAAAAAATAGCCGCCTTAAACAATGTTCATCCAATCGGCAAACCAAAATTCCTTGTGAACGATTGTCTCTGGGAATTGGTATTACACCACCTCTCCAAAGCAATCGGCATATTCAATGATTTTGTGAAACCCCTCTCCGGTCCTGACGGACACCCTCTCCCCGCCCAGCGGGGAGAGGGACGGGGTGAGGGGCGCATTTAGCTTTGTTCCGAATATCGTTGAGGAATGGCATCAACCACCCAAATTTTCGCCGGCCACCCGTTTCAAGTAATCGAAAGAATAAATTCCCGTCGAATGCCCGTCGGCCCAAACCGGCTGAACCGCATAACCGCCCACGCCAACGATGCGAACCAATTCAAAAGCTTTCGGGGTCAGGACCTTTTCCGGATTTTTGTAAACATTCCCCAAAATGTCCGTCTCGCCCTTGCAACCCGCGCACGGACAACCCCGCCGCAATTTTTCCAGCGGAATGAAATTCTCGCCGCCGTCATCCCATTTGATGGCCAGTTCGTTGCCGATTTGTTGAATGTCCACCGGTCGCACACCGTGAAATTATCCCCTGCCCCACCTGTCCGTCCAATCATTCCGGAGGGGAGCACGGTCTGAACTGTAGCGTCGGCTGTCTCATGCCATTTCCCGATAATAATCGGCACCTATTCCAGACGGTAGGGCCGCGCTGCTTGCGCGGCTATCATACCCGGCGGCGCAGCTCCGATAGATCGCGAGCAGGCAGCGCCGCCCTGCCCATGGCACCGATTGTCTCTGGGAATTGGCATCAGCCAATAGTGCGCTGAGGACAGCGCACACTACAGCAAATTGACCCATCATCTTATTCCGACTTTGTTTGACTCAAATTTGCGCTGCGTTAATCTCCATCCTTGGTGAAAGCCGACGAAAGAAACGCACCGCCAGCTTCAAATCAAGGTTGGCGCAAGCCAACCGGACAAGTTTCCTTGCCGGAAGTCCATCGCAGCATTGTGGTGCCGGTGACGGCTTCTTTTTGGCGGAAGCTGTTAGCGTTCTCCGGTCCCGGCTTTCTCATCGCCGTCGGCTACATGGATCCGGGCAATTGGGCCACCGACCTTGCCGGCGGCGCGCAGTTTGGTTACACACTGCTGTCCGTCGTCATGATTTCCAATCTCATGGCGATTTTGCTCCAGCATTTGTCCATCAAACTGGGCATCACCACGGGACGCGATCTCGCGCAGGCCTGCCGCGATCACTATTCAACCCCCACCGTCTGGTTTCTCTGGATTCTTTGCGAAATTGCCATTGCCGCCTGCGATCTGGCCGAAGTCGTCGGCTCGGCCATCGCCCTGCAACTGCTTTTTGGCATTCCGTTGGTGTGGGGCTGCGTCATCACGGCTGCGGACGTGATTGCGGTCCTGTTTTTGCAAACCAAGGGCTTCCGCTATATCGAAGCTGTGGTGATCATTTTGATCACGACCATCGCCGGTTGTTTTGGGGCGGAACTTTTCTTTTCAAAACCGGACGTCGCGCCAATGCTCCTCGGTTTCATTCCCAGCCCGGACATTTTGAAAAATCAAAACATGCTCTATGTCGCCATCGGCATCATCGGCGCGACGGTCATGCCGCACAACCTTTACCTGCACTCTTCCATCGTCCAGACGCGCAAATACGAACAAACCAACGTCGGCAAGCGCGAGGCCATCAAGTTCGCAACCATCGATTCGACCGTGGCACTCATGTTCGCCCTGCTCGTCAATGGCGCCATTCTCGCCCTCGCAGCGACGGCGTTTCACTGGTCCGGCCATCAGGATGTGGCGGAAATTCAAGACGCCTATAAATTGCTCAGCCCGCTCCTCGGCGTGGGCGGAGCGAGTATTTTGTTCGCCGTGGCCCTGCTGGCTTCCGGACAAAATTCCACGCTCACCGGCACGCTCGCCGGACAGATTGTCATGGAAGGTTTTGTGAACATCCGGCTGCGCCCCTGGCTGCGCCGGTTGCTGACGCGAATGCTGGCAATTGTTCCTGCCATTTGCGTCATCGGGTTTTTTGGCGAAAGCAAAACGACGCAACTGCTTGTCGCCAGCCAGGTCGTGTTAAGCATGCAACTGGGGTTCGCCGTCTGGCCTTTGATGCGGTTCACCGGTGAAAAGGCCAAGATGGGCGAATTTGCGAACCGGTGGTGGCTCAAAATTCTCGGCTGGACGACCGCCGCCGTCATCATCATCCTGAACGTGAAATTGCTTTTTGACACCTTCATGCCGGCGGACGTCCTGAAGGCGTTTTACGGGCACCTCGGCCTGCCCGCTCCCCAATAGCAAAACCATGTATAAACATATCCTCATCCCGCTCGAAAACAGCGCCACCGATCAGGTCATTCTTGACCACATCAAGTCGCTCGTCACCCTGACCGGGGCAAAGCTGCTGCTATTGCACGTCGCCGACGGCTGGGTGGCGCGCAATTTCAACCAGCTCAAACTGGCCGAGTCCGAGGAAATGAAGAGCGACCGCGAATATCTGGAAAAAATTGCCGGCCAGCTTCGCGGCGATGGATATTCAGTTGAAACCATCCTGGCGCTCGGCGATCCGCCGAAGGAAATCATCAAGGTTGCTGAAGGTGAACATTGCGATTTGATTGCCATGGGCAGCCACGGCCACCGGTTGTTCGGCGACATCCTGCACGGCAGCACCATCACCCAAGTCCGCCACAAAACCTTGATTCCAATCCTCCTCGTGCGCGTGCAGAAAAAGCAGGAGCCGACGTAAGGAGGCTCATTCTGAAGGCACAATGAAGAAGGAAGAATGCCGAATGCAGGAATGAAACAAAGCGGACAAAGTCTGTGGCAGCCTTTTCTTCATTCATCATTCTGCCTTCTGCATTTGAAATGAGCCTCGTTACCTCGGCTCCTACAAATTGCCGAGCGTCGAATTCGCCGGTCGCTCGACCAAATGCAGCAGATTGCCTTCGAGATCTTCAAAAAACAGCACCCGCCCGCCACCCGCCGCCGGCCTTGCTTCTTCCGTGAACTTCACACCACGCCCGGTCAATTCGGCCTTCGCCGCGTCCATCGCATCCACCCGCAACGCGATGTGCCGCCAGCCCGCCAGCTTGTTGTTGCCGCGTTCGGCCAATGGTTTCTCGGCGGCATAAATCTCCAGCCATGCTCCGGACAGCGCAACCAGGCAGACCGGCGGGTTCTGGCCGTTGTCCCAGACCGGCCGCGCGCCCAGCACGCGAACATACCAGTCTCTCAAGGCGGCGGGATTGGCGGCGGGAACGGCGATGTGTTCAATGGAAAAGTTCATGGGCAAATTGGTTTTGTTTCAACGAGAATAATCCGCCCAATGGTTTTTCAAAACACGAAAATTGCCCCTCACCCGTCCTGACGGCCCCCTCTCCCCGCCGCGCGGGGAGAGGGACGGGGTGAGGGGCGCGTTAATTAACTTTCAAAGCCTTTTTGTATTCACCAACCAACTAGACCGTGTATCATCCGCATACGAATTTTATGAACACCGAATCCATTCTCAAACAACGGCTGATTTGCGTGGCGGTGATTGACAAACCGGACGACGCCGTTCCGCTCGCCGAGGCCCTGCTCGCCGGCGGATTGAACGTCATGGAAGTCACGTTCCGCACCAGCACCGCCGCCGAGTCCATCAAACGCATCCGTCAGGGTCTGCCCGAAATGTGCATCGGCGCGGGCACACTGCTCACGGCGGAACAGGTGCAGCGCGCAGTGGACGCCGGCGCGCAATTCGGCGTGTCGCCGGGTCTGAACGAATTGGTTTTGGCCACGGCGATCAAAAACAAAATACCTTTTTTTTCCGGGGTCATGACGCCCACGGAAGTGGGCCGGGCGCTGGATCTCGGCTGGAAACATCTGAAATTTTTCCCGGCGGAAGCGGCCGGCGGTGTGGCCATGCTCAAGGCGCTCGTCGGACCGTTCGCGCACACCGGAGTGCAATTCGTTCCAACCGGCGGCATCAACGCCGCGAATTTGCCGGATTATCTCGCGTTGCCGCAGGTCGCCGCGATCGGCGGTTCCTGGATGGCTGAGCGCAAGCTCGTCACGGAAAAGGCATGGTCAAAAATCACCGCGCTGACCGCCGAAGCGATGAAAGTTATCGCGCAGGCGAAGGTTTGAAACAACTCGGAGGGGCGAGTTACACGAGCCCCCATTTTGAAGCGGGACTCGCAGAGCTCGCCCCTCCGAAAATTTTCAATTCCCAATCGTCACCTGCAGCGGCGCGGCGCGGCGTTCGGCAAAGCGGCGCACGTAATTTTCCCAGGCGACGTGATTGGTGAAATCGCCGCTGCGGTCCCAACACGCACCGAAGTAATACGAGAACGGCTTGCCGACTTCGGCGGTCGTGATGGCGAGCAGGTTGCGGATGGGTGGGAACCCTTCGTGCGTCGGCTGCGGCACGACGGCGTGAAGGGCGGAATCAGCCAAATCCGGCGCGTCATTCGTAAATGCCTGCACACTGCCTTTGGACAAAATGATGGCGACACCGATGGTGCCCTTGGGTGTGTCCTCCGGCTGCCAGTAACTCATCCAACCTTCGGTCTGGTCTTGGGCAATGAGTTCCGCGCCGTCCGGCCCACAGGCGCGTTCGGCCAGCCCGACGGCAATGGTCAGCGATGAATTGTCATCACTGGCGAATGTGCTTTGCGCCTTGGTGAACCATGAGCTGGCGTCAATGCTGTAGCGCTTGGTTTCGGAAACCTTCCGTCCGTTGCCGGCGTCCCACGCATCGTAGGTCAGCTCAAATTCCGACCGGATCGGCCCCGTGGTGATGAGCCGCCAGTTGCGGTAATTGCTGGAGGTGTAAAGCTTTTTGCCGTCCCAGATGCCGATGCCGCCGCAGCCGCGGCTTTTGCCGACGCGATAATCGTCCATCTCCTCGCCGTTGTCCTCGTGGTAATGCTTGGTGGCATACATCATGTCCACGATGAGGCCGCGGTTCTTTTTGATCCAGACATCCGGCCCACTGGTGATGGTGCCCTCGCCCTTGATAAGCGCCTGGCCGTAGGTGCGGTGCGCGATGCGGTCGCTTTCCCAAGCGAAATCGTCCATGCGCTCCGGCACGTAACGCGCGAACGTCTTTACGATGGGCGGCGGCACGGCGGCCAAGGCGGAGGCGTCAAGAATGTAAAATGTCCGCGTCTCGCCCGGTGCGAGGTCAACCTGGAAAAGTAATTTGTCCGGCAATTGATTTGTGCCGGAAGCATAAACTTGCGAAGCCAAAATGCGCGACGAGAAGCCGTCCATCATGACGAACTTGTAATCAGCCATCCGTGTTTTTGGAATGAGCGGAAAAGCGCGCTGGTCAAGTTCAACCGTTTCACAATCCCGGCGAAACGCGGCTGGATTTGTAACTTTGATTGCAACCGGCTTTGTTTTTTCCAATACCGCCATTCGATAAACCTCGCTGCCCGCGAGCAAAAATGCGCCGACGCCGTAAGGTTCGGTGGAACCGGCGTCGAATTTTTTCGGGTCAGCGCCGATGGGTTGGACGTGCGCCAGTTTGCCGTCAGCTTCCACGCAACCGACGAGCGCCGTCCACGCTTTGCGAATCGCCGGTTCAAATTTCGCGCGGTCGAGGAGGCCCTGGTTCACGCCCCACGCGAGTGCGTAGGTAAAAAAGCCGGAGCCGCTGGTTTCCTTGGCCGGATAACTTTCCGGGTCGAGCAAACTCGCGCGCCAGAGTCCGTCGGATTGCTGGCAGGCGAGAATTTTTTCCGCCATGTCCTTGAACAATTGCTCGAAGCGCGGCCGGTCGGGATGGTTCATCGGCAGGTATTGCAGCACCCGGACGAGGCCGGCCATCACCCAGCCGTTGCCGCGCGCCCAGAAGACTTTCTTTCCATTCGCCTCGGTCTTCTTGAAGAACGTGCTGTCGCGGAAAAAGAGATGCTCGTCCTTGTCATAAAGATAATCCGTCGTGCGCCACCAATTCGTCACGGCGAAATCAAGGTAGCGCGAATCGTCCGTTGCCGCGTACAGGCGCATCCAAGTCGGCGGCCCCATGAACAACGAATCGCACCACGACCAGTTTTCCCGAGCCTTGGTCTGCGGCTTCGTGAACTCAAGGCTCTGCACTTCGGATGGCTTGGCCAGGATGGCGTCGAATTTTTCGCGCAGCGGCGCAATCATCTTGTTTTCGCGGTAGAGAAAATAAAGTTCCGCCCAGGTCTGGCCGATGCAATGGTCGTCGGCATCGTAAAGCCGGGCCCCCAGTTTCCATTGGTTGGTCTCGCCGAGCGCCAGCATGGCGTCACGGTATTTGGCGTCGCCGGAAATCCCTGCCAGCGCCATCATGCCGGCGTCGCCCGCCGCCTGAATCCAGCCGGTGGCCGCGCTGGTCGAAGGATTCGCCAACGGCCAGTCCGCCACGCGCTGCATCGCCTTGAGAACGGCGGGCGGCGTAATCTGAGATGAAAGAGGCATGATGAGTGCGCCTTCCAAGCGTTCGTGATGGATATTCGGCTGCTCCAAATTGTGCGGCACCTGCGGCGCCGGTGTAATAATGTCCGGCGCGTGTTGCTGCGCGCACAGTTGAAAATTGGCGACGAGAAAAAGAATTGCCGCGCTAAACCCGGCGAAACGAGTGAGAGGATTTTTCATGGTGAATGGTTAATCAGATACAGATTCGATTTTCGATGTCGAAGAGATAAAATGGTTATTGAATCTTTGTTCCAGCCAGTTGCTGCACTTCAATTCCGGCCAGGATGAACGGCCCGACGCCCTTCAGGTCGTTGGTGACAATGGGTTCGCCGACATAATAATTGAAGCTCCCGTCACGCACGCGGCCGTTGCTCGGCGTCCCGCCCAGCCCGGCCACCGAGCAGCATTGCGTGAGCGACCACTTTCCGTTGCCATCGTCTTTGATCAAATTCCCAATGATGCCCCGGTAACCTTTCTCCACCACCGGAACATAGTCACCGGGGAGATAACCATGATTCACTCCCTTCGCCATCGCATAGACGAACATGCTCGAAGCCGTCGCTTCCAGGTAATTGCCTTTGCGCCCGCCCTGGTCAACCACCTGATACCAAAGTCCGGTCTGTGGATCCTGATATTTCACCACCCCGCCGCATAATTTCTGGAACGTGGCGATGATTTCCGGCCGGGCTGGATGGTTCGTTGGGAAAAAGTCAAGCACGTCCACCAACGCCATGGCATACCAGCCCATGGCGCGACCCCAGAAATTGGACGACGTGCCGGTGGTCTTGATCGCCCAGGGCTGCTCCTTGCTTTCATCCCAGGCATGATAGAACAAACCTGTCACCGGATCGTAAGTGTGCGCGGCCACCAATCGGATTTGTTTGGCAATGTCGTCATAGTCGGAAACCGGCCCGTTGAACAACCTGGCATACTCGGCATAAAACGGTCCGCCCATGTAAAGGCCGTCCAGCCACATCTGGTGCGGATACCGCTGTTTGTGCCAGAACCCGCCATCGCTGGTGCGCGGCTGGGCATCCAGTTGCCGGCGGAGCAACGTGGCGGCCTTTTGATAGCGCTCATCATGGGTAATTTGCCAGAGGGCCAGCACCGTTTTGCCGGGATTGATTGCATCGAGCTGATATTCCGCAACTTTGTAACCCTGGATGCCACCGTTTGTCGTGATGAACGAACCGATGGTATTTTCGGCGAACTTGACGTAGTCCGGATTGTGCACCTGCCCATCCAGCTTGAGCAGCGACAGCGTGAACAGGCCCACGGTGTAATCCCATTTGGCCGGGCCGCCTTGCTTCCACACCAGACTGTCACCGCGCCGGGCAATTTCCGAGTCCGCCATTCGCACCGACCATTGCAACGGTGTGGCGCCGGCAAATTCACGCGGCAACGAAGAATCCGCCCGGCCGGGAATCGCGGCGGAAAAAAAACCTGCCAGGCTGAACAGGGTGAAGAAACGGTTGAATGATTTTTTCATGAACAGTAACGGTGGCCGCCATCTATTTACCAGACATCGCCCGCCGGGCGAAGGATTTTTCTGTTGCTGGCGCGGATTCCCAGACGTGCCCGAACCTCGCGAAGCGTTTGGACTGCGCGCGGTTTACCGCCGCTTTGTCTCGCAGGAGGTCATGAGGTCCGCAGAATCCTGAACGTCGGCCAATACACATTGGTTCAAAAGCGGTGCTGAAGCACTCGCAGTCCAAACGCTGGCGCGCTGGCCGGATGAGCTTCGAATTTTGTGTCAGTGTCCTGGCCCCTCTGGCGCTTTTGGGAATTTTGAAAACACGCCCTAAACATCGAACGTCGAAGGGACCAATGCAGAAAACTTCGATGTTCGGCGTTCGATGTTGGATGTTCGATGTTCGTTCCGAAAAATCCTCGCAGTACGGATGTGTCCTCATCTTCAGAACAAAACCCCTCCGGTGAGACAGCACCGGAGGCTTGGTGAAAACAAATGAAGATGAAATCAGCGCGCCAGCCAGCCGCCGTCCACGTTCATGATGGTGCCGTTCATGTAATCGGCGTCTTTCGAGGCGAGGAACAGGATCGCTCCCGCGATGTCTTCGGGCGAACCCCAGCGGGCTTCGGGAATACGGTCGAGGACGGATTGGTTGCGCTTGGCGTCCTCGCGGATGGGACGGGTGTTTTCCGTGGCGATGTAACCGGGCGCGATGGCATTGAAATTGACCCGTTCCTTGGCCAGTTCATTGGCGAACGCCTTCGTGATGCCGGCGATGCCACTCTTGCTGGCGGTGTAACCTGGCACAAAAATGCCGCCCTGAAATGACAGCATCGAGGCGATGTTCACGACTTTGAGGCGCGCGTCTGCCGGGGATTTTTCCCGTCCGCCGGTGAGCCACCATTTGGCCACCGCTTGGGAGAGGAAAAACGGCGCCGACAGGTTGATTTGAATGACGGCGTTCCAGTCGGCTTCCGGATGATCCACAATTGGCGCGCGTTTGATGATGCCGGCGTTGTTCACGAGCACGTCCACGCGCCCGGCTTCCTTGACGATTTTGGCGATGAGGCCGGTGGCGCCTTTTTGGGTGAGCTTGCCAAAATCCTCGGTGTAGGCGTTGAACTTCGCGCCAAGCTCCCTGACTTTCGCGCCGGTTTCGGATTGGTCGCCGATGTCCACGCCGACGACGTGCGCGCCTTCGCGGGCAAACGCAAGGGCAATGGCCTGGCCGATGCCGCGGCTGGCCCCGGTCACCATGGCGACTTTGTTGCTAAAACGTTTCGTTTCCATAATTTCGTGCTTTTATCTGGTTCGGAGGGGCGAGTTACACGAGCCCCCAATTTTTTATCAGGGCGTCGCAGAGCTCCGCCCTCCGAAAAATCACCGCAAATCCACCGGCTTCACGCCATCCATGTCATCGAACACCTGATTTTCCCCGGCCATGCCCCAGATGAACTTGTAATTGCCCGTGCCGCAACCGCAATGGATGGACCAGTTCGGCGACAGCGCGACCTCCTCGTTGTGCAAAAACAGATGCCGCGTCTGCTGCGGCTCGCCCATCAGATGCACCATGACCTTTTCGCCGAGGTCGAAATACATGTAAATCTCCGTGCGCCGCCAGTGGGTGTGCGGCGGAAAGGAATTCCACACGTTGCCCCCGGCCAATTCCGTGAAACCCATCACGAGCTGGCAGCTTTGAATGCCGCCGGGGTGAATGTATTTGTAAATCACGCGCTGGTTCGCGTTCGCCTGCGAACCCAGCGGCACGGGCGACGCGTCCTTCGGTTTCATCGTCGCGGCGGGATGAGCCGCGTGCGCCGGACAACTCAGGAAATAAAACTTCGCCGGGTTCTTCGCATCCTTGCTCTCGAACGTGACCGACTTGGTGCCCATCGGCAAATAAACGCAATCCAGCCGGTCGAGCGAAAGCGTTTTGCCGTCCGCGCGCACCGCCCCTGCCCCGCCGACGTTGATGGCGCCCAGTTCGCGGCGTTCGAGGAAAAACGCCCGCCCGGTTTCCTTGTGATTCGGCAGTTCAACCGGCTTGACCGGCATCACGCCGCCGACCACCAGCCGGTCGAGGTCGGTGAACACGCCGCGCAATTCGCCCGGCGCGAAAAGGCCGGGGACATGGAAATTCTCCCGAAGTTGCTGCGTGGTCATCGTCGCGACATCCTGCGGCCGCGGCATCCGGCGAATGGTGTTTTCGAACATAGAGGTGCGAGTCTAGATTTGAGTTTTGGTCCCGGTCAATGGAAAACAAAATCCGGCCGGGCAACATGTTTGTCACCCGGCCGGCAATTTTTGCAAACCTCAAATCACGCCTTCCAGATCATGTCCGCCACCGTGCGGTTCGCCGGAACGAACGGCAGCACGTGTTCGGTATAGGGCACAATCACGTCGAGCACATACGGCTCCTTGGCATCGAGCATCCGCTGGATGGCGGGGCGCAAATCCCTTTTGAACATCACGCGCTCGCATTTCACGTTGAAACTGTTGCAGACGCGCACGTAGTCGGGATAAATCTCCTCGCGTTTGTCAGGATCGCCGAGATAGGTGTGGCCGCGGTTTCCGGCGTAAAACTTGTCCTCCCATTGCATCACCATGCCGAGGTGCTGGTTGTTCAGAATGATGGCCTTGGCGGCGATTTTCTCGACGTGCGCGGTGGCCAGTTCCTGAATGTTCATCAGGAATGAACCGTCACCGTCAATATCAATCACTTCCTTGTCCGGATGCGCGACCTTGACGCCGAGCGCCGCCGGGTAGCCAAAGCCCATCGAACCCAGCCCGCCGCTGGTGATGAACTGGCGCGGGAACTTGTATTTATACCACTGGCCGGCCCACATTTGATGCTGGCCCACGCCGGTGGTGATGTAGGCATCGCCCTGGGTCAGTTCGTAAAGCGCCTCGACCACCATCTGTTGCAGGATGATCTGGTCTTCATGGCCCTTGAGATGGTCTTTCATGTGGTCGCTGACGGCGATTTCCTGGGTGATGGTGTACGCAAAGGGCGCCTTTTGCTTCCACCCGGCGATTTGTTCGAGCCAGGGGGTGTGCTGTTTGTTGAGCGGACGCTTGGCCAGCATCGCATTGAGCCGTGTGAGCGCGTCCTTGATGTCGCCCACCACGGCGAGATTGGCGCGGCGGTTTTTATTCAACTCGGACGCGTCAATGTCCAGGTGAACAATCGTGCCGTACCGGCAAAATTCCTCGAACTTGCCGGTGACGCGGTCGTCAAACCGCACGCCGAACGCGAGCAGCAAATCCGCGCCGTCCTTGATTTTCACCATCGGATCGTTGGGATTGGCGCGCTGTTGGTATTCGCCGTTGACGGCCCAATTCGCGAACGCCGCGCCGTGCATGCCCAGCCAGCGGAGCGAGAGCGGATGCGTTTCCGGGAAACCGCCGATGCCCATGATCGTCGTCGTCACGGGGATCTGTGTCGCCTCGGCAAACTTTTTCAATTCCTCCGCCGCGCCGCTGCTGATGATGCCGCCGCCGCAATAAATTACCGGGCGTTCGGCCTTCTCGATGAGGCCCATGATTTCGTTCAACGCGAGATCATCGGCACGCAAGTCGGGTTGATTGTAGCCGCGCAGACCCTTTTTGATTTGTTCGAGCGTCGGCCACACCGGCTGGGTCCTGGCCTGCTGGATGTTTTTCGGCACGTCAATCACCACCGGGCCGGGGCGTCCGGATTGCGCGATGTAAAACGCCTCCTTCACGACGCGCGGAATGTCGTTCACATCCGTCACGAGATAGGAATGCTTCACGATGGGCAGCGTCACGCCGATGATGTCGGTTTCCTGAAACGCGCCGCGGCCGATCATGTTCTGGTTGACCTGGCCGGTGATGGCGATGAGCGGGCAGGAATCCAGGTAGGCGTCGGCAATGGCGGTGACAAGGTTCGTCGCGCCGGGGCCGCTGGTGCTCATGCACACGCCGGCCTTGCCGGTCGCGCGGGCATAGCCTTCCGCCGCAAAACTGCCGCCCTGCTCGTGACGCGGCAGGATGGTGCGGATCTTGGATCGGGTGAGCGACTGGTGGATTTCCATGCTCGCGCCGCCGGGATAGGCAAAAATGACCTCCACGCCTTCGCGTTCGAGGGCCTTGACGAGGATGTCGCACCCGGGCATGGTGGGGCCGACCTCGGCGCGCGTGGCGGCGGCGGGTTTTTTTCTGGTTGCAGCTATTTCAGTTGTCTTGCTCATGGGCTCTTTCGGTTGTGGCTGGTGGCGCGGATTAAACACAAAACCCACGACTGTTGCCAGCCGTGGGTTCTTGTTAAAGTTTGTTCAATTCAACAAGCGCCAACGGCGTCGCTAACTACAACGACGACAGCCAGTTTAACCGCTTGTGAAACGTTTTTCAACATTGCATATACAGTCTAGTGGAATTTCCAGCCGGGTCAAGCGTTGTTTTTGCCAAGCGCCTTTGTTGGTACAACTTGACACTACCACCATTTTTCTCCCTCTCTTCCCCCAAGGGAGGAGAGGGGTGGGGTGAGGAGGTCAATTGTTTCTAAATTCAAATCCCCTCTCCCCGGCCCTCTCCCCGCTCAGGCGGGGAGAGGGAGTTGGTGGCGGTGTCAAGTTGCGCCCGCCTTTGTTTGCGCATGACCAGCAGCATCGCGCACCCGCCCACCAGCCCGAAGCCGGCCATCGTCGGATACCAGACACCCCAGCCATATAGGTCAATCAACCAGCCCGTGACCGGCAGCGCGATGGCCGCGCCAAAATACTGGAACGAATCAATCACGCCGGAGGCGAAGCCCGCCATCCGGCGCCCGCCGATGTCCATCGGCGCCGCCGCGCCGACGAGCGAATGCGTGGAATTGACCGTGAGCGAAATCATCACCAGGAAAAAGCAGCCGAGGAAAACCCCCGCCGGCGTCGGCCCGACAAAGCCCGAATAAATAATCACCGCCGCGACGATGATGACAACCGATTGCCCGAAATAAAGTCCCATCGCCACGGGCGAACGGTGTCCCTTGAAGAATTTGTCCGAAACGATTCCGGAAGCCAGCGAGCCGAAGACCGCGACGAGCGGCATGAGATTCATCGTCCAGTGCGCGGCGGCGCTTTTGGCGACGTCGAGCTTGAGTTGTTCCACAAAATAAAGCACGGCAAGCTGGTCGGAACTGTTGCGCACCGCGCCGGTGCAGGCATACGCCACCGCGTAAAACCACACGAGCGGATGCGTAAAGATGGTGACGAACGATTCCCGGATGCTCACCCGCACCCCCGTGTCGCCCGCGCTCAATTCGTCATGGATCAGGCCGGGATAACCGGCGGCTTCCGGCGTTTCCCTGGGAATCAGCGCCACCAGCACGGCCATGAACGCGGTGATGACCGGCGGGATGCGGAACAGCCAGCGCCATTCGCCCTGGCCAGCCGTCCACGCGCCGATGGCGAACCCGGCGAGGATGAGCGGCGCGAGGTTGTTGATCGCGAACTGGCCGGATTGAATCATGAACCCGAAGATGCCGGCGAACGTCCCGCGTTCGGTGCGGTTGAACCACGCAGCGTTGATCTTGATCATCCCCGGCGCGCCGAACGACTGGAAATAACCGTTCACCAGCCAGATCAACGCGAAGGTCGAGAACGTCCCCGTGAACGAGGCGAAGCCGTAAATCAGGTTGAGCGAAATCGTGCCCGCCGCGCCGATGAGCATGGCCGCGCGACCGCCAATGCGGTCGGTCAGCAGGCCATTGAGCAACTGGCCGAAGCCGTAGGCGACCGACCACGCGCTCAAGATGCCGGTGATTTGGAATGTGTTGAAATGAAACTCCTCGACCATGCCCGGCGTGGCGAACCGGAAATTGTAGCGGCACATGTAGAAGGACGCATACATGAGGCCGAGGATGACCCAGTTCAATCCGCGCCGCGCGCGGAAACCCGGAGGATATTTGGATTGAGTCAAAATTGTCGGCACGATCAGGCTCCTGAAACGGATTCGACCGGCTCAAAGCCGGATGCAATAAAGCAAAATCAAAGGTTCCGGTCAAGAAACGGCGGAGCATGAACCATCGGGTGTGGCGCATCGGGTTGTTGTGAAAATACAACCCGACAATTACCGCCAGACAAACGCCGACCAGGAGCAAATCCATGAAAAATCCTCCGGTTGCCCGATAAGGAAACAGACCCGCACGGCGCGGAAGAATTGTGTCAATAGCGGGACTGGTCCATTTAGGCAATTACTGGCTTAACCGGTAAAACTTCTTTGTGCCGGAGACGGGATTGGTCACTGCGTTCTGCCCGTTGACGACGACCGGCGCCGGAGAAACGGTGCTCCAGACCACCGGTGAAACCAGGTTCGTGGTGGATTGCAAAGTGAACCCGGCGGCATCAGTCGGCCACGTCAAAACAACATTGGCTCCGGAAGAAATTATGGTCAGTAGCGGCGGCGGCGCTGTGCCGACGAGCGCCACGGTGTGATCCCTTACCCGCCGCAATGGCCGTCACCCCGCTCAAGCCGGCCGGAACGTACGTTTGACCATAGGCGTTCCATCCCCACGCCACGACCGTGCCGGGAGAGGCCGCGTTCACCGGCAGCACCGCCGCCGGCATTGCCAAGAGTCCCGTGCAGGCCAGCACAAGGAACAGGTTTTAATTCGCATCAACACTATTGCCCGCTGACTCCCTGCGAACCACGGGGCGGTAACAAAAAGCCGGCCCGGCAAAGGCCGGGCCGGCTTGGCAGATTCATTTATCGCGTGGACTTATCCCTTTATCCCTTACTTGTGCTTTGCGCCGGGGTTGCCGGGCGAATAAGCCGGATCATCGTTGCCACCGTTGTGGAGGTGGCCCGGTGTGTTGCCGTCCACGCCATTGCCGACGCCTTCGTTGGCTTTGGGCTTCTTGGGCGGCGATACGTTGCCGCAGTCGGAGACGGTGGTGCCAGTCAACGTCACTGCGCCTGTCGCCAAGACTTGGCCGTCCAAGGTCCCACGGGTAACGGTGATGTCCGCACCCGCGAGAATGCTTCCGATGAAGACCGAATCCGTCAGGGTCGCGGCTTGGGCGGTCCACCAAAACACGTTGTTGTTACACGTCGTCCAAGGTACCCCGGCGCTCCCGCAGGCGGACTGGCCTACCACCGTGAAGCTGGTGCCCGTGAGGGCGCCGGTGCCGCTGGTCCCGATTTTGAAAATCCAAGTATCGGTGGAGGACCCGACGAGTGTCAACGTGCCGCCCGTCGTCGTCGACGCCGCGTCGACACAGTAAACACCGGGCGTAAGACATTGGCCCGCGAGGTTACCGCTAATTACATGTTCGCACGGCTGGAGCCCGAGCGCGACGTACGCGGCGAGGAAGTCATCGTAAGCCAGCTGGGCGACCGTGTCGCCCACGTGGACCGTCCCCGAGACCGTGGAAGGGAGGGTCAGAGTGAACGCGCCGCCGAGGTCGACGCCCGCGTCTCCGATGATCGTGGAATCGGTTAAGGTCACCGCCGTGCCAGCCAGGACCGCGAAGCTTTCCGCAGAACCCAGCAGTGAGGGTGGCTTGGCATTCGCTGTGGAGGCGGTGAATAAAAGCGCGGCGAATCCCGCGCTTGCCAAGAGGCCTAAGTATTTAATTTTCATTTTTATTTTTTCTTTCTTCAGTTGTTGTTTCTTGAGTTATTGATCACGGAAAAATCTTTGCGGAGTCATAGTCGCCAGCATTGGTTTTTCTATCGGCTCAAAACTACCCGGAAAACGTCCGAGTAACAATGGGGTATAACCCTACCGGTGTCGGCGGGCATGAAAGGCGCGATTGCGCTGTTGCGTATTCTTTCCCGTGCGCCAATCGCTCAGCAGATTCTCACCCAGATCGGTCAGGCCCAGCGCCTCGTCCAGTTCCCGATAGGCCAACAACCCGGCGTCGGATGTGACCTTGGAACCGTGAAATTCCAACTTCAAGCGACTATTGAAAGTCACCCGCAAAGCCTGTTTTTTGCCTGCACCCGTTGGGTTTTCCGTTTTTTATTGCTTTAACATAGATGAAAGCCTTTGTTTATGCGGCTTTATTGTAAGTCATTAACATTAACTTGTGAAGTTAATCTGGGGAATCCGGGTTTAAATGTGAGTTTTCATAAAGGATTCAGGTTTCAGTTTGCCTTAGCCGGACAACGTTTGGTTCTGACAGAGACCATAGGCCGCTTGTGCATTCCAAGTCATGGGGAACTGACGCGGTAAAAACCCTGCGGATTATTAGTTACGTCTGAATCGTTGTAGAGAAATTGTCCGGGGGTGACCTCGCGGGCAAATCCAGGAAATGTCCAGTTGTTGAATGGCAACAGCAGGTTTGTGCCATGCCAAATCGAGAAACTGGTTCCCGCAGTGTTGGTAAATGTAAGTTGGAATGGCCCTTTGGGGGAAGTTTCTATTCCGACCAATCTTGATTTGATGCCGGATGAAACCACTGGCGTTTCATACGCGCCAAGGTCTATCTGCAAGGCTTTGCGCGGCTGTCCGCGTTGGTCAATGGTAGGCGCTCCATTGATGGTGCCCGCCCGCACCGCCGGACTGCCCGGCAACAGAGCCATGGTCATTGTCTGTCCGCCATTATTTACCAGCGACCCGAGATTGGGGTTTGTGTTTTGCAAACTGGTAGATGCCGTGAAGGCCAGCGTCGCATCCGAGCTTAAATTATTGGCTTAACCGGTAAAACTTCTTTGTGCCGGAGATGGGATTGGTCACTGCGTTCTGGCCGTTGACGACCACCGGCGCGGGAGAATTGGTGATCCAGACCGCCGGTGAAACAAGGTTCGTGGT
>Ga0208079_1000109_pt1 | contig 46069 bp, 35 predicted proteins | sample NGESurdeep092012_5_FD_184474 | JGI IMG/M metagenome (GOLD analysis project Ga0208079, IMG submission 184474) | Arctic peat soil microbial communities from Barrow, Alaska - NGEE Surface sample 210-2 deep-092012 (SPAdes) | ecosystem: Environmental > Terrestrial > Soil > Wetlands > Peat ... | reverse complement strand
GGAATTTGCCTGGTACACCTTTTTGTTTCCATCGCGGAGGGAATGTAAAAGCCCTGCTGCTTCAAACCTGTTCAGCTCAATCCGGATTGAATTTGAGGATTCACCGAATTCAGATTCCAAACCACGCAGGTGAGCTTTAGTGCTGCTGTTCAGGAAAAACTTCCTGAGGAGTTTTATCCTGGTTTCTGAAGTGATAAGGGCATTAATCATGAGATCAGGGTCGGATTAATGAGTAACAAATTTACTCGTTAATTTCTTTTATGCAAATATGAAGTGCTTTTTATAATTAAATATTATGCTCAGAAACAACAAACCACAATCCTCAAACCATCATTCGTCAATATTCTGTTTTTTCTTCTAATCTTATTGTTAATAAGTACTATATTTGTATATTAACTGCTGTTGCGCACTGGTGCAACCTTTTATTACCAGATAAGGTCTTAAATGAAATATTTTGAGATATGAAAAGAATATTTTCCTTAATTTTTTTAATGGGGTTTGGAGCTAATGTGATTGCCCAAAATGGAGATGGTTCTTCAGGAAACCCATTTTGGGGAACAATTACAGGCACTGCAAGGTGGTCTACCGGTGATCCAAATTATGGTTCAACAGTATATGTGGGAACTTCTTCAAATCCTGATCTTACAATTGGGAACAGTGGTCATTTAACAGTAGATCCTGGGATAACTGTTATTTTCACTGAACTTTCATCCGATATGATAATAACCGGCTCTGGTATTCTCACAGCTCTTGGAACAAGTGCTGATTCAATTATTTTTACCAAAGCATCCGCAAATGGTCACTGGGGGCATATTACTTTTGAAACGCCAGGTTCAGGGACTCCTATTTCAGGAACCGGTTCTTTTGAATATTGCCGCGTTGAACATGGATATGCTGTTACTTCAGGTACTGATCCAAGTAATGCCGGAGGAGGTATTCAGGTAAATGCGACAGGTGTTACAATTTATAACTGCCTTTTTAAAAACAATTATTCGAATTTCGGTGGTGCAGTTACTGTAAATGCCAGTAGAAATACAGTTATTAGAAGATGCAGATTTAAAGCAAATTCATCAAATGAGGCTGGCGGTGCGTTGCTTTTATGGACTGGTAGTACAGCAACAATTGAAAATTGTATTTTCGAACGAAATCATAGTACAGGGGCATCTTCCTCTGTTTATTCTGGTGGGGCAATCTGGGTTTATGGTAACAGCTCTAGGATTGTTAACTGCACTTTTGTTAATAATACATCAGACTACCCAGGTGAAGCAATATATTCTCTTTCATCTTCCAGTTCAATAATTCTTAATTCTATCTTCTGTGGTTCATCTAGTCAGTTTGCATCAAATATAACAAGTTATAATATTTCTTATTGTGCTTTTGAAACTTCGGCTCCTTCTAATTCTACTAACTCAATAATATTGGATACGGGGAATGGGGGCAATGGTCCAAATTTCACAAATCCTTCGGCAGGAGATTATTCGATTACCTTTGCTTCTCCCTGCCGTGATGCGGGAACTCCAACTGGAGCACCCTTAACAGATTATCTGGGAAATGGACGAATTGGTCCCTATGATATTGGCGCCTACGAGGTTCAGTATAGCAGATGGAATGGATCAGCTAATGATAATTTGTGGGGAACAGCTTCAAACTGGGATGCAAATCTTGATCCAGGAACTGGTAAGGGTACAGGTAATATTATAATTCCTTCAGGACTGACAAGTTATCCAACTGGTGATCCTTCTGTGGGTTATAATTTAGAGAGTGGTAAATTTATGATTTTAAATCCAGGAGCAAAATTAACCATAAATAATCTTCAATCATTTGGTACTGTAAAGCTTGAATCAGATGCAACAGCTATAAGCTCTCTAATTGTTAATACAGGAGTCACTGCAACTATCGATTTGTATCTTACAGGAGGAAATCCGGGTGTGAAACTTAATAAATGGCATTTTATTTCTACCCCGGTCACTTCCCTGCCGGTGAGTACATTTGCTCCGACCTATACAAAGAATGTGGTTGGGTGGTATGATAACCAGGTTTCGGGCTCACTGGCAACAGGATGGATTGCCTATGATGGTTACAGATATTCAACTGGCGCAATGGACGGACCTACATTTTCAAATCTTACTCCCGGAAATGGATATGACTTTTATGCTGCAACCGATCTCAAATACACATTCTCCGGCCAGCTTAATACATCAAATGTACCAATGAGTCTTTCATTTAACGTAAATGATGCTCTTCATGGTTTTAATCTGCTTGGAAATCCCTTCTCTTCAGGACTTAACTGGGACGATATTATTAATAATGTAAATTTTCCTTTCCCTGCATCTACAAGCAAATCATTGTATTTTACACGGGACAATGCTCAATGCTCCTATATCAGCGGTGTTGGGATCCCTTCGGATGTAACCGGGATAATACCCCCGATGCAGGGTTTCTTCGTTAAAACCTACGGAACCGGTAATACTATTACTATTCCTGCAGGAGCAAGGGTGCAGGGAACTATTCATGCCAGGTATAAAGGAGATGTAATAATACCCCTGGTGCGTCTCTCATTAGCTGAAGGCACATTAACCGATGAAGCTGTGGTGCGTTTCGATGCTGCCGCTAAATCAGGTCTTGATTATGATTTTGATGCCACTAAGATGTTCCTTTCACCTGATCTTCTTTCGATCTATTCCACTTCAGACGGTTCAAATCTGGCTATAAATGGCCTTCCATTCCCTGATCCATCCGTGGACATACCGATCGTCATAAATCTTACTGCCACCGGTACCCATACCATTTCCGCAACTCAATTACAGGGACTCGATAACTACGACGTCACACTCACAGACAATACCACAGGGTTTGTTGCTAATCTAAAAACAACACCAGTACTTACTTTTTCAGGAACAACCGGTACAACTGCCAATCGCTTTATAATGAAAGTTGGAACGATTACAACCGGAATCGAAGATCGTATCATCACGAAGAGCACCTTTAATATCTATCCTGCAAACAACAACATGATAAACATCCAGACTATGTCGGATGAATGGGATGGAAAAACAGGCTCCGTCAGAGTACTTGATCTGTCCGGTAAAACTGTTTCCGATCAGAACAATTCAGAGTTCAGTAAAAACTCATTGATTCAGATCGAATCGCCAGGGGCAAAAGGGATTTATTTTGTTGAGATAAAATCGGGAGTCCTAAGGTATGTAGGGAAGGTGGTAATTAAATAGGCGACGGGCGACGGGCAACAGGCGTCAGGATTTTCACTTTCAGAATGACCTGTAGCCTCATGCCTCATGCCTGACGCCATATATATTTGTAAATTTTAAATTAAAAAGTACTTTTGTAAATTATTTAATTAATTTTAATCTGTTGAAGTTGAATATTCCTAAGAATAAATGATTCCCAAAAAACAATATATTAAGCCAGAGATATCTAGGGTTGTACTCGATTTTTCGATATCCCTGGTGATGATGTCTGATATACCTCCCAATCCTGATCCACAGGCTGGAAAAAAGAAGGGCACTGATACACCTTTCCAGAGTCCGTTTGGGGATAAGCCCTTCAGTTAATGGCGCAGATTGAGGAACAGCCTGCCCCGATTTATCGGGGAAGTGACGAAATCCCGCACAAAGCGGGAGCACAGGGGAAGAACGAGATTTAGATAGATAAGAGCCTGAGAGAGGGATCTTTTTTGTTTATGAAAAGGCAACAGGCATGAGGCGGCAGCTATTATTTTTGAAAAAGGAAGGTAAATTTTGCAATTCGTTAAACTTTTCATGAAATAATTCGCCTAATTTCCAAACCTTTATGAATTTTTTTCGTTAAATTTGTGTCTGATTTCTTCTTTTTTCACCAGAGAAACAGAATAAGAATTTATTCATGATCTATGAAAAACCGGATTATTTCAGTTTTAGTTCTGGTTATTCTCAGCTCCAGATTAATAGCCCAGCCATCCGAAACAATATTCCAGGGAACTGTCGTCAGGGCGGGATATGTTGATGATGCATCATACGGCCCATTTAATATAGGATTCAACTTCACCTATTTTGGAATCTCCTACAGTCAGTTCTATGTCAGTTCAAACGGGCTGGTTTTGTTTACCTCCGACGAGACAAATATTTCAGGTACGGAAGTTGCTATTCCGGATCCTTCGGGACCAAATAATTTCATCGCCGCTTTCTGGGATGACCTGGTTGTTGATGGAACCGGGAAAATATTATATACTACTATCGGCGCTGCGCCGAACAGGAAACTGATAATCCAGTTCACTAACATGGGATTTTACGGTCCCCCTGCTTTTATGGGAACTTTTGAAGTCATCCTTAATGAAACAACAAACATAATACAGGTACAATATCGTCTTGTTGTTGATAATACCTCAACAAGAGCCCATGGCGAAAGTGCAACAATCGGAATTGAGAATTCAGACGGGACTGCAGGGGTTCAGTATGCCTATCATAATCCGGAAGCTGTTGTAACGGGAAAAGCATTATCATATACACCTTCAGGTGCTACATATACTTTGAATACGAATGCTATGTATGAAGGGATATATCTTACTACTAATATTACCCTGCCGGAACCTGGAATTCCTATACTTCTCAGTCCGCCACAGGATGCAGTTATAGGATCAGACTATAATTTTTCATGGTCCGACGGAGGCAACAGTGCTTCATATGCTCTTCTGATATCGGGTTCGTCTGACCTGGGAGGAGCTACTTATTATTCTGCAGGATCAAATACTTCATTTAACATTACAAGTTTAACGCTTAATTCAACCTATTACTGGGGGGTCTTTGCCACGAATGCCACTGGAACTACATGGTGCGAGATAAAGAAGTTTACTACCAGTGCCGCACCTCCGCTTGCAGCAGTTCCTCAGACAGTCTGGGCTGAAAAGAGCTCGGATAAAATCATTAAACTTCAATATACAGGAGGAGATATAAGCGCTAAAAGTGCAATTGTCACCTCCCTGCCAGCACAGGGGCAACTCTATCAGTATTATGCCGGAGGCAGAGGAAGCATCATTTCTTCAGTGCCTGCAACAGTTACAGAGGCAGGGATGAATTTGATATATGCTGCAACAGGAAATACAGGGAATGGAGTCGGGAATTTTAACTTTAAAATACATAGTGCCTCCGGTGATTCTCCTGAAGCAACTATTACCATGAATGTCAGTCCTATGGGAGTCCCGAATGTATTGTATGTTGCAAAGAAGACAAACGTGGAGATCCAATTCGATATCCCGATGGCTGATCCTGCAGTGAAACAGAACCAGTTTACTGTAACAGTTAACGGAATCGCGGCAGCAATCAGCTCTGTCTCTCTTAAAGAGGGGGATCCTTATTCAATTGTGCTTTCACTTGCTTCACCACTTGCAGGATCAGAAACTGTTCTTGTATCTTATACGCAGGGAGATGTCACGGGGGCAACAGGTGGATTATTAAACACATTTACTGATCAGCCGGTTACTTTAATATCACAGACTATTACTTTTTTGCAATCCCTTTCAAGAAAGTTTAATGAATCTCCATTAATTCTTACCTCAACCTCCGGCAGCGGCCTGGTAATGACTTATTCCAGTTCAAGCCTTGCTGTCGCAACAGCCAGCAATAACGTGCTTACCTTTCATGCGCCGGGTACGTCAAACATAACTTCAAGGCAGGCAGGTAATTCAATATATGCTCCAGCCAGGTATGAAAAAATGTTAACTGTTGCCAAAGGAGATCAGACAATTACTTTTAATGCACTGCCTGCAAAAAGTATAGAAGATGCAGATTTCAATCCGGGTGCATCTTCCAGTTCCGCACTGTCGATATCTTACTCAAGCAATAATACATCTGTGGCTACTATTATCGGTAGTATGATCCATATTATTGGGGAGGGAAGTGCAATCATTACAGCTTCCCAAGCGGGAGATGCAAATTATAACGCAGCAATTGATGTATCACAAACTCTAATAGTAAATCTTACAACAGGATTCAAAGATCCTGTTATATCACAAACCCGGTTTAATATCTATCCTTCCTTTTCCCAGATTAATATAGAGACTCTTGTGGATGAATGGGATGGAAAAACAGGTAATGTCACAATTTTCAATATTCTCGGAAAAATAATCACCACCCTGACAAAAACTGAGTTCCGTAAAGGTTCTTTGGTGCAGGTTGAAGCCCCAGCGGTCTGGGGGATATACATTGTAGAACTGAAATCGGAAAATATGAGATATGTGTCAAAGGTGATGATCAGATAACTCATGCCGGGTGCTGGCTTTGTCCACCGTATCTGCCAGTTGGCGGAGAAGGTGGAGTGCTGGTTGAAATCAAATAGAACACTGGTTACAGAAGGCAGCAGGCGTGGGACAGGGGGCATGGGGCCTGATGCCCAAAGAAGGCGACGGGCGTGGGGCGACAGGCAACAGGCGACAGGCGACATGTTACAGGCAGAATCTTACTAAGCTAGACTTCCCGACGCCCGTAGCCCGAAGCCAGCCGCCGATATTATTTCATTCTATGCTTTATTAGCGTAGTCAACATAGCACTAATTTTATCACATTCTGTATCGAATAATTCAAATTCATGAGAAGTAATATATCCGATTTCCAATGAAATTATCAATTGCGTCCGCAGCTCAGCTGTTGAGCCCCTGGCAATATAGAAATGTCTCACACTTTGCTTATCCGTGTCAAGGTTATCACCTTCGGCTATATTCGAAGGTATACTTACAGCAGATCTCTGAATCTGATCTCTAAGTCCAAAATCTTTAGAGAATGACGACGTCTGAGTTAGTTTGTAAATTCTTACAGCAAGCTCTTTAGCAAGTTGCCAAACTCTAAGTTCTTTAAAGTTTCCCATAATGCAGCGATTTTTAGTTAATAAATAAGTTCTATTGCAATTCCACATGCAATAATACTCTCTAATTTAGGAGTTTTTTTATAATAAAAGTTGTGTGAGGTCTATAATAAGGCGACGGGCGTGAGCCTCCTTCGCTGAAGCTTCGGAGGCTGAAAGGCGTGTGGCGACAGGTGGCTGGGTCTTGCGATTGATTTCCTGATGCCTGGCGCCTGTTGCCTGACGCCTGACGCCCGATGCCCGATGCCCAAAGAAAGCGTGAGGCGTGAGGCGCGAGGAAAGAATGGGTGAAAGGGAGAAAAGGAGAAAGGGAGAATTTGATTTCCCGGCGCCGGATGCCAGATGCCTGACGCCCGACTCGTGAGGCTTAATTTGGCAGAATATTATACAATCAGAGATTTTATTTTATTCCAGGGCACAATTTCTATATTATACCGTTTTTGATCTGATTCTCCTGCATATATTATCGCTCCGCTTTTTTCACCACTGATTTTGAACCAATAGTGTATGCCTGTGAAAAATTTATCTGTTATGGTTTTACCCGATTTGATTTCAACAGGATAGAGTTTTTCCATCGAGTCGATTATGATATCTACTTCATGACCTGTATTATCTCTCCAGAAATAAAGATTATTGCTCTTAGCCTGGTTAAAACGATGCTTCAATAGTTCCCCGATTGTAAAATTCTCGAACAGGTTGCCTGACAGAGGATGATAATTCAGCTGTTCAGCATTCTGAATACCCAGAAGGGCACATGCCAGCCCGGTATCATAAAAATAAATCTTTGGCATCTTAACAATTCTTTTATTAAAGTTACTGTGATGGGGATGCAAACGATAGATTATAAAACTACTTTCAAGTACCCCTATCCAGGAGGCTATCGTCTTATTATCAACTCCTGATTCAATTGCAAGACTGTTCATATTCAATAGTTGACCTGTCCTTCCGGCGCATAATCTTAAAAATCTCTCAAAAGCATTTAAATCAGTTATATTTTTTATCTGCCTGACATCTCTTTCAATATATGTTCTGATGTAATTTGGATACCATTTAACCGGATCTACAGGCTGATCGTACAAGGATGGATAGAAACCCCTGAACATCAGATCGTGCAGATTATTTGCTTCTTCCGCTGGCAGTTCCGAAACAGTAAAGGGAAGCAGATTCAGATAAGCGATACGTCCGGCCAGACTTTGAGAAATACTTTCCTGAAGAAGAAAATTATTCGAACCGGTAAGAATGAATTTCCCTCTTTTATCATCCTCATCAAGAATTTGCTGTAAATATGAAAAAATTTCTGGAACCCGTTGAGCTTCATCAATAACGGCTCCTGTTTTATATTGTGCAAGAAAGCCTCTGGGGTCATCCAAAGCAAATCGCCTGATATCCGGATTTTCAAGACTTACATATGGTTTATCACTAAAAACATAACGGGTTAAAGTAGTTTTACCTGATTGCCTCGGACCAACCACTGCAACAGCTTTAAATTGCTTTGCAAGGTTTATTAATTCTGATTCTGCTTCACGTTTAATCATGGATCAAAATTACAACATTGGATTCAAATTCCAAAACTGTAAGGTTTTTTCTTATCGAAAGAAGAAAGGCGACGGGCGTGAGGCGTGAGGCGACAGGCAAAAACCCTAATGCCAGATGCCTGACGCCCGACGCCTGATGCCCGGCGCCTATTTCAACCTGTGCCTTATTAGGGTGGTCAGCATAGCACTTATTTTATCACATTCTTCATCAAATATTTCGAATTCCTGAGTAGAAATATAGCCTATCTCTAATGAAATTATTAATTGAGTCCGCAGCTCAGCTGTTGAGCCCCTGGCAATAAAGAAATGTCTCACACTTTGCTTATCTGTATCAAGATTATCACCCTCTGCTATATTCGAAGGTATGCTAACTGCAGATCTCTGAATCTGATCCCTTAGTCCAAAGTCTTTTGAAAATGAAGACGTTTGAGTCAGCTTGTAAATTCTTACAGCGAGATCTTTAGCTAATTGCCAAACATGAAGTTCTTTAAAGTTTCCCATAATGCAGCGATTTTTAGTTAATAAATTAGTCCTTATTGCAATTCCACATGCAATAATACTTCCCAATTTAAGAAATATTTCTTTATCAAGTTCTGCCCGACGCCTGACGCCTGTTGCCTGATGCCCGATGCCTGACACCTGTTGCCCGACGCCTAGCTTAAAATCCCCTTATCATAAAGAAAACATATAACATTCTTTGCAAAAGGTAAATAATTATTTACTTTTGCAATATAATGAATAGTTTGAACAGGGTGTATGAAATGCTCGGAACTATATAGATTACTGATAAAGGATGGGTGGTATCCCGTTTCACAGAAGGGTTCCCACGTAAAGATGAAGCATGAGAAGAAGTCAGGAACATTAATCTTTCCGAATCATGGTAGTCAGGAAGTCGGAAAAGGACTAGAGAAAAAACTACTTAAAGACGCTGGTTTATTTTTGACAAACTAATTAAAAAGTACAGAATGAGAACTACAAATAAGAAAATAAAAATGATTGTGGAAAAAACTGATACCGGTTTTTCTGCTTTTTCGGACACCAGCCCTATTTATACAACCGGAAGAACTATTCCGGAACTGATCAACAATGCCCTGGAGGCTGCAACTCTTTTCTTTGAAGATGAAGAGTTAAAAATCGGGCAGGACAACTTAAAATTTGAGATTGATTTTAAACAGTTTTTTCAATATTACAAAGTTCTGAATTCAAAGTTCCTTGCTGATAAAATTGGTATGAACCCAACCCTGCTCTCTCAATATGTTCAAGGTCATAAAAAGCCATCCGAATCTCAAACAGAAAAGATTCTGACAGGAATTCATCAAATTGGGCAGGAATTATCTGAGATAAATTTAATTTACCGGCATTAGTAATTGTATCAATCTCATTAAGCAGTAGTGCAACCTGGTCTGAATGAGAATTAGTGGAATATGAGCCTGGGAGAGGGCTCTTTTTCGTTTATGAAAGGGCGTAAGGTGTCAGGCGTGGGGCGACTGGCAGAATCTTAATAATTTGACATCCCGATGCCTGACGCCCAAAGAAGGCGTGAAAACATTTGCATTTATTGTATTTATTGAGTAATTTTGCTCGCTATATTGAGTAAATTGTAATTCATGATAGAAAGAGATCAATTACAGGCGTTTACAAATAGGATTCTGGAGCCACGAAAGTTTATCCAGGTATTAATGGGGCCCCGTCAGGTTGGAAAAACCACCATGACTGCTCAAATGCTTAAAAAAATAAAAATCCCTTATATTTTTGAATCTGCAGATGCAGTGTCCGCAATCAACTCTGCCTGGATAGAACAAAAATGGGAGACGGCACGATTAAAAATGAGAGTTCAACAGGCTAAAGAATTTATTCTGGTTATCGATGAAGTTCAGAAGATCCCGAACTGGAGTGAGACCGTAAAGAGCTTATGGGACAGGGATACTTTGAATGGAACAGATATTAAACTGGTTTTATTAGGCTCTTCACGTTTGCTGTTACATAAAGGATTGACAGAATCGTTAGCGGGTCGTTTTGAAACAATGTATCTGGGCCACTGGTCATTTTTGGAAATGGAAAAGGCCTTTAACTGGACTCCTGACCAATATGCATGGTTTGGTGGTTATCCCGGAGGAGCTGAATTAATCGGGGATGAAGATCGCTGGAAAAACTATATTAATAATTCCCTGATAGAAACCAGTGTTTCAAAAGATATTTTAATGCTGACAAGGGTTGACAAACCGGCATTATTAAAACGGCTGTTCGAACTGGGGTGTCAATATTCAGGTCAGATACTCTCTTTTACTAAAATACAGGGACAACTTCAGGATGCAGGTAATACCACCACATTATCGCACTACCTGTCTTTACTCGATACGGCAGGATTATTGGCAGGCCTTGAAAAATATGCTGCGAATGTTATCAGGAAACGGTCATCGAGTCCCAGGTTTCAGGTTCATAATAATGCACTATTAAGTGCACAAAAGAATGAGAACTTTGAGGAAATCATGCAAAAGCCTGCCGAATGGGGACGTATAATTGAATCGTCAGTGGGGGCACATCTGATCAATCATACAATAACACAAAACTATTCAGTTTACTACTGGCGGGAAAGAAATGATGAAGTTGATTTTGTTTTAGAGAGACGCGGGAAATTAATTGCTGTTGAAGTCAAGAGCAATGATTCGCAAAACAACAGAGGGCTTGAAGTCTTTAAAAATAAGTTTATGCCTGACAAATTATACCTTGTTTCCAACAGGGGCCTTTCGTGGCAGGAGTTTTTAAGGATAAACCCTGTGGAATTGTTCTGACCGGGGAAGAACAAGATTCAGATAGATAAGAGTACGGGGAGAGGGTTCTTTTTTATTTATGAGAAGGCGTGAGGCGGCAGGCAAAAACCCTAATGCCAGATGCCTGACGCCAGATGCCTTACACCTTCTTTAGAAACGACATTGGGATTTTGAGGATCAGATTCTGATCAAGCCGATCAATACGTACCACAACACGGTTTTTGGATCCGATCCTTATTAATTCACCGGTGAGACCGATTAGTGAGCCATTGATAACCTCAACATTATCTCCTTTTGCGAATTTTTCAACAGAGACCTCAATCTCAGCATCACTGTTAATAAGAAGACGGAGATTATCTATCTGGTTCTGGGGGATTGAGACCGGTTGTCCTTCGAAAGAGACAAATTTGACAACGCCATTGGTCCTGTAGACTTTCGGGAAATTCTTTTTACTTGTTCTTACAAATATATATGATGTGAGCAGCGGTCTTTCAACAAGTTTTTTCCTGTCGCTCCACATCCTGTAGGTCTTCTGAAGAGGAAGAAAGGTTTCTATAGCTGCTTCAACCAGACGCTGATATACCAGCTTCTCCGCCCGTGGACGGGTGTAGAGAGCATACCATTTTTCTTCAGAATGGGTGTTCTTTATTGTTTTTATTTCTTTGGATGGTATGTTGTCCTGGTGGGTCATTTTTGTTTTTTAAAAGCGATTTCAAAGATAATAGAATTGTTCATTTCTTTATTCCCGTTTCAGCACTCAGTCTTTCTTCTTTCAAGGTATTTTGCCCCTCTTTGATGACTATACTCACCCCCTTTAATCCCCCTCTCTACTTCGTAAAGAGGGGGAAACTACTTGATATTGTGTGTACTACGCCCCCTCTCTAATTCTTAGAGAGGGGGATGGGGGTGAGTTCATTGGTCAGAGGTGCAGGATGTATAAGGTACGCCAATTATTATCCTATTTAATTATATATTTGTTACCAAATGATCTCCCATGCCTGATCTTAGAAAGCGCCTCTTCCTGTTTTTTATTGTCAATATAATTGTATTGAATACAAATCTCTATTCCCAGGAGGTCCCGCAACCGGTGAATAATAAGGGGATATACGATTTCATTGACGAACTGGCAACCATCCATATAATTACTGTTAATTCTGCAGTGAAACCCTATTCAAGGATGTTTATATCACAACGTCTGAAAGAGGCAGAGGAGAAGAAAGATGAGCTAAATTCAAGACAGCAGAAAGAACTCGATTTTTATATCAGGGATTTTGGGAAGGAGATGAGGGGAAGACGGGGAGACGGGGAGACGGGGCGAGGGGGAGACGGTACAACGATGAAATGGTTAAGCGGCAAGACAAAGCGATACGATCTGTTCTATTACAGGGATTCATTGTTCTCACTTACGGTTAATCCTATACTTGGAGGGGAGATATTTAACAACTCATCAGGAAATGCGACATACATACGTAACGGAGCTGAAGTCCGTGGATATCAGAAGAACTGGGGATTTTATGCTTCCCTGCGCGATAACCACGAGAAACCTCTCCTCGGTCTTCCTCAATATCTTACCCAGAGAGTGGATGGACATATAAAAGGGAGCACCGACTGGAGCGAGATGACAGGTGGCGTAACTTATGCCTGGAAATGGGGAAGCGCGGGCCTGGTAAAAGATAACCTTCAATGGGGAAATAACTATAACGGGGCAAACATATTCGGTGGGAACAATCCGTCATTTGTCCAGCTGAGACTGCATATCTCGCCGGTAAAATGGTTTGATTTCAACTATTTCCACGGATGGCTCAACTCAATGGTTGTTGACAGCAACAACTCTTACTGGATCACTAACAGTTACGGGACAAACTACCGTGCGGTGTATCATAAGAAGTTCATGGCTGCCAACATGTTCACCTTCACTCCTTTTAAAAATTTAAATGTTTCAGCCGGGAACAGCATTATTTATGACAATGAGACAGCCAACCCCGCCTACCTTATACCGCTCTTTTTTTATAAGTCGGTAGATCACTCGCTTTCTTCCGGGATCGATAATATGAATTCCCAGATGTTCTTCGATATCAGTTCGAGACAGATCAAAAATCTTCATCTATATGCCACCTGGTTCATAGATGAGCTTTCAGTGAGCCGTTTTACCAATAAAAATGCCTGGAATTTTTTCAGCTGGAAAGCCGGGTTCAGATTGACTGATCTGCCGATTTCAAACCTATCCTTTACCACAGAGTTCACCTATACCTACCCACTTGCATTTCAGCATTATATACCCACACTCACTTTCCAGGATCAGGGGTATAACCTGGGTCATTACCTTAAGGATAACGCCAGGGAATGGTATATCGCCTTCGATTATCATCCCATCAGAACTCTCGATGTAAATCTTTATTTTCTCGATGCAATACGCGGTCCCGATTATACTGAACTCGGAGTGGATCGTCTTGGCAACCCTCCATTGGCGTTTGTTCAATGGCATAATACCTCATATGGTCTTAAAGCATCTTACCAGATCATTAATGATCTTTATACCTGGTTATCATTTACAGCAAGTAATATCAGGGGAGATGCGAGATGGAGTCCGGAGTATTTTTTCGGGAGGAAGAATACTCTGAATGTGGGAATGAGTTTTGGGTTTTAATCCTTTAATTGTTCATTTCTTTTGCTCCTCCAAAAGAACCGAGCAGGAGAAAATTGATAATTCAGATGAGCTAAGTATGCGAGCTCGCCGAAGGCAAACGAACCAAAGAAAAGGAGGCCGGAAATGCCAACTTCAGCCAAAACGGGCGCCTGCTACACAAGCCTTATTGGCGCTACCGTTTTGTCTGAAGTTCACACCATTTCCGGTTTGCCCTCGCGCCCCATTTATAAAATTAACCAACATCATGTCTGTTTTTCGATTTCTAATGGCCTCAGAGAATTTTGGAGGGCCGAGCGTTAAAAAATTGCCCGGTGGGCAATTTTAGCGAAGGAGCCAGCCTGCAGGGATAGCGACTGTTTTGAGACTTGCTGCGTAGGACTTTTGTAAGCAATACTGTTTGAGTGACACCGGGTGAAACGAGGTGGCACGAGTTGTATTGCGTGGGCAAGCCTCAAAACAGCCGCCCCAAAATTATCTGCAGCCTTGAACTTTCTTTGGTTACTTTCTTTGTTTCAAGACAAAGAAAGTAACATTAGTTAGGCGAGCAAAAAATGAACAAATAATCGTGAGCAAGCCGAAAAAATGGATTTAAGGTTTGCAACTTCATAGATGAAAATTGTGTCTTATCAAGACAACATGCCTGAATTTTTATTTACTTCACACTCTCAAACCTGTCGTTTGCAGTAAGCCGATGGAAAAGCGCAAATTCAGAACAATAACACTCCTGGCAGATATTGTAATTCTTACCATATCTTTCCTTGCGCTGGTATGGACAAAACCTGCAAGTCTGAGAAATTACCTGCCATCGCATACGCCATTCTTCGTTGGACTGGCACTGATATGGATAGTTGTTTCGCTCATCAACGGGAAGATGCACCGCGGCAAGATCATCAACTTTACCACACTCTTTTCGAGAGTGCTAACCAGTAATATTATTGCCGTCTCAATCACTGCCCTGATAATGTACAGCACCAGGAGTTATGATTATTCAAGAACGATAGTGCTTGGAACAGCTATTCTGGCCACATTGCTTGAACTCCTCTTCGGCTCGGTATATATGGCATATAAAAAAGCTGTTGTGCAGGATTATGAAGATTATGATAAATACAAGGCATATAAACAGCCCAGCGAATATGAGCTTGTAAAAGGGGTTAACGGAAATGGTTCAAAGAAGGAAGTGGAGAGCAAGGTAAATCCGGGGATAGCCCTTGCTATTGAGAAGGAAGTTGGAGCTGAGATCGCCCTTGCAATCCTGAAGATGACATGCAGCAATTTCACGGACCGAACTGCCGTGCTGTCGACAACCACCATCTTCAATATAAACAGTCTGGTCAAAGAGGAGTATGATTATATAATCAACCTTCACAAACTGAATGACATAAAAAAGACCGACAGCTTCCTCGATGCAGTGAACAGCAAGCTGTCGATGAAAGGTTTTTTCTTCTGTTGCGTTGAGACAAAAGATCAGAGGAAACAGAGGCTTTTGAAAAAGTATCCTCCCATTTTGAATTATATTTATTATTCCTTCGATTTCATTATAAAAAGGATCCTACCCAAGCTTAAGTTCACCCGTGGTCTTTACTTTTTCCTTACCCGCGGGGAGAATGCTGTACTTTCTCGTGCAGAGGCCCTCGGAAGACTTTCCAGGGCCGGATTCAGCATCAGACAGGAGTCGTTCATCGGAAACCTTCTTTGTATTGAAGCAAGGAAGCTCAATGAACCTTGTCCGGGAAGCGAGAATGTTTACGGTCCGCTGATAGCGCTGTCGAGAGTGGGGAAAGAGGGGAATATGATAAAGGTCTATAAGCTTCGGACCATGCACCCATATTCCGAGTTCATACAGAATTATGTATATGAGCAGCACGATCTCAGGGATGGAGGCAAGTTCAGGAATGATTTCCGTATTACATCGTGGGGCGCAATCTGCAGGAAGATCTGGCTCGATGAGCTGCCTATGCTCATGAACTATTTCAGGGGCGACATGAAGTTTGTTGGAGTGAGACCATTAAGCCAGCACTATTTTGATCTTTACAGGAAAGAGGTCCGGGAGAGGAGAATAAAATATAAACCCGGTCTAATCCCGCCTTTCTATGCCGATATGCCGGCAGATCTGGAGGCGATACAGGCATCGGAATTAAAATATTTAGATCTGTACGATAAGCATCCCTTCTATACCGATTTCAGGTATTTCTGGAAATCGATGTGGAATATATTTTTCAGGAAGGCGAGATCGAACTAAACGGTATGCGGTAGGGTATGTGAGAAATGAAGGGGAGAAAGGGGGAGGGGGAGAAATCTTAGTCTCCCAGTCTCCCAACCACCCCGTCTCCCCTTCTTCTTGAAATTGTGGTTCGTAAATCCCTTGGATTTTTAAATTAATTATTTTTCTATACCTTTGCCGGATATTTAAATTTTAACGTATGGCTGAGAAGACACGATATTCTGATGATGAGCTTGAGGAATTCAGAGAAATTATCCTCATGAAGCTGGATAAAGCCAGGAAAGATTATGAGATACTTAAGTCCAGTATTACTCACGAAGAGAGCAATGATACCATGGATACCTCTCCTACTTTCAAAGTACTTGAAGAGGGTGCTACCACTTTATCGAAAGAGGAAGCCGGCCGTCTGGCCCAACGTCAGGAGAAATTCATTCAACACCTGCAGGCTGCCCTGATAAGGATTGAAAATAAGACTTACGGTATATGCCGTGAAACAGGAAAACTTATATCGAAGGAAAGACTGAGAGCTGTACCTCATGCTACGTTGAGTATGGATGCGAAGATGAAGCAGAAGTAAAAGCACAGGGCGCAAACCTCCTTCGCTACAATCTACGCCAAGGCTTCGGTTGTCGAAGAAAGCTTCGGAGATCAAAGGACACACGACGCACGACACAAGGAAGAACATAATATACCAAAATAGAAGCTGCTCATAAATCGGGCGGCTTTTTTTTGGGAAAAAATCTTGCTGTTTTAGTAAAATTAGCCTAAATACCAGAGCAAAGGAATATGGATCTGATAAACAGAAATTGAAAAATATTTCTTATTTTTCAATATAAAAAGACGATATGAAACTTTCATGTTTTGTAATACTTTTTTTTCTAACCCTATCAGTTTCAACGCAATCGCAGGTTCCTGATTCTTTAAAAGTCAGATCTCTGCCTCCTGCAGAATTTCTGGCTGCTTATCAGAAGTCAGGGAAGCGGATGATGATTGATGTGAGGGAGTTTTTTGAGTACAAAAAATCGAGGCTGAAAGATGCTGTTAATATTCCCTCATCGGGTCATCTTGAAGCTGCTGCGGATACGATTGATAAGTCGCGTGATCTTTTTTTTTACTGCACATCGGGATTCAGAAGCAAGCGGGTAGCGAAATTCTTTTCTGAAAAGGGGTTTACCAGAGTCTATTCTCTCGACGGGGGAATAATAGCGTGGAGAAAGGCAGGGATGGAGGTGGAGAAGAAGCGCTTAAGGAGATAAATGGCTTTTCATTTCCCCAGCTGTTGCTTCACAATTTTCGCAATATACTTCCCTAAAATATCGAACTCGATGTTAACGACTGTTCCCTTTTTGATCTGATGAAAATTGGTGACCTCCCAGGTGAAGGGGATTATTGCGACTTCAAATGATTTTGGTTTTGAATTAACTACTGTGAGGCTTACTCCGTTGACGGATACTGATCCTTTTTCGACAGTGATATAATCATCCTGGGCCGGTTCATATTCAAATGTATAATACCAGCTCCCACCGGCTTCCTTAACACCTGAACACACTGCGGTCTGATCGACATGTCCCTGCACCATGTGTCCGTCGAGACGCCCGTCCAAACGTGTGCTCCGCTCGAGGTTAACCTTGTCGCCCGGTTTGAGCAACCCCAGGTTTGTCTTTTCCAGCGTCTCTCTTATTGCTGTTGTAGTGTATGTCTCCTTATCCTTTTTGACGACAGTGAGGCATACTCCGTTATGGGAAATACTCTGATCGATCTTCAGTTCATCAGTAAATGAACATCTCATTGTAATATGAAGGTTGTCTTTTTCTTTTTCAAGTTTTACGACCTGGGCGGCGGTTTCTATTATTCCGGAAAACATATCTTAATTTTTTAGATTTTTGCTGGTACAAAAATAGGGATTTTGGAATCCAATTACCTCAAAGTACGCAAAGTTTTAGCAAAGGGCGTAAAGAGGTTATTTTTGACCCCCAAACCCCCCAAGGGGGGCTTTATTCGGTGAACAATAGCAGAGTATATGCATAACTCTCCCCTCCTTTTGAAGGAGGGGTGGCACGACGAAGGAGTGACAGGGTGGTTGATTAAAGGGGTATAGAAGATTTGCTTTAGGGTTAATCCAGAGAATTAAAAAAGGATTTTTTTATAAATCAGGTTTTACTATTATTAATTATAAGTAGGCAATTAATCAACCACCCCGGCCCCGCAGAAGCGGGGCCACCCCTCCTTCAAAAGGAGGGGAGAATTAAGAAAATTTACTGTATTTGCCCCCCCTATGGGGATGGGGGTAAAACCTGGAGAGTGTACAAAAACCAGATGAAACAGAGGAACTTAAGGCCAGATCATCTTTTTCCCAAACCCCAACCGATTATCCGTCATCTTGATAAGAGTGAGTCTGACAATCCAGAGATGAGTATCCATTAATGCTGCGGGAGGAAATTTTTTAAGATAAGCCCATTTTGCTTTTGATAATAATTCGCCTTCAGGCTCAGAAACAATTCCCTGGAACTGAACGCCCCGGATTTTGCCAATGACCATTGTCTCTAGTACAACCGATCCAGCGACATTGGGATTTTTAATGAACTCTTTCCCGTGACGCGTATCTATATCGGTAGTGAATACCAATGCATTTTCTTCTTCAAGATAAACATAAAAACAATTAGCACACCAGGGTTCATTGTCAACTGTTGTAGCAATAGTAAGGACATGGTGTTTCCTGAAGAACTTTATGATACGGCTGTCAACCATTTGTCATCCATCTGAAACCGTTGTTGTCGAATCCTGCCAGATCGATAATACGGTCAACGACAGTCATGACCAGATTATCAATGGTTTTCGGGTTACTGTAAAATGAAGGACTCGCCGGACAAATTATCGCTCCCGCGAGTGTTAGCTTTTTCATATTATCGATATGTATCAGGTTATAGGGAGTCTCACGCGGGACAATTATCAGTCTTCGTCTTTCTTTGAGCATCACATCGGCGGTGCGGGCAATCAGATCGTCGGAGGTTCCGTTTGCTATACGTCCGGTAGTACCCATCGATGCCGGGCAAATTATCATAGTGTCGTATTGAGAGGAACCCGATGCGAACGGAGCTAAATATGACGTATTGTCATATTCCTTCGCAGTACCTTCATTGTGAAATTCTGACCCTATTTCTGATTTCCAGATCTCTCTGCCGGTGTCTGAAAATATTACGGCAATTTCTTCCAGCGGGGCCATTATCTCATGCAATCGCCCCAGAAGTTTAAAGGCATATATTGATCCGCTTGCGCCGGTGATGGCAAGGATGATTTTACGGGAAAGAGTATCCATATTGTTTCTGATAATTCTGTAAAAATAGTAAAAATTAACAGGTAATTAAAAGAGGGGGTGAAGGGGAGACTGGGAGAGGGGGAGAATGATAACTAAATACTCCATTTCCCGGGATAATTTATCATATTCACAATTTTCCTTTCTCCCATTCTCCTCTTCTCCCCGTCTCCTTTTCTATTTCTTTCCCCCTTCTCCTCTTCTCCCATTCTCCCCCTCTCCCAGTCTCCCCTTCACCCTTTCTTCTTCTTCAATCCTTAACTTAAATCATATTCAATAATCTCTCTGCAAGTATGGTAATTCCTTTCGAAGCCATCTCCCTGATCACCTCCACCTTCCTGTTAACAGGAATAACAACCTCTTTGGGATCGATGAGCCAAAGGGATGCCTTTGCCGGTGCATAGCTGATCAGTCCCGCCGCCGGGTAGACATTCAACGAGGAACCTACCACCACAAAAATATCTGCATTTCCGGTCAGGTTGGCTGCCGCATCCATCATCGGTACTTCTTCCCCGAACCACACAATATGAGGTCTGAGCTGGCTTCCTTTTTCACAGTTGTCACCCGGATTAATATCCTTATAGCCTATATCATAAAGAAGTGAAGGATCAACGGTGCTTCTTGCTTTTGTAAGTTCCCCGTGAAGATGCAATACTTTTGTGCTACCGGCTCTTTCATGAAGGTCATCAATGTTCTGAGTGATGATCTGCACATCGAAATATTTCTCAAGCTTAGCCAGTCCGAGATGTCCGTTGTTAGGTTTGCTTGAAGCCAGCTGTTGCCTTCTTTCATTATAAAATCGAAGTACCAGATCGCGGTTCTTTACCCAGGCCTGCGGTGTTGCGACCTCGGCAACATCATATTCTTCCCACAACCCTCCCGAATCCCTGAAGGTTTTTATTCCGCTTTCGGAGCTCATTCCGGCGCCGGTTAAGATGACTAGTTTTATCATTTTAAATTTCATTTTGAAATACTTACTAAAATAGTCATTTATTGCCATACCGATTTAACAAAACTGATATCTGAATCTGTTATCTTAGATTATCTATGTTCATTTCTTTTGCTCCTCCAAAAGAAATGAACCAAAGAAAAGGAGGCCGGAAATGCCAACTTCAGTCAAAACGGGCGCCTGCTACACAAGCCATAAAGGCGCTACCGTTTTGTCTGAAGTTCACACCATTTCCGGTTTGCCCTCGCGCCTCCATTTATCAAATTATGCAACATCATGATAATTTTGGGATTTCAAATGGCCTCAGAGAATTTTGGGATAAAGCAATTTTTTTTAGGCTTGCTGCGTAGGCAATTGGTAAGCAATACTGTTTGAGCGATGCTGAGCGAAGTCGAGGCAGAGCGAGTTGTATTGCGTGGGCAAGCGTAAAAACAATTGCCCCAAAATTCTCTGCAGCCTTGAACTTTCTTTGGTTACTTTCTTTGTTTCAAGACAAAGAAAGGAACAAGGGATTTTACTATCTTTGCCGAAATTTTTATAGTAACAATTTTATTTAATCGCAGGCTCAATGGGGAAACGGTTTCCTGAATATAAAAGTCTTGATCTATCGAAAGTGAATAAAGAGATCCTCAGAATATGGGATGAGAATGATACTTTCAACAGAAGTGTCCGTGATGTGAACGGAAAGGGTGAGTTCATCTTTTATGAAGGTCCTCCTTCGGCAAACGGAATACCCGGTATTCATCACGTTATGGCACGTACGATCAAGGATGCAATATGCCGTTTCAAAACACAATGCGGATATGAGGTTAAACGCAAGGCCGGATGGGATACACATGGACTGCCGGTTGAACTGGGTGTTGAAACAGCCCTGGGTATTACAAAGGAAGATATCGGTAATAAAAATTCTGCTAAATATATTTCCATTCAGGATTACAACAAGGAATGCCGCACCGCCGTGATGAAGTATACCGACCTGTGGGAAGATCTCACACGTAAAATGGGATACTGGGTCAATATGGATCATCCGTACGTAACATATGACAACAGGTATATTGAAACTCTATGGTGGCTTCTTCAGCAACTCTATAAAAACGGACATCTCTATAAAGGCTATACCATTCAACCTTATTCCCCTGCGGCAGGGACCGGACTGAGCTCACATGAGCTAAACCTTCCCGGCTGCTACCGCGATGTGAAAGACACAACCTGTATTGCGCTGTTCAGGCTTAAAAGGGATGAAAAATCGGAATTCCTCTATAATAATATCGATACTGCCGATATACATATGATGGCATGGACCACAACTCCATGGACACTCCCGTCAAATACCGCTCTGGCTGTCGGGAAAGCGATAACTTACATAAAGGTAAGAAGCTTCAACCCCTATTCCGGCGATCCTGTAACAGTGATCATTGCGAGGGATCTGCTTAATGCGCTGTTCCCCGAATCAAATGCATCTCTTGAATTTTCAGAATATAAACCGGGCGACAAGAAGATCCCATTCAGAGTCTCGGGAAAATTCAGCGGCGCTCAGCTCGAAGGGATAAACTATGAACAACTCATCGACTGGATGAACCCAGGGGAAGGCGCTTTCAGGGTGCTGACAGGTGATTTTGTAACAACGGAAGATGGTACCGGTATTGTTCATATAGCCCCTACGTTTGGTGCCGACGACTACAAAATCGGAAAAGAAAACGGAGTACCGCCTCTTATGGTCAGGAGAAAAGACGGCACCTCTGGACCAATGGTTGACAGACGTGGATACCTGGTGCCTATAGCAGATCTCGATGAGACATTTGTTAAACAAAACGTCAACAAAAAAACATACGCAGCATTCGAGGGCCATCCCGTTAAAAATGAATATGATTCAAGTCTGCCGCCTGAAGCGGAAACAATAGACGTTGAAATAGCCGTTATGCTCAAGCAGCAGGGTAAGGTATTCAGGATTGAGAAGCAGATACACAGCTATCCTCACTGCTGGAGAACCGACAAGCCTGTTCTCTACTATCCGCTCGATTCATGGTTCATACGTACCACAGCTTTCCGCGACCGTATGATAGAGCTGAACAACACTATCAACTGGAAACCGCAATCGACCGGTACCGGCAGGTTTGGCAAGTGGCTCGAAAATCTTGTTGACTGGAACCTGTCACGTTCAAGGTACTGGGGAACTCCCCTGCCTATCTGGGTGACGGAAGACAAAAAAGAGGAAAAATGCATCGGCTCGGCAACTGACCTGAAATTTGAGATTGAAAAAGCAGTCAGGGCAGGATTCATGAAGAAGAATCCGCTGGCAGAATTCAAAGTCGGAGATAACTCAGCAGAGAACTATGAGCATTTTGACCTTCACCGGCCGTTTGTGGATGAGATATTCCTGGTGAGCGACTCAGGTAAGAAAATGATCCGCGAGACTGACCTGATCGACGGCTGGTTCGACTCGGGAGCTATGCCGTATGCACAGGTTCATTATCCTTTTGAGAATAAAGAGAAATTCTACAGTGACTTGTTCCCGGCAGATTTTGTAGCGGAAGGTGTCGACCAGACCAGAGGATGGTTCTTTACACTTCATGCCATCGCAGCTATGATATCCGACTCTGTTGCATTCAAAAACATTATATCGAACGGACTGGTGCTCGATAAGAACGGGAACAAGATGTCGAAGAGACTCGGGAATGCAGTAGATGCCTTCTCGGCAATAGAAGAATATGGTTCCGATCCTCTGCGCTGGTATATGATAACCAACTCGCAGCCCTGGGATAACCTTAAGTTCGATATTGGCGGAGTGGATGAAGTTAAACGCAAGTTCTTTGGTACTTTATATAATACCTATTCCTTCTTCGCGCTCTATGCAAATGTCGATAATTTCAGATATTCCGAAAAAGAGATCCCTGTAGATGAAAGACCTGAAATAGACCGTTGGATTATCTCGCTGCTCAACTCGCTTATTAAAGAAGTTGGCAGTTGTTATAATGATTATGATCTTACCCGTGCAGGACGGGCTATACAGGATTTTGTAACGGAAAACCTCAGCAACTGGTATGTGCGCCTTAACAGGAAGCGTTACTGGGGTGGGGAATATGACAAAGATAAGCTTGCTGCATACCAGACACTCTATGTCTGTCTCGAAACAGTCAGCCAGCTTGCGGCTCCTATTGCTCCGTTCTATATGGACAGGCTTTTCAGCGATCTTAATAGTATTACAGGAAGACATAAGGAAGACTCCGTTCACCTTGTTCTTTTTCCTGAATATAATGAATCGCTTATCGATAAAGCGTTAGAGGAGAGAATGGATATTGCCCAGAAGGTATCTTCAATGATCCTCGGACTGAGAAGAAAGGTAAGCCTCAAGGTGCGCCAGCCACTTGCCAGAATTATGGTCCCGGTTGCTGATAAATATTTCAGGCAGAAATTTGAGTCCGTTAAGGACCTGATACTTGCCGAGGTTAATGTCAAAGAAGTTGAATATATTGATGATACTGCCTCGATCCTTGTGAAGAAAATAAAACCAAATTTCAAAACACTTGGTCCGAGGTATGGCAAGCTGATGAAGGAGATCAGTAATTCGATCGCAGCTTTCACCCCGCAGGAGATTGTCGCTTTTGAGAACAATGGAAATCATCCTGTAACTATTAACGGGCAACAGATAATACTTACGACCGGGGATATTGAGATTATTTCGGAGGATATCCCGGGATGGCAGGTCGCCAATGATGGCAAGCTCACTGTTGCTCTCGATATTACAGTATCGGACGATCTGCGTTATGAAGGTATTGCACGCGAGTTTGTGAACAGGATCCAGAATATGCGCAAGGAGAATGGATATGATGTCACCGACAAGATAACCGTGCTGATTGAAGATCATGAGTTTGTACGGGAAGCTGTAAAAAGACATGCAGCATATATTGCCTCACAGACTCTGGCGACGGAGGTAAATCTCACAAATGACTTTTCAGGAGAGGATGTGAGGGATGTGGAGATTGATGAGGTGGTGGTGAAGGTGGTGGTGAGGAGGAATGGGTGAGGGGGAGATATAAATATATCCGCATTCAAGGGAATAGTCAAGCCAGACTTGTGTTTCGGCAGATTCAGCTTCTGAGTCAGATAATTTTGCAACAAATGCCTTCTCATATCTTCTTTTTCTAAAAGCTTCAGCAATATTAGCCGATACAGATCTGGAGCTTCTTCTGATTTGGGAGGTCAATGAAAATATTTCGTCTTTAGGAAAAGATTTGGGAATATGGAAAATTTCCATTGAGGTTTTGAAAGCTAATTGATAAACTTCCAGCTCTTTATGAGATCTAAGGATTTTCATAGTAATATATTTTAGCAGCGAGACAATCAAATTTAATAAATTCTACTAAAATCACCAAATTCTCCCTTTCTCCATTTCTCCTTTTCTTCTTCTTCTCCTCTTCCCCCCCTCACCCAGTCTCCCCTTCTCCTTTTCTTTTTCTTTCTCCCTTTCTCCCCTTCTCCCCTTCTTTTATTATATTTGTATATAAATATTAAGTATGAAACGAGTACTCGTTACCGGCGGAGCCGGATTTATAGGATCCCACCTTTGTGAACGACTGCTTGATATGGGAAATGAGGTGATCTGCCTCGACAACTACTTCACAGGGTCGAAAATGAATATAATCCATCTCATCAATAACCCTTATTTTGAGCTTATCAGACACGATGTCACCATGCCTGTTTTTGTTGAAACGGATGAGATCTATAACCTTGCATGTCCGGCCTCTCCGGTCCACTATCAGTATAATGGTATTAAAACAATCAAGACCTCGGTGATGGGAGCAATCAATACCCTCGGTCTTGCAAAAAGGACAAAGTCGAAGATCCTGCAGGCCTCAACCAGCGAGGTTTATGGCGATCCTGAAATACATCCCCAAAATGAAGCTTACTGGGGAAATGTCAATCCTCTCGGACCAAGGGCCTGTTATGACGAAGGTAAGAGATGCGCCGAAACTCTTTTTATGAATTATCACGAGCAGAATAATGTCAGGATAAAGATCGCCCGGATATTCAATACCTACGGACCAAAGATGAATTCGCACGATGGCAGAGTTGTTTCAAACTTTATTGTCCAGTCTCTTAAAGGGGAGGATATTACAATTTATGGTGACGGCTCTCACACACGCAGCTTCCAGTATGTTGACGACCTTATTGACGGACTAATTAAATTAATGGCTACACCCGACAGTTTTACAGGACCGGTCAATCTTGGGAATCCAGTCGAGGTTACAATAAGTTCGCTTGCAGAGATGATAATAAAGATGACGGGATCAAAATCAAAGATCGTTTATCTTCCGCTGCCCAAAGACGATCCGAAACAACGCAGACCCGATATCTCTCTTGCCAGAAAAGAGCTGGGCTGGTCTCCGAAGGTTGATGCGGAGACGGGGCTGGCTAAAACTGTTGAGTATTTCAGGGCCATTTTGAAGAAGTGAAGGGGAGACTAATTTCTGATGTACGATCTCAGAAATATATCCGCATTCAAGGGAATAGTCAAGCCAGACTTGTGTTTCGGCAGATTCAGCTTCTGAGTCAGATAATTTTGCAACAAATGCTTTCTCATATCTTCTTTTTCTAAAAGCTTTAGCAATATTAACCGATACAGATCTGGAGCTTCTTCTGATTTGGGAGGTCAATGAAAATATTTCGTCTTTAGGAAAAGATTTGGAAATATGGAAAATTTCCATTGAGGTTTTGAAAGCTAATTGATAAACTTCCAGCTCTTTATGAGATCTTAGAATTTTCATAGTAATAGTATTTAGCAACGAGACAATCAAATTTAATAAATTCTACTAAAATCACCAAATTCTCCCTTTCTCCATTTCTCCTTTTCTTTTTCTTTCTCCCCTTCTCCTTTCCCCCCCTCTCCCAGTCTCCCCTAGTCTTTTATTATAAATAGACCTACACTAATCAGATTTAGCCAATTTCATAATATCTTTGAGCTATGATAGACCGCTCCACGATAGAACGTATTCTTGACGCTGCACAGATAGTTGATGTGGTGCAGGAGTTTGTTCCCTTAAAGAAAAGAGGGGTGAACTATCTTGGACTATGTCCTTTCCATAATGAAAAGACTCCTTCATTTACTGTATCTCCCTCGAAGGAGATCTTTAAATGTTTTGGGTGCGGGAAGGTCGGCAACTCGGTCAACTTTGTGATGGAGCACGAACATCTCACATACCCTGAGGCGCTTAAATACCTTGCAAAAAAATATCACATCGAGGTTATTGAAAAAGAACTCACACAGGAAGAGCTTGAAAAACAGAATGAAAGAGAGAGTCTTCTTATTGTTTCATCTTATGCCTCAAGACAGTTCACAGAAAATCTATTCCATGCCGATGAGGGAATTTCTATCGGCCTGACCTATTTCAAGGAGAGAGGATTCAGGCAGGATACCCTTAAAAAATTTGAGGTAGGCTACAGCTTTGAAAAACGAGATGCTTTTTCCAAAAAAGCCCTCGGGGATGGTTACAAACAGGATTTCCTGGTAAAGACAGGTCTTTCTATTCAGCACGAAGACCGCATATTCGACAGATTTGCCGGCAGGGTGATGTTCCCTATTCACTCTCTTTCGGGACAGGTGCTGGGTTTCGGAGGAAGAGTCCTGAAAACCGATGTCAAAACTGCTAAATACCTGAACTCTCCCGAATCGGAGATCTACCATAAAAGCAGGATCCTTTACGGAATATTCCAGGCAAGGAAATCAATAACACAGGAGGACAGGTGTTACCTTGTTGAAGGCTATACCGATGTAATGTCGCTTCACGAAGCCAACATTGAAAATGTCGTGGCCTCATCAGGGACCTCTCTTACCCAGGAGCAGGTAAGGCTTATAAAAAGATTCACGCAAAACATTACAATACTTTATGATGGCGATGCTGCCGGGATAAAAGCCTCACTAAGAGGTATCGACCTGGTGCTTGAAGAGGGCATGAATGTCAAGATCGTTCTTATTCCTGATAATGAGGATCCGGATTCCTATTCCAAAAAACTGAGTAATGAGGATTTCCTGAAATTCCTAAAAGAGAATGAAACAGATTTTATCAGGTTCAAAACACAGCTTCTTCTTTCGGAAGCAAGTAACGACCCTGTCAAAAGGGCTGATCTGATACGCGACGTGGTAAAGTCAATCGCTGTCATTCCCGAGGCAATTACCCGGACAGTATATATAAAGGAGTGTAGTACTGTACTTGAGGTAAGTGAGCCGATCCTTTATCATGAGGTGAATAAGCTGCGGCAGCAAAAGACCTTCCAGGACAGGAACAAATATCCGGGACCCGAAGATCTGCCGGTTCTGCCCCCTGTGATCATCAAGCCTGTTCAACGTGAAACAGTAACATATTATTCCGAAAAAGAGATTATCAGGCTTCTTCTGAAATTCGGAGGTGTCGAGTTTGAACGGACTATCAATAAGGAGGACGGCAAGGAGGAGATGCTTACAGTATCTGATTACATTGTGCGGGAGATCACATCAGACAATCTTCTGTTTGACGACAAGGTATGCACCAGGATCTTTGACGAATTCAGGTTTCATGCCGAACATGGTCTCATCGCCGGTGAAAAGCAGTTTGTAAAACATGAAGATCCGGAGATATCGAGTCTGTCGGCCGATCTTCTGGCAGATTCCCATGAGCTCAGCAAGATATGGAAAGATAAACAGACCTATGTTGAAACAGAGGAGATGAAGCTGAAAGAGATTGTGGGTGATGCGGTTCTTAAGTTCAAAAGCGATAAGATAATTAAGATCCAGAAGGAGCTGAAGATCCTTCTCGAAGAGGCACAAAAAGCCAATGACACTGAAAAGATGCAGCAGTTAATGAAGAGATATGCAAATCTAAGTGTTGTATTGGGGATTATTTCGAAGAAACTGGGGAACAGGATATTGCTGTAATATTCATTTTTTTTGTCCTAAACCATGTCACTTTCTTTGTCTTAAAACAAAGAAAGTAACCAAAGAACCGATGCCCCGAAGGGGCGAGCTCGCGAACACCTTTAAAATTGATATATTGTGAGCAAAATTCAAGGCTGCAGATGTTGCATAATTTGATAAATTGAGGCGGGAGGGCAAACCGGAAATGGCGCGAACTGCAGACAAAACGGTAGCGCATTTATGGCTTGTGTAGCAGGCGCCGTTTTGGCTGAAGTTGGCATTTCCGGCCTCCTTTTCTTTGGTTCATTTCTTTTGGAGGAGCAAAAGAAATGAACAAACAATAAAATGAAATCTATTTTATCACCTTCATATCTACTGATGAAGATAAATTAGTAATTTTGAAGTATTAACCGGGAAATAATGAAAGGGGTACTCTGTTTTTTCATGTTATTATTACCATTTGCATATTCATGCAAACGCGGAGTAAAAGAAAAGGATTCTTTTGGTTCGGTCTTTTCAACCTATAGGTCAGACTCTGCCGGGACCAAAGATCTTACACCCAAGGATGAGATATTCTATGGGATCCTTACCCCTGTTGAAGTATGCACAATCTTTAACAGACTAGGCATATCATACAATAATGCCACATTAAATCCCATTTCAAACAGAGATCAGTATCTCAGCAGCTCCAAAGCCTCGATAAACACAGGGATATACGGAGTTGATTTCGGTTATCTTAAGATGTTCGGTATTGGCCAGCAGATGATCGACTATATGGTTACCATCCGCGAGATGAGCAATAAGCTTGGAATACCCGACAGTTACCTTACCGAACCAATCAAAAAGGTAGAGAGCGATATCTCGGAACCTGATACAATACTGTATCTCATGAATGATGCCTTTCTTAAAATGGAGGCGCATCTGCGTGAAGGAGGAAGAGAAAGTACTGCAGGACTTATGGTAATGGGGGGATGGGTTGAGGCAATGTTTATTTCAACGCAATTGGTTTATAACCCACAAAAACCCGATCCTGAGGTAATACAGAAAATTGCCCAACAGAAATACACCCTTACAACCCTTCTGAGCTTCCTGAAAAACTACTATGATGATCCGGTCGTTGTCTACTATTCAAAAAAACTAAAATACCTGAAAAATTACTTCGACTCATTCGATATCTATTTCAAAAAAGGCGATCTCGAAATTGACACCACAAAACAGGTCTTCCGTTCAACCGGCAGCAGGATGACCGTCACTGTTGAAACCCTGAACAGGATACGCGATTATGTCAGTAAGCTAAGGACGGAGATGGTGACACCGTAAGACTCATAATCGTTCCCTATGTTTATTGCCCCCCGCTCCAGCTTAGACGGGATTAATCAAGTGAATAATAGCAGAGTATTTGTATAATTTTCCCCTCCTTTTGAAGGAGGGGAGAATTAAACTCTTATATTATTTACCGAATCAGACCCCCATTTGGAGGGGTTTGGAGGGTAGAAACTAAAGGGTAGCGGGCCCTATCAATGGTCAATGGGTTTTATGTTGAATTTATTGTAACTTAGTTTCTCTAATCTGTGTAACTGTAAAACCTAATACCCTGAAGATGAAAGCTGCAAAATTAATCTCGGTTCTTTTTATCCTGATTTTTATATCTTCCTGTGGTTCAAAGGATAATAAACCAATCCGCCTATTAAAAAACCAGGCTGCAGAAGCTCTTCCACAAAATATCCCTCTCGATAAAGGATTCAGCGAATATATATCTGGCTATACGTCCGGCATAGTCCAGGCCAATTCCGCCATCGAGATCCGGTTCACTCCCGGATTTGCAGCAAAAGCAGATAAGTCTGCATCAGGACTGTTTGTTTTTGAGCCCTCTGTAAAAGGAAAGACGGAATGGAAAGATGAGACAACCCTCGTTTTCACCCCGTCACGGCTTCTTGATCCTGGAAGAACTTACACAGGCGGGCTTAATATTGGTAAACTCGCGGAAGTGAAAGAGAGACTGCGAGTTTTTCCCCTGCGTATTCAGACTCTGAAAAAAGATTTTCGCGTTACGACAGGGACACTTGAATGTTCCAACGCTGATGGAAACAGCTATACTCTTCATGGTCAGATTGCAGCAGCAGATTTTATCGAACCTGCCGAAGCCGAGAGCTATCTCTCAGCTAAACTGGGAAGAAAAAATATGGATTTGACCTGGGACCATTCCGTTAACCTAATTCACAAATTTACGATAATAGGTATTGACCGTTCAGCAAAACCGCAGGAACTGTCACTATCCTGGGACGGTTCTCAGGCAGGGGTAAACCAGAAAGGCTCAACCATAGTAAATATACCGCCTACAGGTGAATTCAGCGTATTAAATATAGTCACTGTTCCCGGTGAAAGCCAGAGAATTGATATCCTGCTATCCGATCCGGTTGATGTGAAACAGGAGACCGAGGGACTGATCCATTTCACACCATCTTCCGAATCAACAATAAACATCAGCTCAAACATTATAAGTATCTTCCCGGCCAACAGGTTACAGGGGAAAATTGATATGAATGTTGAATCATCAATAAAGAATAACAAAGGAGTAACCCTTGCATCCTCCTTCGTGAAACAACTCGATTTCACATCGGTACCACCCGGAATAAAGCTTGAAGGTAACGGTGTTATACTCCCTTCTTCAAAAAATCTTATTTTCCCTTTCAAAGCAGCAAACCTCAAAGCTGTTGACCTTAAGATCATAAGGATATTTGATAATAACCTGCCATATTTTCTTCAGGAGAATGATATAAACGGAAGTAACTCGATAAAACGGTTTGGCCGTCAGGTTTATTCGGGCAGAGTTGACCTGGTGACCGGTTCCGGGTCCGGGGTGAATGCAGGTACCTGGAATCTCTATACTGTCGATCTTGCTGATTATATAGATATTGAACCCGGGATTTTATATAAAGTAGTTTTGGGGATGAGAAGATCCTATTCCCTCTATCCATGCAGTAATGGCGGAGAAGTAAGCAAATATGAAGAGGCTCTCAGGCAGTCTGAGGAACAAAGCAGGCAATTCTGGGACGATCCGGAGAATTATTATGAAGTGAGTGATGATGAAGTGTACTACAGTTTCGGATTCGACTGGAATAATCGCAAAGACCCCTGTAATGATGCTTATTACAGTCCCGATACACGGGTTTCAAGAAATGTGTTTGCATCAAATCTAGGACTGATGGCTAAGAAGGGCAATGATGATATCCTTCATGTGATGGTGAACGATCTTCTTTCCGCCCTGCCCCTGAATGAAGTTTCAATATATATTTATGACCTGCAGATGCAGCTTATTTCATCGGGAAAAACAAATCAGGATGGATCTGCCGCTATATTCTGTGAAAGAAAACCATTCCTGGTTATCGCGAAAAAAGACAAAGACAGAAATTACCTTAAAGTAAATGATGGCTCCTCGCTTTCCATGAGCTCTTTCGACGTTGCAGGGAATAAACCTGAAGATGGCATCAAGGCATTTATCTACGGAGAGAGGGATGTGTGGAGACCCGGCGATTCAATTTTCCTTTCTGTCTTCATTAAAGATATGAAGAGCGATCTTCCGGCCGGACACCCAGTTCAGTTCGAACTTATTAATCCCATGGAACAGAGAGTTGATAACCAGGTTCAAAAACCCGAAGGAAATCTTCTTGTTTTCACTACAAAAACATCACCCGATGCTGTTACCGGAAACTACAGGGCCCAGTTCAGGATAGGAGGCGCCACATTTACAAAACGTGTAAGGATTGAAACTGTAAAACCGAACAGGCTGAAGATAAATCTTAACTTCCAGGGGGAAATACTTGGAGGTTCGAACCCGGTTTCCAGAGGAACTCTGAATGTAAAATGGCTGAATGGAGCCGTTGCAAAGAATCTCCAGTCGTCTGTTGAATATATACTGAAGCATACAAAAACCGAATTTGACAAATACGGTCAGTACATTTTTGATGATCCTATCAGTGAATTTCATTCGGAATCTGTTAATATTTTTAAAGCTGCCGTTGATGAGAGCGGAAACGCTTCTGTCGTATTTGATCCAGGGAAAGAGATCAATGCCCCGGGAATGCTGAATGCTGTTTTCACAGCGAAAGCAGCCGAACCGGGTGGTGATGAGAGTATTACACAAACAACATATAAATTCGCTCCTTACCCTGTGTTTGTAGGCATTAACCTGCCCGGACTGAAAGGGAAAAGCAGAATGCTCTTTACCGATACTGACAATGAGGTTAAACTGGTTACTGTTGATGAAAATGGGAAACCGGTCAGATCGGAAGTTGAAATAACCGTTTATAAAATCTCATACAGGTGGTGGTGGGAATCGGATGAAGAAAACCTTGCCGCCTTTATTTCAAATAATAACTACAAACCTGTAATTAAGAAAACGATCACCACATCAGGAGGGACCGCCTCTTTTTCTTTCAATATTGATAAAAAAGAGTGGGGTCGTTATCTCATAAGAGCCACAACTCCTGCCGGGCATTCAACGGGGAAAATATTGCTTGTCGATTGGCCATGGGAATATGGAATGAAGGGAAATAACGAAGGGGCAACACTTTTGGCTATTAGCACAGATAAGGAAAAATATGTTCCGGGAGATGAAATAAAGCTCTCTTTCCCGGCTCCGGAAAACGCTAGAGCCATTGTGACACTTGAAAACTCGACCGGTGTTCTTGATGAGATCAGGACTAACACGCAGAAGGGCAACACAGTTGTCTCATTCAAAGCAAAACCCGAAATGGCGCCTAATATTTATGCATACGTTACTGTTATTCAGCCTCATGCGCAGACAATAAACGACATGCCAATGAGGTTGTACGGCGTGGTACCTGTTATGGTCGAAGATCCGGCGACACGACTCTCACCAAAGATTGAAATGGCTGATGAGATACGCTCGCAAAAACCATTTGTGATAAGGGTCAGCGAATCGAACAGAAAACCTATGACCTACACAATCGCAGTTGTTGATGAAGGGTTGCTCGATATTACAGGTTTCAAAACACCCGATCCCTGGAACTATTTCTATGCCCGTGAAGCCCTGGGTGTCCAGACGTGGGACCTCTACGATTTTGTTCTGGGAGCTTTCGGCGGAACACTCGAAAGAGTATTTGCAATAGGGGGCGATGAAGCCGTCATTGATAAAAGCGCCAATAAAGCAAAGAGATTCGTGCCTGTAGTAAAATTTCTGGGACCTTTTAATCTCGCTGCAGGGAAAACAAATGCCCATGCGATTACACTTCCCCAGTATACCGGTTCGGTTCGTACCATGGTCATTGCAGGAAGTGACAGGGCATTCGGAGTTGCCGAGAAATCTGTCGTGGTGAAGGATCCGCTTATGTTACTCGTTACAGCGCCAAGAGTTGTGAGCCCGGGCGAAAAGGCTGCCCTTCCCATATCTCTCTTTATTCAGAAAGATGGGATAAAAGAGATCACAATAAAAGCGGAAGGAAATGACCTTGTAAGCTTTGAGGAAAAAACAAAAACCATTTCAGTGTCGGGTACAGGTGAAAAAGAATCTGAATTCTCATTCGCGGCAGGTGAAAAAACAGGAGTGGCAAAGATAAGCGTCACGGCAACAGGAGGAGGTGAGAGTGCAACATATAATATGGAAATTGAAGTAAGAAGTCCTAACCCGCCCGAAATACGTGCTGAAGCCAGAGTTTTAAAACAGGGAGAAAAATTTGAAACATCGTTCAAACCGTTTGGTATTGAGGGATCTAACATTGCATCTATTGAAGTCTCTCCGCTTCCTTCTATAAACCTTGAGAAGAGGATGGATTATCTTCTTGATTATCCATATGGGTGTTCCGAGCAGATCACATCTGCAGCTTTTCCGCAGTTATGGCTGAGCGATCTGACCGGGAACGATGCCGCAGTTGTCAAATCAGCCTCTGCCAATATCACCGAAGCCATCACTAAAATTATTTCGCGGCAGATGATAAACGGAGGCATTGCTTTGTGGCCGGGATCATCCCAGTCCGATAGCTGGGTGACATCCTATGCCGGACATTTCATGACTGAAGCAGAAAGAAAAGGATACAGTGTACCTGCGGAATTCAAACAGAAGTGGATCAGTTTCCAGAGAAAGGCAGCGATTGACTGGCGTTTTGACACAAGGTATAAACAGTCAGCCAACGATCAGGCATACAGGCTCTTCAGCCTTGCTCTTGCCGGCCACCCTGAAAAAGGTGCAATGAACAGACTAAGGGAATCACCGGGAATACCCCAATTATCAAGATGGTTGCTCGCAGCTTCTTTTGCAACTACCGGAAGGCCAGAAGTGGCAGCAAGTCTGCTTGATGTCAGAAATACAACAACGGAACAGGAGTACTATAATTATTACTATGGCAGCGAAATGCGCGATAAAGCAATAATACTTTATACGCTCACACTCCTGAAAAATGAGGACCAGGCTGTGCCTCTGCTGAAAATAATATGCGACAATTTCAATAATGATTACTGGTATAGCACCCAGTCAATTGCATGGGGTCTCTTTTCCTATATGAAATGGACAGAGTCGCTTCCGGGTGATAAAAATAGTCCGTCGAAACTAAAGATCACTTTTAACGGAGCAAAATCGGAACAGACCCTCCTTTCAAAACAGGTCTGGAAAAAGGATCTCAGCCAGAAGAATGATAATAATTCGCTGGTCGTGGAAAATAGTTCTGAAAAACCACTGTATATCACCCTTACAAGAAAAGGTGTGCCGATGGTTTCCGACATAGCCCGTGAGGATAAAGGATTAAGCATGAAGATTGATTATCTTGATATGGCACTTAAACCTGTGGATCAGAAAAACCTGAAGCAGGGTACTGATTTTATGATGGTTGTGAAAGTAACAAACAATACCTTTACATTGGTTGAAAATATTGCTCTCACTGAAATGGTTCCTTCTGGCTGGGAGATACAGAACACAAGGTTGTTCGAAGCCGATTATGGGATAAAGGAGAGTTCCTGTGATTACCGCGACTTCAGAGATGACAGAGTGAATACATATTTCAGCCTGACACAGGGACAGACAAGAACATTTGTCTTGATTCTGAACGCTGCATATAAAGGTGAATTTTACCAGCCATCGATATGGTGCGAAGCAATGTATACACCTAACTGCTATTCAAGATATCCCGGAAATCCGGTAAAAGTAACCGGACAGTAAATTGAATCGAAAAATTAAAATATTTCTGATAGCAGCCGGAGTACTCATTACTCCGGTTTTGCTTTCGCCATTACCCATATTCATATCGCCTCTCTCAACAGTTGTGGAAGCCAGGGACGGAAGTCTGATGGGAGCAAGAATAGCAGATGACGGACAGTGGCGGTTTCCGGGATCGGGAAAGGTTCCGGATAAATTTGAAAAATCACTGCTGACTTTTGAGGACAGCTGGTTTTATTATCATCCCGGAATAAATCCTGTTTCAATTTTGCGGGCTTTCCGAAGCAACATTAAAGCAGGCGAGGTAGTAAGCGGAGGCAGCACAATAACAATGCAGGTTGCAAGAATTTCAAGAGGCAACAGACCGAGGACCTATTCAGAGAAATTTATTGAAATGCTGTCAGCTTTGAAGCTTGAGCTTTTCAGGTCAAAAAAGAAAATTCTTCAGCTTTATGCTTCCAATGCGCCCTTCGGAGGAAACACTGTGGGTCTTGAAGCTGCAGCATGGCGTTATACGGGAAAATCATCGGACGAAATAACCTGGGCTGAAGCGGCTGCCCTGGCAATTCTTCCGAATTCACCGGCTCTTGTTTTCCCCGGGAGGAACCAGAAAAGGCTTAAAACCAGACGCGATGCCCTTCTTAAACGTCTTTATAGCAAGAAGTATATTGATTCCCTCACTTTGGTTCTGGCTCTCGATGAACCTCTTCCCGGAGAACCAAAGCCACTTCCCTCGAAAGCGCCCCACCTGACTGATCATTTTTTCATGACCAACAAAGGTGAAATGATCCGTACAAATATCGACCCTGCTCTTCAGGAGAGAGCAACGGAAATATTAAACACCCATCAGAAAGATCTTGAAGGAAATTATATTTTCAATTCCGCCTGCCTGATAGTGGAAGTTGAAACAGGCAATGTGCTGGCTTATGTTGGAAACAGTACCCTGGAGGATGCCGGGGCGCATGGAGGTGATGTCGACATCATACATTCTTTGCGAAGTACGGGAAGTATTCTGAAACCTCTTCTTTATGCCGGTATGCAACAATCCGGGGATATTCTTCCCAACACCCTTATTCCCGATGTTCCTACCCGGTTCCCGGGATTCACACCGAAGAATTTCGACCAGAGCTACAGCGGGGCAGTGAGCGCCGGCTCTGCCCTTTCACAATCGCTGAATATTCCTGCAGTGAAGATGCTTCAGAAATATAATCCTGAAAAGTTCCTTGACCTGCTTCATAAAACGGGTTTTAATACTTTCAATAAACCGGCGGAATACTACGGTCTTTCCCTGATCCTTGGCGGAGGAGAGACCACATTGTGGGATCTGACCGGAGTTTATGCGTCCCTTTCAAGGATTTTAAACAGATACAATAACACGAAAAAGTATTATAATCAGGATTATCATCAGCCGGTTCTTGTCAGCAAACCCGATATAAATCTTTTACATACGGAAGATCCTGATCCTCCTCTCTCCGCCTCATCTGTCTGGCTGACATATGAGGCTCTCCAGCGTGTTAACAGGCCTGAGAGCGAATCGGGGTGGCAGTATTTCAGTACTTCTCAGGGGCTTGCATGGAAGACTGGCACGAGCTTCGGATTCAGAGATGGCTGGGCTGTAGGAACAACACCAAAATATGTTACCGGAGTATGGGTGGGGAATGCAACGGGAGAAGGAAGACCCGGATTGACTGGCATTACAGCAGCTGCTCCTTTAATGTTTGATCTGGTAAGCCTCCTGGAACCCGGAGCCTGGTTTAAAACACCCGATGAAGAACTGACTATGATACGCGTTTGCAGCAAAAGCGGTTTCAGGGCAGGACCTGATTGTCCGGAAACGGTTGAAATTCAGGCTTGCATAAATGGACTTAGGAGTGAAGCTTGCCCCTACCATCAGATTGTACATCTGAATAAATCCGAAACCCTGCAAGTAAATTCGGAATGTGCTTCTCCTGACGATATCACAAATGAATCGTGGTTTGTTCTCCCTCCGGCAATGGAATATTTCTACAGAAAAAAACACTCGGAATACAGGACTCTCCCCCCGGTTGCTAAAGGCTATTCTGTATCCAAAAACATACCCGTGATGGAGTTCATTTACCCTACTTCCGGCATAAAAATATTTATCCCGCGCGACCAGACCGGAGAGCTTACAAGGGTTATAACCGAGGCAGTACACAGGACCCCGTCAAAAAAAATCTTCTGGCATCTTGATAAGACATATATCGGTACCACCACGTTCATCCACAGGCTTGAAATATATGCAGGCAAAGGCGACCATGTACTTATAGCGGTGGATGAGGATGGGAATACTATAAGGTGCCCGTTTACGGTGATATGAATTTTTCTAAATTTGCCTTTATGAATAATCCCACTTCCGAAGAATGGTTCCCAATTGTAGATGAAGAGGGGAATGAAACAGGCAAAGCCCTTCGTAGTGTATGCCACGATGGTAAGAGCATGCTTCTCCATCCTGTTGTTCATCTGCATCTGTTTAATATGAGGGGGGAATTGTATTTGCAGAAAAGGGCAAAAACAAAAGATATCCAGCCCGGAAAGTGGGATACATCAGTTGGTGGTCATATCAGTCCGGGAGAAACCCCGCTCAAAGCTCTTTTCCGGGAAGCCTCAGAGGAACTTGGATTAAAAGGGTTTGTACCTGAATCACTTGGTAAATATGTCTGGGAATCTTCAAGGGAAAGGGAACTGGTGAATTCTTTTTCAACTATTTCCGATATATTACCTATACCAGATAAAGATGAAATTGATGGCGGCAGATACTGGTCAGTTAAGGAGATAGAAGAGAATTTGGGAAAGGATATTTTTACTCCGAATTTTGAGTTTGAGTTTGGGAAGTTATTCCTTCTCCTTAAACAATAATTGACAAAAAATTCAGTACTTTTACTGATAATTACAATGTTAATCTACTGATTGTTTATGAAGCCTGATAAAATTTATTTATCCCTTACATTATTACTTTTGCTCACCGTTTTTTCTTGGTTTACATCATGCACTCACGTTGGAAATATTGCCAATGTGCCGGCAGTCTGTTTTACAGGGGATGTTCTTCCAATTATTGTCAATAATTGCGCTATTTCGGGATGCCATAATGGTTCAGGCAGAGAATCGAGGATGAACCTGAGCAACTATACTGAGATCAACGGAGAGGTCGTTCCCGGCAATCCCGATGGCAGCAGACTTTACCAGGCAATTATTTCAAAATGGGTAAACCTGATGCCTCCGAATAAACCACTCTCCATGTCAGACAGAACAAAAATCAGAGTCTGGATTGAACAGGGCGCTCCCTATACTGTCTGTACCGATACCACAGGGACCGGCGGAGGAGGTGGTGGAGGTGGCGGAGGTGGCACTGCTGTTAACCGCGCATGTTTCGCACGCGATATATTACCAGTAGTTGTATCACATTGTGCCACTACCGGTTGCCATGATGCTATCACACACAAATCAGGTTACAACTACACTACATATGCCGGCATAATGAACTCTGTTTCGGCCGGAAACCCCGGAAACAGCAGATTGTATACAACCATTAATTCAGGAGGCGGTGAGTCAAAAATGCCACCCGCCAACAGTCCGCAATTAACTGTCGCACAAATAGACTCAATCGGCAAATGGATAAGTTACGGAGCTCTGAATGAGAACTGCGGAGAGGTTTGCGATACAATTAATCCTATCACCTTTTCAGGAACTATCTGGCCGATCATGCAGACCTCATGCACAGGTTGTCATTCCGGAACATCTGCGGGCGGAGGCATCGTGCTGGCAAATTATGCCAATGTACAGACATCTGCAACAAACGGAAGTCTTATGAATTCTCTCAGAGGCAACGGGGTATCGCAAATGCCAAAAGGCAGTTCTTTTTCAGCCTGCCGGATAAAACAATTTGATATTTGGGTAAAGAACGGAGCCTTAAACAATTAGTTATTTTATGAATATGAAGCGATTTATTATACCGGCCGTAACTATAGCCATTTTCTTAATGTTTTTTGTTTCCTGCTACTATGATAATGAAGAAGCATTATATCCCACCCTCAGTAATGCATGCGATACAACAAATGTCACTTACAGCGGAACAATTGCCCCGGTCATGAGTAGTTACTGTACTACCTGCCACGGTGGATCGGTGCCGTCAGGGGGCATCTCCCTTACAAGTTATTCAGCCGTTCAGACGGTGGCTTCATCGGGTTTGCTTATGAATGCACTTACCGGCAACGGTGTACCGGTAATGCCATTATCAGGAACATTGCCGGCATGTAAATTATCGCAGTTCAAGATCTGGATCAGAAACGGTATGCTTAATAATTAGATAAATATAATAACCTGCTTTTATGAGAAGATTATCTCTGGCTTTTCTTTTATCGCTGCTTACATTAGGGATCTTTGCCCAGGATGACCTGATGAACATTCTTGACAAAAACACAACCAAGGAAACAAACTACACAACAGCCACCTTCAAATCTACAAGGGTACTGAACGGACACTCAATAGAAAGAATGCAAGAAGGACAACTTGATGTGAGGATATCTCATCGTTTCGGGACACTCAATTCCGGCGGATATAACTTTTTTGGTCTCGATCAGTCAAACATACATCTCGGTCTGGAATATGGAATAACTAACTGGCTGATGGTTGGTGTCGGGAGATCGGAGTTTGAAAAGACTTTCGACGGATTTGCCAAGTTCAGTATTCTAAGACAATCAACCGGCGCCAAAGAGATGCCTGTCTCAGTTTCAGTCGTCACTTCAATTGCACTCAAAACTCAGAAGTGGCCCGATCAGACCCGGACCAATTACTTTACCTCGCGGTTAGCTTATGTCGGACAGGTTCTCGTGGCACGAAAAATCAGCCAGGGATTGTCAGTTCAGTTGACTCCGGCATATCTCCACCGGAATCTTGTTGCCACAGAACTTGACCCGAACGATATTTTTGCCATGGGTGCCGGGGCGAGATTGAAACTCACAAAGAGGATAAGCCTGAATGGAGAGTATTATTATATAGCAAATCCGAAAAAGAATTTCAGCACCCAGATATATAATCCCCTCTCACTAGGTTTCGATATTGAAACAGGAGGACACGTATTCCAGCTGTTCTTTACAAACTCCCTCGGAATGACTGAAAAACAATTTCTCGGGGCAACAACCGGCTCGTGGAAAAAAGGGGATATCCATTTCGGATTTAATATTTCGAGGGTATTCACTTTGAAGAAACATAAGGCAGCTGCAAACTATTAGAAATGTTCTTTGTTTATTATAGATAAATCAATTTACCACAAAAGTCACAAAGAAGAATTACCCCCTGGCCGCTTCGCGTACATCCCCCTAAAGGGGACTAATTCGGACATGTTAGAGAATTAATCCCGCCTTGCGGGAGCAGGGGGGGCAAAAACCTTTGCGAACTTTGCGGTTAAATGAATTACTCTTTTGTTGAGCTTTTTCTTATTTACTTAAAAGTGCGATTATGAAACGATTATTATTATTTGTATTCTTTTTGAGTATTGTTCTGGCAGCTAATGCACAGAAATTCATGACCAAAAATGGTTTTATAAGTTTCTATTCCCATACCCCGATGGAAGATATTAAAGGAGACAATAACCAGGTTGTCGGGGTTCTTGATATTTCAACAGGAGAAATGGTATTCCAGGCGCTTATCAAATCATTTCACTTCGACAGGGCACTGATGGAAGAACATTTCAACGAAAACTATATGGAATCCGATAAGATTCCAAAATCGGTTTTCAAGGGAAAGATAACAAATATGGCATCTGTTGATTTTACGAAAAACGGAACTTATAATGTAACAGTTGACGGAGACCTTACCATTCATGATGTTACAAACAAGATCAGTACCAAAGGGACAATTGAGGTGGTGAGCGGCGGTATAAATGCCAACTCCAAATTCAATATAGTTCCCGAAGATTATAAGATAGTTATACCCGGAGTTGTAAGAGATAAATTTGACAAAAGTCTCGAAGTTACTATCGCAATGAAATATACTCCGATTGCAAATAAATAGTAGAATCAGGCGGAAAATTGTATTAATATTTACTTCTGGAAATGAAAAACTGGATTAAAGTCGCATTGTTTGCGGTCGTGTTTATAGCTGTTGCTGCCGTATGGTTTGGTCTGCATGAGTTTAATCTGAAACATCCCGATACAGCTAAAGCCAAACCGGATTTCGTCGTAACGGCTACGACATTGCAGAAAGAATTTGAAGATAATGAGTCAGCGGCATCTTCAAAATATATAAATAAAATTATTGAGGTAAAAGGCACAATAGCTACGGTAACACCTGCCGACAGCAGCCATATTAACGTATCTCTTAAAACCGGAAGTGATATTTCATCCGTGATTTGTACTTTTACAACATCCGGTGATCATTCAATGTTCCGGACCGGCGAAGAAGTTACTCTACGTGGTGAATGTTCCGGTTTTCTGATGGATGTACTTCTGAATAATTGTGCCCCAATAATGAATCAAAAGTAATGCTATGAGCAGACCTGTAAAAATACTGATGTTCAAAAACGAGATTGAGGCAATGCTTCTCGATGAAATACTTACCGAAAAGCAAATCCCTCATGTTATACGTTCATATCACGACTCCGCTTACGACGGATTATGGCAGACCCAGTCGGGTTGGGGCCATGTTGAAGCCCCGGTAGAATATTCCGACGAAATTCTCAATGTATATAATCAGATGTCGGAATAATCCTGTCCTTATATTTCCTGAATTATTAACTTATGTTTTTATCTTTGTGTCTCATTTTTATACCAGCCTTCCCGGTTAAATAGAATGTAACTGTTTATATTATAGGCAAATGAATCAGATTGATAAAAAGAAGAACAGAGTGCTTGAATATGTGTCTGAGATGCTCAATTCACTTATCCCTGTAATAAAAAGCAAGTATTTATATTTTGGTATACTTGCCATTATTGCCGGTGCTGCCTTAAATTTTGCTTCCGAGACTTATCTTCATAATTACATGAGTGAAGGCAAAACCCTTCCAATGCTTTCTGATCTGATTCTCGACCACCTGCCATTTTATAATGTTTCTCTTATCTATGACATTTTTTGTCTTGTCCCGATCTTCCTCGTATTAATGTATTTTGTCCATAAAAAGGATTATAACAGGATTCCTCTCTTTATGCTTATGACCGGGATTTTCTATATAGTAAGAGGAATCTTTATTGTCCTAACGCCCTTTGGAAATCCGCCGATGTTCAACGGGTCAGATCCTCTCTTTCACGGGTTTTCAAATTTTGAACTTGGCGTATATCCGTCGGGACATGTAGGAAATGTCTTCCTTATGTTTTTGCTTGTTAAGGATAAAAGCTATAAATGGTTGATCCTTATTTGCCTGATCATAGTGGTTGGTGCGCTGTTCCTGGCAAGGGGACATTACAGCATTGACATTCTTTCAGGACTTTTCTTTTCATATGCTATAAGGTCATTCGGAGAAAAACATATGTCAATGTTTGATCTTGGGAACATCCGCGAACCTGATCGTCTTGCGGTACCGGTATAATTTTTGAGGTGGCTGCCTTTATTAAGATCCTTGAAAAAACGACTTTACCCCCTCTTCTCCATCCTCCTTATAAAATAATAATTGACAATGCCGATTATCACCATAGCCAGTAAGAATAGAGGATAGGTGATCTTCCAGTTATCAGGACCGGTCATCATCGACCACTCCGACATACCACCAATACTGGCAAGCAGGGTAAGGGGCATAAAAATAGTGGCAATCAGTGTAAGCCTCCTAACAGATATATTGGTATCGTTCGACATTTTGGTCATCAGATTATTCAGAAGCGAAGTATAAAGCTCCATAAGGCTTGTTTCAATCTCGCGGTATGTTTCTGTCAATTCAAAGAATTTTGCCAGATGATCGTAAATATCGCGGTAATGAACTATCGCCTTTTCAGATACAAAGGGGCAGTCGAGCCTGCAGATCTTTACAAGAATTTCCCTCTCGTGGTATAAAGTTTTTCTCAGTCTCATCAGGTTCTTTCTCATACTGATAAGCTGGAATGGCTGGAATTTTTCGACATTTTCAAGCAATGATTCTTCTGCTTTTTCAAGTTCCTCTTCCATATCATCGAATGCCTTGTATTTAGCATCAACGAGCCAGTCGAGAACAATATGCATCAGATAATCAGGACCCAATTTAGCGTTTGTATTGCCGTTCTCGATGATCTGTTCCAGGTGATCCAGCGGTTTTCTTCCGTCAGAATTATGCCCGCTGACGGTTATCAGAAAGTTCCTCCCGATAAAAAGATTTACTTCATCAATAAAAAGGGCGTTTTTTTCGTAACTGAAAGAATTGAATATTATAAATGTGTTATTTGCGAAATATTCAATTTTCGGAACCTGTTCTTCATCAAAGCAATCCTCAACAGACAATGGATGAATGCCGATTTTGTCAACTAATGAAGAGAGAATTTCTTTTGAAGGCTGATAAAAATTGAACCACACAAATCCACCCTCCCTCGTTGCTTCTATAGCTCCGTCTATTGTTTCGATACCGTAAAATAACCCTTCCTGAGTAAAATGATAAAACTTTGATTCTGACATAAGTCCGGATTTTTAATTCTTGAATTTTCTTCTTCAAATTTCTATGGCAAATTACTACAAAAAACATTATTATGACTAATTCTCACTCTTTCATATAAACGAACTTTTACATAGCGATTGTGTTTAGTAGTTAATTCAGGACAAAAGTCATTGTATGATTTTTTAGTTTTGATCAGCTTTGCAAAAAGAGTTAAGATGAATAACGCCATATATAATTTCAGGGAACCAAAAAATGAACCTGTACTGACCTACGGACCAGGAAGCCGTGAACGGGCCTTGCTCGAAGAAGAACTTGATGTTCAGATAAATCAGGTTGTCGATATTCCTCTGATCATTGGAGGAAAAGAGATCCGTACCGGGAAAACTGGCAAGGTAGTAATGCCATCTGATCATCATCATGTTCTTGCAACCTATCACATGGCAACGGAAAAGGAGGTTTCTCTGGCGATTAATGCAGCACTTGACGCCAAATGCGAATGGATGACGCTGTCGTGGATGGAACGTGCAGCAATCATGGCTAAAGCAGCTGAACTGATCTCGAAAAAATTCAGGTACCGTATTAATGCCGCTACAATGCTTGGCCAGGGTAAAAATGTTATGCAGGCAGAAATTGATGCCGCATGTGAAGTAATTGATTATCTCCGGTTTAACACCTATTTTGCTTCGATTATCTACCAGGAACAACCAATCTCTGAAAGTGAGAATATTAACCGTCTCGAATACCGGCCGCTTGAAGGGTTTGTTTATACCGTTACACCGTTCAACTTCACGGCTATTGCATCAAATCTGAATACGAGCGTTGCCCTTATGGGAAATACAACCATCTGGAAACCTGCAACGACTTCACTCCTTTCAAACTACTACCTGATGAAGGTATTCGAGGAAGCGGGCATGCCAGCCGGTGTTATTAATTTTGTTCCGGGCTCCGGATCATTAATAAGCAGTATAGTCTTGAAGCACAGGGATCTGGCGGGAATCCATTTTACAGGTTCAAATGCCACCTTTAATGCCCTCTGGAAACAGGTCTCAGACAACCTCTCTGTTTACAAATCATACCCCAAGCTGGTAGGAGAAACAGGCGGGAAAGATTTCATTTTTGCACATCAGTCCGCCACTCCTCTTGAACTTGCCACAGCTATAGTACGTGGTTCATTTGAATACCAGGGACAGAAATGTTCCGCTGCCTCAAGAGCTTATATACCGGAGTCGATATGGGATGAGACAAGAAATGAGATGATGAAGATGATCTCCGGAATTAAGGTCGGAGATGTTACAGATTTCAAATGTCCGGTAAATGCTGTTATTGACGAGCCATCATTTGATAAGATCATGTTGTATCTCGATAAAGTAAAATCATCCTCTGAAGCAAAAATAATTACAGGAGGCAAAGGAGATAAATCAAAGGGATATTTTATTGAACCTACTATTATAGTAACAGAGGATCCCCATTTTTTCACTATGGAAGAGGAGATCTTTGGTCCGGTGATGACAATAAACATCTATAATGATGACCGGTATGATGAGACTCTCAAGTTATGCGATGAAACTTCCCCCTACGGACTTACCGGTTCAATCTTCAGCAATGATAAATATGCTATGATAAAGGCATGCCGGGTATTGCGTTATGCAGCCGGAAATTTCTATATAAATGACAAGCCTACTGGCGCAATGGTCGGTCAACAACCTTTCGGCGGGGCCAGGGCATCTGGTACGAATGACAAAGCAGGAAGCCACCTGAACCTCCTGCGCTGGGTAAGTCCCAGGACAATCAAAGAGACCCTTATTCCGGCTACAGGGTTTAAATATCCATTTATGGAGGAATAGCTCATTATACGCGATTTATTCCCTAACTCTCCCCTCCTTTTGAAGGAGGGGTGGCACGACGCAGGAGTGACAGGGTGGTTGATTTCAGAAGTTATATAGAATTGCAATAGATTGTAATAATGAGAATAAAAGGAATGAATATTTATTAATCAAGTTCTTTGGTTTTTAATTTTTGCGAATGTAAATAATCAACCACCCCGGCCTTCGGCCACCCCTCCTTCAAAAGGGGAGAGTTTGGATAATTCAGGGTTAAAGCTAATTCAGTAAAAGTAGTTTAAGTATCAACCAACCCTCCTAACCTCTTGCTTGGACAACC
>Ga0208079_1000108_pt1 | contig 46508 bp, 37 predicted proteins | sample NGESurdeep092012_5_FD_184474 | JGI IMG/M metagenome (GOLD analysis project Ga0208079, IMG submission 184474) | Arctic peat soil microbial communities from Barrow, Alaska - NGEE Surface sample 210-2 deep-092012 (SPAdes) | ecosystem: Environmental > Terrestrial > Soil > Wetlands > Peat ... | reverse complement strand
CGAAACGACTCTGGCCGCACTCGGGTTGCGATTGCACCCCGAGAAAACCAGGATCGTCAACCTCACCAAGGGTGCAGAGGGATTCGACTTTCTGGGATTTCACAATCACATGTGTGAATCTCAGAAGTGGCCTGATCACTACTACCTCTACCGATGGCCATCAGACCGTGCCTTGGCCTCCATCAGGAGCAAGATACGCGAGATGACGGATCGGCGCTACGTGGGACAAGCACTCGAAACGGCCTCAGACAGACTTAATCCCGTATTGAGGGGATGGTCTGGCTACTTCCGATATGGACACTCATCGAGGAAGTTCAGCGCAGTCGATGCTTTTGTCCACGAACGAGTGTCAATCCTGGCGAGCAATAAGTACGGACTTTCTGGACGCAACTGGGCAACTCGCTTTAACTACGAGTGGTTTAGCTGTCTCGAAATCTTCCGGCTTACTGGAACGGTTCGATCGGGGTCGGCGTATGCACTGCGATGAACGGTGTCGGAAAGCCGTGTGCCGGAGAACGGCACGCACGGTTTGATCGGGGGCCGCTGGGGAAAGTGACGTGCACATCGGAGATAGAAAGAAATCCCAAAGTGACGACCCTTTGCGGGGCCACCGTCAGTCGCCGATGCGATTACTCACTTAACCAGCGGCCTACCTCACAGGAGCCCCTTTTCCGGGCCCAGATGTCACAGTGGGCGATGGCGTCGGGCGGGCCGGCCCGACGGGTCAGGCAGGGACTGTCGTCGCCGTACTGGCGGATTGCCGGATGAGCGGGAAGTGGCACGCCACCTGATGCCCGGGTGAGATTTCGCGGAGAGGCGGCTCCTCGCTGGCGCAACGTTCCTGGGCATAGGGACACCGTGTCCTGAACCGGCACCCCGAGGGGGGGTTGAGAGGCGAGGGCAGCTCGCCGACGAGTGCCTTGTGGTCGGAGGAATGATCGGGATCGGGCTCCGGGATCGATGCCATCAGTGCTTCGGTGTAGGGATGGGCGGGCGACCGGTAGAGCTCGTCGGATCCGGTGAGCTCTACCAACTTGCCGAGGTACATGACGGCCACCCGATCACTGACATTCTTCACGACCGCCAAGTCGTGGGCGATGAAGACCATGGTGAGCCCGAACGCGGCTTTCAGGTCGGCGAGCAGATTGAGGATCTGTGCCTGGATGGAGACGTCCAAGGCCGAGACCGGTTCGTCGCAGATGAGTAGCGACGGCTTGGCCATCAGAGCACGTGCGATGCTGATGCGCTGGCACTGCCCCCCGGAGAACTCCTGGGGGCGGCGGTCACCAGCGGTGTCCGGGTCGATGCCGACCGACTCGAGCATGATGCGAACCTGTTCTTCTCGCTCCGCCTTGGATCCGATGCCCCAGATGACCAGGGGCTCGGCGACGATGTCGCGAATACGCCTCCGGGGATTCAGTGACGAGATCGGATCCTGAAAGATCATCTGCATCTTCGATCGCAATGCTCGCAATTCTCTTCCCGAGAGCTTGCCAAGGTCCTGGCCATTGAAGCGGACGGTGCCCGATGTTGCCTTTTGCACCTGTACCAGTGCCCGACCGGTGGTTGTCTTCCCGCAGCCTGATTCTCCGACCAATCCGAGCGTCTCACCCTTCTTGACCTCGAAGCTGACGTCAGTGACGGCCTGGACCCGTCCCCTGCCGCTACGGAACTCGACCACCAGGTTCTCCACCTGAAGCACGGTGTTCGGCGTCGATGGGTCGACTGATCCGCCGGCCGGTGGGTCTGTCAGTGGGTCTGTCATGATGACGGCGCCTCCCTATCGACCGCCGAAGCTGAACTTGTGGCGGAACCATCGGCCGACACCCTGTCCACCAACGGGAACCAGCAGGCAAAGACGTGGTCGGACGATGCGGCTGTCCGCAGTGGGGGATCGGACTCGCGGCACTTGTCCTGGGCGTAGGGACACCGGGGTGCGAATCGACAACCCTTCGGAGGATGGATCAGGTCAGGGGGTCTTCCTCCAATGGCCTGGAGTCGGGTCCCGCTCGGGTTGGCCAACCGGGGAATGGAGTCCATCAGCGCCCGTGTGTACGGCATGTGGGTGTGGGCAAACAGGGTGCGGGTCGGGGCTCGTTCGACGATGCGCCCGGCATACATGACGGCAATCTCATCGGCGCGTTTGGCCACCACCCCGAGGTCGTGCGTAACCAGAACGACCGCCATATGGCGTTCGCTCTGCATTGCTTCGAGCAGGTCGAGGATCTGTGCCTGCACTGACACATCGAGCCCGGTGGTGGGTTCGTCAGCCAAGACCAGGCGGGGTGCGCAAGCCAGGGCGATGGCGATCATGACCCGTTGGCGCATGCCTCCCGAGAGTTGGAACGGGTACCAACGCACCCGTTCTTCGGGGGAGGGAATACCCACTGAACGAAGGAGCTCGACCGCGGTGGCATTGGCCTCTTTGCGATCCATGTGCAGGTGAAGGCGGAGTGAATCGGTGATCTGCCTACCGATTCTGACCACCGGGTTGAGGGCGGTCATCGGGTCCTGGAAAATCATGCTCATCTGGGCCCCCCACACCTGGCGGAGCTGGGCCGGGGCCATGGTGGTCATCTCATGACCGGCGAACTGCACGGTTCCGCTACGGATGACATCTCGGGTCGGGAGGAGTCCCATGATCGACCGGGCCAGAACCGTCTTTCCCGAACCGGACTCACCAACTACGCCAAGCGTCTTTCCCCGGCCGACGGTGAGTGACACTCCATCGACCGCGTGCACCGTGCCACGGCCGGTGCGAAACGACGTGTGTAGATCCTTCACCACCAACAACGGATCAGCCAAGTCGGTGACGTCGAGGAACTCGAGGGTCCTGTCGGCAGGTCTCCCCGAACGGCGAGAGTTCACAGCAGGCCCTCCCGAATATCGAACCGTTGACGCAAACGATCCCCGATGAGGTTGATGGACAGCAGCAACAAGAACATGGCGAGAGCCGGCCACATCAGGATGTACGGGTTGATACTCAGGTTTCCATTGGCGGTTCCCTCGGAGATCAGATTCCCCCACGAAGGAGTGGGAAGGGCAACGGAAAGGCCGAGGAAGGCCAACGATCCCTCGAGCACGATGACGCCGGCCACGGTGATCAGGCCGAAGGAGACTGCAGCCGGTATGACGTTGGGGAGGATCTCCCGGAAGACGATTCTGGTGCTGGTGGCGCCCAAAGTACGCGCCGCTATGACGAAGTCGCGATTGACAAATGCCAGCGACGAGGCACGTACCACCCGGAACATGATCGGGATGGTGCCGACGCCGATGATGATGGTGATCTTCGCCAGGGTCTGGCCCCAGAAGGCCACGATGGCGATGACCGCCACGATGGCCGGGAAGGCCAGGATGACGAATGAGCCGGCATTGAGCGCGATGTCGAGCCGGCCGCCCTTGAATCCCGAGATGAGCCCGAGCGTGCCGCCGATGACCATGCCGATGGCGACGGATGCAAAACCCACCACCAAGGACACCCGGGCACCGAAGATGATCCGACTGAGGAGGTCGCGTCCGAGGTCGTCAGTGCCAAGAATGTGGTGAATCCCGGGGGAGGCATTGATGGCGGCATAGTTCTGATGGTTCGGGTTGGGGAGAGGTAGCCAGTTGGCGATGATGGCAAGGATGGCCACCAGAGCCACCCAGACAAGGGCGAACCAGAACAGTGCGCCCAGAGGTCGTTTGGCCAGGATGTCGTCGTCTACCGGCGGATCGGCCAGAGCGGCCGCCACCACGAGCGGTGGCGTCTGGCCTGGGAATATGCCGAGCAAACTGCTCACGCCCGGAGAGTGAAGTTTCCGCTCGTCAGCCATGGTTCACTCCCGTGTCACTCGTGGATCGACCACCGTGAACAGGAAGTCGATGATGAATTGCAGCACGACATAGGCGATGGCCACCACCAGCGCGATGCCCTGGACCAACAGATAGTCCCGTTGCTGCACGGCTTGGACGATGGAGTATCCCAAGCCGTCCATGGCGAAGAGGTATTCGACGATAAACGTGCCGGCCAGCAGGGCGCCGATGTTGACGCCGGCCACAGCCAGCAGCGAGAAGGTGGAGGGCCGGAACGCTTGACGCATCATGATCCGCCGGTTGGAGAGACCCTTGGACCTGGCCATGGTGATGAAATCTTCCTGCAGGGTCATGATCAGATCAGAGCGGAGTAATCGGTAATAGACAGCTATCGATCCGGCGGTCAGGGCCAGTCCGGGGAGGATCATGTCGTGGAGGTTTGAGGCCGGGTTCTGGCTGAAGGGTACGTACCCGGTGGCGGGAAACCAGTGGAGGCCGACGGCAAAGATGGCAACCAGTATTGGCGCTATCAAAAACGGGGGAAGGGCAAGCAACCCGAACGTCCCGGTGGTAGCGATGTTGTCCAGAGGCCGGTTGGGTCGACGAGAGGTGATGAGCGCCACCGGGATGGCCACCGCGAACGCCACCACCTGGGAAATGATGATGAGTTCGACATCGATCGGAAACCCCGTGGCGATGACGTGCCCCACTGTCTCGTGGGTGAGGTACGACTGCCCGAGATTTCCGTGGAGGGCGTGGATCAGCCAGATCCAGTACTGGTGGTAGAGCGGTGTGTTGAGACCCAGCTCGTGCAGGAGGATCTGCCGATTGGCGGCAGTGACGTTGCCACCGAGGATGGAGACGGTCGGGTCACCGGGCAAGAGGTGGACCAACAAGAACACCAACACCGAAATAATGAAGGCGACGACAACCAACTGTGCGAGTCGTTTGAGGAGGTAGCTGAGCATAGATCTATCGAAGGCGACCGGATATCCGGCCGCTTACCCGGCCATCCAGATCTGGGTGGGAAAGAAGATGCCGTTGTCGAACGGCTGACCCGGGGAGCCGTCGGGAAGTATCGGATTGGCGAAGTTCTGGATCCGAGCATCGCCAACCTCCGACCAGACAGTCTGGCCCAGCCAGACGTAGGGGAGGTCCTGGGCCAGCCGTTCGTTCACGGTTTGATAGGCCTTGACCCGGGTGGCCGGGTCAGGACTCCTGCGTCCCGACAGTAAGGCGGTCTCGATCTGCGGATCTGAGTTGCGGGAGAAATTCAGAGCGATCTGTCCCGGAGGGGCCACCGTAGTGGTACTCCACCACACGTAGTTGAGATCAGGATCGGGGGAGGCGTATTGTTCAAAGGTGTACGCCTGAAAGTTCCCCGTGACCACGTTGGAGATGAGCTCGGCCTGTTCGACGGTCTTGACGCTGATGTTGAAACCGACCGCCTCCCACATCTGCTGGAGTACCTGAGTCACCTTGATGTCGCGTGAGTCGGGGACGGTGACCAGTTCGATGGTTGGCGTGCCGTGTTGTTGTTTGTAGGCGGAAACCAATGTCTTGGCCCCGGTGGGGTCGAAGGTTGGATAGCCAGTATTGCTGTAGTACTTGGACCCCTTGGGGAAGAGCCCATTGGACGGCTGGGAGAGCCCGCCGCCGAAGAGCTTTATGACCTGGGCCTGGTCGGTCGCCTTGGCCAGTGCCTGGCGAACCCGGAGATCGTTGGTCGGCGGGCTGGCACAGTTCAAAAGAATGAAGGCCACGTCGGGTTCGCCGGTGGTGTCGGACAAACTGTCGACCACCTGGTAGGGGGACTGCCCGGTGAAGTGATTCACGGTGACCGGGTCGGCCGACAGGATCAGATCCACGCCTCCGGTCTTGAGGGTCGCCTCCCGTTGGGTGGTGTCGGGGATGGGCCGGTAGGTAATCGAATCGAGGTAGGGATACCCGCTCCGCCAGTAGTGAGGATTCCGGGTCGCGGTGAAGTGGTCGTTGGGCTGCCAGGTGTCGTAGATGAACGGGCCGGTACCGACCGGGTGGGGAGGCGTCGTCGGCGATTTGGATACGGCGTCGAGCATGGCTTGGCCCACCACATAGCCAACCTGGGTGGCGAGGGATGCGGGAAGCGACACGAAGGGATCGGCAAAGTTGTACACCACCGTCAGCGGATCGGTGATGGTGACCGAAGTGACCTGTTTTAAGGCGATCCCCGTCAGCGCTGACGCTTTCAGGGCGTCGAAGTTGGCCTTGACCACCGCCGCAGTCAGGGCCGATCCGTCGTGGAAGGTGATGCCGGAGCGGAGCTTCAGCGTCCAGGTGGTGTACGTCGAATTAGGGGTGATGGTTTCGGCCAGATACGGTTTGATCGAACCATCGGCCGCCACCGCGGTCAGCGGGTCGTAGATGGTATTGGCATAGAGAAAACCGTTGTTGTCCCAGTGATTGGTCGGGGGGAAAAACCCGTCGATATCGGCAGTGGTCCCGATGACCGCCTTGCCACCCCGCTTGGGTGTTCCCGTAGAGACCCCTGCCTTGCCACCCTTGTTGGCACCGGTGGACGTACTCGATCCCGAAGAACCTGACGAACAACCGGCCAACCCGGCCGATGCGCCGGCCCCGACCAGAATGACCCCACCGGTTGCTGCCCCCCGAGACAAAAACACCCGGCGACTGATCGGATGAGACGTTGTCACTGCTTTCCCCCTTCACGTTCCTGTCCTCCGTACCCACGCGTGGCACTGCCGAACACTGTCACACGTGGCACCGGCTGGTGGGGAGGCTACTGCTCGGGACCTGTGGTGTGGAGGCCATCATGGCTGAAAGTGCGGCGAAAGGTCACGAATCCACCTGGGGGTCGGTCCTGGGTACCATGCGGGCCATGGATATGGTTTCGAACGGGACCGCGCCGGCGTCCCCGCCCGAAACGGATGCGCCAACCGATGGTTCAGGGCTTCACGGGTCGACTCAGGTCGGGATGGACATCCCTGCCCCGGATACCTGGACAACCGACGGGGTGCAGCAACGAGAAAGGTCATTTGGGCGGGGCGTCACCATCTGGCTCGGCGTGGCGACGGTGGTCATCCTCGTGGCGGCTTTGGTTCTTCGGTTTTGGACCCGTTCCGATCTATGGCTCGACGAGGCACTGACCGTAAACATCGCCAGGCAGCCGCTGCACGCACTCCCGTCGTATCTGAAGAGAGACGGCGCGCCGCCAGTGTTCTATGTGCTTCTGCACGTGTGGATGGGGTTCTTCGGGACTTCGGACCTGGCCGTCAGGTCCTTGTCAGGGGTGATCGGGGTGGTCACGGTTCCGCTGGTGTGGCTGGCCGGACGCCGGATGGGGGGCCGCACTGTCGGGTGGGCGGCCATGCTGTTGGTCGCCACGTCGCCTTTTGCTGTTCACTACGACACCGAGACCCGCATGTACGCCTTGGTGACACTGTTGACGGTGCTCGGGTTCCTGGCGCTTCACCGGGTATTGGACCGGCCCCGACCGGGCAACCTGGTGGCGGTGGCTGGGATCACGGGGCTTCTCCTCTACAGCCACTATTGGTCGTTCTACCTTCTCGGCACCACATTTCTCTGGTTGGGGTGGCAGGCGTGGCGCGGACGCCCACAATGGCGACGCCCCTCGCAACTGGGCCTGATGGCCATGACCATCGGCGGTCTGAGTTTCGCCCCATGGGTCCCGATTTTCCTCTACCAGTCGGCACACACCGGCACTCCGTGGGCCACCCCCGCCAATTTTGCCGCCATGGTGAACGCGGTGACGTCCTTTGCCGGCGGCGGCTCCAACCAAGGCCGCGCCCTGGCGCTCATCTACTTCGCCCTCATCGGGCTCGGCCTGTTCGGGCTCGCCACCGATCGACGCCATATCGAACTGGACATCAGAACCCGTCCCCTCGGCCGACCACTGGCGGTGATCGTGGTGGGCACGTTGGCGGCTGCCATCGTCGGTGGCTTCCTGTCCAACAGTGCCTTTGACGCCCGTTACGCGTCAGTGGTGTTTGTGCCGTTGGTTCTGCTGGTTGCCATTGGGCTGAACACGTTCCTCGACCGACGGGTGAGGACCACCATTCTGGCCATCGCCATCATTTCGGGTCTGGTCGCCTCGTTTGCGAATATCACCACAAATCGGACACAGGCCGGAAAAGTCGCCGCGGCCATGAGTACCAGGGCGCATTCCGGCGATATTGTCGCCTACTGCCCCGACCAGCTCGGTCCGGCCGTCGACAGGCTTTTGCCAGGTGGCCGGTACCGGCAGATTACCTATCCTCGGGGCACGGGCCCGACCTTCGTCAACTGGGTCGACTACGCCAAAGCCACCCATTCCGGATCACCGGCCTCATTCGCGGCTCAGGTCGAAGCCATGGCCGGTTCGAGTCGTCAGATCTTTGTGGTGTGGGCGCCCGGGTACCAGTCGTTGGGGTCCAAATGCGAACAGATCGTCAACACGTTGCAGAACGATCCCCGGTACCAGGTCCACGGTCTGGTGGTGGGGAACAATGCCCAGTTCTACCAACCCATGTATCTGTATCAGTTCGTCCCGACGAAATCCTGACCGTCAGGTGAGCCGAGAGACACGATTTCCCCACGGATCTCTGGCCGACCCTTCGATGCCGGCGGAGATGCCCCATCTTGGTCGATTCGCCCGGGCCGTGGTTCTGGTGCTCCCGGCGTGGGCGACGGCCCGGGTGGTGGTGGTGGCGGTATTGATCGTCGCCCATCACATCGTGGGCCGGGTGCGCCCCGGGAACCCAGGTGCAGCGCTACGGGTCCACCAAGGGTTGCTGGGATGGGACGCCGGCTGGTATCAGTCGATCGCCACCCATGGGTACGCGGCATCAGGCGAGCAGTCACTCCGGTTCTTTCCGGCCTTTCCCGTGGCCGGGCGCCTGCTCGGGTGGATTCCGGGCATGAGTCCGGGCACCGGATTGATCATCTTGTCGAGCCTCTGTGCCCTGGCGGCGATGGCGGTCTTGTGGATTCTGGTCGAGCGCGAGTTCGGCGACAGGGATCTGGCTCGGCGCAGCGTATGGCTGCTGGCCCTCGCCCCACCGGCCTTCACCCTGGTGATGGGGTATGCCGAGGGAGCCCTGTTGCTCTGCACGACGGTGACGTTTCTGGCCATCCGCACTGGTCGGTGGTGGTGGGCGGCGGCAGCCGGAGTGGTTGCCGGCGCGGTGCGTCCGATCGGACTGCTCCTCATCATTCCCGTGGTGATCGAGGTGTTCCGCGCCAGCAGATCGGAGGGATCGGCCGACGTTCCGGCCTCCGCCGTCCCTGCTGTGGTCTCTCGGCTTGCTGCGGTAGTGGCCCCGGTGGTTGGCATGGCCGCCTATCTGACCTGGGTCAACGCCTCGTTCGGGGACCCGCTGTTGCCGTTCCGGGTACAAGACCAGGCCGGGCATCGGGGGGTGATCACCTCACCGTTGGCGTCGATGGGCAGCAATCTGGTGGCGGTGTTCCACGGCCACCACCTGGGGAGTGCCCTCCACATCCCGTGGGTGGTTCTCTGTGTGGTGCTGCTGGTGGTGGCGTTTCGTCGACTCCCGCTGTCCTACGGCTTGTTTGCCGCCGGCATCCTGGTGGTGTCGGTCGCCTCCTCCAATCTCGATTCGTTCGAACGGTACGCGCTGAGCGGGTTCCCTCTGGTGATTGCGGCCTCAACCCTGACTTCCCGACGGGGCGTGGAACGCATCGTCTTGGCGCTGGCGGCCCTGGGCATGGTCGGGTACTCATTTCTCGCCTTCCTGGGCGTTTCGGTCCCTTGACTGCTCGGTTGTACCCCTGCACTTGGACTGAGGAGGAGAAGGTACTGTTTCCGGGGGAACTACGTCAGGTGTGAGCCTGGGTCACCACAAATCCAGATGCCACACCGACGCGAACGGGCGTTTATCAGAAGGAACGGATTGCACCTAGTGGGACCATCGAAGGACAGCGCAACCGAGATCGACACCGCCGGTCCACCCGCTTCTCTTCCTGATCCGGTCGTCGTCATCGGCGCGGGTCCTGCCGGCCTGACGGCGGCCTATGAACTGGTGATGTCGGGCGATCCGGTCATTGTGGTGGAGGCTGATTCGGTAGTGGGAGGTATCAGTCGAACAGTTGAACGGGATGGGTGGAGGTTCGATATCGGTGGTCACCGTTTCTTCACCAAGGTGACACCGGTGGCGGAGTTCTGGCACCAGATTCTCCCGCCCGAGGACTTTCTCCTGCGCCCCCGGATGAGCCGGATCTTCTACGGCGGCAAGTATTACGACTACCCGATCAAATTGACGAACGCGCTTTCGAACCTCGGACTCGTCGAGGCATTTCGGTGCGGTCTTTCGTTTCTGTGGGTCCGGATCCGACCGCCAAAGGATCTATCAACCCTTGAGGGATACATCGTCTCCAACTACGGATGGCGCCTGTATCGGCACTTCTTCAAGACCTACAACGAAAAGGTCTGGGGAGTCTCCGCCTCGGAGATCTCGGCAGACTGGGGTGCGCAACGCATCAAGGGAATGTCGATGTGGAATGCGGTGTGGGAGCCGATTCGGGCATCGGTGGCCGGCAAACGCCGGAACAAGTCGAAACAGGTGACCAGCCTCATCGAGGAATTCGAATATCCGAAGTTCGGTCCCGGCATGATGTGGGAACGGTGTGCCGAACAGGTCATTGCCCAGGGTGGAGAGGTTCGGATGGAGACCAAGGTCACCGCCGTTCATGTGGAGGACGGCAACGCGGTGGCAGCCACCGTCACGTCGGATGGGTCCACCACCCGAGTGCCGGCATCGCACGTGATTTCGTCAATGCCCTTTACTGAACTGGCCCAGATTGTCGACCCACCCGTACCCGACGAGGTGCTCGCCGCCGCCTCCGACCTTCATTACCGGGATTTCCTGACGGTGGCACTGGTGATCCCCGAGAACCGGGGATTTCCCGACAACTGGATCTATATCCACGCTCCTGACGTGAGAGTCGGGCGCATCCAGAACTTCGGATCATGGTCCCCGTTTCTGGTCAAAGATGGCCGCACCTGTTTGGGTATGGAGTATTTCGTGTTCGAGGGAGATGACCTCTGGACGAGCAGCGACGACGAGCTGGTGGCATTGGGTACCAAAGAGTTGGCCGCCATCGGACTGGTCGATGCATCCGACATCGAAGCCGGGTACGTGGTGCGAATGCCCAAGGCGTATCCCGTCTATGACGACGTCTATCGAGACAATGTCGATGTACTTCGTCGCTGGTTCGAGGCCAACGCGCCCAACGTCCACCCGGTGGGTCGGAACGGCATGCACAAATACAACAACCAGGACCACTCGATGTACACGGCCATGTTGACGGTAGAAAACATTCACGGGGCGCATCACGACATCTGGTCGGTCAATGTGGAAGAGGAATACCACGAGGTGAAAGACGTCCGGAACCGAACGGGGTCGGACGTCGATGCCCGAGGAACCGGACGGGATGCGCCGGTCCTACCCCGTTCGCCGACGCATGCCGGGGAAGCCCCCTCCTCGTGATGGCTCCCCATTGATCTGGGGTGCGACAGGAGCTTCGGAGTGACGGCGAATAGGCCCGCCATTGGTGCTGTCGGACCCAATGACGGCGGCGCACACGCCGAGCGGGACGGGCACTCCTCGCCCTCCCTGGATGCGATCCTCGGAGAGATCGGCCTAGCCGTCGAACCGGTATCCGAATCAGGGTTGCTGGCCCCGGTTGTCGGCATCGGGGTGAGTGGGGGATCGATCATTTCGCTCCCCCATGACACTCCGGGCGCGACTGGAGGTCCCAGTGCCGAATCGTTCCGGAGCGGGGTCGCCCAAGCCAGTCCGGTGGCGGTTGCCGGGTTGGTGGTCAATGCCGGCAGTGCCCTGGTTGTGGTGATGGTGGCTCATCTGGTCACCGCACGGTCCTATGGTGCCATCGCCCAGTTGTTAGGCCTCTTTTTCATCCTCTCCATGCCGGGATCGGCAGTGCTGGTGGGCGTGGTGCGGAGAGTGACGGCTCTACGGAAGATCGGACACGGCGACCGGGTGCATCGGTGGGTGGCGAGCGTGCACCGCATCGTGCTCGCCGCCCTCGCTCTCGAAATAGTTATCGTCTGGATTCTCCAGGGGTGGATCGCCCGCGAATTGTCCTTGCCCAACGACCAGGGGGTCCTGACGATTCTGGCGGCTTCGGGGGTCTGGATCCTCCTGAGCGTCGACCGCGGACTGCTTCAGGCTCACCGCGACTACCGAGCGTTGGCCGTCAATTTATTGATGGAGGGATCGGTGAAGGCGGTCTGCGTGATCGGATTCGTGGCGATCGGCATGGGAGTGTCGGGGTATGCGCTCGGCATTTTTGTCAGCGAGCTGGTGGCCACCGTCCATGCCCGGTGGTTGGCCTCCCGGGCCTGGCCGGCCTCCACCTCCATATCTGCTTCGGTTTCCACGTCTGCCCCGATCCCGGCCGACACCCTCGCCGCCGGGGCAGATGTGGATGAGTCTTCGGTTCGGAACCGGGCCCCGGGTTCGAGCGAGGCAGTTCGACGAGTGTTGATCGCTGACGTCTCCGCGGCGTTCATCGGACTGGCGCTCCTCGGGCTCCTTCAGAATGTCGACGTGATTCTGTTGGGCCGACTGGACCACCAGAATGCCGGCGCCTATGCGGCCATCTCTGTTGCCTCAAAAGCGCTGGTGTTCGGCGCCTTGGCTCTCGGCGCCTATCTCTTGCCCGAGGCCACTATCCGGTGGAACGAAGGGGGACATGCCGTGCGCCAACTGGTCGTGACCTTGACCTTCCTGGCCGTTCCAGCTCTGGTGCTCCTCGGTATCGCTCTCTTCATTCCCTCTTGGTTCCTATCGCTGATCTTCACGGCCAAACTCAGCTCGGCTGCCCCGGCGTTCGCCTCCCTGGTCGTGGCGATGATCTTCCTCTGCATCTCGGTGCTGCTCACGAACTACTTGTTCGGTGTCGGCCGACGTTGGATCGTGCTGCTCTTGCTCATCGGTTCCATCGCAGGGGTCGTATCCGTTGCAGGCGCCCACGGGCAGCCGGTGGCAACCGCCCGGGCCGATCTGATTGTCCAAGCCGGGCTGGCGGCAGCCATGGTGGCAGCATTCGTGATCATCCATCATCGGGAACACGGGAATCGGTGGTTCCGGATCCGGGCCCCACATGAGACCCTGCCCGCGCCTGAAGCGGGGAGATCCGCGTAATTCCGGCAGCCGCGACAGAGTGCCATTACAATCGTGCTTTCCGGGATGGTGCGGGCCGATCGGGACACCGGGGATCAGGGAAAGAGTGGTCGATGAAGCGTGACATGAGAGACGACGGCGCGACGATCGGCGATGCTGGTGGCTTCGAGTTCAGAGAAGACCCCCCGGTTGAGCCGGTGGCCGGAGGGCTCACCGAATATTCTCTGTTCGACGAACCTGGGCTCCGACCGTTCGCAAACATGTCACTCACGGAGATCGCCAAGGCTGGGGGTCTCCGAAGGGTGGATGTCGTCGCATGGCGCGATTTCGATGACCCCGAGGCCGGAGGTTCAGAACTCCATGCCCACCGGATTCTGACGGCCTGGGCCGAAAGCGGCTTGGATATCACGCTGACCACCTCGTCGGTACCCGATGCCCGTTCGGTGGTCCGTCGGGACGGGTATCGGGTGGTCCGTCGGGCCGGTCGTTACGCGGTGTTTCCGAGGACCATGCTCTCGGGCGCTCTCGGTCGTCTGGGAACCGGCGATGGCTTGGTCGAAGTCTGGAACGGGATGCCGTTCTTCTCTCCCCTCTGGGCCCGGTGCCCGCGGGTGACGTTTCTCCACCACGTCCACGCAGATATGTGGAAAATGGTGCTCCCGAAGGGATTGGCCGAGTTGGGGTATGGGATCGAACACCATCTGGCCCCACCGATGTACCGCCGGAGCCGGATCGTCACTCTTTCGTCCTCATCCAAGGCGGAGATCGTCGATCGGCTCGGGATCCCGGCGGAACGAATCACGGTGTGCCCTCCCGGAGTCGAATCACGGTTCATGCCCGGCGGGGAGAAATCAGAATCGCCGTTGGTGGTCGCGGTGGGGCGCCTGGTCCCGGTCAAACGCTTCGAGCTGATGATCGAGGCGCTGGTGAGGGTGAGACGCCGCCACCCAGATCTTGTCGCGGTGATTGCCGGCGAGGGTTACGAACGTCCGCTGCTCGAGGACCTCATCCGCCGCCGAGGGGCTGAATCGTGGATCTCCTTGCCGGGGTACGTCGAAGAGGATGACCTGCTCGATCTCTATCGCTCCGCATGGGTAGTGGCGTCGAGCTCCCTTCGGGAAGGTTGGGGTATGACGGTGACCGAGGCGGGGGCGTGCGGCACACCCACCGTGGCGTCACGCATCAGCGGCCACCAGGACGCGGTGATCGACGACCGGTCGGGGCTGTTGTTTGACGACCTGGACGGCATGGTCGGTGCCCTGGATGCCACCCTCTCCGATGAGATCCTGAGGAAGAGGTTGGGGATCGGGGCGTTCGAACACGCCTCGCAGTTCACGTGGGATGAGGCTGCCCGCGGTACGCTGGCCGTCTTGGCGTCAGAGGCCGTGGCTCGGCGCTAATCGGGAGAGCTGGCGGGATTGTGACGGCGGGTGGCATGCCATCGGCGCACCACCTCCACCGTGGCGTCAGCTCCTAAAAACACCACGCCCGCCCAGGCCAGGGAATTGGCCAGCTCAAATTGAGATGGCCACGATCCGCCAGCAGGGATGTGGGCGGATCCTTGCCGGGCAACCACGTAGATTCCGGCGGCCAGGACGCAGGCCGCGGCGGCCATACCGAGCAACATCCGGGCTCTCGGAACCATGAGGGCTGCAATGGTGGCCGCACCCACAATTGCCCCGGTGGCCGGGAGGGTGATGATGCCGGCCACGGCCCCGGTCGCCACGCCAATTCCCATGGAGGCAAGCAAGGAGGTCGGAGCGCCTTGGGTGCCGAACGGCACGACCAGTTGGGGAGCATCGTCATCGGTCGAGAGCATCACCTGAACACGTTCCTCCCTGATGTCCGCCTTCCCGGTCGAGGTCCCCATGCGCACAATACTTTGAAGACGGTTCCAGTGACCGTCGGACGAGTACCGGGGGGGACGACGGACAAGCCGGCGCCAACGGCGGCGGGGGAGACATGCCAGGAAGAGACACGCCAGGATCGACAAGGCGGAGATCACCAGACCGATGAGGACCCGGCGTTGAGGGACCCATTGGAGCACCACCGTGACGGTTCCATTGTGGAGAGCAGACTCCAGGGTGGCGGGGTCCACTCTCCATCCGTTGGCGTAGCCGTCGATCAACACAGGTGGTCCCAGGGAACGACCGTCGATGGTGGCCACCCACCCCGCATTGATGCTCTGGCCCATCACCAGTTCGAACGGGGGCGCTTTGGGCGTCACACCCGAGATGCTGAGCCGCATGGCGGTGGCCGTATGGCTGGTGACGGACATCGACGGTCCGGTAGCAGTAGCTGTAGCGGTAGCAGTGGTGGGGGGGGAAGCGGTAGTGGGGGTGCCAGGCGCCGCCCCCGAGGAACTGTTGGCCGTGCCGCCCCCGGCGGCCGAACTGAGAGCCAGTTGGTCTATGTCGAATCCGGCGATCTGCCCGGGCACGGAGGTGACGGTGTGGTCTCCCTGACCGAGGGCCAGCCCGCCCGCATCGGGGCCACACAACGACACACTGAGCACATCACGGGCCAGTGCGGACGCCGACGATCCGGCCACTGACACCCAGATGGGGGCACCATCGACCGCCAGCAGGTCGTTCCGGCAGGTGGAAGGGATGGCAGAGGGCACGGGTTGGGCAACCAGACCGGGGATGCCCACCTCGGCTATCCCGATCGGCATGGCCAGAGGAGATTGTGAGTTGTAGTTCTCGGTATTCTCGATCCGGACCGTATTGAAGGTGACCCGAATACTCTGGCCGGTCAACGCTGTCGGGAGGGAGACCCGGACGTTCACCACAGAGCCAGGGATCCGGTTGTCGGCGATGGGCGGAAGGGTGATGTTCTCCGACCCGCTGTCGGCGGTCACCGTGATCGAGGTCGGGACCGAATGCTTGGTGTCGGAGACGATCTTCAAGTCCAAGTGGTCGAAGGTGACGGGTGCGGGCACGTTGTACTGCAGCCACTCGCCCGCCTGATGGGCAACCCCGAAGCCAGGTTCCCATACTGTGCCCGGGTCACCGTCGAGGGTCAAGATGGCCCCGGCGGAAAGGTCGCCAGGAAGGCGACCTTTCGAGTAGGCAACGATACCGGTGTGATCTGCTCCGGGGCGTCCCACCAACCGGTCGATCTCATCGTCGGCCACCAGGGGAGAGATTCGGGCCGAGCCGGAAAGGGTGAACGCCCGTGCGGTCGGGAGCCAGAATGTGCGAGCCAGGGTTGCCTCGGTATCAGACCGGGGAGGGGGACCTGAACTCCGCAACCGGGTCATGAGCAAGGTGAGGGCATCCGAGATCGACGAGTTCCCCGCTGATCTCAGGAGGTCCTGGGGCATGGAGACCGTCTCATTGATGGAGACACCGGGAATCCGTACCTCGGCGAGTCCCACCGAACTGTCGGCTTGGGAAGCAGTGTGATTGGGTGCTTGCCCGAAGCCGTCGACGGTGATGCGGAGGGTGGAAAAGGTGCGGGGGGCAAAGGAAATCGTCTGCCCGGTGGGTGACCGCGATTCCGGGCCAAGACCGACGGTGATCGACTGGTGCCCGTCGAAGGCCAGCGTGACCTTGGTGATCCAACGGTCGGGATCGCCGGTCTGGGGTTGCACCAACGTCATCGTGTGCGCCGTCGTGGGCTTGGACAACACCACCTGCCACCACTGACCGGTGGGGGAGGCAAAAGAATCGTCGAGCCATGCCGTCTGGGTGTCTCCATCGAGGGCGGCGGCCGGGCGCACCTCGGGAAGGTAGGTGAACGATGAGCCGTAGGAGGAGGCGGTGACCGACGAGGCACCACTGAACACCGTGGTGGTCTGGGCGTCCGGTGGGGCCTTGGGAAAGAGGTTGAGAGGCGCGTCCCTGGGATCGGCCGTGTTGGCACCCTGGCTGGCCGTCTCGGTATATCCGGTGTTGGCGGTCAGCGACGTCCATTCGAATGCCTGCTTGAGGTTGGTGTCGGTCACCACCAGGTTGGCAGGATTCCCGAGGATGTTCCGCTGCAGCGGCGCCTTGGTGTCGAGCGTTCCGGCGTAGAAGATGGCAGGGTTCCCGGCCAAGAGACCCACCGACGCCGCGTTCACCAGGCCAGCGGAATTGCCGTCGATGACCAGTGGACGGGCCAGAGATTCGGTTCGCACGATGGGTCGGGGGTTACTGACTGTGTAGGACACCAGCGGTGCCGTCGACGGTTGATGTGTCGGCCGAGCCAGTGCGGCCTCGTCGAGATCGGCAATCGGCGACACGTTGGGAACTGGCTTCCCGTACGACACGGGGGACGAGAGTCCCGGGGGGGTGACGACCAGGCCCAGGGCAATCTGTTGTGGATTCGGAATCCCGTATCGTTCGTAGGCCTGGTCGTAGTCAACGAGAACATCACCAGCACTCATCAGTGCAGCCATCGGAGCCAGCGCGTTCCAATCCTGGGTCCCATCCTGGAGCGGGGAGTCAATCGCGTGCAGAAGGTCGGCAGTGGGTAGTGAACCCATGATCTGCTGTTCGTGGGTCGCGAAGGGACGGGTCATCAACCCCGGATAGACGGTGTCGATGGTGTCGCCCCACCGATACGCAGCGAAATCATTGCCGGGCAATGCGTAGATCCGTGTTCCGGGATGGGTGGAGTCGAGGGTGGTGGCAGCTTGGCGGACGTACGTCGGCGGGGTTGCCGGTTGGGTGAACCCGTGGGCAATGATCGCCCCTGTCCACAGTGGAGTGGAAGCCCCGGCGATGGCGGCGATGACGAACGCCCCAATGATCAGCCCCGTTCGACGGACCCGCCGGGCGACGGCGGTCACCCCGGCACCCAGAAGTATTGCCGTGCTCAGGATGACAAGTGGAGACGCCCGGTCGGTGGATCGCATGGCCAACCCGGCGGTGGTGTCGACCATCACCGCTTTCAACAACGAGCCGATCCCAGAAGGGTGGGTAAATGGGTATGCGCCCACCGACAGCGCCATGCCGACAACTATGAGGAGGACGAAATAGGCGCGTTGGCGCCATTTCACCAATGCCGCGGCCAGAAATGCCAGTGTCGGAACCGCAAAGCTGAGACCCACCAGCCACAGGTTCTGGGTGTAGGCCACCGACGCCTGGGTCCAACTGCCGACCCGGTCCGACCCGTAGAAGAACCAGTACCCGAGGCCGCGGATCACCTCTGAGGCCAGCGAAGTCGAACTGGTGACGGGGACTGTCTCGGTGTATTTGAGGACATTGACGCCATAGGCCGCCTCCACTTGGAGGCCGATGGCCCACCACAGAGAGACCAGGGCACTGAGGAGGCCGATTCGCCATGCCACGCCCCAGGCTCTTCGCCAGCTGGCATCCCGGGCGATGAGCACCGAATAGGGAAGCCACAGTGCCGGAGCGATGCCCACGTAGAGGATGGAACTGGCGTTGATCCCGCTCACCAGGGCAACTACCAAGGCGAACAGGGCCGGGTATCTCCACCCTCCACGTCGGAGTGCCAGGATCACAAACGCCACCATCCATGGGAGACCGGCCCATGGCATCAGAATGGCCGAGATCCTCCCGGCGTACTGCAGCACGTAGGGAGTGAACATGAACCCAATCGACGCCACATACCGTCCCGGACCGGTGAGCCCGACGGTCCGGCACAGATACAGGGTTCCGGCTCCGGCTGCGAACAGCATCACCCCCATCCACAGGCGTTGGGCCACCCATAGATGAACGTGGAGTTCGGCCATGGCCCAGTAGAACGGGCCCATCGGGAGCAGGTAGCCGATGTTCTCGTGGGTGACGGTTCCGAGCGCCACAGAGGGATCCCACAGGGATACCGCCTGGCGGACATAGCGACCCGGGTCGAGGTAGAGGTAGGTCTTGGTGTCGTCGGTCACCACTCCCGGCCGGGATGCCAACATCGGAATGAACGCCAGTAGGGCCAAGGCCAGGTAGTCGACGGTGGCCCTCAACCGGCTTGTCGACCGCAGCTGCCGGTAGACGTCGCCCACCCGGCCTCGGTGGGCGCCTGTAGGCGCGGAAGGAGAAGGTTGGAGATCTGACACGAGTGATCGGTAGTGTAAACAACCAATCCACCCTGATTGCGTCAAGGTTGATCAGTGGGTTGTTAAGGGACTGACCAGGGAAATCACGACCCGAGATGAGGGACTACCGAATGACCGACGGAAACCAGGCTCCGGGCACGAGAGGATCAGCGGAGGTGGTTGGCACTCGGAGCAAACGCCTCACCGGTGAGCGCCCCATGGAAGGCGTGACGCCGGATTCGCTGCTGGCCCTGCATGCTGCGGGCTACCGCACAGTGATCGAACGCATGGGTTCCGGGACGGTGCTCGATGTCGGCTGTGGGCAAGGTTTCGAATCAGCGCGTTTCTTGTCCGACGATCGATCGGTCGTGGGCATTGACTACAGTGCCGACGCAGTCGCCTTCGCCCGATCCCATTGGGCGGGTGCCGGCCTTTCGGTGGGTCAGATGAACGCCCTTTCCCTCGGCCTGGCGGAAGGGAGCTTCCAGTGGGCATGTTCGTCGCATCTCATCGAGCATTTCCGCGATCCGGAGAGTCACGTCCGCGAGTTGGCCCGTGTGCTGGCCGATGACGGAACTGCCTTCTTCCTCACTCCGAATGCTCCCGCCGACTTCGAAAACCCATTTCACATCCACCTGTTCGAGCCCCCCGAACTGCGTTCCCTCCTCGGGCGTTACTTCCACGATGTAACGGTCCAGGGTCTCGATGCCGTTCCCCATGTGAAGGCTGACTTCACCGCCCGCCGGGTGAAAGCCAACAAGGTGCTCCGGCTCGACATCCTGAAGCTGAGGCACCGCATACCCCGGTCGTGGTACATCGCCGCCTATACCAGGATGCTTCCGGTGGCCTACAAATTGATCGCCCGGGGGGATTCGGGTGGCATGACCGGAATCACTGCCGACGACTTTTCGGTGACCGACCAGTTGGACAGCACCACCATGGTCCTCTTTGCCACGGGGTCACGTCCCCGTCGTGCCGGCTGAACGGCCACCCAGCATGCTGACTGTAGGGCTGACCGGGGGCATCGGGGCGGGAAAATCGACGGTGGGTGACCTGTTGGTAGCCAAAGGGGCGATCCTGGTCGACGCTGACCGGATTGCGCGGGAGGTGGTCGCCCCCGGTGGCCCCGCCTACCAGCCCATGATTGATCGATTCGGCACCGGGATCCTCGGCGGCGACGGAAACATCGACCGTCCGGCCGTGGCCGCAATTGTCTTTGGTGACCCGGAGGCGCTCGCCGATCTCAACGCCATCACCCACCCGGCCATCGGGGTGGCCATGATGCAGCGAAAGGACGAGTTCGCCGCCACCGGCGACATCGTCATTCTGGATATTCCTCTGCTGAAAGAGGTCCATCGCCAGATGCTGTCGCTGGCCGCCGTGGTGGTGGTGGATACCCCGATGGAGACCGCCCTCGATCGACTGATCACAATACGGGGCATGTCCAAAGAGGATGCCGAGGCCCGCATCGCATCACAGATTGATCGCCAGACCCGGCTGCAGGGCGCCGACTTGGTGGTGGACAACTCCGGTGACGAGCAACATCTGGCCGAAGAAGTCGCCCGCATATGGGACGCTCTGGTGGTGCTGCGGAATGAAGCCAACCCCTGAAGGCTTGGACGCAGTCGGCGTAACCTCCCGGTACCATCGACGCCGTGCCCGACTTCGAGGTTGTCTCCCCGTTTCGCCCCTCGGGCGACCAACCTCAGGCCATCAGTGGCCTGGTGGCCGGGGTGGAGCGCGGGGACCGGTACCAGACCCTGCTGGGGATCACCGGCTCGGGGAAGACCGCCACCATTGCCTGGACGATCGAGGCCTTGCAGCGTCCCACCCTGATCATCGAGCCCAACAAATCGCTGGCTGCCCAGCTGGCGGCAGAGCTCAAGGGATTGTTCCCCCACAACCGGGTCGAATATTTCGTCTCGTACTACGATTACTACCAGCCCGAGGCATATGTCCCCTCGTCGGATACCTATATCGAGAAGGACTCGTCCATCAACGACGAGATAGACCGGTTACGCCACGCCAGTACGTCGTCGCTGTTACTACGGCGGGACACCATCGTGGTGGCGTCGGTGTCGTGCATCTACGGGCTCGGGTCCCCAGAGGAGTACCGCAACCGGATAGTGGTGCTGCATCCCGGAGAGGTCCACGATCAGCGCTCGCTCCTCAGGAGTCTCGTCGAGCTCCAGTACACCCGCAATGATGTGACGCTGACCCGGGGCCAGTTTCGGGCCAGGGGCGACACGATTGAGATTCACGCCGCCTACGAGGAGCAGGCGGTTCGCATCGAATTCTTCGGCGATACCGTCGAACGGATCCGCCCCTTCGACGTGATGACCGGTGAGATCGGTGAGGACCTCGAAGAGCTGGTGGTCTTCGCCAAGACGCATTACGGCACCGGCGACGAAAAGATGCGTAAAGCCATCATCGGTATCGAATCGGAGCTCCGGGACCGTCTGGGCGAACTTGAGGAGGACGGCAAACTTCTCGAGACTCAGCGACTGCGGATGCGAACCGAGTACGACCTCGAGATGCTGGCGGAGACCGGGGTATGCAGCGGGGTGGAGAACTACAGCCGCCATCTCGACGGACGGAAACCGGGCGAGGCACCGTTTACTCTCCTCGACTTTTTCCCGAAGGACTTCCTGGTGGTGCTGGACGAGAGCCACGTGGCTGTCCCTCAACTCCGGGGCCAGTACGCCGGAGATCGATCGCGCAAGGAGACCCTTGTCGACCATGGCTTCCGTCTGCCGTCCGCCATGGACAACCGCCCTCTCCGCTTCGAGGAATTCATCGAGCGCACCGGACAGACCATCATGTTGTCGGCGACCCCGGGGCCCTGGGAGTTCGAGCACAGCACTCAGGTGGTGGAGCAGGTGGTCCGACCCACCGGCCTCCTCGACCCCGAAGTGGACATCAGGCCCACCACCGGACAGATCGATGATCTCCGGGAACGGATCGACGCCACGGTGGCTGCCGGATCGAGGGTGTTGGTGACCACACTGACCAAGAAGATGGCGGAAGACCTGACTGCCTATCTGGCCGAACACGGGGTGCGGGTCGAGTATCTCCATTCCGATGTGGACACCATGGCCCGCATCGAGCTGCTCCGCGAGCTCCGCCTGGGAGTGTTCGATGTTCTGGTCGGAATCAACCTTCTGCGGGAGGGCCTCGACCTGCCTGAAGTGGCCCTGGTGGCAATCCTGGATGCCGACAAGGAGGGCTTTTTGCGCTCGGCGTCATCCCTCATACAGACAATGGGGCGAGCCGCCCGCAACGTAGATGGCCGGGTGATCATGTACGCCGATACCGTCACCGACTCGATGACCCGAGCAATCGGGGAGACCCAACGTCGGCGGGCCCGCCAGATCGCCTACAACGAAGAGCACGGAATCGATCCGCAGACCATCACCAAAGCGGTGTCCGACATCCTCAATCGGGTCAGAAGCGACGGGAGTGGCTCGTCGGCTCCCGGCTCGGGCCGCAATCGGCGTTCTGGTTCCGGCCGGCGTCCCGAACGACGTCCCGGTGGTATCGATCCTCGAGCGGTTGCGGCCGAGTTGGCAGGTACCCTCGGGCCCGACGCCGATGAGCTCTCAAGCCTCATCCATCAACTGGATCTCGAGATGCAGCGGGCCGCCGAGGAACTGCGTTTCGAGGAGGCGGCGCTCCTCCGTGACGAGGTGACCGAGCTCCGGGCCCTTCTGGTCCGAGACCCGGTGGATGGTTCGGCTGTACCGGCGGGGCAGACGGCCGACGTCGACGTGCCCGCCGACGTGTGAGCGCCTGGACCGGGGCACCGCACCGGTATCCTCACCGCCATGGCTGATCGATTGGTGGTGCGGGGCGCTCGCGAGCACAACCTCCAAGATGTGTCCCTCGACCTGCCCCGGGACCGTTTGATCGTCTTCACGGGGTTGTCCGGGTCGGGAAAGTCGTCGCTGGCCTTCGACACCATCTATGCCGAGGGACAGCGCCGGTATGTGGAGTCACTTTCGGCCTATGCCCGCCAATTCCTCGGTCAGATGGATAAGCCTGATGTCGACTTCATCGAAGGCCTGTCACCAGCCATCGCCATCGACCAGAAATCCGCTTCCCGGAACCCTCGATCGACTGTCGGGACTGTCACCGAGGTCTACGACTATCTGCGGCTTCTCTATGCCCGGATCGGGAAACCCCATTGTCCGATCTGTGGAAGGCCGGTGGCCAGGCAGAGCCCCCAGCAGATCGTCGACCGGATATTGGCCATGGAGGAGGGCACCCGGTTTCTGGTGCTGGCTCCGGTGGTCCGGGGCCGGAAAGGGGAGTACAGCAGTCTCCTCGACGAGTTGGCCAAACAGGGGTTCGCTCGGGTGCGGGTGGACGGGGACACAGTGGAACTGGCCGACCGGTCCGAAGTGGACCTGGCTCGGTACGAACAGCACACCATCGAAGTGGTGGTCGACCGGCTCATCCGGCGCAACGACATACGTCGGCGGTTGACCGAATCACTCGAGGCGGCCTTGGCCCTGGCCGAAGGGGTGGCGGAAATCGTGGTCGTCGATGCCGATGGCACCGAAGAGGAGGCCATCACCTTCAGCCAGCATCTGGCCTGTACCCACTGCGGAACCAGCTTCGAGGATCCATCGCCCCGGAACTTCTCGTTCAACTCGCCTTATGGCGCCTGTGCCGCCTGTGTCGGACTCGGGACCAAGTTCGAGGTCGATCCGGAGTTAGTGGTGCCCGACCCGACCAAATCGCTGTCCGACGGCGCCCTGGCTCCATGGTCGGGTGCTCGCAGTGAGTACTTCACCCGGGTGGTCGAGGCGGCGGCGGAGTTGGGCGACTTTTCGATCGACGAGCCGTGGGAGAAACTCACCAAGGCCGACAAGAAGCTCATCCTGTACGGAGCCGGTGCCAAGCAGGTGCATCTCAAGTACCGGAATCGATACGGTCGCCAGCGCTCGTTCCACACCAAGTACGAGGGAATCGTCCCCTGGTTGCAACGGCGTCACGCCGAGGCGGAGTCAGATTTCCTCCGGGACAACCTCGAGGGGTACCTGCGCGAAGTTCCGTGTCCTCAGTGCGGCGGTGCCCGTCTGAAGCCTGAGTCGTTGGCTGTGACCGTGGGTGGCCTTTCCATCTTCGAACTGTGTTCGCTGCCCATCGGGCGTGCCGTCGACATGGTGGTGTCGCTCGACCTCTCCGAGCGCGACCACATGATCGCCGACCGTGTCTTCCGCGAAGTGCGCGAGCGGATGCAGTTTCTCCTCGATGTAGGACTCGACTATCTGACCTTGGCACGATCGGCGACCACGCTTTCGGGTGGAGAGGCCCAGCGGATCAGACTGGCCAGCCAGATCGGCTCCGGACTGGTGGGTGTGCTCTACGTCCTCGACGAGCCGTCTATCGGCTTGCACCAACGGGACAACCAACGTTTGATCGCAACACTCGTCCGGCTGCGCGACCTAGGCAACACGGTCATCGTCGTCGAACACGACGAGGAGACCATTCGGGTAGCAGACCATGTCGTCGACGTGGGTCCCGGCGCCGGGGAACACGGCGGCCGGGTGGTCCACTCGGGCCCGGTGACCGGGCCCGGCGGCCTTGAGTCGAATGCCGAATCGATCACCGGCCGATATCTGTCGGGCGCCTTGACCATTCCGGTCCCGGAGATGCGTCGGCCGGGAAGCGGTGAGATGTTGGTGGTCGAAGGCGCGCGCGAGCACAACCTGCATGATGTGGACGCGGAGTTCCCGTTGGGTTGTCTGGTGGCAGTGACCGGGGTGTCAGGGTCGGGTAAGTCGACCCTGGTGAACGACATTCTGCTGCGATCGCTGGCTCATCAGGTCCACCGAGCCAAAGCAGTACCCGGACTCCACCGTACGATCCGCGGTGTAGAGCACATCGACAAGGTGGTCGAGGTCGACCAGGCACCGATTGGACGGACCCCGAGGTCCAACCCCGCCACCTACACCGGTGTCTTTGACCATATCCGCAAGCTCTTCAGTCTTACGCAAGAGGCGAAGGTCAGGGGTTATCTCCCCGGGCGCTTCTCGTTCAATGTAAAAGGTGGACGGTGCGAGGCGTGTTCGGGAGATGGAACCATCCGGATCGAAATGCACTTTCTTCCTGATGTGTACGTGCCGTGTGAGGTATGCCATGGGGCCCGATACAACCGTGACACCCTGGAGGTCACCTTCCGGGGCAAGACCATCGCCGACGTGCTCGACCTTTCGTGCGAAGAGGCGTTGTCCTTCTTCACCCATCAGCCGCCCATCGCCCGCCACATGCAGACGTTGGTAGACGTCGGGCTCGGCTACATCCGTTTGGGGCAGCCGGCCCCCACACTTTCGGGTGGCGAAGCCCAGCGCGTAAAGCTGTCCTCGGAGCTCAGTCGCCGGTCCACCGGGCATACCCTCTACGTCCTCGATGAACCCACGACCGGACTCCATTTTGACGATGTCCGTAAACTGCTCAATGTAGTGAGTCGATTGGTGGATCAGGGGAATACGGTCATCGTCATCGAGCACAACCTCGACGTCATCAAGAGTGCCGATTGGATCATCGACCTCGGGCCCGAAGGAGGCGACCGGGGCGGGTCAATCGTGGCCGTGGGGACACCCGAGGATGTGGCGGCGGCACCGGGTACTTACACAGGTGAGGTGCTGGCCCCGATGGTTGGAGTCACGCGGGCGGGGTCGAAGGGGAAGTCGAAGCGGGTCGGCGGGGCAACCGGCTCGCGCTCGGGTGGGGGCTCGGGCACGACGAAGGCGACCGGCGCCGTTCGAGCATCGAAGGCGAGCAAGCCAAAGGTGACGACTGGGCGCTGACCGGCGGCGCCCCGAGCAGAATTGCTTCGACGCCGGAACTGTCGGGTGTCCCTGGAGCGTCGCCAATGGTCGACCTGAAGCGTCTATCTGGCCGACAGGGGCGTCTTCGCCCTTTTGAAGACACAGTTCCTTCGGTTGGCCGCAGTCTCGGGCACCTGACAAGTTCTACGGCTCAGCGAATCGCCATTATCAATTCGCTGAAAGGCGGAAATGTTTAATGTGTCGAGGCAGGAGTGGTCGTGACTCGGGCCACCCACCGCCAGCGCCCCGCATCAGTTCAGAAAGTGCCCAGCATCCGCTCGAGAGCCACCCGAGCCCACTTGGCAGTGTCCTCGTCCACGGTGATGCGGTTGCGGACTTCTCCGGCTACCAGGCCCTCCAGGACCCAGGCCAGGTGAGGGGCGTCGATCCGGAACATCGTCGAGCACGGGCACACCAAAGGATCGAGGGAGACCACCGTCTTGTCTGGGTTCTCATCGTCGAGCCGTTTGACAAGGTGGATCTCCGTGCCGACCCCGATCACCGACCCGGTGGGAGCGTCGGCCACCGCCCGGATGATGAAGTCGGTCGATCCAACCTGGTCGGCCACCTCCACCACATCGTGTGAACACTCGGGGTGGACCACGACCAGACCACCGGGATATTCGGCCCGGAAGGCGTCGATGTGGGCCGGACGGAACCGCTGGTGGACTGAACAGTGGCCCTGCCACAACAGCAACGAGGCGGATTTAAGGGTGGTGTCGTCGAGACCGCCCCTGTCGAGCCGAGGATTCCACACCGCCATGTCGCTGTGGTCATAGCCGAGTTCGAACCCTGTGTTTCGCCCCAGATGCTGGTCAGGGAAGAAAAGGACCTGGTCACCCTGTCCGGACCCGCCATCGGACCCGCCACCGTCAGGTCCACCACCGAGGGCCCACGTCAACACCGCACGGGCGTTGGACGAAGTGCACACCACTCCACCGTGACGGCCCACGAACGCCTTCAACGCCGCTGAAGAATTCATATAGGTGACCGGCACCACCCGTTCGATGTCGGTGACCGAGGCCAGCACGTCCCAGGCCTCTTCAACCGCGTCGATATTGGCCATATCGGCCATCGAACACCCGGCGTTGACATCAGGAAGGATCACCTGCTGGTGGTCTCCGGTCAAGATGTCGGCCGATTCGGCCATGAAGTGTACGCCGCAGAAGACCACGAACTCTGCCTCCGTCTGGTCGGCGGCGATTCGGGAGAGGCCGAACGAGTCGCCGCGGGCATCGGCCCACTCCATGACCTCGTCTCGTTGATAGTGATGACCCAAGATGAGCAGCCGAGAACCCAGTGTGGCCTTGGCCTCGCCGATCCATTCAGACAACTCATCAGGGCGTGCCGTCGTATAACGCTCGGGGAGCGCCGTCTGGAGCCGAACCATGTCGTGTACTACCTCCTTGGGGAGGCGCTCCGGTAGTGGCCGGCGGGGACAGCCTGGTCGCCCATCCGCGGGGACGTCGGCCCCGGAGCGGTATATGTCACCGGAAACCAGGCCGGTATCCTCTCATTGTAGGCGGAACCACCCGATTCGCGACGCATTTCGAGGCGACCTGGTCGGGCGGCCGGACACGGCACACTGGGGGAGTGGTGACCAGACCAGTTTCCGGAACGATTCCCGACGCTCCGGGCTCCTATCAATTCGTCGATGTCGACGGGCGCGTCCTCTACGTCGGCAAAGCCAAATCACTCCGACAGCGCCTGAATTCGTACTTCCAGGACCCCCTGGGCCTGGCACCGAGAACGGCACAGATGGTCGGACAAGCTGACCACGTCGAGTGGATGGTGGTGGACACCGAGGCCGAGGCGCTCTTACTCGAGCACAACCTGATCAAAGAGTCCCAGCCCCGGTTCAATGTGCGGCTCAAAGACGACAAGAGCTATCCATGGCTGGCGGTGACCGTGAACGACGAGTGGCCCCGGCCGGCGGTGGTGCGGGGGCGCAAGCGGAAGGGTGTCCGATACTTCGGACCGTATCCAAACGTGGGTGCGATCAGGGAGACCCTCGACCTTCTCTTGCGGACCTACCCGGTCCGCACCTGTTCCGACACCAAATTCGGGCGGCACCAGCGGCTGGGCCGGCCGTGCCTGCTCTTCCACATCGAGCGGTGCTCGGGTCCGTGTGTGGGAGCCGTGGACCATGCCGAGTACGAACAGATGGTTGACGATTTGATGTCGTTCCTTGGTGGGGACACCGGCCCTCTCGAGCGTGGCCTCGAGTCAGCCATGAAGGAAGCTTCAACGTCCCTCGAATTCGAACGGGCGTCTGTGCTGAGGGACAAGCTGGAGGCGGTCCGCGCTGCCGATGCCGTCCGGCAGATGGAGCTTGAGCGGCCCGAGAACTTCGACGTCATCGGCCTGGCTGAAGACGAATTGGAAGCCGCCGTGCAGGTATTTCAGGTCCGGTCGGGCAAGGTGATCGGTCGGCTGGCGCTCTTCGTGGACAAGGTGGAAGACCTCACCCCGGCCCAACTCATAGGTCGGATCCTGGTTGACGTCTACGCCGAGTCTGTCTCCGGCGTGCCCAAGCAGGTGTTGGTGCCGACGTTGCCCGACGACAGGGAGGCGATCGACGCATTTTTAGCTGAGCGCCGGGGTGGTCCTGTCGCTCTGCGGGTCCCGGTGCGGGGCCCGAAACGGGCGTTACAGCAGACGGTCGAACACAATGCCGAAGAGGCCTTTCTTCGGCACCGCCTCCATCGCACCTCGGACCACAACAGCCGGGCCAGGGCCCTCGAGTCTCTTCAGCGCGAGCTTTCGTTGCCCGCCGCCCCCCTGCGCATCGAGTGTTACGACATGAGCCACCTGCAAGGTACTGACTACGTCGGTTCGATGGTTGTGTTCGAAGACGGTCTGGCCAAGAAGAGCGACTATCGCCACTACAGAGTGGCCACGGTCCCAGGTAACGACGACTACGCAGCCATGGAAGAAGTGTTGACCCGGAGGTTGACCGCTCTCCTGGCTGAGGACACCCCATCGCCATCCACTCAGAACGGAGAAGATGGCAAGGACCCGCAAGCCAGCACCGCGGCGCAGGCCAAACGTCGTTTCGCGTATCCGCCACAACTCCTCCTACTCGATGGGGGATTGGGACAGCTCCACGTGGGGGTCCGGGTGCTCGAGCGACTCGGACTTACCGACCGGGTCCCCATCGCGTCTCTGGCCAAGAGCTTCGAAGAGGTCTACCTTCCCGGCAGTTCCGAACCGATCCGACTTCCCCGGCAATCAGAAGGCCTGTATCTCTTGCAACGACTCCGCGATGAAGCACACCGCTTCGCCGTGTCCTACCACCGCACGCTTCGGGGAAAACGGATGGTTGCCGGGGTACTCGACGGCATCGACGGGCTCGGTCCGAAACGTCGGACCCGTCTCCTCGACCAATTCGGAGGTCTCACCTCACTTCGCAAGGCATCGAGAGAGGAATTGCTGGCGGTCTCGTGGCTCCCAGCCACTGTCGGAGCGGCCGTGTTCGAGCGTATACATGCACCCATGTCTCCGAGCGGGCCAACTCCGCTTCGTGCAAAGGTAGATGGATGAGCGAATACCTGGTTGTTACCGGTATGTCCGGCGCCGGTCGCTCCACTGCGGCGGCCGCCCTCGAGGATCTGGGTTGGTTCGTGATCGACAACATGCCCTCGGCGTTGATCTCCAAGGTCTCGGAATTGGTAGATGGCAGTGGATCGGAGATGAAGCGGGTGGCCTTCGTGGTTGGACGCGGCGGGGGAGACCTCGATGATGTACTGCCCGCCGTCGATTCGCTGAAAGCCGGGCGAAACCGGGTTCGGATCCTCTTTCTGGATGCCGCCGATGATGTGCTCATCCGCCGCTTCGAGGGCACCCGGCGTCGCCACCCTCAAGAGGCGCGCGGTGTCGAGGAGTCGATCACCGATGAGAGGAAGCTCCTGAGCGATATTCGTGATCGGGCCGATCTGGTCGTGGATACCGGCGAGCTGAACGTCAACCAGCTCCGGTCTCGGCTGATGGAGGTATTCAGCGGGGAAGACGAGAGCGGCACCATGCGATCCTCCATTCTCTCGTTCGGATTCAAGTACGGGGTGCCGACCGACGTAGACCTCATGTTCGACTGCCGGTTCCTCCCCAACCCCTATTGGGACGAGACTCTCCGGACCCATAGTGGCCTGGAGGCGTCAGTGCGCGACTACGTGCTCTCGCGCCCAGAGACCACCGACTTCCTCGACCATCTGGATGGTCTCCTGGCCATGCTCATTCCTGCCTATATACGTGAGGGAAAGTCCTATCTCACGGTGGCCATGGGATGTACGGGAGGCCGCCACCGGTCGGTGGTCCTGGCCGAGGAACTGGCCTCTCGGCTCGATGCCCACGGGATGCCCACCACGGTGTTCCACCGGGACATCGAACGGTGAGAGGAACCAGCGACAACCGAGCGGTACGGCCCCAGCCCAAAGTGGTGGCGATCGGCGGGGGGAACGGGCTTGCCGCCACCTTGCGGTCCGTCCGGACCTTTACGGACGACGTCACCGCGGTGGTCTCGGTGGCCGACGACGGGGGATCTTCGGGGCGGCTCCGTGAACTGATGCACATAATGCCCCCCGGCGACCTCCGGGAGTGCCTGGTGGCGTTGGCTGAGCCGGGCTCCATGTTGGCCGCTGCCTTTACCCACCGATTCACCGAAGGGGAGCTCGCCGGTCATTCGCTGGGCAATCTGGTACTCGCCCGCCTGATGGAGGTGGCCAACGACCCGATCCGCGGGCTCGATGAGGCAGGCCGGCTCCTCGGAGTGCGCGGTCGAGTGCTTCCTGCCACCACCGAACTGGTCGTGCTGAAGGCAGAGACAGATGGTGGCGCGGTCACGGGCCAGGTGGCGGTGATGGGAAACAACCGCATTCGGAGGGTCTCCCTCGTCCCGGATGATGCCGTTGCCCCTCAGCCTGTGCTCGCCGCGCTCCGATCGGCCGATTTGATCGTTCTGGGTCCCGGGTCGCTGTTTACCAGTGTGCTGGCCGCGGTGGCGGTTCCCGGGATCACCGATGCCATCAAAGCCTCATCCGGTCGAACCGTCTATGTGTGCAATTTGCGTCCGCAAATCCCCGAAACGGCGGGATTTGACGTCGGCATGCACCTAACCTCCCTGGTGGAACACGGTGTTACCGCCGATGTGGCCATCTACGACCCCAGCGGGATCTCACTTGGAAGCCCGTGCATTCCGGTGGTCGAAACCTCTCTTTCCCGTCCCAACGGCATGGCTCATGACCCCAACAAACTGGCGGATGCACTCTCAGGTCTGCTCGGATGAAACGGCGGCGTATCCTGTTGGCCTAGCTTTGTGAGCCGGACGTCACTCGCCGATCTCGGCGTGCAATCGGAATCGTGAACAAGTGAGGGACTACATCAATGACCGTACGGGTCGGCATCAACGGGTTCGGACGCATCGGCCGGAATTACCTTCGGGCCGCCCGGGCCATCGGGGCCGATATCGAAGTCATTGCCATCAATGACCTGACGTCGGCGGAGACACTGGCCCACCTCCTCAAGTACGACTCCACCCATGGGAGGTTCGGTTCCGAGGTGAAGGTCGACAGTACCCAGATCGTGCTCGACTCAGGACCCATCGCCGTCCTGGCCGAACGCGATCCGCTCGCCCTGCCCTGGGGCCAACTGGGTGTCGATGTGGTGGTCGAATCCACCGGACTGTTCACTACTCGTGAAACAGCCGCCGCCCACCTGGTGGGCGGGGCCTCACGGGTGATTGTCTCGGCCCCTGCCTCCGGTGTCGACGCCACCTTTGTGATGGGGGTAAATGACCACGAATTCGACCCCGCGACCCATGTGGTGGTGTCCAACGCCTCGTGTACCACCAACTGCTTCGCGCCCTTGGTGAAGGTGCTCGACGATGCCTTCGGCATCGAAAGCGGGCTGATGACCACGGTCCACGCCTTCACCAACGATCAGAATCTGCTGGACCTCCCCCACAAGGATCTGCGGCGGGCCCGTTCCGCCCCGGTCAATATCGTGCCCTCGTCCACCGGGGCAGCCCGTGCCACCGGTCTCGTGCTTCCCTCCATGAAGGGTCGACTGGACGGCTCAGCCTTCCGTGTACCGGTCGCCGATGGTTCGATTACCGACTTCACCGCGGTGGTTCCCGGGGCGGTAAACATCGAGCAGGTTAATGAGGCATTTGCCACTGCGGCGGGTTCGGGCCCTTTGTCCAAGTATCTGGTGTACACCGAAGACCCGATCGTTTCATCCGACATCGTCGGAAGCCCAGCTTCGTGCACCTTTGATGCCGGGCTGACCATGGTGATGCCGTCGGCCTCGGGGATCACGTTGGTCAAGGTCCAAGGGTGGTACGACAACGAATGGGGTTACGCCAATCGCCTCGTCGATCTGTCACTTGTGGTCGCCGGCGCCGGCGCCTAAAGACGTCGACCGGAACCTGGGGGAACGAAGACAATGACACCGAGCGTTGGCAACCCCTTATTGCAGGGACTCCCACTACTCGGCGATCTTCCCCCACTCGATGGAGCCAGCGTGTTGGTCAGGGTGGACTTCAACGTGCCACTCGACAGCAGTGAAAGCGGAACCCCCACGGTCAGCGACGATTTCCGGATCCGGGCCGCCCTCCCGACACTGCGCTATCTCCTCGATCGGGGCGCACACGTCACCGCCTGCACCCATTTGGGACGCCCCGACGGAGCGCCCGATGTCAGATGGGACTTGACGCCGGTGAGAGACCGGTTGGCCGAGTTGGCTCCTCAGGTGCAACTCCTCGACAACCTCCGATTTGAGGCGGGCGAGTGCGCCAACGACCCCGACTTCGTCGACAAGCTCGTCAACAGCCACGACGCCTATGTCAACGACGCCTTCGGGGTGTCCCATCGGGCCCATGCATCGGTGGTCGGACCGCCGAAATATCTCCCCAGCGCCGCCGGTCTCCTTCTTCAACGGGAAGTGGACGTGCTGGGAGGGCTGCTCGGGGAGCCCCAGCGTCCCTTCGTGGCCGTGGTGGGGGGAGCCAAGGTGACCGACAAGCTCGGGGTGCTCACCAAACTGCTCGACCGGGTCGATGCGCTATTGGTCGGGGGCGGTATGGCGTTCACGTTCCTGGCCGCGGCGGGACACGACGTCGGATCCTCCATGGTGGACCACGATCGAATCGAGCAGTGTGCGACGCTGCTGGCGACCGGAGCCCCGATTCTCCTCCCCTCCGACATCGTCGCCCTTGAGCCCGGCGCCACCTTCGGGTGTGGATGCGACCAGGGCGAAGTCCTCATCACCGGCGACGACATTCCCGAAGGGTGGGTGGGACTCGATATCGGGCCCGCCACGATTCAGGCCTACGCCGAGGTGATCGCCAATGCCGGCACGGTGTTGTGGAATGGTCCCATGGGTGTCTTCGAGGACGACCGTTTCTGCGCCGGGACGACCGGGGTGGCACATGCGGTGGCCGACTGCGCCGGATTTACAGTGGTTGGCGGTGGAGACAGTGCCGCCGCCGTCGACTCCCTCGGGATCGAAGACCGGATCGACTTCATCTCTACCGGAGGGGGGGCCTCCCTCGAGCTGTTGGAGCACGGAGATCTCCCCGGATTGGCCGCACTTCGGGGAGCTATCAACGCCCCGGGCCAGAGTCCCGGTCCGGTGAGCGGTAGTCAAACCTCGTGACCGCCCCTGTCCGGCGCCGCCCGTTGATCAGCGGCAACTGGAAGATGAACTTCGACCACTTCGAAGCCATCCACGCCTCGCGGGATCTGGGCTTGCGTTTGACCTCCGCCGACGTGGTTCCGCTCGACGTGACGGTGCATCCGCCTTTCACCGACATCCGATCCGTACAGACGGTGATCGAGGCCGAGGGCGTGCCGGTCGCCCTGGGAGCCCAAAATTGCGCTGTCGAGGACTCTGGTGCGTATACCGGCGAAGTGAGCCCGATGATGCTGGCAAAACTGCACGTCGAGTACGTGATCATCGGGCACTCGGAGCGACGACGGTATTTTGCTGAAACAGACGAACTGGTGGCGGCCAAACTTCATGCCGTCATACGCAACGGCATGACACCCATCTGCTGCGTGGGGGAGACAGAAGACGAGCGGGATGTGGGCCTGACCAAGGACCGGCTCGCCGATCAGGTTGAAGGCGCAATCGGCGGCTTGGCCCCCGAGGCAGTTGCGGGGATGGTGGTGGCCTACGAACCGATCTGGGCCATCGGAACGGGTCAGGCCGCCACCCCCGAGGACGCCCAGGTGGCCGGCGGTTGGATCCGCGAGGTGGTGGGGCGCGTGACGGGAGCGGAGGCGGCGACCACTGTGCGGATTCAATATGGTGGATCGGTCAATGCCGAGAACACCGCTGAACTACTCGCCTGCCCCGATATCGATGGAGTGCTGGTCGGTGGCGCGAGCCTCGACGCCGTGGCGTTTGTGGCCATAATTCGGGCCGCGGCCGATGCGAGCCGGTGAGTTTGCTATCGTCTCCGGCGTCCCGGGAAGAAGAAAGGAGACATCATGCTGACAACAGCCATCGTTGTGTTACAGATTCTGACGTCTCTGGCGCTGCTCTTCCTCATTCTCATGCATAGCGGCAAGGGTGGGGGCCTCTCTGACATGTTCGGAGGTTCGGTTGGCTCGGCTGCCGCCGGCTCTACCGTGGTGGAGAAGAACCTCGACCGGATCACGGTCACGGTGGCGGTTCTCTTCGCCTTCACCAATCTGGTCCTCATTCTCCGCCTGCAGTGAGACCGGACGGCGCCGAGACCCGCAGGCGCCGAGGTCGCATAGAAACCTTTTGGGCGGAACGCCGCGCCCGTTGGACGTTGCCATTGGTGATCATTGTGATCATCGTGATTGTGGCCACCGTCGACCATCTCGGCGCTCACCGGATCCGCGAGGTGGACCAGCAGAGCATTTCCGATCTGGTGTCCACAACGGGTGGGACGGCAACCGTAACCCTGGACCGACCGTGGAATGGATTCAATCCGGGGACGCCGGGTGGAGCTGACTCGTCCACCCCTACGTTGCTCTCGACGGTGCTGCCAAGCGCCTACAGGGTCACGCCCAACCTCGGAACGGTGCTCAATGGTGATTTGCTGAGCGGCACCAAAGTCACGTCGGTGGACCCACTGACCATCCAATACGTTCTGAATCCTATGGCCGAATGGTCCGACGGGGTGCCGGTGAGCGCGGACGACTTCATCTATGCGTGGAAATCCCAGCGGGGAACCGACGCTGATGTCGACAAGCAACCCGACATGGTGGCTTCGACGATCGGGTACCGGGATGTGGCGTCCGTCACCGGCAGTCAAGACGGCAAAATCGTCACTGTGGTGTTCTCCCGGCCATTTACTGACTGGAGGATGCTGTTCAGCGGCATGGTCCCCGCTCACGTGGCCGAAAAGGTCGGTTGGAACCATGGTTTCGATGTCTTCAATCCGGCAGTAGATCTGTCCGCAGGTCCCTACATACTCCAGTCGGTCTCAGCCACGGGAACAGCGGTGTTGGTGCACAATCCCCGCTGGTGGGGCACGCCGGGAACCCTTGATCAGGTGACAGTGTCGGACGCTCCGGGCCCGGGAACATGGTTTTCCGCTCTGAGCAACAACAACCGGACGGTGGTGCAGCCGTCCATTTTCAACCTCGGCACCCTGAATATCGCCTCATCCCTGCCGAATACCCAGAGCACCGTGAAGCCGTCTCTGTCCTTTCTGCAACTCGAGTTCAACGTGGCGTCGCCGACGACCTCCCAGTTGGTGGTGCGCCAGGCCATCGCCCACGACGTCGACCGAACCATGCTGTTGGCTCAGACCTTCAAGTCCATCGATCCGGACCTCGACGTCAACGAGAATCATCTAGCTGTCGCATCTCAGAATGCGTACATGGCATCCTCGGCCGCGTCCGGATATGACAAGGCCGACCCGTCGGCCGCCGACCGGTTACTGGCCACCGCGGGGTTCCATCGGGCCCTTGACTCCCGGTATGTGGACATTGCCGGGAATCCCTTGACGGTGCGCATGGCGGTGGAGTCCGGGGATCCCTGGATCACTCAGGTGGGTGATGATGTGGCCTCTCAGCTCCGACTGGCCGGCATCTCAGTGATTGTGATTCCTGTGGATGGCGAGGCAGGTCTGGCGGCGGCATCGAAGGAGGATAGCTATGACATGGCCCTGGTGACCAGGACCGCCGGCCCGTTTCTCACTTCGACCGACGGATGGTATTCGGGGGATCTGGGGCCCACCGGGGCGGCCGGTTCGAAGGACTGGAGCAACTTCGACGACCCAGTCGTGGACCAGCAGATCTCAAGGGCGTCCGAGGAGCTGAATCCGGTAACCGGCGCTTCGGTGTATGCACAGATTGATGCTGTACTCTGGAACCAGATGGTGGCATTGCCCCTGTTCCAAGAGCCGGCGTTGCTGGCCAACGGTGTGCAGTTGGCGGGAATTCAATACAACGGGTCAGCGAACGGACTCCTGTGGAATCTTCCCACCTGGACAACTTTGACACCGAAGCCAACCGGTTCGTCCTAACTCCCTGTCGCCGGTGGCGGGCATGGGGGAGGATCGATACGGGAGTGCGTTCACGGCGCGCTACCATGCCTTTCGCCCCGATTGCGAAATCGGAGTCATTCGTCGGAGTGGCGGAATAGGCAGACGCGCCAGCTTGAGGGGCTGGTGCCCGCAAGGGCGTGGGGGTTCAAGTCCCCCCTCCGACACGTGCCCTGAGCAGGACAAACGCCCGACCTTTCGATCGGGCGCTGTCGTTCCCGTCAGGGTCGTTGAACCTACGTTGAATAGTGAGATTCAACGACCACCGTTTCCGATGTCGACCACCTCGGCAATGGGTTCCGGTTCGATCGCACCGGGGCGCAGGAGTGCTCCCAGCCGGTCTGCCACTTCCCGATGCCGCTCGGAAGTTGCGTGCTGATAGCGGAGCGCGGCCGTATGAGTGCGGTGGCCGAGCCGGTGCATCAGTTCCGGCAATGTCGCCCCGGCGATGGCTGCCCACGTCGCCCCCGATCCGCGCAGGTCGTGGAAGTGCAGACCTGACACTCCCGCCGTCTGGCAGGCAGCGGCCCAGCGGGGTCGAAACTTGGTTCGGCGCAGCGGGTGGCCTTCGGGGCTGGTGAACACCAGGGCGTCAGCCTCCGGCCCGACGTGCTCGGCCAGGTGTTCGATGAGGACTGGCATCAGTTCGGCCGGGATCTCGACGGTGCGGCCGCTGTCGGACTTCGGCGACTTGAACACCACCTTGCCGCCGGCCAGTTCCACCGCCTGCTCGAGGACGTGGATCTGTCGGTGCAATAGGTCGACTCGGGACCGCCGGAGGCCGGCCAGCTCTCCGAAGCGCAGCGAGCACCAGGCACCGAGGATCACAAGGGCGTGGTACTGCGGGTCGATGGCGTCGGCGATGGCCAGCACGCTCTCCGGCATGGCGATGGGCCGCTCTGGCGCCGATTCCTTGCCACCACCTTTGATCCGGCAGGGGTTGACTCGGATCTTCTCGTCATCGACCGCCACGTTGAGGATTGCCCGCAGCAGCCGGTACGCCTTCTCGGGCTGGGTACTGCCGGGATGCTCGGCACGGGCCGTACCCAGCCAGGTCCGCACGCTCTCCGTCGTGATGTCGCCTATCGCTACATCGGCGAAGGTCGGGCTCAGCCAACGGCGCCATAACAGGGCGTACAGCTCCTTCGTGGTGGGGGAGAGGGGCTTGCCGTCCCGCCCGATACTGAGTGCAAGGTGCCGCTTGGCGTAGGCGCCGAACGTCTCCCGGCTGGGTTCGGGTGGTCGCCAGTCGCCCGAGACGATCTGCGTCGATACCGTCGAAAGCCAGGCATCGGCATCGGCAACTGTCGGGAACGTCGTCGGACCACCCCGCCGCTTGCCATCCGGCCCGAGGTACGAGGCTCGGTGGCGGCCCGATGGTAGCTGCCAGACATTGCCGAATGTGCGCCTGCCCTTGCGTCTGCGATTAGTAGCCATTGTCATCGACCTTTCCGTGTCGGTTGGTTGTTACGAGTGGAAGGGTCGTGATCGCCCTCCGCCTTATCGGCCCTGGCCTCGATGGCCTCTTGCATCTCTCGCTCCATATCCCGGGTTGCCCGACCACGGAGCGCCTGTTGCGTCCGGCGAGTCACCACGCCGGGCCGTTCCGCCACCCGACGCTCGCGCTCCTCCTCGAATGACCGCTGCCACATCACGTCGGCCGCCACCACGACCTCGAATCCGATCACACCGAGCCTCGTTCGCGATTCCAGCCGACTTGCGACGGCGACCTCCACGTCGCTGATTCGGCGCTCTCTCTCGACTACTGCGACCGGCGTCAGGCTGATGTCGCCTCCCCAACGGCGCCGCACGAGATTCATTCGTCCTTGTAATCCCCGTACCCCCGCCCTCATGGTTCGGTCGAGGTCGCGAAGTTCTTCCGACTGGAAGGCATCTGCGATCCCTTCCGTGTTACCCCTAACCGCTCCGTCCAAGTACCCGGAGGACCAGATTCCGAGTTCCACCGTGACGTGGGAAGAGGTGCCTTCGACTAGGCCCGCGATACCAACTCCGAGGACATCGGCTAGTGCGATGCCTTCCACTAGAGACACGGAGCGCCGGCCTGTTTCGACGGCAGCAACCGTTGCCCGGGTCCACGGGATGCCACGGATACGAATGGCCCGGGCAAGCCCATCCTGGGAGAGCGAGCCCGGCGGCGTGTCCGTCCTCAGCCGTCGGATGTTGCCCGCTATCACGGTCGAAAGCTCGGGGTAGTCGCTCATTGCCACCCATCTTGCCACATGGTGATGAGAAACACAACAGTTTCCTACCCTAGAAGATAAACGGTCATTGAGCTTGATGTATCCATGATTTGGCTACCGTCCCGGCAACTTCGGAGGCAATCTAGATGTTGTGAAACCCAACACAGAAGATACGACCAAGCTTCGGGAATGGCGGGAAACCGCTGGACTAACCCTCGATGACACTTCGGGGTTGAGTGGATACTCCGTCGCGTTCCTCTCTCGGCTTGAACGAGGTCATCGGAACCTGCGGCCGCTCGATCGTGTCCGCTTCGCACGATCGCTCGGTGCCTCGGTGGGTGACCTGTTCGACCCCGAGCAGGGTGGAGCGAAGAGATGAACCTCCTCGACTATGACCAGGCCGCCGAGATCCTCGGATGCACGCCCCGACTCGTCCGCAAGATGGTCGAGACCCGCGCTCTTGACTCCATAAAGGTTCAGCGGCTCGTGCGGATCGAGCCGGAAGCCATCGACCGCTACAAGGACGCCCATCGCCGCAAGGCGGTCTCGTGATCCGGCTCCGTGACTCGCTGGCCCAACTGCTCATCGCCTGGCGCCGTCACCGCGTGACATCTGCCCATCGTCGCACCGATGGCATCCGTGGCTCCGCGAGTGAACAGCGGTTGGTCGACGCTTACGACGCTCTGGTCGCAGCCGAGCCGCGTGGCGAGTGGCCCGCATGAATGTGATACCCGCCCCGATCGACCGAGTAGTCGCCGCCCTCGAATCGGCGGGATGCGACCCGCGCCAACGGGGCGACCGCTGGGAAGCCCGCTGCCCGGCGCATGATGACCACACACCCTCGTTGAGCATCGCCACCGGCAACGACGGGCGGGCACTGGTCACCTGTCAGGCCGGGTGCCGGACCGAAGACGTGGTGGCCGCTCTGAAACTCAAGATGGCCGACCTGTTCGTGGAGCGCCAGACCGACGATCGGCCGAAGATCACGTCGACCTACCCCTACGTCGATGAGAGCGGGACGACCCTGTTCGAGGTGGTCCGGTTCGTCCCCAAAGACTTTCGCCAGCGAACACCCGATGGTCACGGCGGGTGGACGTGGAAACTCAACGGGGTCCGACGTGTTCCCTATCGGCTCCCGGAACTACGGGCAGCGGCCCTCACGGCCACACCGGTATTCGTCACCGAAGGTGAGAAAGATGCCGACAGCATCGTTCGCGTCGGTCAGGTGGCGACGTGCTCACCGGGCGGAGCCGGGAAATGGCGACCGGAGTACGCCGAACACTTCGCCGGCATCTCGGAGGTGGTCATCGTCGCCGACCGGGACGCCCCGGGCTACAGGCACGCCCGGGAGGTGGCTCGATCACTTGCGCCCGTGGTGGGTACGGTGCGCCTTTGCGAACCCGCTCAGGGGAAAGACGTAACCGATCATCTGGTTGCCGGGTTGCCCCTCGATGAGCTCATCGTTCTTACCGAGCCGGGCGCGTGTGACCCGGCAGCGTCGGTGGCCGATCCTCCAATAGAGGGTGAGCCGGGAGACCGCAAGCTCCGACTTACCTCTGCCAGTCGAATCACGCCCCGCCCGGTGCGTTGGCTCTGGGAGGCACGAATCGCACTCGGCACACTCTGCCTTCTCGCTGGCCGTGAAGGGATCGGAAAATCGTCCGTCGCCTATGCCAAAGCCGCTCAGATCACTCGTGGACTACTTCAAGGTGTCTACTTCGGACAACCTCGGGCCGTTATCGTCGCCGCTACCGAGGATTCATGGGAACACACCATCGTGCCTCGTCTCATGGCGGCAGGGGCAGACCTCGACCTCATCTACCGGGTGGACGTCACTATTGTCGACGGGCCCGACACCCAGATCACTCTCCCATCAGACCTCCGCCGGCTTGAGGACGTTGTAGCCGAGGTTGGGGCCGCGCTCATCCTTCTCGACCCGATTATGAGCCGGCTGCACGCCAGTCTCGACACCCACAAGGACGCCGAGGTTCGCATCGCACTGGAGCCGCTGGTGGCACTAGCCGACCGCTCAGGGGCAGCCGTGCTCGGGGTGATCCACGTCAATAAATCAGGCGGTGGGGATGCACTCAACATGGTCATGGGGTCCCGTGCCTTCGGTGCCGTGGCTCGCTCGGTCCTGTTCGCCATGGCGAGCCCGGAGGACGAGAACATCAAACTCCTAGGCCAACCGAAGAACAACCTTGGGCGGTCAGACCTTCCCACGTTGACCTATCAGATCACCGGCGCCCACGTCGCTGACACCGATGAAGGTCCGATATGGACCGCACGGGTCGACTGGATTGGCGAGACCGCCCTGAGCATCGCTGACGCCCTCATCGCATCGGGTGAGGATTCCGACACCCGGACCGCTACAAAAGATGCCGTCGCATGGTTGGGTGACTACTTGAAAAGCGTCGGTGGGTGCGCGGCGTCGGTCGCGGTAAAGGAAAACGGTGCACATGTCGGGCACTCACTTCGCACCCTTCAGCGTGCCCGCTCCACGCTCAAGATCGCGACCGAATCGTCGGGTTTCCCGCGTCAAACGTACTGGCGACTGCCATCTGTGGGGGTCACTGATGAGGTCTAACCGTTGGCATGACTTCAGTTGTGCCAAGTCTCCGGTTTCGGAGCGTGGCCGTGTCGCAAAACCCCAGGTCAACGCCAGTGGTGCCAGTGGGTCCCTAGGAGACACATGTATGGCACAACTACTACTTGGCATGACTGCAGTGGTGCCAGTGGTGCCGCTGTGCCAAGTCCCCACGCGCGATGGCACGACTGTTCCCGTCCACCAACCCGAACTAGGAGCATCATGACCACCACCATTACTCAAACAGTCGGCTTTGTCGGCAACGTCGCAACTGAGCCAGAGGTGCGCTTCAGCAAGGCCGGGAAGGCATGGTGCTCATTCCGTCTGTCGGTCAAGCCCTACGTCCCCGGAGCAACCGAGCAACCCGAACCCGAGTTCTACGACCTCGTGTGTTTCGGGAGCCTGGCCGAGAACGTCGCCGACACCTGCCGTAAGGGATCGCGCATCGTCGTATCCGGCCGCATCGAAGATGCTTCGTGGACCGGAAATGATGGCACCGAGCACTCGGGGCAGAAGGTCATCGCCGATGCCATCGGCCCGGATCTCCGATTCTCCGGCACCACCTCCACCCGCCCGAAGGCCACCGAGCCGACACAAAAGCCGACGCCCGTGCTCGACGGCTTGCTCGGCCCGGCGCCGGCACGCAGCTATCAGGATGAGCCGTTCTAGTCATGGCCAACCCGAGCAAGCGGAAAGGCACCGCCTGGGAATCACAGGTGGTCGCCTATCTACAGGACCACGGCCAGCCCTACGCCGAACGTCGCGCTCTCTGTGGGACGTCAGACAAAGGCGACGTGTCCGGCATCCCCGGCGTGATGCTCGAGTGCAAGGCCGAGAAGACGGTCACGCTCGGTGCCTATGCCGACGAGGTGAAGGTCGAGACCGCCAACGCCGGCGCATCGATAGGTGTGGCAGTGGTCAAGCGTCGCAACCGCGGGCCCGGTGACGCTTACGTCGTGATGACCCTCGAGCAGTTCGCCGCCATGATCTCCGACGACGAGGTGGCGAAGTGAGCCGGCACTGCGACCACCTCGACGATCTCGAGGACTATCGGTGTCATCAGTGCAATGCCGAAGTGACGTTGACCCCCGATCGAGTGCATGACGACATCGTCTGGATCCGGGTGAGGCACGCCGCCGACTGTCCATACCTCGCCAGGGTCCGATCGGCACGGTTCAACTGATGGGACGCAAGTGGGGCGCCAAGGCGAATCGGACCAGGGATTCACAGGCGGGTCGGAAGAAACGTCGTCGCAAGGCACAAGCCGCTCCGCGCCACAAGGACAATGAAGAGCGAGGGCGAACATGACCGACCTCGAATCCAAGGTTGCCAGGTTGTTGGCAGACGGCCGGGTGTTTGTCCGTTGGTCAACACCCGAGATGGTTGCCGCTGTCGTCCGAGGCGACTCTGGCATCTGGGACGTCCGACTCGACAACGGTCGTTGGTCGTGTCCTTGCCCGGCACGGGTGACCTGCAGCCACATGACCGCCGTGATGCGGGTGACCGTACCGACCAACGAGGGGGCGACATGAGCCACCCGACCGAGCCTGGACACTGGGCACCGGGACGCCTGCTTCATCGTGGGCGGGTGGCAGTAGTCCGCGCTCGTCGTGGACGGTTGACCGCCACGGTCGGCGATCGGGGGCTGTGGACTGTCGAACTGAGCGGTAGCGACTGGTCGTGCAGTTGTCCTTTGCCTGGCGTCTGTCCTCATATCGCCGCCGTGGGCAAGGTGTCCGGGGTGTTGCCGAGAGACCGCCCCCGGTGCGACCCATGGGTGGGCGATGACGACGATGACTGACCCATCCCCCACCCACCCACCCCACCCACCCCACCCCCCACCCAGGCGTGGTAGTGGGCCAACAGGGGTGGCCTCGCGACGGGAATGTGAAGTGTTTCGCGGACCAGCACCGTCTCAATTTATTCCCGATTTCCAGAGAATCCGGGCATGGCCCAGAAAGGCAAAACACAATGAGCAGGACATGCACAGTGTGCGAGCAACCGTTCGTCGCCGACCTCAACGCCGCACTTGAGGCAGGCAATTCGATCCGTGAGGTGGCCCGCACCTTCGGGATACCACGAGCGACGCTGGACCGGCACAAGGCTCACGTTCAAGTGAGCCACCGGCCGCCGCTTAGTGGGCCACTTGGCGATTCGCCACCCGGTAAGCATCTGGCCGCCGCCGAAGAACTCATCGCCGCCGTGCAGGTCATTCGTGGCCTGGACTGGTCCGCTCAGGACGGCGCCGAAGCGGGAAATCTGCGCGCATTGGCCCAAGCGGTCGATGCGAGCCCGAGCAACATCAGCGCCTTGCGTGAAATGCGAATCACACTCGACGGATTCAGAAAGGGCGTGTTCAAGAGCGACCCATCCGAGGACATGGCGATGGCGGAACTTATAGCGAGCATCCAGATGCGGCCCGATGATGGCCTCTACGGCAGAACGTTTGACGCCGCGCTCGCCGCCGGGGCGAGCCCGAAAGCCGCTCAATCCGCCGCTCAAGCCGCCACAACGCCACCGGCCCATGGACGCTGACCGCCGCCGCCGGATTGCCATCGATCTGCTCGCCGCCATCGATGCCATCCCGGTTGGCCCCGACGGCCGGGGTGACTTCAACCTCGATGATCTGGTCGCCTCGACGAAGCTCGAAGCGGAACTCGTCGGCCGGCTCACCGATGAAATGGAACGTGGTCACGCTGTGCGGAAGGCGCTGGACTCCGCACTCATCCTGCTCGATGGGGGAGGCTGGCGACACATCACCCGTGCCGAACTGGCGGGCGATGACGCCGCAGCGTTCAGCCGCGCCTTCCGCGACCAGGCGGTCACTGACAAGTGACGCCCACGGCTGTAGTATGGGAGTCAGTAACCCAAGAGCGAGCCGTTTGGCCGCCGTTGCAGGGCAGCGGTGGGGCCGGGTGGGGAGCACTTGGGGGATTCACCGCAGTTCGAACGGGCATGGCCGTCCCATGGGGATGGGGCCAGTCGCAGATCGGAATGAGGGGCAGTACCCGGAGGATAGAAGCGGGCAGGTGCGCCGACAGAAAAGCGACCTGGCCGGTGGCCATCCACGTCGGGAATCCCATTCCGCGCACAGTGCGCCCGTTTGAAAGGGTGGCCCAGAATGCCACGCAAGCAATTCACAGGTTCTAACCCCGTCACCAACCGAGCCGAGCTCGTGAAGGAACTCCATCGCCTCGCGAATAAGGAGACGCTCACGTTCCCCGAGGAAGCATCTTTTGATCAGCACCTCGCCGCATTGGAGAAGCTGAAGGCATCCGAACGCCGGACCCGGGCGACCCCGTTCAGGGGTGGTGACGTGCAGGGCGCCAGCTTCATCGAGCTACGGGACCGTGCACTCGAGGTACTCGAAACCGAGGGATCGAATCTCGCACCTCGCCAGTTGGATCACGTGGACAAGTTGCTCCGATCCCGTACCGCCGAGACCGATGGAAGCATCATCGCCAAGCGGCTCATCATGTCGGAATCCGCCGATTACCGCAGTGCGTTCCGCAAGGCTGTCACACAGACCGCCCCGGTGTTCACCCCGGAAGAGTCCCGAGCAGTCGCCGAGTTCCGCGCTGCCAACGAAGGTACGGGCTCGGCCGGCGGGTTCGGCGTGCCAGTGCTGATCGATCCCACGATCATCCTGACGTCCGGCGCTGCCGACGCCCCCATCCTGGCGATCAGCCGCATGGTGACGATCACCACGGATGCGTGGAAGGGCGTCAGTTCGTCGGGCGTCTCTTGGAGCTACGACGCGGAATCTTCGGTGGTCAGCGATGACACCCCGACGTTTAGCCAGCCGACAATTCCGGTTTATTCGGCTCGTGGTTTCGTCCCATTCTCGATTGAGATCGGCCAGGACTATCCCGGCTTCGCTGACGAAATGTCCATGTTGCTCGGCCAAGGGTTCATCGACTTGGTGGCCAAGCAGTCCTGCACCGGATCAGGCGTAGCCTGCCCGACAGGGATCTTCACCGCCCTCGCCAACGCGACAAATAACCCGAGTCACGTGGTTGTGACCACTGCGGGTGCGCTTGGTGCGGTCGACACGCGGGCCGCCTGGTCATCGCTGCCCGAGCGGTATCGTCCTCGTGCGACATGGGTGATGAGCCCGACGGTCTTGTCGAAGGTCAGCGCGTTCGGAAACGGACTGGCACTGTCCGACTTCACCGTCAACCTGCTCGCCGATGGGACCTCGGTCCTGACCGGCCGGCCGGTTGTGGTCAGTGACTACGCCCCCAGCTTCACGGGCACCACAGGAGCCGAAAACTTCGCGGTGGTAGGCGACTTCAGCCGATATATCGTCGTTCAGCGAGCCGGGATGCAAGTCGAATTGGTGCCGACAATTTTCGACTCGTCCACCGCCCGGCCAACTGGTGAACGGGCGTGGTTCGCCACGGCCCGCCACGGTCTAGGCGTGAGCGACGCCAACGGCTTCCGGCTGCTCAGCAATTCATAATGACCTGGCGTCAACCGTCCCGACCCGTCTTTTTCTTTCTCCACGGGAACACCCGGGCCGAAGGGCCGGCGATAGCGGGGAGTAGTTGCCCCGTGCCGACCCTGCGCCATCGCCTCGTTCCGGGTCTCGGGTTTCGCATTCCCGAGATCCGGTGCGGGTGACTTCACCATGCGACAGACCCCCGGCCCAAACAGCCGGGGGTATTTCGCTGCTACGGGGCACCTGACCACCACGCCGGGCGTTTCAGGGGCACAGGGCTAATTCTGTACGGAATGGTTGAGTTCTAGGGGGTTGCGCCTGGGCTCTCGTTCGGCCGTTTACCGAACCCTTCCTGGCAATGACCATCTCCGGCCGGGGGCAAGTCACAATAAAGGACCGAAAACACTTGTTTCGTGTCGTCAACTGGAAGAAGATGTCAACCATCAGGTGGATATTCAGGTGTCGCTCCAAGCGGGTTTACAACTTGCTCAGCGGTGGCTGGAGGAACGGGGGGCTAATGAACGTCTTCAGGTGTCTACGCCGGAGCACGCTGGCCGCCTCCCTTCCCTCGCGGGGTCGAGCCTTTGTCGGTAGGAGCGGCACTTCGAAGCGCCTCGGCGTGATGGCCACCGTGGCTGTGGTCATCGGTGGCGGCTTCATGACACTGGGCGTCGCGCAGGCGAGCGCCGCCAGCCCCGGCTCGATCTCGGGGACGGTCACCGCCGCGGTGGGTGGGGCACCTCTGTCGGGCATCTGCGTGAACGCGAACCAGACCGGTGGGGGCGCCGGCGCCGGCTCCGCCACCACGGCGAGCAATGGGACCTACTCGGTCACCGGCCTGGCCGCCGGCTCCTACAACGTCCAGTTCTCCGCGACGTACTGCGGGAACTCCGGCAACTACGTCCGCCAGTGGTACCACAACCAGCCCAGCCAGTCCTCGGCGAACCCGGTGTCGGTCACCGTCGGGTCGACGACGCCC
>Ga0208079_1000107_pt1 | contig 46661 bp, 38 predicted proteins | sample NGESurdeep092012_5_FD_184474 | JGI IMG/M metagenome (GOLD analysis project Ga0208079, IMG submission 184474) | Arctic peat soil microbial communities from Barrow, Alaska - NGEE Surface sample 210-2 deep-092012 (SPAdes) | ecosystem: Environmental > Terrestrial > Soil > Wetlands > Peat ... | reverse complement strand
GATCATGAGTTCGTACTGACGCATGCTGATAACCCACCTCCTTCGGTCTAGTGCGGTCACGGTCCATCCGTGACAGGAGGGTTGCAGCGTCCCACCTCGCAACACCATGACAGTCGACACCGACAGGGAGTCGGCGAACAAACATCGCGGAGATGACCAGGCGGACGTCACGAGCGTACCGGCAACTGGTCTCCCCCCGGAAATCGCAAGGCGTGTCTGCACGTCGAGTTCTACCGATGACCAGGTGCTACCGGCAGTGCCCCGCCCTGGCAGCACCACGACGTCAGCCGTTAGCTGATACGGACCAGCAGATCGTCCGACACGCCGGCCATGGGACCGGCCAGTGGGTCGACCTCCTCCACAGCCCCCGGCCCGACAGGCTCCTGACCGACCGGCTCCGACAAGGTCATCGGTCCGCGGGACCCTGCTACGCGCCATACCTGCACCAGCACGTACAGCCACGCTGCCGCGCGCATCACGGTCAGCAGGCAGTACCCGCCTGGCGGCAGACCGCGATCGGGCTGGCTGACGCCGGCGATGTAGAGCCACACGGCCACGAAGTAAATCGCCTCGGAACCAGCCCAGATGAGATGGTCGCGCCACTTGAGGCCGACCAAGGCGATCAGCGGAAGCAGCCACAGCCCAGCTTGCACCGGCACCGCCTTGCCGGTCACCACGACAACGACCAGCATTACCAGCGAGACCTCCGCGACGGTCGGCCGCCGGTCCAGGCTGAGGGCGAACAACGCCCCCACCACTAGGGCAACCGCCCAGCCCCCGATGACCAGCACCGTCACGCGGCCCTGCAACCCGTGCCCCAGCAATCCCGGCACCATCCACAGCGAACCGTAGCTTGGCCCGCTGCGCCACCAGCTGCGGTAGACCGAGAGCAGACCGTCCGCGTTGATCCCCAGCCAGGGCAGGCTGACCGCCAACCAGGTGATCAGTGCCGTTCCCGCCAGCCGTGCCCAGGCACCCACCTTGCCCGAGCGCAAAGCGAGCAGGCCGATAGCGACGAGCAGCACGAGCGGATAGGTGCGCGCTGAGATGGACAGCCCCAAGACGAGACCGGCCAGGATGATCTTGTTGCGTCCCCAGGCCCACAACGCCACCGAGGCGAGCAGGACGCCGAACAGGTCGACCGAGACCAGACCGGCCAGGACCAGCACGGGACTGAAAGCCACATGTGCGGCACGCCAAGGGGCACGCGGGACGGAGGCCGCCGTCACGACCACCAGGGCCATCACGACGACGGTGACCAGCACTGCCCACATCGCGAAGTACCACTGCTGCTGAGCCAGGGCCGAGCCCTTCGGGACCACGAGCCCGACCAGCCACATCACCACCCCCGAGATCAGGGGCTGGTCCAGATGCGGAGCGCCCGGCAGATACGGCATCGCCTGCCCAATGCCAGAGCTCACCGGCAGATCCGAGTAGCAGGCGTGCCAGAACTGGTCCGGGTTGTTCCATCCCGTGTTGAAACAGTGGGCCTTCTGCAGAACCCCCAAGGCGACCGTCAGACTCGAGAGCCCGGCCAGGACCGCAGCAGCGGGCAGCCAGGAAGAGCCTTCCGTGCGCCGTGCCATCGCGGCATACCGCCCGAGGGGTCCCCCGATAACTTCGCTGGCCGACGCGGCGACCGGGTCGATGCGGGTTGGCGCCACCGACTCCAGTGCGTGTTGCGACATGACGGTCAGACTACGGGGCAGGGCCCAGGATCTGCGCCGGCGCAGCGGCTTACGGCGCGGTAGCGCTCGGGCCAGGCCCTGGGAGGCGAGTCCTTGTCGGACTCGGCGTCGGAGGAAGAATCGTTGCAGTGGTGGTCGGAGTGCTGGTTGCCGTCCGGGTCGGGGTCGGGGTCGGCGCAGCAGTGGTGGGCGGCGCAGTGGTGGGCGGCGCAGTGGTGGGCGGCGGCGCAAGCGTGGCGTCCCCCACCCCGGCACGGGGCGGGAAGTCCATGACCGGCTCCCCCTGAAGGGCCTCCTGCATGAACGCAGTCCAGATCTTGACCGGATACGTACCGCCGGTGACCTCGCCAAAGTTGTTGACCGTGATCGTCTTAGTACCGTCGCCCTGATAGATCCCGACCGCAGCCGATAGCTGTGGGGTGAAGCCGTCGAACCATACGGCCAGGTTCTTGGTTGTGGTACCGGTCTTGCCCGCAGCCGGGCGACCCAACGCCAGGGCGCCGGCACCGGTGCCCTCAGTCACCACGTGCGTCATGGCCTCGGTGACATCGGCGGTCACCTTCGGGTCGAAGACAGCTGTGAGCTCCTTCTTGACGGCGTAGTCAATGGTGCCGCTTGCGGAGGTCACCCTGCTGATCATGTACGGCGTGGCCCGGTGCCCCTGGGCGGCGATGGTCGCAAAGGCACTGGCCATGTCCAGGACGTGCGGCGAAGCGGTCCCGAAGATGTTGTTGATGTTGGTGCCCAGCCCGGCGGTGCAGCCCAGAGCATGACTTGACCCGGGACAGCCCTTGGGCAGCCCGGCCAGGATTGCCGCGTCCCGCACGCCGGTAGCTGTGGTGCCGGGGGCGGACAGATCGACGTTCAGCTGCGCGAAGACCGTGTTGACCGAGTTTGCCAGGGCCGTCCGAAGGTCAATGCGGCCGAACTGTTCGTCGCCGAAGTTCGTGACCTCACCGAGAGGAGAATCCTTGGACACGAACTGGGGCAGGACGTGAGGGCTGAAGCCGTCATAAAGCGTCTTGGTGCTGATGCCCTTCTGCAGAGCGGCCAGCAGCCCGAATACCTTGAAGGTGGACCCCCCCTGGAGCGTGGCCTGGGTCGAGGTGTTGTACGGATCTGTGCTGTAGTCCTTGCCGCCATACATTGCCACGATGGCGCCGGTACCCGGCTGGACCGCGGTGAGCCCGACGTGCAGGCCCTGGTCCTTGGTCGCAGGCGCCGAGTACTCCGGTGGCATGTTCTCGTTGACCGCCTTGACCGCCGAGTCCTGGGCCTTCTTGTCGATTGTCGTCACGATCCGTAGCCCGCCGCGGTCGATGTCGCTGATACTCAGGTGAAACTTGCTCTCGAGCTCGTTCTTGACCTCGTTGGTGACGTAGCCCAGCGTCCCGGCTTTGACGATCTTGGCCTGGGCGATGGTGTTGGGGAAGGTGACCTTGGCCCGAGCCTGAGGCGTAAGCCAGCCCTGGGTCACCATCCCGTCCAGAACGTACTTCACCCGTGCCTCGGCATTGGCCTTTTCGGCCGCGCCCAGACCCGGGTCGTAGTACGACGGCCCGCGGATGACCGAGGCAAGCAGGGCGCCCTCTGCAACGGTCAGCTGGGAGGCGTCGTGACCGAAGTACGCCCTGGCTGCGGTCTGGATGCCATAGGCACCGCGTCCGTAGTAGATCGTGTTGAGGTAGTTCGCCAGGATCGTGCTCTTTGACTCCTGCTGGTCGATCTTGATCGAGATAATGAACTCTTTGGCCTTGCGGCTGAGCGTCTTGTCCTGGGTCAGGAAGTAGTTCTTGACGTACTGCTGGGTGATCGTCGACCCGCCCTGGGTCGGCCCGCCCGTGAGTGCCACGAGCAGTGCCCGCCCGATACCCGTAGGCGAGACGCCGTTGTTCTGGTAGAACGTGCGATCCTCAGCGGCCAGCAGCGCATGTTGGACGTGAACCGGGATCTGGGACAGCGGCACGGACTGGCGGTTGATCTCGCTGATCCGGGCCAACTCGGTCTTGCCGTCGGCATAGTAGATGATCGACGCCTGCGCGTTGGCCAGGTCGTTCGGCTGCGGGATGCTGATGGTGGCATAGGCCACTCCCACCAACGTTGCGCCGACCAGAAACAGACCGAGCAGCACAAGCAGGATCCGCTTGGCCGAGAAGATCCGGCGGCGCGCCTTGGGAGCGGGCCGGTGCGCGGGCGTGAAGGTGGGCTCTCCATCGGGCATGCCGGGATCGGGCGGTGTGCTCAAGTGTCTTCCTTTGTCGGCCGGGGCATTACTTGCCCACGGCAGTGACCACTGTATGACGACACCGCGTGGTCACTGAACGTCGACGGCCAACGGCCCGGATGGGCGGTCTGGGCTGCCAGTCTTGCGGCAGTGGATTACCACGTCTGACCTAAACCGGTTTAGTCTTGAGCGGTGTCAACGTCACCGACCACTATCACCGACGTCGCCCGTGTCGCGGGCGTCTCGAAGGCGGCCGTGTCGTTCGCACTCAACAACAGGCCCGGGGTCGCCCTGGAGACCCGGGACCGGATCCTGGCCGTCGCCCGTGACCTTGGCTGGACACCGAGCCTTCGGGGCAGGGCGCTGTCGGTGTCCCGTGCCCTCGCCGTGGGGCTGGTGATCGCCCGCACGCCTGAGACACTCAGCGCCGACCCGTTCTTCGGCTCCTTCATCTCCGGCATTGAGACCGTCTTGTCCACGCGGGGGTACGCCCTGGTGCTGCAGGTCGTCAGCGACGAGCACAGCGAGCACCAGAGCTACCGCCAACTGGCCGCCAACGGCCGAGTCGACGGCGTCTTCCTGACCGACATGCGCGTGGACGACCTACGCCCGCAGCTGCTCGACGACCTGGGCCTGCCCACCGTCGTGATCGGACCGACCCCGGCGGACGGGCACTGGCCGGCCGTGTACATCGACGACCAGCCCGGGGTCGCCGCCGTCGTCGAGCACCTGATCACATTGGGCCACCGCAACATCGCCCACATCGGCGGCTCGCCCAAGATGGTGCACAGCGTCTCGCGCCGTACGGCATGGGAACGGGCCGTCTCGGACGCCGGGCTGCCGCCGGGCCCCTGCTTCACCGCCGACTTCTCCGCCCAGGGCGGAGCCAACGCCACCAGCGCGCTGCTGGACCTGGCCAGGCCACCCACCGCGATCGTCTACGCCAACGACCTCATGGCCATCGCAGGCATGTCCGCGGCAGCCAGCCGCGGCGTCCAGGTCCCCGGCCAGCTCTCGGTCACTGGCTTCGACGACGCGCCGCTCTCGGAGTACATCCAGCCCGCGCTCACTACGGTGCGCACCGACGTCGTCGGCTGGGGCCGTGCAGCCGCCAGACAGCTGTTGACCGTCATCGACCATGAGCCCGCAAGTCAGATCGACCTGCCCGCACCCGAGTTTGTTATTCGAGCTTCAACCGCGCCGCCATGCCAGCAGGGCACCGGCGCACCCAACAAGGACCGTCGCAGATCCGCGCCGATCCTCCACCGAACGGAGTCACGATGAAGAAGAAAGTCTGCGCAGCGGCCGTCATCACCTTGGCGATGGCCACAACAGCGGCATGCGGAGGCTCTGGTGGCACCACGGCCTCCGGCGGCTCAGCGCTCACAGCTCACGGCCCGATCAAGGTCTGGCTGTCCAACAACCCCCAGGAGATCACCTGGGGCAACGCCATGGTGAAGGCATGGAACACCGCCCACCCCAAGGAGCTCGTCAGCGCCCAGCAGATCCCCGCCGGCAAGACCTCCGAAGAGGTCATCGGCGCGGCCATCACGGCCGGAACCGCGCCGTGCCTGGTCTACAACACGTCCCCCTCGGCGGTCCCCGGGTGGCAGAAGGCGGCCGGCCTCGTGGCCCTCGACAGCTTCCCGGGCGGCGCGGCCTACATCCAGGCGCGCACCGGCGCGGCGGCGAACCAGTACAAGTCGCCTGACGGGAAGTTCTACCAGCTCCCGTGGAAGTCCAACCCCGTCATGATCTTCTACAACAAGGACATGATGAAGAAGGCCGGGATCAACCCGGACAACCCGCCCCTGGCGACGTACGCGCAGTTCATCGCCACGAGCAAGGCGCTTGTTGCCAGCGGCGCGGCCAAGGCCGCCATCTGGCCGGCCCCGACCAGTGAGTTCTTCCAGTCGTGGTACGACTACTACTCGCTGTACGCGGCCGAGAGCGGCGGCAAGCAGCTGGTCGAGAACAACAAGGCCACCTTCGACTCCGTCGCGGGCCAGAACGTGGCCAACTTCTGGGCCGCGATGTACAAGGACACGCTGGCTCCGCAGGAGGCCTACACCGGCGACTCCTTCGCGGACAAGAAGGCCGCCATGGCCATCGTCGGCCCCTGGGCGATCCCGCAGTACCAGGGCAAGGTCAACTGGGGCGTGGTACCGGTACCCACCTCGACCGGCATGCCGATCAGCGCGATCCACACCTTCTCGGACGCCAAGAACGTCGCCATCTACTCCGCGTGCAAGAACCAGGGAACCGCCTGGGACCTGCTGAAGTTCTCGACCAGCCCCGCGCAGGACGGCGCCCTTCTCAATATCACCGGGCAGATGCCGCTACGCGCGAACGTCTCGACCGTGTACGCCAGCTACCTGACCACGCACCCGTCCTACAAGCTGTTCGCCGACCAGGCTGCACGCACCGTCGAGGTGCCCAACGTGAACAACTCGATAGCCATCTGGCAGGCCTTCCGCGACAGCTACTCCTCGTCGGTGATCTTCGCCAAGACGCCGGTGAGCTCCTCGCTGACCAGTGTCGCCGCCAAGATCACGACACTCGCCAGCCAGCCCTGATCGGCACACTGACATGCCAACCGCCACGGTGACCGTGGACCACCCTGGTCCGACCCGGCCGCCGTCCCGGCGCCGCTCCCGGCGGCTGAGGACCCTGTTCGGTCGTCAGCCGCTGGGCATGGCGCTGGCCGCGCCGTACGTCGTGTTTCTTGCGGTGGTGTTCGCCTACCCAATGGGCCTGGCCGTGTACATGAGCTTCCACCGCTACTTCTTCACCGCGCCGGGGGTGAGCGTGCCCCGGCCGTGGGTCGGCCTGGACAACTACAAGGCAGCCCTGTCCGACCCGGTGGTGCAGCGCGCGTTCCTGAACGTGGTCGAGTTCCTGGTCATCAACGTCCCGCTGACGGTGGTGCTGTCACTGGTACTGGCCAGCGCCCTGAACAGCAAAATCCGGGCCCGCTCGTTCCTGCGGGTCTCCTACTACGTCCCGTACGTCACCGCCAGCGTCGCGGTCGTGGCGGTGTGGCTGTTCCTGTTCAACACCGGTGGACTGGTCGACCAGCTGCTCGGGCCGCTGGCCCCCAACCCCTCCTGGCTGGTCAACAGCACCCTTGCCATGCCGGTCATCGCCATCTTCGTCACGTGGAAGCAGCTCGGGTTCTTCATCCTGCTCTACCTCGCCGCCCTGCAGAACGTGCCCAAGGAGCTGTACGAGGCCGCATCGGTCGACGGCGCCGGCCCGGTTCGCTCCTTCATGAACGTCACCGTCCCGGGCGTGCGCCCAGCGACCACCCTGGTGGTGATCGTGGCCACGATCACCGGCGCCAACCTGTTCACCGAGCCGTACCTGCTGACCAACGGCGGCGGGCCGGTCGGGGCGTCAAACTCCCCAGTGCTGGTCATGTACCAGAAGGGGATCGAACAGGGCAACCCGGACATCGCCTCGGCCATCGGCGTGATCCTGGTCATCGGCGTCCTGGTGGTCTCGCTGATCAACCGTCAACTGCTCGAGAGGGACTGACATGTCACGAACCCGCAGCTGGCCACGCATGGTGCTCCTGATCGTCGGGGCCGTGGTCTTCCTGTTCCCGTTCTACTACATGATCATCGGCTCGCTGCAGCCCAAGTCCGACACCTCGATAAGCGGGGTCATCCCGCTGCACGGTGTCACCCTGCACAACTACGCGCAGATCAACGCCTCCCTGGGCCTGCTGCGCTCGCTGACCAACTCCGGCATCTTCACCGGCGGGGTGATCCTGGCCACCCTGGTCTTCGGGGTCCTGACCGGCTACGCCCTGGCCCGCCTGCACTTCCGCGGCCAGGGCAGCCTGTTCGCGCTGATGCTGCTCGTGCAGGTGATCCCCTTCCAGCTGCTGATCATCCCGCTGTACGTGATGATCGTGCGCAACTACGGGCTCGGCGACACCTACCTGGGGATGATCCTGCCGTTCGCCATCAACTCCACCGCGGTGTTCATCTTCCGGCAGTTCTTCCTGGCGCTGCCCGAGGAACTGTTCTCGGCGGCCCGCATCGACGGTGCCGGCGAGCTGAGAATCCTGTGGTCGATCGCGCTCCCGCTGGTCCGCCCCGCGCTGCTTACGGCCACCCTGATCACCTTCATCGGGCCCTGGAACGAGTTCCTCTGGCCCTTCCTGGTCACCAAGGAGCCGACCATGCAGCCGCTGGCGGTGGCGCTGGCGAACTACCTGGACAACGTCGCGGGCAACGCCACCAACCCCTACGGGGCGATCCTGGCCGGCGCGGTCGTCCTCGCCGCACCCGCGGTGGCCCTGTTCGTCATATTCCAAAGGCACTTCACCTCCTCTGATCTCGGCTCCGGCGTGAAAGGTTGACCCACTTGTCCACACCCACCACCGTCCCGTACTCCCTGACCCGTCTGGGCGTCGTGATGACCCCCGAACCGGACAACCCGCTGGAAGCCATGGGGGTGCTCAACCCCGGCAGTGGGCGCACCCCCGACGGGCGGCTGCACCTTCTGCCGCGCGTCGTCGCGGACGGCAACGTCTCACGGGTCGGGTTGGCCGAGGTCCTGCTGCGCGACGGGGTTCCCGTCGGCGTCGAACGGCAGGGAATCGTCCTTGCCCCTGACGAGGGTTGGGAGCGTGGCGCCGACAACGCCGGAGTTGAGGATCCGCGGGTCACGTGGGTGCCGAGTCTGGGCGTGCACGTCATGACCTACGTGGCGTTCGGCCCCCTGGGCCCACGGCTGGCTCTGGCGGTCTCCGACGACCTGCAGAAGTGGCGACGTCTCGGACCGGTGCAGTTCACCTACCAGAGCGACCTCGACACCGACCTGTGCATGTTCCCCAACAAGGACGCGGTGTTCTTCCCCGAGCCGGTGCCCGACCCCGACGGCCGCATGTCCTATGCGATGCTGCACCGGCCCATGTGGGATCTCGGGTGGTTACGTCCCGGTGAGGTCGAGCACCTGCCCGCCGGCGTCACCGACCCGAGGCCCGGGATCTGGATCTCCTACATCCCGGTCGACCTGGCGCTCGCCGATATACGAGCACTGGCCCGGCCAGTCAACCACCGGCTCCTGGCCATGCCCGAGTTCGCCTTCGAAGACCTCAAGATCGGCGCCGGACCGCCCCCGATCCGCGTCGAGGAGGGATGGCTGCTCATCCATCACGGCGTGATCGGCCACGTCGGCGCCGGGTTCGACCCGACCACGCAGCAGGTCGAGTACGCCGCTGGCGCGATGCTGCTGGACCCCGACGACCCGTCGCAGGTGATCGCCCGCACCGAGACCCCGATCCTGGCGCCCGAGACAGCCGACGAGCGCGACGGCGTCGTCTCAAACGTCGTCTTCCCGACCGCCATCGAGTCGATCGAGGGCGTGCGATATGTGTTCTACGGCATGGCCGACGCCAAGATCGGTGTGGCCCGGCTGGACCATACTCCGCCATCAACGAGCCTGTGAGGACAACAGTGAACCAATCATCGCCCGATAGTGCAGTTCGCCCCGCGGAGCATGTGGACAAGCCGTGGGGCCATGAGGAGATATTCGCGCTCGTCGAGGGCTCGTACATCGGCAAGCTCCTGTTCGTGAACGCCGGCGAGTCACTGTCCCTGCAGTACCACCAGGCGAAGGACGAGACGATCGCTCTGGTCTCGGGTCGGGTCGAGATTGACCTCGGCCACTCGGCAGACTCGTTGCGCGCCGTGAGCCTGTCCCCAGGGGAATCGGTTCACGTGGTCCCGGGCACGCTGCACCGCCTGCGCGCCACCGAAGACTCCGTTCTCGTCGAGGCCTCGACCGCCGCCTCCGGTTGGCGCGAAGACGTTGTCCGCATCGAGGACCGCTACGGCCGACTCGGGACCACGACGCCGTAACCAGCGGCGGACGGTTCACCGAGCTCGGCGAGGTTACCCTCTCATGGCCTCGAGCACCTACCGGTGGCCATGAGCCCAGGAGTGTGCAGAAAGCACACCCGCTCCGTATGCGGCAGGGACGATCTTCGGGGCTGGCGTGGACGGGTCCGGTCGGGCCGGGCAGCCTCGAGCGGATTGGCCAGGGCCGGGGCCAGGTGCCATGGCCGGCGAGCCCTCTCCAGGCCTGCCCCGCCGAACGCGAGCATCGCCACCGCGCTGACCCCGACGGTCGCCGCCGAGCGACCGCGGCCCTCGACCTGCTTGACGGGGTTGTGCCCGACCTACTCGGCCCCTCACCGACGCCCACCCAGGTCTCATGGGCAGCACCTGGGGCCGGCCCGGGCCGGGAGCAGCGGGTTGGACCGGCAAAACCTCTCCGGCCCCCTCGCGCTGAGCATGCCCGTCCTGTGGCGCCGCGACCCACCGGCAAGACCGGATATATCGATTCGATATATCCGGTGTAGAGTACCTCTGACGTACTCGCATCGTGTCCTGGCAGACCGCCCGGCGGAGCAAGACGCAGGCAGGCACCAGGAGCCGGGAGGGAAGGGGCATGAGTCGACGTTCCGCCCTGCTGGAGCTCGCCATCCTGGGCCTGCTTCACGAGTCGCCGCTGCACGGCTACGAGCTGCGTAAGCGACTGAACGCCGTCCTGGGCGCGTTCCGGGTGCTGTCCTACGGGACCCTCTACCCCTGCCTGCGCGGGCTGGTCACCCGAGGCTGGATCGCCGAGGACACCGCAGCCAAGAGCCAGCCGGGATCGCTCAGCGGCGCAACCGGCTCAGGAAGCCGTAGGGGACGGATCGTCTATGAGCTCACCGACACTGGGCTGACGCAATTCCAGTCCATGCTGTCCCAGTCCGGGCCGGCAGCCTGGGAGGACGACACCTTCAACGTCCACTTCTCCTTCTTCGCCCGTACTGAGTCCGACGTGCGTCTACGCATTCTCGAGGGCCGCCGCAGCCGGCTGGAGGAACGCCTGGACTCCTTCCGGTCCGCAGCTGCCCAGCGCCGTGAGCGGCTCGACCTCTACACCACCGAGCTGCAGCGTCACGGTCTGGAGTCCGCCGAACGTGAGGTCCGGTGGCTCTCCGAGCTGATCGAGACCGAACGTTCGGCCGGCCCTGCGACAACCCCCACGACGGCCACAACCAACACCCCGCCGTCGAACCTCAACACCACCTAGCTTTCCGTCATAACCAGCTGCTTGCAGCACAACAACAAGGGAGAACCCCACATGGGATCCGTGCGCGTCGCAATCGTTGGCGTGGGAAACTGCGCCAGCTCGCTGGTTCAAGGAGTCGAGTACTACAAGGATGCGGACCCGAACGCCACCGTCCCCGGCCTGATGCACGTCAAGTTCGGGGAGTACCACGTCAACGACGTCCAGTTCGTCGCTGCTTTCGACGTGGATGCCAAGAAGGTCGGCTTTGACCTGTCCGATGCCATCAACGCCTCCGAGAACAACACCATCAAGATCGCCGACGTGCCGCCCACCGGCGTCACCGTCCAGCGTGGAGTGACCAACGACGGTCTGGGCAAGTACTACCGACTCACTATCGAGGAGTCCGAGGCCGAGCCGGTGGACATCGTCCAGGCCCTCAAGGACGCCAATGTCGACGTGCTCGTGTCCTACATGCCGGTCGGCTCCGAGGTCGCCGACAAGTACTACGCGCAGTGCGCCATCGATGCCAACGTTGCGTTCGTCAACGCCCTGCCGGTCTTCATCGCCTCCGACCCCGTGTGGGCAAAGAAGTTCGAGGACGCCGGCGTCCCGGTCATCGGCGACGACATCAAGTCCCAGGTCGGTGCAACTATCACCCACCGCGTCATGGCCAAGCTCTTCGAAGATCGCGGCGTCGTTCTGGACCGCACGTACCAGCTCAATGTCGGTGGCAACATGGACTTCAAGAACATGCTCGAGCGCGACCGCCTGGAGTCCAAGAAGATCTCCAAGACGCAGTCCGTCACGTCCAACCTGACCCACGACCTTGGCGAGCGCAACGTCCACATCGGCCCAAGCGACTACATCCAGTGGCTTGATGACCGCAAGTGGGCCTACGTCCGTCTCGAGGGTCGCGCGTTCGGCAACGTGCCACTCAACCTCGAGTACAAGCTCGAGGTCTGGGACTCCCCCAACTCGGCTGGCATCATCATCGACTGCATCCGTGCAGCAAAGATCGCCAAGGACCGTGGCATCGGTGGCGCGTTACTGTCCGCCTCGTCCTACCTGATGAAGTCCCCGCCGGTGCAGCGCCCCGATGACCTGGGCCGCGCCATGCTCGAGGCGTACATCACCGGTGACGAAGAGCGCTGACACCCCAGAGGTGAGCCGAGCTCACCTGGAGTGACCTGTCACCATGACACGAGGCCCGGTTCCACCACGAACCGGGCCTTGTGTCTTGGAGGTACCGGTGCCTGCAACAGGGTCGTCCAGGGTGCCTCCCGGCTCAGGCCCAGAGCTGGCCGGCCAAGACGCGGGGCTGTGACATCCGCGGCCCACCTCAGGACGCCTACCTGGCCGTCCCGCGGCGACGTTCAGGTTGCGCTGCGCGACTCCGGCTGTTCGGCCCACCAGGCCTGCAAGGCCTGGACCGCGGCCTTCCGGCCGATGAGGCCCTGGTCCATCCGTACGGCAAGCAGGTGCTTGTATGCGCGGCCCAGTACGGGTCCAGGAGCGATCCCCAGGATGTCCGCGATCTGGTGGCCGTCAAGCTCCGGACGAACAGTGTCGAGCTGCTCCTGCTCCAGGAGCCGGGCAACGCGGCTCTCAAGATCGTCATAGATGCGCGAAAGGTTGCGCGCCTTGCGCACATTGCGCGTGGTGCAGTCCGAACGGGTCAGGCGGTGCAGCCGGGGCAGCAGCGACCCTGCGTCAGTGACATAGCGACGCACGGCCGAGTCCGTCCACTCCCCATCGCCGTAGCCGTGGAAGCGCAGGTGCAGCTCGACGAGGCGGGACACGGCCCTGATGGTGTCCTTGTCGAAGCGCATCGCCTTCATCCGGCGCGCCGTCATCTTGGCACCGACCACCTCATGATGATGGAAGCTCACGCCGTCCCGGTCGTCAAAACGCCGCGTAGCAGGCTTGCCAATGTCATGCAGCAGCGCGGCCAGCCGCAGGACCAGGTCCGGCCCAGGCACCGATGAGGCCGGACCGTCAGCAGGGCCCTCCAGGGCAATGGCCTGCTCGAGCACGATCAGTGAGTGTTCGTAGACGTCCTTGTGCCGATGATGCTCGTCCACCTCCAGCTTGAGCGCCGGCAGCTCGGGCAAGACATATCCCGCCAAGCCTGTGTCGACAAAGAGGGCAAGTCCCCGGCGCGGGGCAGCGCCCATGATGAGCTTGACGAACTCGTCTCGGACCCGCTCCGCTGACACGATCTCCAGCGATGACGCCATGTCGCTCATGGCGTCCACGACCGCGGGCGCCGCCGTGAGTCCCAGCTGAGACACGAAGCGGGCGGCTCGCATCATCCGCAGTGGGTCGTCGGCGAAGGACACCTCGGGCGCGCCGGGTGTGCGCAAGACGCGCAGCTCCAGATCGGCAAGCCCGGCAAAAGGGTCCACGAACTCCAGCGAGGGAAGTCGCATCGCCATGGCGTTGACCGCAAAGTCACGACGGGCCAGATCGTCCAGCAGGTTGTCGCCGAAGGCGACCAAAGGCTTGCGGCTGATGCGGTCGTAGGCATCCGCGCGATAGGTGGTCACCTCGATGACATGGCTGCCTTTGCGGGCACCGATCGTGCCGAAGGCCCGGCCCACGTCCCAGTTGGCGTCCGCCCAGCTGGCCAGGATCGCCTCAGTCTGGTCCGGCCCCGCCGATGTGGTCAGGTCAAGATCTGGGGACTCTCGACCCAGGAAGGCGTCACGTACCGGCCCGCCCACGAGGGCAATCTCGTGACCCGCATCGACGAACCGGGAGCCCAGGTCGGTCAGCAGCGGCAGGACCGGAGCCAACCGACGCACAGCCTCACGAAGCAGGGCACTGGTCGGATCGGAGGCAGCCACGAGAGCCAAGCGTAGGTGACAGCGGCGCACACTCCGGCGTGCAGTCCCTCGACGCGCCCGAACAGGGTCAGGGCCAGGGCTGGCTACAGTTATGTAATGACTTCCCGCCCGGTGCAGCCCACCCAGCTGCCACACCGGCTGCCGGAGGTGGAGGAGATCTCTGCGGGAGGGGTCATCATCGACGTCGACAACGGGGTAGCCCAGGTGGCGGTCATCGCACGTCGCAACCGGGCCGGGCGGGTCGAATGGTGCCTGCCCAAGGGGCACATTGAGGCCGACGAGACCCTGGAACAGACTGCCGTGCGAGAGGTGGCCGAGGAGACCGGGATCATCGGCCGCGTCCTGGCCTCACTGGGCACCATCGACTACTGGTTCTCCGCCTCCGGCACTCGGGTTCACAAGATCGTCCACCACTACCTTCTTGAGGCCACCGGCGGGCAGCTGAGCATCGAGGGCGATCCGGATGCCGAGGCCATCGATGTGGCGTGGTTCCCGCTGGTCGAGGTTCAGTCACACCTCACCTTCCCCAATGAGCGGCGGATAGCTCATCTCGCGTGGGAGCGCCTGGCGGGGGCGACGTGACTGGGCGGATCATCCCCGCGAGGGTATGCCGGCAGGCGGCCTCGGCCACAGTGCTGGCAGTCTCGTTGCTCACGGCCTCGCTGCTCTCGGTCCTCTCGCCGGCGCCCGCCGCCACCGCAGCGGCAGCGCTGGCCCCCGGTGTTGCGGGAGCCCCCGTCGCGGCCCTCAAGCCACCCCTGACTGTTTCGCTGACCGCCGTCACGCCGACGATCTCAGTGCCCAAGGCTCCCATCACGATCACCGGAAGCGTCCGGAACGCGGGCCGGGTCTCGATCACCTCACCGGTGGCCAGCGCACTCATCGGGCAGAGCTCCTTGACCAGTCGCCAAGCCGTCTCCGACTGGGCGACCGCCGCAAGTGACCTACCCCTGGTCGAGGTCGCAACGACAGCTGTGGGCAAGAGCCTTGCGCCAGGCGCCGTAGCCCGGTTCACCCTCACCATCCCGGCGAACGCCATCAGCCGCGCCGAGTCCTTCGCCGTCCTGCCGGTGCGTATCGAGGTGGCCGGGGCAACGGCCTCAGCAACCCAGGAATACGGTGAAGTGCACACGTTCCTGCCCACGCTCGCCGCGATCAAACGGTTCGTACCCTTGTCGATCGCCTGGCTGGTGCCGCTCACCCTCGATCCCGATCCGGCACTTCTGGGCAATGCCAGCCCAGCGCGGACCGCCGCATGGGCCAGAGCCGTCGGGCCGGGTTCACGTCTGGACCGGCTGATCCAGGGCACAGCAGATGCGGAGGTCACCTGGGCGATCGATCCGGCCATTCTCGGCCCAGGCCAGGCCGCCCCTGCCGTGGCCAGCTCGGCGACACCAAGCCCAACCTCGAGCCCCTCCCAGTCGCCCGCGCAGGGGAGCACCGCCACCGCGGACCCGGTCAGGGCGGTAACCTCAGCGCTGGCAGCGCGGCTGAGGGCGGCCGCGCCCTGGCATATCCTCTGGTCCCTTCCCTATGCCGATCCTGATCTCGCAGCCCTGCTTCCCGTCACGTCCGGCAACCGGGCCCTCACCGCTCTCGTCAGCCACCCCTCGTCGCTGGACGTCGCCATCGGCCCGGCACGCGCCGACATCGCGTGGCCGGTGGCAGCGACGCTGACCCCCCTGACCCAGGCCCGGTTGGGGAGCGCGTTCGCGGCTCCGGGGCTGACGGCCTCGGTGACCTCCGCGTCGACGCTGAGCAGCCCCAGCGGTCCCACCCCCAACGCGAGCAGTAAGTCCACCAGCGGGCTGCCGCTGCTGGCGTACGACGAGTCCCTGAGCAGGACGGTCGCCCAGACCTCGTCGAAGGCAACCGGCGCCATCACCATCCAACGATTCCTGGCCGACTCCATGGCTCTGCTTGGCGAACGACCGGGGACACCCAACCGGTCGGTGCTGGTCGCCGAGCCCAGGACGTTCGCAGGTGACCCCACGGTTCTGCGATCCCTGTTCGCGGCCGTCGCCAAGGCCCCATGGCTGATCCCGACGACCACCGAGCAGCTGCTCGCAGCCAGCGAGGTGGCCCCCGAGGTCCCCAGCCAGGGCGCAACCGGCACGAGCGGGATAACGACATCTTCCCCGACCTCGACGGCGGCCACGCCGACAGCTGCCGACCTGCTGAGCCCAGGCATCTCCCCGTTGACCTCGGACCAACTTGCGACGATCCCGGACACGCTGTCCACCATCTCCGGCATCGACAGCATCCTGGGCGACGGGCACCTCTTCGCGTCGACGTGGACCGACGCCCAGACACAGGAGCTGTCCGTGCGTTGGCGTAACCACCCAGGGGGCCTGACCGCCATCGACGCTGCCACCAGATCGGCGATCAACACGGTCAGCAGCAGCGTGAGGGTATCGCCGAGCGGCTCGGTGAACTTCTTCGCCGACAGAGGTGTCATGCAGGTCACTGTGGTCAACGACCTGGCTGTCCCGATCCACGATGTGCGCCTCACCATGACCCCGGCCCAACCGCGGCTTCGGGTCGAGCCACAGCCTGGGCCGCTGAGGATCGGCGCGAAAGCCCGGGCGAACGTGCCGCTGCAGGTCACCGCCATCGCGGCAGGGCTGGTCGATGTCAAGGCCGCGCTGACCACACCAAACGGCACACCCCTGGGGCAGAACGCCAGCGTCACGGTGCGTGTACAACCCCCTGCCACCTGGATCTACTGGGTTCTGGGCGCGCTGGCCGGGGTGGTCCTGGTGCTGGGCACCTTACGATCCCTACGTCGCGGATCCACCCGCGCCTCTCGACCCGACGCGCAGGAGCCTGCAGTCAATGACTGAGTCGATCAACAATGACCCGCCGGTCTCACCCCGCCCGCCGGTCTCACCCACCCGGCCCGGCTCGCCCACCCGGCCCGGCTCGCCCTTCGCGCCCGCCTCGCCTGTGGTGCCAGCAGCCCCCGAGGCAAGCCTGGCGCGCTCCACAGCCGGCATGGCATCTGGCATCGTCGCCTCACGGGTTCTGGGGATGGTGCGAGCCTCCATGCAGCTGGCGGTCGTGGGGACCCTGGTAACAGGTGACGCCTGGGATGTAGCCAACACCTTGCCCAACATCATCTACCTTCTGCTTGCCGGTGGTGTCATCAACGCAGTCCTAGTCCCGCAGATCACCCGTGCCGCCAGCCATGCCGACGGCGGGCGCGAGTACGTCGACCGTCTGCTCACCATCGCGATCACCGGCATTGCGGTCGTCACGGTTGTGTTCACCTTGGGCGCAGGGCTGATGGTCAGGCTGTACAGCTCGGGATGGAACCCGGACGTGCGGACCCTGAGCACCGCTTTCGCGCTGATCTGCATGCCACAGATCTTCTTCTACGGCCTATACGTCCTGCTGGGCAATGTGCTCAACGCCCGCAACCACTTTGCGGCGTACATGTGGTCCCCGGTCCTGGCCAACATCGTCGCGATCGGCGGGATGGCCTTCTTCCTGGCTGAGTACCCACATCAGGCTCCGGTCGGCAACTGGACCTCGCCGATGATCTGGGTGCTGGCAGGAAGCGCGACGGCGGGAATCGCGGCCCAGGCCCTCATGCTTGCCGTGCCGCTGTGGCGATCAGGGTTCCGGTTCACACCACGCTGGGGCTTTCGCGGAGTCGGCCTCCGTACGGCGTCCAGAGTGGCCCTGTGGACCTTCGCCGCCCTGGGTGTCTCGACGGCGGGTTTCGTCATCACATCCAAGGTCACGACCTACGCCGGCCAGGCGGGGGTCCTGGCGGGCCTGGACGTGCCGGGCAAGATCTCGTACAGCAACGCCTTCATCATCTTCATGCTCCCGCACTCTCTGGTGACGGTCTCGCTGGTCACCGCCCTGTTCACGCGGATGTCCAAGGCTGCGGCCGCCGGACACCTCAACGAGGTCCGTGCCGACGTCGACAGGGGCATGCGACTGACCGCCGTCGCCACCGTACCGGCCACCGTGGGTGCCTTCGTCCTGGGTTTCGCGGCAACGGCCACCCTGTATCTGGGCAACAGTGCAGCCAGCACCCGAGGCATTGCCGCGGTCATGATGGCCATGATGGTCGGGCTGGTGCCGTTCGGCATCATGTTCCTGTTTCAGCGGGTCTTCTACGCCTTCGAGGACGCCAAGACACCGTTCAAGTTGCAGGTCGTGGTCACCATCGTCGCGACGGTGGCCAACCTCGCAAGCCTGCTGCTTCCCCTGCGCTGGATCGTCGTGGGAGTGGGCGCCGGTCAGGCCATCAGCAACCTCGCCGGGATGTCCATCGGACTGATCCTCGTCAGACGGCGACTGGGCGGTCTGCCCTTGAGCGAGGTGACCCGAACCTACGTCCGGCTGGGCATGGCGTCGTTGGTTGCCGCCGCCGCGGCCTTCCTCGTGCAGCTCGGTGTGGCACAGCTCGTCCAAGGCCGGCTGTACAGCCCCCTCAGTTTGGTCGTCGGGGGTCTGGTCTTCGCCGGAATCTACGTCGCTGTCGCACGCCGGCTGCACGTTCACGAGATCGATGACCTGATCGCACCGGTTGTGGCGCGCGCGCGAAGAGACCGCCGTAAACGCTGAGGCACCCTAGGATGAAGACTCACCCGATGGGCATCGACGGTGATGGTTATGCACACAGACGGGAGCAGGGGTGCAAGGCGTAGGTCCAGGAACGGTCCTCGGGGGACGGTACGCACTGAGCCGCCGCCTAACGCAGCATCCTGACCTCGAGCGCTGGTCCGCCCACGATGCCACACTCAGGCGCGAGGTCGCGCTGACCATTGTCGGTGCCGAGAACCCCAACCGCGCGGGCGTCCTAGACGCGGCCCGGCGGGCGGCAGGGGTGGAGGACGCCAGACTGGTACGCATCCTCGACGTTGGGACCCAGGACGACAACTCGTTCATTGTCGAGGAGGCGATGACCGGCTCGGAGTCTTTGGCCACGATCCTGCTCCAGGGGCCGCTGCCCGCCGAAGAGGCCCGCCGCATCGCCGGAGAGACCGCCAAAGGCCTGGAAACAGCAGGCCAGCGCGGCCTTCACCATCTGCGGCTGACTCCCCACCACATCCTGATCGCCCCCGACGGCGCGATCAGGGTCAGCGGTGTGGCGATCGCCGCGACAATTGATGGGCCGGAGCAGCAGGAGCCGGACGCGGTTGCGGCATCGCGTCGAGACGCGGTCAGCCTGGTGGCAATCGTCTATGCCGCCCTGACCTGTCGATGGCCGCTGGACGAAGAGGTCTCCGGTGTCGAGCCCGCACCGCGCACGATTGACGGAGCTGTTGCGCCGTCCAAGATCACCGCCAGCGTGCCGGGTGACCTCGAGGCCTTGTGTGCCATGACGCTCAACAAAGGCGCCGGGCCGTTGACACCCCGGGACTTCGCCAGCGGGATCGCCCCGTGGCCGCATGAACGGGTCTACCGCGCCGGGGTCGACCCCACGCTCGTACTGCACCTGCCTGGCGCTGAGGACGTCTCTGGCAGCGCTGCGGTGGTTGCAGGTGCGGCAGAGCCGACTGTTGCCATCTCAACCAACGACCTTCAAGCCGACGATCCGTTGGGTGGACCAACAGAGGTCTTCTGGCCGTCAGAGTCTGCACCTCATCCGGACAGCTCGGAGTCGACGGCCACGCTGTCGGTCCCCCACAAAACGGCCGCAGCGGGCGCGGCCACCACCGAAGTGTTCGGAAGTACCTTAGCCGGGGCGGGTTCGGCGGCTGGCGCGCTCGGTGGCAAGCTGAGTGCCTTCGCCAGGGGGGCCGAACAGGGAGTTGCCCCGGCGGACTCCCAGCACTCCCGTGAGCGGCTGGGGCCACCTGATGGGCTCTCCGCTCACTTCACCGATGTCGAGCCGCCGCTGCCACTGCTGCCTGCCTCAACGGCGCTGCCTCCGAGCCGTGGCCAGTCCAAGATCGTCATGCTGTTGGTGGCCGCGTTCGTGGCGATGGCTCTGTTCTTTGGATACCACGGCCTGTTCGGCGCCAGCGGCCTAAGCCTGGGCCTACCCACCGCCCAGCGCACCGACGCCGTGACCGCACCGGCGGTCACGACGTCGCCGGCACCGCAGGCGGGTGCGGCAGCGGCTGGGCCGATCGCGATCCGGTCAGCGACCGGTTTCGACCCCCAAGGCGACCACACGGAGAACAACTCCCAGGCAGCCAAGGTCTACGACGGCAACCCCGCCACGACATGGAGCTCCGAGCTGTACACCACGGCCCAGTTCGGCAGTCTGAAACAGGGTGTCGGGCTGCTCCTGGACCTCGGGCAGCCGACGTCGGTCCACACGGTCACCATCGACCTTGCCAACGGGCCTTTGGACGTCACCGTCTATGCCGCGACAAGCCCCAACATTCAAGGTGCCACCGTGGTCGGTACAGCCAGCGCGGCGAGCGGGCGGATCCAGCTCAAAGCCAGCACCGTCATGCCACAATCGCGGTACGTTACCGTCTGGTTCACCTCCCTGGCCCCGCTTGACGGTCAGTTCGGCGCCTCGGTCTCGGAGATCGCGCTCAACTGAGTGCGCCACTGATGTCGCGCCTGGACGACCTGCGCGAGCTGCCCGACCGCGAGCTGCTCTCGGCACACTGTGCCGGCGACCCGGACGCCTTTGGTGAGATCTTCCGGCGCCACCGTGATCAGATGTGGGCTTTGGCCCTGCGGACGACCCGCGACCCTGAGCTGGCCGCCGACGCGGTGCAGGAAGCGTTCATCGCGGCCTTCCGGAGGGCCGACTCCTTCCGGGGCGAAGCCGCAGTCACGACGTGGCTTCATCGGATCGTGGTCAACTCCTGCCTGGACCGGCTGCGCCGGATCAAGCCGGTCGCGCATCTGCCTGACGCCGACCTCAATGTCCTGGCTGACAGGAACGACCACCACCACAGCGTCGAGGTCAGGCTCGACGTCCGGGCGGCGTTGGAGCAGCTGCCGCAGGGTCAGCGGATGGCGCTGGTCCTGGTCGACATGCATGGGCTCACGATCGCCGAGGCGGCGAGCATTCTGGACGTCGCCGAGGGCACCATCAAGTCCCGATGCGCGCGCGGGAGGGCCTCCATGGTCCCGCTGCTGGGACTGGCCCCGCCTTCCGGCACGTCTAGAACCCTCCCGCCGAAGGAACCAATGGCATCCCCCTGACGTCATACTCTCGTCGGCGCATTCACAGTCCTGACCTGTTGAGGGGCGCCATCGTCACCACCCACCGACCCTCTACGTGCCCAGCATCGAGGTGAACACCCTGATCAGGCCCCGGATCCCCCTGCCTTGGGAGCCATCCCGCGATGACGACCCCACCGGTGTCCGCGCCCTGCTGTCCTCACTGCCCGAGCCTGACCCCATGCCGGAGCACCTCGTCAAGCGGATCAACGCGAGCCTGGCCGCCGAGCAGGCCCAGCGTGCGACCAGGATGTCGACAGCGGCCGTGACCGCACTGCCGGCCGGTGGACGACGTCGCTCGTGGAGGCTCGTGTTTGCCATAGCCGGAGCGGCAGCTGCGCTCACCCTGGTCGCCCTTGTCGGCAGCAACATCTTCCCGCTGCACCAGAGCGCCACGATCAGTGGCAGTGCCGCGCTCGCCGGCACGTCGAACGCGGGAAAAACGACCGGCTCAGCGCTGCCGAGCGCCGCCAACAAGGCCCCGTCCGTGGCCGGGGCCGTCACGGCCCCATCGCTGATTCGGATCGGCCTGTCCGGGACCCGGTACACCCAGGCAGCCTTCGTGACCCAGGCCCAGGGCCTTCTGCGCGCCCCCTTCCAGCCGATGGCCACCGAGCCATCCAGCCTCGGACCTGCGGGCACGAGTCGTGGGCTCACACAGTGCCTGAGCGCGATCGGTGCCGCCGGGGCACAGGTGGTACGCGCCGACGTCGCGTTCTACCAGGGACGGCCCGCCGTGGTCATCCTAGCCACCACTGATGGCATGACCACGGCCTATGTCGTAGGTCGCCAGTGCTCGCTGGCAGATGCGGCCCTCATGCGCGCCGCCACCCCCGTGCCCTGATCCCATGGCATGCTCACCTGTTGGCGGTGCGCCCGCGGGCTTGTGGTCCAGACGGAACAATCCCGCCGTAGGATCGGTTGAGAGCAGACAGCACCCACAGACAGACCAGGGACAGTCCAGCGTGAGCTACGAAGGAACACGGAGGTGAGCCATGAGCGCCCAGGTTCGTGACGTCATCATCATCGGCTCCGGTCCGGCTGGGTACACGGCCGCGGTCTACGCCGCGCGGGCCAACCTGAAGCCGGTCATCTTTGAGGGTTCGGTCACCGCAGGTGGTGCCCTGATGAACACCACCGACGTCGAGAACTTCCCCGGTTTCCCCGCTGGGATCATGGGTCCGGACCTGATGGAGGCCATCCGTGCCCAGGCCGAGCGCTTCGGCGCCCAGATGGTCCGCGACGACGTCACCGCGGTGTCCCTGACCGGCCCGCTCAAGACCGTCACCGACGGCAGCGGCACCACCTGGCAGGCCCGCACCGTCATCCTGGCGATGGGCTCGGCCTACCGACAGATGGGGATACCCGACGAACAGCGCCTCTCCGGCCACGGCGTCTCATGGTGCGCGACCTGCGACGGGTTCTTCTTCCGCGACCAGGACATCGCAGTGGTCGGCGGCGGCGACTCCGCCGTCGAGGAGGCCACCTTCCTGACCAAGTTCGCCGCGTCCGTCACGATCGTGCACCGCCGCGACGAGCTCCGCGCCTCCAAGATCATGGCCGGACGTGCCATGGCCAACCCCAAAATCCGATTCGCGTGGAACTCCGCCGTGGACGCGATCCACGGCCAGGACAAGGTCACCGGGGTGAGCCTGCGTGACACCGTCACCGGCCAGACCCGTCTCCTTCCCGTCAGCGGCGTCTTCGTCGCCATCGGGCACGACCCCCGCAACGAGCTCATCAAGGGCGTCATCGACCTGGACGAAAAGGGCTACGTCAAGGTCGCCGGCCGCAGCACGGCCACCAACATCCCCGGCGTGTTCGCCGCCGGGGACCTGGTCGACCACACCTACCGGCAGGCGGTCACAGCCGCAGGGTCAGGCTGTGCCGCAGCCCTTGACGCAGAACACCACCTCAGCCACCTCGACCCCACCGTCGATCAAGCCCCCGCAGACACCGAACCCGCCGACGACACCGTTGGTGTGGGCTCGTAACTGTCCCGCGTCAAGACCTCAGCTGCATTTCCAGTCAAGATTCAATTCAACTACTCAGCATCAGATAGGAAGGACCCAGCCGTGGGCGCTACCAAGGAGACCACCGACTCGACGTTCGACGCCGACGTTTTGAAGAGCGAGGTGCCTGTCATCGTCGACTTCTGGGCACCGTGGTGCGGGCCGTGCCGCCTGGTTGCCCCCATCCTCGAGGAGCTGGCCACCGAGCACGAAGGCAAGGTCACCGTCGTCAAGCTCAACACCGACGAGAATCCTGAGATTACCGCGCGTTACGGCATCACTGGGATCCCGACGATGAACGTGTACGTCAAGGGTCAGGTCGTCAAGACCCTCGTGGGTGCACTGCCCAAGCCCAAGCTGGTCCGTGAGCTTGCCGACTACCTCAACTGATCACCTAGGCGCCTGCGAACGGGGGCGGCAGCCCCGTGGCTTTCACCCCGCCGCGGCGTCTTTGCCGGTAGGCTCCACTCTACTGTTGTCCCTGACCGCTCCACACCGGAAAGGTAGGCATGTCGGACCAACCTGTTGCGCTTTTTCAGCTCGGCGACCGGGGAGCAGCGGTGCGTTCGATTCGCGCCCTGTTGCACGCCGCCGGCGACCTTGCTCCATCAACAGTCGAGGCCTCCGATGTATACGACGAAGAGGTGGCCCAGGCAGTACGCGCCTTCCAGCAGCGGCGGGGACTGTTGGTCGACGGGGTGCTCGGACCGCACACGCATATCGCCTTGGACGGGGCTCACTGGAAGTTGGGCGACCGAATGCTCTCGCACATCCCTGGCCACATGCTTCAGGGCGATGACGTGGCCGAGCTCCAGGAGCGCCTGTTGTCACTGGGATTCACCCCCGACCGGGTCGACGGTGTGTTCGGAACCCACACCGAGCACGCAGTGAGACGCTTCCAGGCGAACGTGGGACTGGCCGTCGACGGCCGCGTCGGCCCCCAGACCTTGCGTGCTTTCGCAGATCTGAACCGGTCGGTGTCTGGGGGGTCGCCGTACACGCTACGTGAGGAGGAACTGGTCCGAAGCTCCGGACACCGTCTGCTCGGGCGGATAGTCGTGCTTGATCCCGGTCACGGAGGCGATGACACGGGAACCGTCGCCCACGGACTGACCGAGTCCGAAGTCACACTCGACCTGGCCCGCCGGATCGAAGGCCGGCTCAGTGCTATCGGAGTGACCGTGCTGTTCACCCGATCGGCCACCACCGGCCCGGACGATCTCCTGCGGGCAACAATGGCCAATCAGGCCCACGCAGACATCATGCTGTCTCTCCACTGCGACTCCACCGATCAGTCCCGGGCCAGCGGCGTGGCCACGTTCTTCTGGGGACTGCAACGCTTCGGGGCCTGGTCAGCGGTGGGCGAGCATCTCGCCAACCTGATCCAGCGCGAGATCGTGTCCCGCACCGACCTGGCCGACTGTCGGTCGCACCCGCGTGGATGGCAACTGCTGCAACGCACCCAGATGCCCACGGTACGGATCGAGGCGGGTTACCTCAGTCACCCCCAGGACGCGGCACACCTTGGCGACCCGGCATTCCTGGACACCCTGGCCGAGGCGATTGTCATCGCTCTTCAACGGATGTACCTCGGTGAGGACGATACCAACGCCACTGGCGTTCTGCGCCTGGGAGACCTGGGGGCTTACAACGCGAAGCAACGAGCCGCCACGAACTGAGGTCAGCTGAGCTTGGGGCAGTGCCTCAGGCCAACCACGCCTTGGGCGCCCCAGCGTTGGCGTCGGCCGCGCGTCGGCCCTGGCTGAGGCTGGGCGACCTGACTGCCGTCAGGAGGCGTTCCACTGCGGCCTCCATGTCCTCGCGCCAGGTCAGCGCCGTGCGTAGGTCCAGGCGCAGACGGGGGTAGGTGCGATGCTCGCGCACCGTCTTGAAGCCCACCGCCGTGAGGAACCTGGCCGGGATGACACACGCCGCCTTCGGCGAGTTCGGGTCCCCGAGATATCCGAATGCCTCAACAGCGCGGACCCCGCGCCGCATCACGTCCTTGGCCGCGGCCTGGATCAGTACCCGCCCGAGACCCTGACCGGCGAACTCAGGAATCACCCGGGCCGTCATGAGCATTACCGCGTCGACAGCGATAGGGGCGGTCGGGAAGGCAGCCGCGCGAGGCACGAGATACGTTGGGGCGTAAGTGATGTAACCGGCGGGGACCCCGTCGACGTACGCGATCTGGCCGACGCTGCCCCACTCGAGCAGTGCCGAGGACAGCCATGACTCCTTGTCCAGGCCGGGTTCACCACCGGCAATCGATCCCGCGGCCAGCGCTGGGTCAAGCTCCCAAAAGACACACGAGACGCACGGTTCCAGCAGATCTTGGAGGCGGTCAAGGGTCAGCGAGAAGACCTCACGCCCAACCCCCTTCACCAGGAGTCATCCCCGCTGGGGCACGGTGCCCGGCGACATCTCGTGTGACACACATCCCGATCACGAGACAGTTCGCCATCAGTGGCAACCAGGCATGGCAGACTCTTACCACGCGTTGCACGGCACGCCATACCCCATGGTTCCACGTATTCCCGATCACTGGCAGAGGAGGCTGGTCATGACCTCACCAGGAGGCCAGCACGGGTCTCGACTTGACCCGTGGACGCAGTCCTACGCCCGGCGCACAACAGGCATGACCACCTCAGAGATCCGCGCGCTTTTCGCCGTCGCCTCGCGCCCAGAGGTCGTCTCCCTCGCTGGTGGTATGCCGTGCCTCACTGCTCTGCCCATGGATGCCGTCGCCGACACGGTGGCGCACATGCTGAGGACACAGGGGCTGACCGCCTTGCAGTACGGCTCCGGACAGGGCGACCCCACGCTGCGCGAGCAGATCCTGGAGGTGATGGCGCTGGAGGGGATCTCAGCTCACGCCGACGACATCGTCGTGACAACCGGGTCCCAACAGGCCCTGGACCTGGTCACTCGCATCTTCATCGACCCCGGCGATGTGATACTCGCCGAGGCCCCAAGCTACGTCGGTGCGCTTGGGGTGTTTGCGGCCTACCAGGCGCAGGTCGCCCACGTCGCCTCCGATGACGACGGTCTCGTCCCACAGGCCCTTGAGGAGCGCATCCTGGGCCTGAAGGCCGCCGGCAGACGGATCAAGTTCCTCTACACCGTCCCGAACTTCCACAACCCCGCCGGCACCACGATGTCCCTGACGCGCCGGCCGCAGATCATCGAGATCTGCCACCGTTACGGCATCCTGGTGCTGGAGGACAACCCCTATGGCCTGCTCGGATTCGACCGTGAGCCGTTTGACGCCTTGCGCACCTTGTCAGGGGACGGCGTCGTCTACCTCGGGTCATTCTCGAAGACCTTCGCGCCAGGACTTCGGGTTGGCTGGGCGTTGGCACCACACGCGGTGCGCGAGAAGCTGGTGCTGGCTAGCGAGTCGGCGATCCTATGTCCCTCCGCCTTCTCCCAGATGACGGTGTCGACGTACCTGGCCACGTCAGACTGGATGGCCCAGATCAAGATCTACCGGGAGCTCTACCGCGAACGTCGCGACGCCATGATCGATGCCCTGACAGCCATGTTGCCCCAGGCGACCTGGACCCACCCCGATGGCGGCTTCTATGTCTGGGTCACCTTGCCCCAGGGACTGAACACCAAGGCGATGCTGCCGCGAGCGGTCACCGAGCGCGTGGCCTACGTACCGGGTACCGCCTTTTTCGCCGATGGCACCGGACAACGCAACGTCAGGCTCTCGTACTGCTATCCCGACCCGGACCGGATCCGTGAGGGCGTGCGCCGGTTTGCCGGCGTGGTGCAGTCCGAGCTGGAGCTACTGGAGACCTTTGGGCCATATGACCCCACCGGCCGAGGATCCGGTCCCTCCATCGGCGTGCAGTTCCCCGCTCCTGACCTCTCATGATGCGCTCGGTGAGATCTTCGACGGGCTCTTCGGTGCCCGCTGTCACAGTGTGGGCCCCTGCCTGCACTCCTTCTGTAGTGAGGATTCCGACATGAGACACATTCTGGTGCTGGCCGGAGGTCTCAGTCACGAACGTGATGTGTCGCTGCGCTCGGGCCGGCGGGTGGCCGATGCTCTGGCCCGTTCCGGTGCAGAGGCCTATGTGCGAGACGTGGACCCGACTCTCCTTGAGACGATCAGAAGTGCGCGCCCTGAGGTAATCTGGCCGGTGTTGCATGGAGCCAGCGGTGAAGACGGGGCGCTACGAGATGTGTTGGGGGCATTGGGCATTGCCTATATTGGATCCCAGCCAGCCTCGTGCCGCCTAACCTGGGACAAGCCAGTTGCCAAGGCGTTGGTGAGTGCAGCCGGTATCTCGACCCCCGCAGGCATGGCGCTGTCCCATGCCACTTTCCGTGAGCTGGGGGCACCTGCTCTCTTGGAGTCGGTGATTGACTCACTCGGTCTGCCGCTCGCGGTGAAGCCGGCGCGCGGCGGATCATCCCTGGGCCTGACCATCGTCCGGTCAGCCGGGGAGCTTCCGTCCGCCATGGTCACTGCTTATGCGTATGGTGATATTACCTTGATCGAGCATTTCATCGAGGGCACCGAGGTCGCGCTCTCGATCGTCGAGAACGCGCAGGGACAGGCTCAGACCCTTCCCGCCGTCGAGATTGTCCCGGACGGAGGCGTCTACAACTACGAGGCCCGCTATACGGCGGGCTCGACCGAGTTCTTCACCCCGGCACGTCTGAGCAGCTCAGCGGCCGCCTCCGCGGCCGCCGTCAGCCTTACCGCCTATCAAACACTCGGCCACCGGCACCTGAGCCGGGTTGACCTGATCATTGACTCAGACGAGCGCCCGTGGTTCCTTGAGGCTAACGTCTCCCCCGGCATGACGGAGACCTCTTTGCTCCCTATGGCAGTGGAGGCAGCCGGCATGGATGCCACGCAGGTCTATGCCGCCATTGTGGAACGTGCGCTCACGACGACCTAGGCCTGGCGGCCTGAGAGCCCCACGTGATCAGGGTCTGCCTGGTCGGTCTACGCGGAGGTTTCGCCGACCACCTCTTTGCCTCGTCCGGTGTCGCCGCCCATCAATGTGAGGATGCGATCGAGGTCCTCGACTGAGGCGAACTCGAACGTCAGCTTGCCCTTGCGTTGACCCAGGTTGATCCGTACGCGGGTATCGAAACGGTCAGAGAGCCAGGCGGCCTGGCTGTCCAGCTGGGGGTGGTGGGCGCCAGCTCGCGGCTTGCGGACTCGAGGAGTCTGTTCATCCCCAAGTGCGACGATCTCTTCGACGTTGCGTACCGACAGGCCCTCGGCCGCAATCCGCTGTGCAAGACGTTCCATGGCCTCATGGTCGGCAAGGCCAAGCAAGGCACGGGCGTGCCCGGCGCTCAGCACACCGGCGGCTACCCGGCGTTGCACCAGAGGCGGGAGCTTGAGCAGGCGCAGCGTGTTGGAGATCTGCGGGCGTGAGCGGCCTATCCTGGCGGCGAGCTCATCGTGGGTGCAGCCGAAGTCATCCAGCAACTGCTGGTAAGCCGCAGCCTCTTCTAGTGCATTGAGCTCGCTGCGGTGCAGGTTCTCCAGGAGGGCGTCCCTCAGCAGGTCGTCGTCGTGTGTCTCCTTGATGATGGATGGAATGACGGCCAATCCCGCGGCCTGCGTAGCTCGCCACCGACGTTCACCCATGATCAGCTCAAAGAGCGGCTGTTCGACCCCGGTGAGACTCTGACCTACAGAGCTAGCCAGCTCTTCGGACGGAATGGGCCTCACGACGACCGGCTGTAGGATGCCGATCTCACGGATTGAGTGAACCAGCTCAGCCATCTCGTCATCGCCGAACGCCTTACGTGGCTGCCTCGGGTTCGGTCGGATGGACAGGACCGGGAGCTCCGCGTAGCGAGCTCCCGGAACCGGTGCCAGCGACGACGTGGTGGCTGCGACGTCTAACCCCCCATCCTGGTCGGATCGGCTGCTAGCTGTTTCACGTGAAACCGGAGCCGCGACTTCGGGCCGGGTGGCTGAGTTGCCCCTGAAGAACACGTCCATAGGGCGGCTGCTCCCATTGCCATCGGGCGACGTCGGAATCAATGCTCCGAGCCCACGACCTAACGCACGCCGCTTCTCACTCATACCCACGACCTCTCTGAAGCAAACACGGCCGTAGCGAGGTACTCGCCCCGGCTGGATACGGGTTCATCATTCTTCAGCTCAGTCCTCTGCAGAGCTCGCAGACCTGACCATGGACTAACCTGCCGCGCGGCGGGCGGTGAGCTGGCTGAGCCCCTCATGGTCTGTGGGCTCAATGGCCGCGCCACGGTCTGCAAGCTCACCAGCCGCCTCAAGATAGGACAACGCCCCGCTGCTGGTGGGATCGTAGGTCATGACGGTCTGTCCAAAGCTGGGCGCCTCAGAGATCCGCACGGAACGGGGGACGGCTGTGCGCAACACCTGTGCAGGGAAGTGTGCCCGCACCTCCTCGGCGACCTGAGCCGACAGACGGGTGCGGCCGTCATACATGGTCAACAAGATAGTCGACACATGCAGGCCTGGATTGAGATGGTTCTTGATCAACTCGATGTTCTTCAGTAGCTGCGAGAGTCCCTCGAGCGCGTAGTACTCGCACTGGATAGGGATGAACACCTCATCAGCTGCAACAAAGGCGTTGACGGTGAGCAGCCCCAGGCTGGGTGGGCAGTCGATCAGCACGTAGTCCAGGCGACTCTCGCCACGCTCAGCCGCGCCACGAACATAGGCACTCAAGGCCCTCTCCATCCGGGTCTCACGAGCCACCAGCGACACCAGTTCGATCTCGGCGCCGGCCAGATCGATTGTGGCAGGGACGCACCACAGGTTGGGAATGTCGACACACTCCTGCACAACATCAACGATGGGCTTATCGTCGACCAGCACATCGTAGATGCTGGGGACCTCAGCGTGATGGTCGATCCCCAAAGCGGTGCTCGCGTTACCCTGCGGGTCTATGTCGACCACCAGCACCCGAAGACCGGCTTGGGCCAGCGCTGCCGCAACGTTCACTGTCGTGGTTGTCTTTCCCACTCCTCCCTTCTGGTTGGCCACCGTCAAGATGCGGGTGTGGTCAGGTTTGGGAAAGATCTTGCCGCTCAAGGACAGACGACGACGGGCATCGGCTGCCACCGCCTGAGCCAGGGGGGTCTCTGCACCCGGATCCGGTAGGGACGCCACCAACTGATCGCGCTCTGACAAGTGCTCTACACCACCTTGGATAGCTGTTTCACGTGAAACGGCCTCGGTTGCTCGCCGGCGGTCGCCCTCCGTGGACCTCACCTGTGGGCTCGACTCAAGTCCGGCACGTGGCCAGCCCAGACCAGATGCCGGGGCGTCATCGTTTCCTGAACCATCCACTGGCCAGCCCAGCCCTGCATGGGCCAATCCGGACGTCGACACGTGCCACCTCATTCCTTGTTCACACTTAGGCTGCGGAACGCCAGGTCGCTCTACCGTAGCGGCTGGCACGAACACCGGCCGATGATCAACCACGGCGCTTCCGATCTGACTTCCTCTTTTTCTTCCCGCCCCGCTGGACCAGCCGGTCACCCATAACCACGCGAAGAACGGTTGTCTCCTGATCCAGGACCCCGCTCCCAAAGCTTTCGACGACCTCATCAATAGCGCCCAACCGTCTCAGTATCGGGCGGTCGGTCTCCACCTCCTCAGAGACGCTTAATCCCTTGATCGCCAGCAGTGAGCCACCAGGGGACAGCAACGGCAGACACCAGGTAGCCAACTCACTCAAACGGGCAACCGCACGTGCTGTCACGACGGGGGCGCACAGAACCCCCCAGAACTGCTCGGCGCGTCCTCGGTGGACCGTAACGTTCGTCAAGCCGAGCTCGGCAACCGCCATGGACAGCCAGCTGGTTCGGCGCAGCATCGGCTCCACTAGATGAACGTCAAGGTCGGGACGCGCAATGGCCAGGGCAAGCCCGGGAAGTCCTGCCCCTGAGCCGACGTCGATCACCATCTGGTCGGCAGCTATCGCCGGGTGGATGACTGCGCAGTTGAGCACGTGCCGCTCCCACAGCCTGGGTACCTCACGTGGCCCGATGAGTCCATGAGAAACGCCGCTGTCGGCCAGTATCGCGGTGAACCCCTGCGCCAGCTCTAAGCGATCACCGAAGACTTGGCGCGCACCGGCAGGCGGCGGGGGGGCGACTCGCTCCTCCTGGCCGGAGGGCGCGATCTCACTGGCGCGCTCTGCCTCGGGACCGTCATTGTCTGGGTGGGTGCTCACTGAGACCTCACCGCCCAACCGATCACTCATTGAGGGGTCGGTGCTCGCCACGAAAGATGGCGGAGAGCCTGCCCCGCATGAGCCATCTCGTGCCCGGTTTCACGTGAACACACCAGCACATATCGTGGGTCACGCAGGGAGGATGACCACGTAACGCTGCGGCTCCACGCCCTCAGACTCGGACACCAAACCGGCCGCGAGGACCTCGTCATGGACAACTTTGCGTTCGAATGCGGTCATGGGGTCCATCGCCGCCTTCTCGCCGGAGGACTTCACTGTTGCGATGGCGGCCTGCGCGACCGTCACCACGGCGGCGCGTCGTTCGGCCCGGTACCCCGCCACATCGAGCATGAGTCGACTCCGCTCGCCAGTTGCGGACTGGACGGCCAGACGGGTTAGCTCCTGCAGCGCCTCCAGAACCTTGCCGTCAGTGCCCACGAGCCGACGCGACACCCGGCCCTCTTCGGAGTCCACGATGGCCACCGCTGCCCGGTCGCCATCGACATCCACATCGATGTCGCCATCCATGTCAGCGATATCCAGGAGCTGCTCCAGGAAGTCGGCGGCAACCTCACCCTCACGCTCAAGAAGTGAGGTCGGATTGTTCGGGGTTGCCTCGACCTCACCCTTGGCCTCGACTGCAGCGTCCTTCGCCACATCCGGCTTCGACACATCTTGCGCGGAACTCTCGCTCATGGGAGAGGGGTCCTGCGTGACTGATGAAGTGTCCTGTTCGGTCATGTCCGTCTCCTGATCATGCTGTCTGCCGGACCGGGTCGGCCCATGAAGCGTGGCGTGCTCGCACCGCTGTTGATGGTCTCGAGGGCGCCATCGTCGCAGGTCAACGACCTAGAGCTCATTGCTATAGTTTCGCTACAGGGCATCGCGGTCCGCAGCAGCCGACGGATTCACGCTCGGCTGCTTCTTCGCGCCAGACTGCTGCCTTGGCCCCGGGGCCTGCTTCGGGGTCGGCCTTGCGTCATCCTGTCCCGTGGGCTTGACCCGCTTCTTGCGCTTGGGTTGCTGGCGCTGACCCGACTTTGGTTTGACCTCGACAACAGGGGTGTCCTGGACCTCGTCAACCTCAGTGTCATGGGTCAGGCCAGGGATGGTGAACTTCTTGTGCTCTTTGCCGCTCTTGATACGACGCTGCTCGAGGGCCTTCTCGGCGGGTGAGCCAGGGGCCGGCATCCGCCGAATGGTGTAGAACTGCTGGCCCATCGACCACAGGTTAGTGGTTAGCCAGTACAGCAGGACGCCGATGGCGAAGCTGACGCCTGAGACGATGAACATCAACGGCATCACGTAAAGCAGGACCTTCTGCTGCTTGGCGAACGGGTTGTCCAACGCGCTGGCCGGCATGTTCTTCATCATCAGCTGACGCTGGGTGGTGAACGTTGAGGCCGACATGAGCACGATCATCACGACACAGACGATCTTCGTGTTGATGGAGGACGGTCCTGAGACCGCAACGTTGTTCACGATGGTGAGCGTGTGCTGGAAGGTGGCGGACAGGGGCGCACCGAAGATCGTGGACGCGTTCGCTTGTGCGGCCACCGTCGGGGTCAACGGGCCGATGGGCGGCTTCGTGCTGGCAGCTATGCCAGCGAGACTGTTGAGCACCCGGAAGAGCGCAAAGAAGATCGGGGACTGCAGCAGGATGGGCAGGCAGGACGAGAACGGGTTGGTGCCCGTGCGCTTGTAGAGAGCCATCGTCTCCTGGGTCATCGCCTGGCGGGACTCAGTGTCGGTTTTACCCTTGTACTTCTTCTGGATCTTCTGCATCTCGGGCTGGATGAGCTGCATCCGCCGAGAGGCGTGAATCTGCTTGACGAACAAGGGGATCAAGATGATCCGAATGACGACGACCAGGCCGACGATTGACAAGGCCCAGGTGAACCCCGCGTCGGCCGGCAGGCCGATGGCGGTGAAGATCGTGTGGAAGCCGACCATCAGCCAGGCCACGACCCACTCAAGCGGGGCGAGTACTGAATCAATCATCGCGTTCATCGGGTCCTTTGTCGTGGGGTGAGCTGGCCGCTTACCAGTGGGACACTGGGATCAACCGGGTACCGGTCGGTCCCCATCATGGTCAAGTCTGCCCGCTGGGGTGTCCGGACATATGTTCGGGACCCCGCTGGGGAACATGGTCGACCCCCCCTGGGTTCCAGGGGTGGCAACGCAACAGACGGCGAGCGGCAAGCCACGAGCCACGCACGATGCCAAACCGTTGGATAGCGGTGAGGGCATAGGCGGAGCAGGAAGGATAGAACCGGCAGGTCTGCGGCCTCATTGGTGACCAGACCAGCTGGTAGGCCCTGATCAGCAAGATCGCGGGTGCGGCGACTACCACGCGCAGTGAAGGAATCGACATTCGACCTCAGCGTCCTTCCTGCCAGCCGGCCAGGCGCAGCACGGTGGAAAGTAGTTTGTCCAGATCTTGGGCCAGGATGGCCGTCGGTGTACCGGGCAGATCGCTCTTCGCACGGATGACCACGTCAATACCCTCGGGTAGTTGAGCGATACGACTGCTCATGAGAGCCCGCAGGACGCGTTTGGTGCGGTTGCGGACCACGGCGTTGCCCACGGCCTTAGAGACGACAAGACCGACGCGCGGCGGTTGACCCGCACGCGCATCGGTCGAGTTGACATGAACCACGACGAAGCGGCTGCCTGAACGAGATCCACCTGCTCCGCGTGCCCCTCGAAAAACTGCGGCGAAATCGGTGCTGCTTCGCAGACGATGACGCGCTGGCAGCACGCGTCGAGCCTCAGGCGGACAGTTCGGAGCGACCCTTGACGCGACGAGCAGCAAGGATGGCTCGGCCGGCGCGCGTGCGCATGCGCAGGCGGAAGCCGTGGGTCTTGGCCCTTCGACGGTTGTTGGGCTGGAATGTGCGCTTGCTCACGAGGTTCTCCGTTACTGCACAGCCATCCGGGGATCTGTGCTGAAGGTGGTGCAGGGTACAAGGTGGGACCACTCAACTGATTCGACGGGGAAAGGAATCCCCACTGTTTCCGAGCCGTTGATCGGCCACAATCGGAAACCCGCGGCCACCCAGAACTGCGTGGGATGCACGGGCATGCGAAAACGGCCCTCAATACAGGCATGGTCCACGGTACGGGAGCCGACCGGGCACGGTCAAACTCGCGCGGTTTGCCCGTGCGCTGTGCCACCAAATCGGTCGAAACCCGCCTAAGGTGGTCCCGCGGGACCATCTCTGTCAGGCGACACGCCGGTGAACACCAGGTTTGGTGAGCATGAACACTACGATCTCGACCCTCGTACGGCGCCCCGTGAGAACAGAACGCTGCCAGGCTCCGCACCCACATTTACGTCCACAACATATGCACAGGCTGTGGAAAAACGTGTGGAAGAAGGAGCATAAGATGCCCGAGTGACCAAGGGACCGACGCGGCTTGAGATCATGACAACGGGAGTGGAGATGTACCGATCGTGACGCAAGTACAGGTTGATTTCGGCCACGTCTGGCACAACACGTTGGGTGCACTGGACGCCAATGGGCTGGCCCCGACCCAGCGCGCGTTCCTGCACCAGGCCAAGTTCGTGGGCCTGCTCGAGCAGACAGCGTTGCTGGCCGTGCCGGATGAGTACACCAAGGACTTTATCGAGACCCGGGTGCGCCAGCAGGTCGTGATGGCGCTGTCCAGCCAGCTCGGCATGGAGATCCGGTTGGCGGTCACAGTTGACCCCGCGCTACGAGCTGAGAACGCCGCCAAAGATCCCCCGGAACCCGAGGCGATCGCCGATCTGGCCAGCCTCACCGAGCTCGAAGCCGACGAGCTGCCAGACCTGAGCTCACCGTTCAGCACGATCCGGGCCACCAACGCGGGTGGCCAGTCCAGCCGGCCGCGGATCGCAGACCGTGATGCCACCGAGGTCGAGGCCACCCGGCTCAACCCCAAGTACACGTTCGACACCTTCGTCATCGGCGCCAGCAACCGCTTCGCACACGCTGCCGCAGTCGCGGTGGCTGAAGCGCCGGCCAAGGCCTACAACCCTCTGTTCGTCTACGGCCAGTCCGGGCTGGGTAAGACTCACCTGCTCCACGCGATAGGCCACTACGCCCGCAACCTCTATCCGAATGTTCAGGTGCGGTACGTGAACTCCGAGGAGTTCACGAACGACTTCATCAACAGCATCCGCGACGACAAAGCCTCGGCCTTCCAGAGCCGATACCGCAACGTTGACGTGCTCCTCATCGATGACATTCAGTTCCTCCAAGGCAAGGTGCAGACCCAGGAGGAGTTCTTCCACACCTTCAACACCTTGCACAATGCCAACAAACAGGTCGTCATCACCTCCGACCTGCCCCCCAAACAACTGGGTGGCTTCGAGGAACGAATGCGCAGCCGCTTCGAGTGGGGCCTGCTCACAGACGTTCAGCCACCTGACCTGGAGACCCGGATCGCCATTCTTCGCAAGAAGGCGATCCAGGAGAAGATGACCACCCCTGACGAGGTCCTGGAGTTCATTGCCAGCAGGATCACGACGAACATCCGTGAGCTCGAGGGCGCACTCATCCGGGTCACAGCGTTCGCCAGCCTCAACAGGCAGTTCATAGACCTCAACCTGGCCGAGATCGTGCTCAAGGACCTCTTCGCGCAGGACCAAAGCAGCCAGATCACGTCCGCAACGATCATGGCCCAGACCGCGGCCTACTTCGGCCTGACCATGGAGGACCTGTGTGGCGCGTCACGCTCCAGGGTCCTGGTCACCGCCAGGCAGATCGCGATGTACCTGTGCCGCGAGCTCACCGAGCTGTCCCTACCTAAGATCGGACAGTTGTTCGGCGGGCGCGACCACACCACCGTCATGCACGCCGACCGCAAGATTCGTCAGCTGATGGGCGAACGCCGCGCAACGTACAACCAGGTCACCGAGCTGACCAACCGGATCCGTAACCAGTCTCGTTAGGGACCCAAGAGGTTCGTCCACACAGTCATGCACAGCCCTGTGGCCTAACCATCGGCTCGTGACCAGCCGTCCACGCCTCCGGGACCCGTATCGTCCACAGCCTGGGGATAACTCTGTGGACGTTTCCTCCCGGAAACCACCAACCGGCTGTGAACTCAAGGAGGAAAACATGTGGATGACGGCCTCTGGTGCTGTTGGTAACCACACTCTCGCCAGGAGTGCCCTGTGGACAACTGGAACTCATCCACACGATTGCGGTGCAGTGCCGAGATCCTATCCACGAGTCATCCACCCGTCTTCAGCCGTGGCACCTGCAACGATGTGGCTTATCCACAGAATCCACAGGCCCTATGACGATGATGAGACCTTCAGAGAAATAGATCCGCTCCGAGTACCTGGGGACGAACGGCTCCCGATCAACCTCGTTGATGCCCCGTCACAAAACCTGAGGAACTCCAGCCAAATGTTGGCTGACAGACTTCCTGGCACTAGGGTCGATCCGCGCCTCTGTTCAAAGCGCAGCCGTATCGCTGTCAGCACCCATGTACGTCGAAGGGCGGGTTACCGATGAAGTTTCGGGTTGAACGCGATGTTCTTGCAGAGGCTGTGACGTGGGTCGCTCGAGGACTACCAAGCCATCCTCCGGTACCTGTGCTGGCGGGCGTCCTGATCGAAGCCAATGACCAGGGAACTCTCACGTTGTCGGCTTTTGACTATGAGGTCTCGGCCAAGATCACGGTCGCCGCCGAGGTAGGAGAATCCGGGACGGTCCTGGTGCTCGGACGGCTCCTGGCTGATATCTCCCGCAACCTACCGGCCCGACCCATCGACGTGGTCACCGAGGGCACCAAGGTTCAGGTCACCTGCGGTTCAACCCGCTTCAGCCTGTTGATGATGCCGGCCGACGACTACCCCACCCTGCCCACAGCCCCGGCGGCCAGTGGCACCATTGCTGGTGACGCCTTCACCCAGGCTGTGGCCCAGGTCTCGATCGCCGCCGACCGAGGCGATACTCTGCCCATCCTGACCGGTGTGCGGGTCGAGATCGATGGTGACAAGATCACCCTTCTGGCGACTGACCGCTACCGCCTGGCGATGCGTGAGCTGACTTGGAGCCCTGCGGCCACAGACGCCAGCCATGTCGCTCTGGTGCCGGCCAGGACCCTGTTCGACACAGCCAGGGCCCTGGGCGCCCTGGGCTCGATTGAGATCCACCTCGGCAGCGCAGCCACAGGCGAGGGGCTGATCGGTTTTGAGGCCGGGCAGCGTCTCGCGACCACCCGCCTACTCGATGGCGAGTACCCGAAAGTCACCTCCATCTTCCCCTCCAGCGCAGACACAGAGTCGGTGATCGAGACAGCGCTTCTTGTCGAGGCGGTCAAGCGCGTCGCTCTGGTTGCTGAACGCAACACCCCGGTCCGCTTGCGCTTCAGCGACGGCCAGGTCACCATCGAGGCCGGCACCGGCGACGGGGCCCAGGCCAGCGAGGCGGTCGAGGCGGTGCTTACCGGACCGGAAATCGAGATCGCGTTCAACCCGCAGTTCCTGCTGGACGGGCTGGGAGCGGTAGGGACCACCTACAGCCGGCTGTCGTTCACCCAGAGCAGTCGTCCAGCGGTGCTCTCCGGTCAGGCCGAGCTCGACGGGCCTGCTGACACGTCCTACCGCTACGTCTTGATGCCCGTCCGCTTCGCCAGCTAACAAGCCACCTCACGGAAAAGCCACATTCACGGCTGCACTTGCTGCGGCCCAGGTACTGCAATAGGAGCTATGCCATGCACATTGGACTCGTTGGCCTCGGCAAGATGGGTGCCAACATGTGCGTTCGGATTCGCAGCGCGGGTCATGAGGTCACCGGGTACAGCCGAACCTCGCCCAGCCGCGACGTCACGAGCCTCGAAGAGTTGGTAGCCGCACTGCCCACCCCTCGCATTGTGATCGTCATGGTGCCCGCCGGTGCTGCGACCGCTCAAACCATCACCGCCTTGGGGGACCTTCTCTCCGAGGGGGACCTACTCGTGGATGGGGGCAACAGCAAGTTCACCGACGACATCGTGCACGCACAAGAGCTCAAGGCCAAGGGGATCGGGTTTGTCGACTGTGGTGTCAGCGGTGGCGTGTGGGGCCAGGAGAACGGGTATGGCCTGATGTGTGGCGGTGAGGCCACGCACGTCGAGATGGTGATGCCGATCTTTGACGCCCTTCGCCCGCAGGGCCCGCGCGACGAGGGTTTCGTCCACGCAGGCGAGGTCGGTTCTGGGCACTACGTCAAGATGGTCCACAACGGCATTGAGTACGGCCTCATGCAGGCCTATGCCGAGGGCTTCGAGCTGCTTTTGGCCAAGGAGACCGTCAAGGATGTCCCGGGTAGCTTCAAGGCATGGACCCGTGGGACCGTCGTGCGTTCCTGGTTGCTCGACCTTATGGTCAAGGCACTCGAGGAGGACCACGACCTTGGCCAGATCCGGGGCTATGTCAACGACTCGGGTGAGGGCCGCTGGACGGTGGAAGAGGGCATCGCCCACGCTGTGCCGATGCCGGTCATCACAGCCTCATTGTTTGCTCGGTTCTCCTCGCGCCAGGACGACTCCCCCCAGATGAAGGCCGTGGCCGCGCTACGCAACCAGTTCGGTGGACACGCAGTGACCAAAGCCGGCGAGTCCGGTGTCCTGACCGATCACTGACCTCTGGCCATCGTGCACCTGAGGCATCTGAGCGTCACGGACTTTCGGAGCTACCCCAGCGCCGAGCTGCCGTTGGCACCAGGGGTCACCACTCTGATCGGGCTCAATGGCCAGGGCAAGACGAATCTGGTCGAGGCGGCCGGCTATCTGGCGACGCTCGGCTCACATCGGGTGGCCACCGACGCGCCGCTGGTTCGTGCCGGTACCCAGCAAGCGATAGTGCGCGGTGTGGTCATCCGTGATGGCCGCGAGACCTTGATCGAACTTGAGATCAACATCGGACGTGCCGGCGGCCGAAACAGGGCTCGTGTCAACCACTCGGCAGCGGCTCACCCACGCGAGGTCCTGGGAACCTTGCGCACGGTGCTGTTCGCCCCTGAGGACCTGGGCCTGGTCAAGGGCGATCCCTCCGAACGCCGCCGGTTCCTGGACGAGCTGCTCGTGGCTCGTCAGCCTCGATGGGCGGGTATCCGGTCCGAATACGACAAGGTGCTCAAACAGCGCAACGCCCTTTTGAAGTCCGCAGCTCCGGTGCTGCGGCGCGGTGTTCGCCGTCCTCACATCGGATCCACATCCTTATCCACAGAAACTGTGGATAAGGATGTGGATCCGAGCGAGAGTGCGCTGCGCACCCTTGATGTGTGGAACAGCCACCTTGCCAAGGTTGGCGCCCAGCTGTTGTATGCCCGGCTGCGGCTGATGCGTGACCTCACCCCCTATCTCACGAAGGCCTATGACGAGGTCAGTGCGGCCCAGTCCGATGCACGTATTGCTTATAGGTCTTCCCTGCGCGATGAAACGTCCGCCGCAATCGCGGCAGGCGTGGTTCCTGAGTTGCAGGAGCTGCATGATGAGCTGTTGGCCTCTCTCGAGGCGGTCCGGGTCAACGAGATCGAGCGCGGCATCTCCCTGGTCGGACCCCATCGCGATGATGTGGTACTGACCCTGGGCTCACTGCCAGCGAAGGGCTATGCGAGCCACGGTGAGGCCTGGTCCTATGCACTGGGGCTGCGGCTGGCGGCATACCAGCTGTTGCGGCACGACCTTGGCGAGGACCCGGTGCTGATTCTGGACGACGTGTTCGCCGAGCTCGACTCGGGTCGCCGTGAAAGGCTGGCCATGCTGATCGCCGACTGTGAGCAGGTACTGATCACTGCTGCCTTCCCAGGCGACGTGCCCGCCACTCTGTCAGACTCTGGAACGACCTATCGGGTGACCCTGGGGCAGGTGGTCCGTGCCGATTGACGATGCACCGATTGACGATGCACCGATTGACGATGCACCGATTGACGATGTACCGGATGCCGCGTCGCCGGCTGTTGAGGCGAGCAACCATGTACCGGCGGACACCGCAGACACAGCGGCGGCATCCGCGCTGGCGCGGGCGCGTGAAGCTGCCCAGGCCAAGGGTCTGCGACCGGGCAGCAGACCGAGGCGCAAACGAAACCCCAACGCCCAAAGACCCACTGCGGCTGCCTCGGGACATGACGGCCGCGACCCGTCGATGCTTGGTGACCAACTGGACCGGCTGCTGCTCGATCGCGGATGGAACATTGACGTGGCCATCGGCTCAGTTATGGGTCGGTGGCCGGCGATCGTTGGTCACGAGGTGGCAGCACACTGCGTACCCGTGACGTTCAGCGATGGAGTCCTGAGCGTGCGGGCGGAATCGACAGCCTGGGCCACCCAGCTTCGGCTGATGTCGTCGACGATTCTGGCGCGGCTCGAGACCGAGGTCGGAAAGGATGCGGTCACCGAGCTTCGGGTCCAGGGCCCGAGCGCCCCGTCATGGTCCCGGGGCCTGCGAAAGTCGACGGGACCTGGTCCGCGCGATACATACGGATGACCCGTGATGGGATGCCACACATAGCGGCCATCTGCGGGCGGTGAGAGACCCAGTCACGTGGGGGGAGTAGGAACTGGCCACCTCTTTGCCGGAAAATGGCGCTAACGGGCCTCCTGAGCACTTTCTTGCCAGTGCCGACGGGTAGACTGGACAAGATTCGGCGGCCTACCTGACGAGGTGCCCGGGGTTTGCTTCACGTGAAACATCACGGAGGCCTCCGGGGAACTCCTGACGTCTGGTGTGGCCGCTTCCACTGCCCGACCTTGGCCGACAAGTCCCGCGATGCAGGTTCCCGGGCCGCACGGACCACTGGACAACTGTAGGAAAGCCAAAAGGAGCACCGTGTCCGAGGTCAGCCCAGAGAACGTGACCGACGCTGAGGTCCCATCAACGGCGAAAGCACTCAGACCAGACGGACCGGCTTACGACGCGAGTGCCATCACTGTCCTTGAAGGTCTCGAGGCGGTCCGTAAGCGTCCCAGCATGTACATCGGCTCCACGGGTGAGCGTGGGCTGCACCACCTGGTCTGGGAGGTCGTCGACAACTCCATCGATGAGGCGCTGGCCGGCTATGCCGACCACATCGAGGTCACCTTGCAGCCTGATGGGGGGGTCAAGGTCGTGGACAACGGCCGTGGCATCCCGACGGACGTCATGATTGGGGAGGGCAAGCCGGCCGTCGAGGTTGTGCTGACGCAACTGCACGCCGGGGGTAAGTTCGGCGGCGCCGGCTACTCGGTCTCAGGTGGGCTGCACGGAGTTGGTATCTCCGTGGTTAACGCGCTCTCGGACAAGGTTGAGGTCGAGGTCCGCCAACTCGGCCATGTGTTCCGCCAGACCTTCCTGGTGGGGGTGCCCGCAGCCGACCTGTCCAAGGATGAGGTCACCGACGAGACCGGAACCACGGTTACCTTCTGGGCCAGCCCCGACATCTTCGAGACCACCACTTATGAGTACGAGACACTACGTGCCCGGTTTCAGCAGATGGCGTTCCTGAACAAGGGTCTGACCATCACGTTGACCGACGAACGGCCTCGGGCCATCGAGGCGGCCGTGGATGCCGACGCGGCCGAGGAACTCGATGACCCTGACGTCGACGCCAAGCCGGTCAAGCCGCGCACGGTCGCCTACCGCTATGAGGACGGCCTTGTCGACTACGTCAAGCACCTTGTCTCTTCTAAGCGTTCCGAGCCGGTGCACCCCGAGGTCATCTCCTTCGAGCTCGAGGACAAGACGAAACACATGTCCCTCGAGGTTGCGTTGCAGTGGACCAGTGCGTACTCCGAGTCGGTTCATACATACGCCAATACCATCAACACCCACGAAGGTGGTACGCACGAAGAGGGCTTTCGGGCCGCGATGACAAAACTGGTCAACGACTTCGCCCGAGGCCAGAAGCTGCTTAAGGACAAGGACGACAACCTTACCGGCGATGACATCCGTGAGGGACTGACCGCGGTCATCTCAGTCAAGCTTGGCGAGCCGCAGTTCGAAGGCCAGACCAAGACCAAGCTCGGTAACTCTGAGGTCAAGGGATTCGTCCAGCGGGCCATGACCGACGAGCTTGGCCACTGGCTGAGTGCCCACCCGACTGAGGGCCGCGACATTGTCCGTAAGTCCGTCCAGGCGGCAGCGGCTCGGATGGCGGCACGCAAGGCTCGTGAGGCCACTCGTCGCAAGGGTTTGCTGGAGTCCGGGGGTCTACCGGGCAAGCTGCGCGACTGCCAGAGCAGCGATCCCACCATCAGTGAGGTCTTCATCGTCGAGGGCGACTCGGCCGGTGGTTCAGCGGTCAGAGGCCGCAACCCGCACAACCAGGCGATCCTGCCGATCCGGGGCAAGATCCTTAACGTCGAGAAGGCTCGGATCGACAAGGTTCTGGCGAACAACGAGGTCCAGGCTCTTATCTCCGGCTTTGGCACCGGCATCGGCGAGGACTTTGACCTTGCCAAGGCTCGCTATCACAAGATCGTGCTGATGGCAGATGCCGATGTCGACGGCCTGCATATTCGGACGCTGTTGCTGACGCTGCTGTTCCGCTTCATGCGCCCGCTGATCGAGGCCGGCTACGTCTATCTCGCTCAGCCGCCGCTCTACCGTCTCAAGTGGAGCAACCACCCGCACGAGTATGCGTACTCCGACCGTGAGCGCGACGTCATGCTCGTGGCGGGCCAGGGCCACGGATGGCGGTTGCCCAAGGAGGCCGGCATCCAGCGCTACAAGGGCCTGGGTGAGATGGACTACCAGGAGCTATGGGAAACCACGATGGACCCCCATCACCGCATCCTGCTCCAGGTCACCCTCGACGACGCTGCGGCCGCGGACGAGATCTTTGCGATTCTGATGGGCGAGGACGTGGAGAGCCGACGCAGCTTTATCCAGCGCAACGCTCGCGACGTCCGCTTCCTTGACATCTAGGGCCAACCCGCGCCGCGGGCTTTGCGTCATACAGACTGAGAATGCACCAGAAAGTAAGGACAGCGCGTGACTGAGCAGCCGCCGATCATTGAGACCGACCGCATCGAGCCGGTCGACATCAACCTGGAGATGCAGCGCAGTTACATCGACTATGCGATGACGGTCATCGTCAGTCGGGCACTGCCGGACGTGCGTGACGGCATGAAGCCCGTGCACCGCCGCGTTGTCTATGCGATGTATGACGGGGGCTACCGACCGGACCGCGGCTACAACAAGTGCTCACGCGTTGTCGGTGAGGTCATGGGTCAGTACCACCCTCATGGCGATGCCTCGATCTATGACGCGTTGGTGCGGTTGGTGCAGGACTGGTCGCTGCGCTATCCGTTGGTCGACGGGCAGGGCAACTTCGGTTCACCAGGTGACGACCCAGCTGCCGCGCCGCGATACACCGAGTGCCGGATGGCGGCACTTGCCATGGAGATGGTTCGCGACATCGACCAGGACACAGTTGACTTCAAGGACAACTACGACGGCAAGACCCAGGAGCCAACGGTTCTGCCGAGTCGCTTCCCGAACCTGCTGGTTAATGGCTCAGCCGGTATCGCGGTGGGCATGGCCACCCAGATTCCGCCACACAACCTGCGTGAGGTCGCCACCGGTGTCCAGTGGTTCCTGCAGAACCCTGAGGCTCCCCGCGAGGAGTTGCTCGCGTACCTGATGACACAGATTCAGGGACCGGACTTCCCCACCGGCGCGCTGATCCTGGGACGAAAGGGCATCGAGGACGCCTATCGCACCGGGCGCGGTTCGATCATCATGCGCGCTGTGGTCCAGGTCGAGGAGATCCAGAACCGCATCTGCCTGGTCGTGACCGAGCTGCCGTACCAGGTCAACCCGGACAGTCTCGCGCAGAAGATCGCCGAGCTGGTGAAAGAGGGCCGCCTGGCTGGGATCGCTGACATCCGGGACGAGACCTCAGGGCGAACCGGCCAGCGGCTGGTGATCGTGCTCAAGCGCGATGCCGTAGCCAAGGTGGTACTCAACAACCTCTACAAACATACCCAGCTGCAGACCACGTTCGGTGCCAACATGCTCGCCCTGGTTGACGGTGTGCCTCGTACCTTGCCGCTGAGTGCGTTCATCCGTCACTGGGTCGAGCACCAGATGGACGTCATCCGCAGGCGGACGGCGTTCCGGCTGCGCAAGGCCGAGGAGGAGGCCCACATCCTTCGCGGGCTGCTCAAGGCCCTGGACGCCCTGGATGAGGTCATCTCTTTGATCCGCGCCTCGGCTACGGTCGAGGTGGCGCGCGACGGGCTGATTCAGCTGCTCGGCATCGACGAGCTGCAGGCCCAGGCGATCCTCAACATGCAGCTGCGCCGTCTGGCCGCTCTCGAGCGGCAGAAGCTGATCGACCGTCACGATGAGCTGCAGGCCATGATCGATGAGTTCACCGCGATCTTGGCCTCACCCCAGCGCCAGCGCACGATCGTCAGTGAGGAGCTCGCCGAGATCGTGGCCAAGTACGGCGACGATCGCCGGACCAAGGTCGTGCCCTTCGACGGGGACATGTCCATGGAGGACCTCATTCCCCAGGAGGACGTGGTCGTCACGATCACCCGAGGAGGCTATGCCAAGCGCACCAAGGTCGACCTGTACCGCTCTCAGCATCGAGGCGGCAAAGGTGTCAAGGGCGCTTCGCTGCGCGGTGACGACATCGTGGAGCACTTCTTCATCACGACAACCCACCACTGGCTGTTGTTCTTCACCAATCTCGGCCGGGTCTACCGCGCGAAGTCCTACGAGCTCCCCGAGGCCGGTCGTGACTCCAAGGGTCAGCACGTCGCCAACCTTCTGGCCTTCCAGCCGGGCGAGCAGATCGCGCAGGTTCTGGCCCTTCGTGACTATGTCACCGACCCCTACCTGGTGCTCGCGACCCGCAAGGGCCTGGTCAAGAAGACGCGCCTGTCGGAGTACGACTCCAACCGATCGGGTGGCCTCATCGCGGTCAACCTGCGCGACGGCGACGAGCTGGTCGGTGTGGGGGTCGCCTCGGCGGTCGATGATCTGTTGCTCGTATCGGTCAAGGGCCAGTCGGTCCGGTTCACCGCCGACGACACGACATTGCGTCCGATGGGTCGTTCCACCAGCGGCGTGACCGGCATGAAGTTCCGCCCCGGAGACCACCTTCTCTCGATGAGTGTCATCGTAAACGGCTCCGACCCAGATGTGTTCGTGGTGTTCGAGAACGGACTGGCCAAGCGTTCTCTCGCATCGGACTACGCCGCCAAGGGCAGGGGCATCCTGGGTGTCAGGGTCGCCCAGCTCTCCGAGAGGGGCGGTGACCTGGTCGGCGCGCTCACCGTCGATGGTGAGGATGAGGTCATGGTCGTGATGGAGAAGGGCAAGATCGTCCGCTCCCGGGTCGACGAGGTGCGGCGGACCGGCCGCAACACGATGGGCGTTCAGTTCGCCGCCCCGGACAAGCATGACTCGATCGTTGCGGTGGCACGCAACGCTGATCGAGGTATCGAGGTTGTGCTCGGCAGTGTTGTGGATACTGGAGAGCCGGGCCCGGCCGTGACAGCTGACCTAGTTGGCCCAATACTGGCGGTTAGCGCGTCTGAAGACGCACCGGCGGTTGGTAGCGTAACGTTTGATCCCAACACGGATGAGAATGTGGACGACAATGCGGGAGGCAGCGAGTGAGCAGTCTTGGCCAGGCCGGCACTGCACTACGCGCTGACGGTCCACCGGAGCCTGTCCAGACGGCCAGAGGTGAGGTGACGCCCGGACGAGACCCGGTTTCCGTACCGCGTCGGGTCAAGCTCAGTGTCTCGCGCGTCGACCCATGGACGGCAATGAAGCTGTCATTCCTACTGTCGGTTGCCGTCGGCATCGCAGGGGTCGTCATGATCGCGGCCCTGTGGCTCATCTTGTCCAGCATGGGTGTCTTCACAGACATGAACCGCACCGTGGACAGCGTCCTGAATACCACAAACGGCTCGAAGTTCGATCTCATGAACTACATCGGGCTCGGTCGCGTGGTGTCGCTGACGATCGTCATCGCGGTTATCGACGTCATCTTGGTGACTGCGATCTCGACACTGGGCGCGTTCCTGTACAACGTCTGCTCAAGCCTTGTCGGCGGTCTGCAGATCACCCTGACGGACGACTGAAGCCCGGCATCTCCGCGCAAGTCAGCGGTGCATCGGGGGCCGTTTTGCAGGGGACGACAAGGGTGAGGTAACGTCATGCGTCGCGCGCCTGTGACTCGTGACTTGAGGGTCCTGGCTAGCGGGAGATGGCGAACGGGCCTATAGCTCAGACGGTTAGAGCGCTTCCCTGATAAGGAAGAGGTCAGAGGTTCAAGTCCTCTTAGGCCCACTACCTTCTCCTTGTCTTCCAGTGACCGGCGATGAGCGGCACAATGGTTTTGCACGAGTTTCACGACTGCACGATGAGCTGTACGAAGGAGCATCGGTCATGAAGAAGATCCTGTTGCTGATCGCCGCCGTTGCCGGCGCCCTCGCCATCCAGAAGAAGTTCAAGGACCAGCAGGCCGAGC
>Ga0208079_1000106_pt1 | contig 46692 bp, 38 predicted proteins | sample NGESurdeep092012_5_FD_184474 | JGI IMG/M metagenome (GOLD analysis project Ga0208079, IMG submission 184474) | Arctic peat soil microbial communities from Barrow, Alaska - NGEE Surface sample 210-2 deep-092012 (SPAdes) | ecosystem: Environmental > Terrestrial > Soil > Wetlands > Peat ... | reverse complement strand
CAGGAAATCCAAACGTGAAGGCGTGCGTGTTCTGAAAATAATCCACGGCTACGGATCCTCTGGCAAAGGAGGCACATTGAATCATGGGCTGAGAAAATCATTCGCTCTCCGCAAGAAAGAGGGCGTGATCAAGGACTTCATCCCGGGCGAAGATTTCACCATCTTCAATCCCGTCGTGCTGGAACTTCTTGAAGCGGTGCCTGATCTGCGAGCTGATTCGGATCTGGCCGCGACGAATGAGGGCGTGACCGTGCTCTGGTTAAAATAGCGCGCTCAGGTCTCACTGCCGCTCTCGATTCATTTTGTTCCTCTTCGCGTTACTCTCGACAAAATACATGCCCAACAAACCCCGGCCTGTTTCTGATTTTGGCTTGGATTTGATGAGATTGGTGAAAAATTCGAGGAGATTGATGAGGCGGGAGAGGAGTTTTGACATCGGCGGAGAAGTTTGAAGTCGAGGATATGCGGGTCAATTAAAAAGCAGGAATTCCCGAAAACTTGGAATTTTTTAAGGGGGAATTTTGGATACTGCTTGCCCGAAAAATGGGATCGCTTCGCAGACGGAAAAGGGTGGTAAATTCGATTCGCCAAACATCAGTGAACATCAATAACACGAGTGAATCAATTTGGATTCGTTGTTAGTTTTGTTGTTAGTTTGACCTTGAAAAATCAAAAACACATTGAAAACAAAGGATGGTGCGCGGTACAGGACTTGAACCTGTGACCCCTACCGTGTCGAGGTAGTGCTCTGCCAACTGAGCTAACCGCGCACTAAAAAATTAAAACTGGCAGTCCCGCCGCATCTTGGCAAGCGTGAATTGGCTATACAGCCTTTCATTTTAAATGCAGAATTCTCAAACAATTCTGCAAAAGACGCATGGCGTTTCGGCGGACGAATCTGTTACATTACCAGTCATTAAACAAAGAATTATGAATAAATATTTATCACTGGGAAAATTTTCATTTGGCATGGGCGACCGTTTTGCGCACCAGGGCAAGGCCCAACTGAACGCGTGCGTCCTGGCCACCAAACTCGGCGCGGACATCGTACCCGTCTGGAACAAATCGAACCGCGAACACACGCTCATCGGCACCGAACCGTCCAGTTTGCGCGCCGAGGCGGATGCGGCGGTGAAGGCGCTCGGTTGGAAAAAACCGTATCACGTGGACGCCGACCACATCCGGCTCGAAACCGTGGATCGTTTCATCACGCCTTCGGATTTCTTCACGATTGACGCGGCCGACTCGATTGGCAAACCCGCCGATCCCAAAAGCGTGAAGGCGTTTGTCGATCATCACCCCGAACTGCTGGGCAAGATTGTCATCCCGCAGATTGACCGCCCGTTCGAAACGACGCGCGCTGAAGTTGAACGCGTTGCCAACAAGTTTTTGCTCGCCGTGCGGGACGCGGGGAAAATTTACCGGCACATTGCCCAGGCCAAGGGCGAGGCCAATTTCATCACGGAAGTTTCGATGGATGAAACCGACAGTCCGCAAACACCGCCGGAACTGCTCATCATTCTCGCGGCGCTCGCCGATGAAAAAATTCCGATCCAAACCATCGCGCCCAAATTCACCGGCCGTTTCAACAAGGGCGTGGATTACGTCGGCGATTTGAAACAGTTCGAAAAGGAATTCAACGAGGACCTGGCCGTCATCGCGTTCGCCATCAAGAAATACGGCCTGCCCGCGACGCTCAAACTCAGCGTCCATTCCGGCAGCGACAAGTTCTCCCTTTATGCGCCGATCCGCCGCGCATTGAAAAAATTCAACGCCGGCCTGCACCTCAAGACGGCCGGCACGACGTGGCTTGAAGAAGTCATCGGCCTCGCCGAAGCCGGTGGTGACGGTCTTGTGCTGGCGAAGGAAATTTACTCCGATGCACTCGATCACGTGAACGAACTGTGCGCGCCGTACGCAACGGTCATTGACATTGACCGTAAGAAACTGCCGACGAAGGAGACCGTCAGCGGCTGGACTTCCGGACAATTTGTTTCCGCGCTCCGGCACGATCCGAAAAACAAGGCTTTCAATTCAAGCTTCCGGCAATTGATCCACGTCGGTTTCAAAATCGCCGCGAAGAAAGGCGACCGTTATCTCAACGCGCTCAAGAAGCATGAAGCTGTCATCGCCAAAAACGTCACTGAAAATCTGTTCGAGCGGCACATGAAACCGCTGCTGCTCGGCCAATAGCCCTGTTTTATGCCATTCATCCACGAAGATTTTTTGTTGAGCACCAAGACGGCCGGCAAGCTTTACCACAAATACGCCGAGGCCGAGCCGATTTTCGATTATCACTGCCACATTTCGCCGCGCGACATCGCCGCCAACCGGCAGTTCAAAAACCTTTTTGAAATCTGGCTCGAAGGTGATCACTACAAATGGCGCGCGATGCGCGCCAACGGCGTTGCGGAAAAATTTTGCACCGGTGCCGCCTCGCCTTACGAAAAGTTTCTAGCCTGGGCAAAAACCGTTCCGCACACGCTCCGCAATCCGCTCTATCACTGGACGCATTTGGAATTGAAGCGTTATTTCGGCATTACCGAATTGCTCGACGAAAAAACCGCCGGCAAAATCTGGAAGAAGGCAAATGAAAAACTGGCCACGCCGGAGTTGACCGCGCAGGGCATTCTGAGGAAATTCAAGGTCAAGGTTGTCTGCACCACGGACGATCCGGTGGACAATCTGGAACATCACCGCGCGTTTGCGTCCCAGGGCCATCCGACGAAAATGTTGCCGGCGTTCCGGCCCGACAAGGCGCTGACGGTCCATCAGCCCGCCAGTTTCAACCAGTGGGTGGAACAGCTTGCCGCTGCCAGCAACGTGGACATCAACGGCTTTTCCGCGTTCGTCACCGCGCTGCGAAAGCGTCACGACTTTTTCCATTCGCAAGGCTGCCGTTTGTCCGATCACGGCATGAACCATTGTTTTGCCGGCTTTTGTTCCGAGAAAACTGCCGCCGAAATTTTCGCCAAGGCGCGGCGCGGCGAAGCGGTTTCACCGCCGGAGCACGGACAATTCGCCTCGTTCATGATGCTGTTTTTCGGCAAACTCGACGCCTTAAAGGGCTGGACGAAGCAGCTTCACCTCGGCGCGTTGCGTAGCGCCAACACGCGGCGGCTCAAACAGCTCGGCCCGGACACGGGCTTCGATTCCATCGGTGATTGGCCGCAATGCCAGGCCCTCGCCGCCTACCTCGACCGGCTCGACCAGGAGAATTCGCTGCCGAAAACCATCATTTACAATTTGAACCCGGCGGACAATTACGCCTTCGCCGCGATGATCGGAAATTTTCAGGACGGCACGATCCCCGGCAAACTTCAGTTCGGCTCCGGCTGGTGGTTTTTGGACCAAAAGGAAGCCATGGAGTGGCAGATGAATGCGCTGTCGAATCTCGGCCTGCTTTCGCGCTTCATCGGCATGATCACGGATTCGCGCTCGTTCATGTCGTATCCGCGCCACGAATACTTCCGGCGCACGCTCTGTAATTTGATCGGTCGCGACATGGAAAATGGCCTGATGCCCAACGACGAAAAACTGGTCGGTCCGATGATCCGCAACATCTGTTACGCCAACGCCAAACAGTACATGGCTTTTCCGATGGGTGAGGCCACTGCCGGCCGCCGGCGGTCTCCGGCACGGGCGAAATAGTCCGTAACCCGGCGCTGGCGGTTGAAGGTGCCAAGCAGCGCGTGGGAAATCCCTTTCTTTGCAAGAGACGAGGTTCAAATTTCTTCGGTTTCTGAAGAATAAGTTGGTTCCTCGACGATTTCAGTGGGTGATCATGGTGTAAAACAGGACACTTTGGGTGCGGCCATGACATCCGGGATGACATCCGCCCTCACCCCGGCCCTTTCCCCCGGGGAGAGGGCCGGGGTGAGGGCGAGCGTAAACGCTCATACCATTCAAAACGTCGAGGAAGCTGTCACCCGCGTCAAAAGTGCCGGATGGGCTGGCTGCAAAAAGCGTGTTGCCACAGGTTGCCTCCGTAAGCCCGGTCCCAAGCGCAAAAGTGCATTTTTTTCAAATGTTTTTGCAAAACTAACAAAGTATAATAACTTTCTTTTGCCCAACAACGGTGCTAATTTGAGTCAGTAATTCACACTATAATTTGAACCCGAAAAGTTATGATGGGTTGTGTTAATGCTTTTGTGCCGTTGTCCGGACTGGTGACGGATGGCAGTGGCACTTGTTGCCTCCGCAACATGGGCAAAATGAATACCATGACATGCAAAGCGGGAGGACGACGTGCAGGTCGGTAAAATGTAATAAATACTATACTATGAAAATAACCTCTGTGATTCGTGATGGCAGTTCCAGCCCTGAAAAGCTTGGAGGGAAGGGCGGCTTAAATCGCGCCTTCACTTTGATCGAACTGCTCGTGGTTATCGCCATTATCGCCATTCTGGCGGCGTTGTTGTTGCCCGCCTTGTCCGCCGCAAAAGAGAAGGCATTGCGAACCGCCTGCGCAAATAACTTAAAACAAATTGGCCTCAGCATAGCCATATATGCCGGGGACAACGAAGATTACATGCCGCCGCTTAAATGGAAAGATAGCAACCCCCAATATCCTTACGAAATGTTCCGCTACACGCCGGTCAACGTGACGCCGCCCACGTTTGATTCAGACGGCGGTCCTTACAATCTGGGAACCATTTGGTCCAGCCAGATTTTGTCCGATGGGAAAATTTTCTACTGCCCAAGCAATATGAAGGGCAACAATTTGACTTACGATTGGTATAATGTTAAGTCAACTTGGCCTTTTGGCGTTGATTCGGCGGCGGCGGCGGCGGCGAACGATGTAAACCCCGGTTATGTACGCTCGGGATACAGTTATTATCCGCAATCAAAGCGAACGCAGAACATCAACACGGCGCTAGGCAAGAAAGACGTTCCATATTGGCCCGATGTCAGCGCATCGCCGCTGCCCAATAAAACCTGGAATTGTGTTCCGCCTTTCAAACAAACGGCGATTGACCAGACGAAAAGCATGGTGGTGGATGTCATCTACGACAGCCTTGACAAAATCTCGCACAAAAATGGGGGCAGTCCGGCAGGCCTTAATGCGGTCTTTGGCGACGGTCATGTTCGCTGGCAAGGCGTCAAACAGAACACTGATGGTTTTGACCCGAATGTGTGGGCACAAATCGCCAACAAAAGCGGAGTAGATTTAAGGTATGCCCAAAGCTGTTGGAGTCCTTGAGACCGGCAGATATTCAGCCCTGATGACAGTGACACGATTTTCCAATTCTCAAAACCGACAATTCAACCATTGCAACCTCAACCCACCATGAAAAAAATCCTTTGTCTCCGCATTACCGTTGCGTTTGTTCTGGCCATTGCACCGTTGGTGTCCATGGCCGACACTTTTTTCGCCGACACGTTTAGCACAAGCACGCTCACTAATGCCACCCCTTCGGCGCCTACTGCAACTTCAACCAGTTATGAACTCATTTCTACCAAGGCTTGGAATCCGCCGCCTTCCATCGCACCCGGACATTTGATATTCGGTATCACGAATACGACCGCCGGTACCATTGAGGTCCAGGGCCTGTTTGCCTCTCCAGCGGTCGCGCTTGTCAGCGCCGGTGACTACATTCAACTGAGCGTGACGTTTACCGACACCCAAGGTCTTCTGATCCAAACCACCCCTTTGGGTTTTGGGATGTACAATGCCGGCGGGGTAGCGCCGATAGGCGGTGGCCTCAATGCCACGGCGACCACACCAAATACCGACGCGGCCATTGGAGGCGCCCAAAACTGGAAGGGTTATGTCGCAGTAATCGGTTATACCGGCGGAAACTCTGGCTTTTATATTCGGACCAACCAGTTGGCCACCGCCAACAATGATCAGGATTTGGTTACCATAGGCAGCTCCAGCAAAAGCTACTACTACCCCAAGGGGGTTGTGGTTGGAGCCGTGTCAACAACGCCCTCAGTCACCTTGACGGTCGGCGGCCAATACACCGAGATTCTTAAGTACACCTTGACCCCGACAAATACCCTCCAACTCGACAGCCGACTCTACACCGGCCCCGATAACACCGGCACTCTTCTCTCAACGATGACGGCCACCACCGGGACGAATCTGCTAAGCACCGTGTTTGATGGTCTCGCTTTCGGCTGGTACGCTAACCAGAATGTTACTAACACCCTGATAGATGTCAATTCCATCACCATTAGCGGCGCGGTCACTGTACTTACAGGCCCGCCCACCATAAATACCCAACCAGTGCCAGTCAGCGTTGCGACCAACGGTTCATCCGCCTTCTCAGTCGTCGCCACCGGCGTCGGCGTGACCTATCAGTGGCATCGGAATGGCACCAACCTTCTTGATGGCGGCAATATTTCGGGTTCCACCAGCAGCCTGCTCGCCATTTCCTCGGCCGGAGCGGCAGACGCGCTCTCGGGCGCCAATGGTTACTATGTCACCGTTACCGGCGCAGGCAATTTAATTACACCATACTACAGCACTAATTCAGTGACCAACTCGCTAACCTTGATGCCGGCAACAAACCTGATCTGGACGGCAGCCGGCGGAAGCGTTTGGGATTTGAATTCAACCGTCAGTTGGAAGGACACCAACGGCACTGCGACAGTGTTCAACTACGGAGACCCGGTCACTTTTGATGATTCTGCCGGCCTCAAGGTTGTAACACTGACTGGCACGTATCTGAGTGCTGCCTCGGTTACCGTTGATACCGCTATTGCTTACACTTTCCAAGGCTCCGGCAGCTTCGCCGGACCGGGCAGTTTGATGGTCATAGGTCCCGGCGAGTTGGATATAAAAAACGCCAACTCCTACAGCGGCGGCACCATCATCAGCAACGCCACTGCGCTTCTTTACCTCGAAAATCTCGGCGGTCTTGGCACCGGCCCCGTGACCCTGGCCAAGGCGGGCGGCACCATGGAAATTGTTCCGGCTGGCGGCGGTAGCTCGGGCATCAACGGCGATATCGTTGTTGCCGACGACTTCACCATTCAGTTTGATGGACTCGGAAGCTATTCCGGAGTCTTCCTGGGCAATCTTTCCGGCACCGCCGGCAAAACCCTGACGTTGGTTCCGGACCCGGGCAACACCGTCACCAACGACCGGATCCGGGTTTATGGCGCCAACACAACGTATAATGCGAACTTGCTGCTTAATTCGCCCTTGATAATCTTCACTCCCTATAACTCGATCGGCAGCCAGACCTACAACGGCGTGATTTCCGGCAGCGGCGCCTTCATGCAAAAAGGCACCACCACCTACCTCAACGGCGCTAATACTTATTCCGGCGGCACGTTCCCTGTCAGCGGCGCCATTGGTTTGGGTATTGATTCAGTCGGCAATCCTGTTACTTCCGGCCCGGTTGGCACCGGCCCATTGTTTCTGACCATTGACTCTACCACCACCACGACCGGCAGCGGAATGATATTGGCATCCGGTGGACCCCGCACCATTGCGAATTCAATCCAATATCCCAGTGGAACCAACAATTTGACGTTAATCGTCGGCGGCACGAACAATCTGACGTTATCGGGTGCGTTCACCCTTAAAGGCAACGACGGTCTAACCACGAATACCATCACCGCGCGCACTGTCCAAGTGACCAACACGGGGTTGACTACAATCTCCGGCGTGATCAGCGACGGTGGTTTGAGCTACGGGTTTATCAAGACCGGTAGCGGCACGTTGGCCTTGAACAACACCGAGACCTACACGGGACCGACGACCGTCTCCAACGGCACACTCCAGGTCAACGGCCAGCTTGACGCGGCGAGCGCCGTCACTGTCAGCTCGAATGCGACTCTCGCAGGCACCGGCACCATCAACGGCACGGTCACCGTCAATGCCGGCGGCACTCTCGCCCCCAGCACCTCCTCCGCCATCGGCACGCTTACCATCAACAACAGTCTCACCTTGAACGGCAACCTGTTCTTCAAAGTCAACAAGTCGCTATCACCACAGTCCAATGACGTTGCGTCGGTCAGCGGCACACTGACCAGTAGTGGCACCGGAAAGTTGACCGTGACGAACGCCGGTCCGACCGTCTTGGTGGTCGGGGACAAGTTCAAGCTGTTTAACAAGCCGCTGACCAATGGTGCCGCGTTGACCGTAACCGGTGCTGGCGCGGTTTGGGTCAACAATCTGCAGGTGGATGGGAGCATTTCAGTGTCTTCCACAACGCTGCCGAAGCCGGTGATCACTACAACCACGATTCTCAACGGCACGAACCTGGTATTCAGCGGCACCAATGGCACTGTGGGTGTCACTTACAACGTTCTAACTTCGACCAACTTGGTCTTGCCGCTATCGAGTTGGACACCCATATTTACCAACACCTTCATCACGGGAGGCGCGTTCTCAATTACGAACCTCATTTCGCCAAGTGTGCCCCAGAGGTTCTATATTTTGATTCTGCCTTAATCAGCAGATTTGAAGACAAAGCCGCCGGTGGAGAAATGCTCCATCGGCGGTTCTTTTTTGATGCTTTCTGCACAATTCGCAACGCTTCTTTTCGCGAGACCTTGCGTTGCCAAACCCGGCCGGGAAGTTTGGACGCGTGATGACTTCCGCTGCGCCAATGCAAAAAATTACCCGTCTTTCCGGAGTGACGGTTGACGTTCTTGTCAAAAAAGTCCGGTGCGGCCAGATGTCGGCATCAAGGAACGGATGTGGATTGACTGCCTCAACCCAACCGGTTGTAAAATTGCCGACGTGGTTTGCAAGGAAAGCCGACGGCATGGGAGTGCATTTTTTTAAAACTGATTTGCTCAAATTGGTGTGTTCAGCCGGGACAAATTAATGCACTTTCATGTCCTATGCGCTTAACCATTACCTCCGCGTGGGTTTTTCTTTTTTTTGCCATTTCGCTCCCAGCCGCTGCCGGGTCAAAAGTATTTGATGTCCGCCAGTTTGGCGCGAAAGGCGATGGCCAGACACTCGACACCGCCGCCATTCAGAAAGCCCTGGATGAATGTGGCCAGGCGGCCGGCGGCACCGTGAAGTTTTCGCGTGGAACCTATTTGAGCCAGCCGATCACCCTCCGCACCAAAACCACGGTGTTGCTCGATGCGGGGGCGACCCTGCTGGCCTGCACCAACCAGAGTGATTTCATGAAGGTGCCGGGCGACTGGCTCAAGGCGAAAAGCGGCGGTGATTTCATCCCGTTCATCAGCGGCAAGGATTTGACGGACGTGACTTTCACCGGCAAAGGCACGATTGACGGCAACGGCGCGGTCTGGTGGGAGGAAGCCGAAAAAGCCCGCCAGAAAGTTTCCGGTTACACGCTGCCGCGCCCGAATCTGATTGTGCTGACCCGCTGCAAAAACGTCCGTTTCGAAAACCTCACGCTGCAAAATTCGCCCAAGTTCCATTTTGTGCCGACGGAATGTGAAGGCGTGGTGATATCCAACGTCACCGTCCTCGCGCCGGTTCACGCGGCCAACACCGACGCGATTGATCCGAGCGGCTGCAAGAATGTCTTGATCACCAAATGCCGCATTGACGTGGGCGACGACAATGTCGCCATCAAAGCCGGTAAAAAAGTGGCCGGACGCGAGTTTGCCTGCGAGGACATCACGGTGACCGACTGCACATTTCTGCACGGCCACGGCATGTCCATCGGCAGCGAGACTTCCGGCGGCGTGCGCAATGTGACGGTGCGCAACTGCACTTTTGAAAACACCGAGAACGGCCTGCGCATCAAGTCCCAGCGTGGCAAGGGCGGCATTGTGGAGAATATCAGTTACAGCGACATCACCATGAAGAACGTGAATCCGGCCATCACGTTGACCTGTTATTACATGAACAATTCCGCCGGGGACGCAGCGCGGACCGTCGCCGCCGGGAACAACGCCGCGCCGGTTACCACCAGCAACACGCCGGTTTACCGCAACATCCACATCAGCAATCTGAAGGCAACCTGCCCCCAGGTGGCGGGCATCATCACCGGCCTGCCGGAAAGCATGATATCGAACGTGGTTTTTGAAAACGTCCAAATCTTCGCCGCAAAAAGCTTCGAGATTCGCAACGCCAGGGGCATCCAACTTAAGAATGTGGCCGTGTCAGTGAAAAAAGGCCCTCCGTTTGCAACAGAAAATGCACAAGTCGAAGGCTTGGAGCGCGCGAACGAAAAGCAATGAAGGGAATGCATCTGTTTTGCTGGCTGAATGGTTCTGATTTGGTGGACATTCAAATGATTTAACCGCAGTGCATAATTTTCAAAGTTATTTGCAAGTCTCTGGAATTGAGCAAAATAGGTTTTCTGTTACATTCAAATAAGGCCCTTTATGCTTTAAGCCAAAAAAGGATTGCCCCGGTAATCCCGACAAAAATTCGTAAATTTGCATGAAATACCTGCGTCAAATTATTCTCATTCTCATGTTCGTCCTTTCGCTTGGCATTTCACTTTGCCCCGCCGCTGCCGGACCGGGAATTTTTGATGTGCGCCAGTTCGGCGCCAGGGGCGATGGCAAGACTTTGGACACCACGGCCATTCATGCCGCATTGGACGCCTGCGGCCGGGCCGGTGGCGGCACCGTGAAATTTTCGCCGGGAATTTATCTGAGCCAGCCGCTCACCCTCCGGACCAAAACCACGGTGTTGCTCGAAAAAGGCGCTACACTGCTGGCGTCGCCGACACAATCGGATTTTCTCAAGGGTGGCGGCGACTGGCTGACGGCCAAAAGCAGCGACGATTTTATCCCGTTCATCGGCGGCAAAAATCTCACGGACATCGCCATAACCGGCAAGGGAACAATTGATGGCAATGGCGCAAACTGGTGGGGGCCGGCCGAGGAAGCCCGCACCCGGAAACCCGGCCATCCCCCCCTGCCGCGTCCCGACCTCGTCGTGCTCGACAACTGCAAGAAAGTTCGCCTGGCCGGAGTGAAGCTGATCAACTCGCCAAGATCTCATCTTGTGCTCAACAACTGTGAAGAGGTGGTCATTGAAGGGGTGACCGTCCGGTCGCCGGCGGGCACGCCCAACACCGACGGCATCGACCCCGTCAATTGCCGCAACATGACCATCACCCGTTGCACCGTTGACACCGGCGACGACAACATTGCCATCAAATCCGGCATAAGAGTCGAGGGCCGGGAATTCGGTTGCGAAAACATCACCATCACCGACTGCGATTTTCTGCACGGCCATGGCATGTCCATCGGCAGCGCAACCGTCGGTGGTGTGCATCACGTAGTCGTAAAAAACTGCCGCTTCGAAAACACCGACAACGGCTTGCGCATCAAATCCGGTCGCGGTCGCGGCGGCACGGTCGAGGATATCAGCTATTCTGACATCACGATGAAGAACGTGCATCCGGCCATTTCGATCGTCTGTTATTACCAGTACAGCACGAATGACAAATATCCGAAGGAAGACCCTGCCCAGCCGATGACGGAAACCACCCCCATCTTTCGCAACATCAAAATCTCCAATGTCACGGCCACGGTCACCCGGGACGCCGGCCTCATTGTCGGTTTGCCGGAAAGCGTGGTGTCGAACGTCGTGCTGGATAATGTCCACATCACCGCCGAAACCGGCATGGTGATCCGCAACGCCAAAGGCATCCAATTCAAGAACTCAACCATTTCGGTCAAAGCCGGTCCGCGGTTCAGCGCTGAAAACGCGGAAGTTGAAGGGTTGGAAAATCCAAAAAAATAAATTAGAATACACAAACAAAATCGAACCATGAAAAAAATATTTCCTCTTTTTCTAGTCACCTTGCTCGCAACTCCGCTGCTCCGCGCGGAGCCGGCTGAGTGGGCGCAAGTGCCTGAAATTCTGGCGCGCATCCAGGCGCCGGTGTTTCCCGCGCGTGACTTCGTCATCACGAATTACGGCGCGGTGGCCGACGGCAAGACCGGTTGCACCGCGGCCATTGGCAAGGCGATTGCAGCTTGTGCCAAGGCCGGCGGTGGGCGCGTCGTGGTTCCCGCCGGCGAATTTTTCACCGGCCCGATTCATCTGCTCAGCAACGTGGAGCTTCACCTCGAAGCCGGGGCAACGCTGAAATTCAACACGGATTCCAAGGCCTATTTGCCCGCGGTGCTCACGCGCTTCGAAGGCATTGAATGTTACAACTACTCGCCGCTGATTTACGCCCTTGAACAAACAAACGTTGCGGTGACGGGCCAAGGCACGCTGGACGGCCAGGCCACCGACGAAAACTGGCTGCGTTGGAAGGGTAAAAAAGGCGGCACTGAGACTCAAGCCGCCGCCAATGGACGGCTAAAAAAAATGGCCGAGAGTGGAGTGCCCGTGGAACAGCGCCGGTTCGGTGAGGGCGATTATTTGCGCCCGAACTTCATCCAGTTCTATCGCTGTCGCAATGTGATGGTGGAAGGCGTCCGCATCCGTCGCTCGCCGATGTGGGAGATCCATCCGGTGCTTTGCACCAACGTCATCGTGCGCGGTGTGGACATCGTTTCGCATGGCCCGAACAACGACGGCTGCGACCCGGAAAGCTGCCGCGATGTGCTGATTGAAAATTGCCTGTTCGACACCGGCGACGATTGCATCGCCATCAAATCCGGTCGCAATGCCGATGGCCGCCGGGTCGGCGTGCCGTCGGTAAATCTGATCATCCGTGGTTGCACCATGCGCGACGGCCATGGCGGCGTGACCATTGGCAGCGAGATTTCCGGCAGTTGCAGCAACGTGTTTGCGGAGAACTGCGAAATGAGCAGCCCGAACCTGACCTGTGCGCTGCGGCTCAAGTCCAATGCCGTCCGTGGTGGCGTCGAGCAGAACATTTTCATGCGGAACGTGAAAGTGGGGCAGGTGTCGGATTCCGTTTTGCAAATCGATTTTCTTTACGAGGAAGGCACAAACGGGCTTTTCAAGCCGGTCGCGCGCAATGTGGTGATGGAAAACATCACCGTTGACCATACTCCCCGCGTGCTGAACGTCCGGGGCTTTCCCGGCGCCGAGATCAGCAACGTGCGGATTTACAACTCAACCTTCAAACAGATCGAGAAGCCGGACGTGGTCAAAGACGCCGATGTAAAGCTGGTGAACTGCTCGCTGGAACCGGCAAAGTGATGTAAGTCGTGGTATATTTTAAAGGAATGAGATTCAGTCGCAAAAATTATGAAATTACCTAATCGCTTTCATTCCTTCGCTTCATATTTTTTGGCAACGATTGGTTATTGCGCGTTCATCAATCTGGCATTGGCGGCACCGGCACTGCCGACCATCAACACCAACAACGTTGTCAACATCACTAATTTTGGGGCGGTCAGCAGCACGACGCTGACCAACACCACCGCCATTCAAAATGCCATCAACTTCGCGTCGGCAACGAATGGCGGCGCCACCGTCGAAATTCCCGCCGGCACGTATTTGAGTGGTCCGCTCACCTTGCAGAGCAAGGTCAACCTGCAAATTGACAGCGGCGCGACGCTGCAAATGCTGCCTTATGCAAAGTGGCCCGGGACCACGGATTTTATGCTTGGTAACAGCATTTCCGATGTCGAAATCAGCGGCTCCGGAACCATTGACGGACAGGGGTCGGATTGGTGGGCGGCCTACGATTCCAGTGGCATCTCACGCCCAAACTTCATCGAGTTCAAAAAAAGCCACCGGATATTGATTCAGGACGTGACACTGCAAAATCCGCCGACGTTCCATCTCATGTTGAAAAACAACAACGACAACATCACGATCCAGGGCATTACCATCAACACGCCGGGAACCTCGCCCAATACCGACGGGATGGACATTGGCTCAACCAACATGTTGATCCAGAACTGCTACATCAGCGATGGAGACGACAACCTTGAGATTGGCGGCAGCGCATTGGCTGCATATATCACCGTCACCAATTGCACTTTTGGAACCGGACACGGGGTTTCAATGGGCAGCATTGTTTCGGGCGGGGTGTCGAATGTGACGGTCGTCAACTGCACGTTTAACAACACCGACAACGGCATCCGTCTGAAATCGGACTTCGACCGCGGCGGAATAGTGCAGAATATTTCCTACTACAACATTGGGATGACCAACATCAAGTATGCGCCGATATTGATTTACAGCTATTACAGTTCATACGGAAATCCCACCACTGCCAACATCACACCGGCGGTAGCCGCTGCCACAAATGCCGCCACCATCACTAGCTTCACGCCGGTCTGGCGGAACATAATCATCAGCAATCTCACAGCGACGGCGGGCCAGCCCGGCATGATTTGGGCGCGGACCGAAATGCCCGCCACCAACATCATATTGAGTAAACTCAACATCACCGCTACCGGCAGTTTCGATCTTTACCATGCGAAGGGAATCCAGATCTCGGATTCACAATTTCACCTGTCTAATGCTAATAAAACCTTCACGCTTTTTGATGCGCAAGTTGTTTTCACCAATTCGAGTGCTTCCACCAACCTGATTGCGCTGGACGGAATCACAACCAATTCGTATGCCAACAATTTGGCCTTCTACAACAGCCGGGCCACTTTGAGCAAAACCAACTTAATTGACGACGGCCCGCTCACCCTCGCTGACAGCATCCTTACCATCAGCAATAATTTCATGCTGTTCCCCAGCACCGTGCTGAATTTTACGCTGGACCCCAACACCAACCGGGTGGCGGTGGTGGGCAACCTGGCCCTGGGCGGGACCATCAACTTGACGAACGGCCCCGGGTTTGGGCCGGGCACCAACACGCTGTTGACTTACACCGGCACTTTGAGCGGCAACCTCCCGACTCTCGGCTCAACGCCCGCAGGCTACAACTATGCTTTCGACACCAACACCGCCGGTCAGGTGAAACTCGTTGTGTTGCTGCCCGCGCCTTCAGCCCCGACAAATTTCACGGCGACGGGAACGAACCTGTTGATCAAATTGAAATGGAACGCCGTGTCGGGTGCGGCCAGTTACAATCTCAAACGCGGGACGGCCAACGGTGGGCCGTATCCGACGGTTTACAGCGGGTTGATTGCGACGAATTATGCCGACGCGGCGGTGACCAATGCCGTGACCTATTATTATGTCGTGACGGCGGTGTCCGGCGGCGAGAGCACCAACTCCCTGCAAGCCAGCGCCGCACCGTTGCCTTCATTGACACCGACAAACATCACCCTGCAAGCCAGCAGCGATCAATTGCAACTTTCCTGGCCGCCCGACCACCGTGGCTGGCGACTGCAAATCCAAACCAACGACCTCAGCAAAGGGCTCGGCACAAACTGGGTCACCGTGCCCAATTCCACCAACGTCTTCCAAACCAACGTCACGGTAAATCCGACCAACGGCTCCGTCTTTCTCCGGCTGGTGTATCCGTAACCAAGGGTAAACTCATACCATTTCCCGATAATAATCGGCACATTTCCCAGACGGTAGGGCCGCGTTGCTGCGCGGCCATCATACCCGGCGGCGCAACTCCGATAGATCGCGAGCAGGCAGCGCCGCCCTACCTATTGTCTCTGGGAATTGGTATCATTTCGGGCTTCTTTTCCGGTAGTCGCCGCGGCTGAAATACTTCTCCAGCCAGATATAAAGACAGATGAAAAGATAACGGCTGCCCATCTCGCGCATCATCAGCTTCGCCTCGCCGGTGCGACGGTTGCGCCAGGTGACGGGAATGACGGCCCATGAAAATCCGCGCACGATGGCCTTGAGCGGCAGTTCAACGGTGAGGTTGAAATGGGGCGAGATCAATGGCCGGCACCCGTCAATCACTTCACGCCGGTAGGCCTTGAAAGCGTTCGTCGTGTCGTTCAGGCGAATGGCAAAGAGGGTTTTGAGAAAGAAGTTGGCGATACGATTGATGAACAGCTTGATTTTGGGATAGTCAACCGTGCCGCCGCCCTTGACAAAGCGGCTGCCGAATACACAGTCCCAGCCCTTGTTCAGTTCTTCCCAGTAGCGCACCACGTCCCGGCAATCATCGGATTCGTCCGCCATCATGATGACCACGGCGTCGCCCTTCATGTGGTCGAGACCACGGACGACCGCGCGACCGAAGCCGTGCAGCTCTTCGTTTTTCACCGGAACCAGCTCGGGAAGCCTGGCTTTGATCTGGGCAAGCAGTTCCCAGGTCCGGTCGGTGCTGCCATCATCAACGACGATAATCTCGTGCGGCACGTTATGCAGCCGCAGTTCCAAATGAAGGTGCTCCACCGTGGAACAGATGCAGCCCTCCTCATTGCGCGCCGGAATGACCACCGACAGTAACGAGAGCGGGCGGGGTTGAGGAGTCGGATCACTCATGTGCTGTTGGGCAAATCTGGTTTTAGCTGCAACGCTGTGCCGAGACAGGCGGCGGATTCATTTGTCCTCTCAAGCCTAAATTAAATCTCCGCCAGGTCAAACAGTTAGAACTTATGCCAATTCCCAGTGGGAATCGGCACATTTCCCAGACGGTAGGGCCGCGCTGCCGCGCGGCCATCATACCCGGCGGCGCAGCTCCGATAGATCGCGAGCAGGCAACGCCGCCCTACCATTGCCCCGATTGTCTCTGGGAATTGGTATCAGGTAACCCCTACGGTTTTTCATGGAATGGGGAATGGGTTTCAAAGAGCTTGAGCTGGGTTTGAATGGCTTCAGCCAGAGGTTTGTTGTTTTGCGCGGCACTGAGATCTAACGCCCGTTGGGCCGTTTCGATCGCTTCAGGATATCGTCCGGCCTCGGCATAAGCCGCCGCGAGCGTGTCAAGAATCTCCGGAGAATTGCCCCCGGAAAGTTGCACGGCCTGTTGCGCCAGCGCCACCGCCTTTTGACCGTTGCGCAACGAGTTGTCCGGACAGGTCGCCAGCAACCAAGCCAGGTTGTTTCGAGCCGTCACATGCTTGGGATCCAGTTTGAGAACCTTCTGAAACTGCGCGATGGCGGCTGCAAACTCCCCCCGGCTTTGCAGCGCCAGGCCCAGTTGATAGTGGGCATGGGTGGAGTCTGGCATCTGTTTCAGTGCCCGGTGATACTGTTCGATGGCCTCGTCCCACCGTCCCTGTGCGGTAAATATATTGGCCAGATTATAGCGGACTTTCGCATTATCAGGATCGACCTCAAGTGCCTTCTGGAATTGTTCGACGGCCTCGTCCGTCCGTCCCTGAGTGGCAAGCAGATTGCCCAGGTTATTGTAAAACTCTGCACGGTCGGGGTTGAGTTCAATGGCCTTCCGGTATTGTTCGATGGCTTCGGCGGTTCGACCTTGTTTCGTCAACAGAATGCCCAGGTTATTGTGCGCCTCCGCAAAGCCGGGATAAATCTTGAGGGCCCGGTGATAATACTCAGCCGCTTCATCCAGCCGTCCTTGGTTAAGAAATACTGTGCCGAGATTGTTGTCAGCTTCCGCGTAATCGGGATAAATCTCGAGAGCTTTCTGATAATGTTCGACGGCTTCGGCGGTTCGGCCTTGGGCGGCCGGTACATAACCCAAGTTATTATGGGCGGTGTAATTTCCTGAGGTGCAGGTCAGGGCATGTGTCCATAGCGATTCGTCATTCTGCCAATAGGCAGTTTGTTTCCAGGAACAGACCATCAAGGCGGCCACCACGCTGAATGCCGCCACGCCCAGCACCTGACGACGCCAGCGCCAGGATGCTGTCCAATCCCTGATGGCCCAGACAATGACCAGATACAGCCCAATTTGCGGCAAATAAGTGTAACGGTCGGCATGTGCCTGGCCTGCGACCTGTACGAATCCAATCACTGGCACCAGCATCCCGAGATACCACAGCCAGCCAAACAGGAAATAGGGGAACCGTTGTGCTGTCCGGAATGCCAGCAGGGTTATGGAGAGCAACAACACGCCAGCACCCGCAATCTGCCATGCCGGTGTATCGAAACGATAGGGATAAAACACAGCGAGGTTGGCCGGCCAGACCATCTGCGTGATGTAGGTGACATAGGAAATCAGGGCATTGTCGAGCCGGAGGGTGAGGGGCAACACGATAATGGACTTGATGGCTTCCCGCTGGGCCAGAACGGTCGCTACGCACGAGGCGGCGCTCAACACAAAAAACGGAAACTTCTCCCAAACCAAACGTCGAATCGCAAATCGTAAATCGTGAATCGCAAATCGTTCCAGCGGCCAGTAATCCAGCAACAACAGGACAAACGGCAGCGTCACCAGCATCGGCTTGCTCATCAGTCCCAATGCGAAAAACAGCAGTGCCAGCCAGTAATCCCCAGACCCCGGACGCCAGACGCCAGACCCATTATTGCCGGGCTTTGCCTCCAAGGTCCCGGTTCGGGGGGATGTGGCTTGCGCAAAACGGGCGTAGAAAACCAATGTCAGCATGAAGAATAGCCCGCTTAACACGTCCTTGCGCTCCGCGACCCACGCCACCGATTCCGCCCGCAATGGGTGGATGGCAAACACCGCCGCGACAAAGGCGCTGGGCCAGAGTGTGCCTGTAAGGCGTTTTAACAAGAGAAACAGCAGCACTGTGTTGACCGCATGCAGGATCACATTGGTCAAATGTGGTCCCGCTGGACTGGTTCCAAAAAATTGCGCGTCAAGCATGAGCGACAACCAGGTCAGCGGATGCCAATTGCTGGCGTATCCCGTCTGAAAAGCCCATAGTACACCATCCCAGGTCAACCCAGTTTTAACATGATGATTGGAAGAGAAATAATCACCGTCATCGAAATTGACGAACCCGTACCAGGGTGTCCGACCGAAGACCACAAACACGGCCGCCGCCAACAATACACACACCCCCAGAACCACGGCCTTGCCGTTCAAGCCTGTCGAACGTTCCTGTGATTTGGAGACGGCCATGCTTTCCGGGCGATTCTGTCTGGGTGGGGTCGCGGATGCCATCCTTTTTCGGTTCTTATACCAATTCCCAGAGACAATCGGAACAAACCTCGGTAGGGCGGGCAGTCCTCTGCCCGCCGCCCGTACCAACGCGATCCACGGCGCGCACGGAGTGACGCGCCCTACCAATGTGCCGATTCCCACTGGAAATTGGTATTACCACGGATGTCTCCTGGCGAAACCATTCGTTGTGCCAGATTTGACCGCTCTAAAAATCAAACAGGCGCTGGAAAATTTACCAGCGCCTGTCGTGAAGAAAATGACAACGGATATTAACGGCGCATCCGGCGTGCGAGAACCAAACCGAGCATTCCCAAGCCCGCCAGCGCAAAAGTGGCAGGTTCAGGCACCGGCTGTGTCACGTCCTCCCATGTTGTGCCGACCATAACGTTATCAAACACAAAATTGCCTACCGCAGCGGTTGCCTGTGCCCTAAAACCGACATTTGAAATATTAGCTACAGTACTTCCGATTCCTGTTAAAGTAACAGTAGCCGTGCCGGGCTCGGTGCTGCCAGGAGTAGGGCTAAAGAACAACTGTGCAGTGGGTGTAGAACCGTTAAATGTATATTTCAGCACACCAAAATAAACGGTACTGAGAGACAACTGAGTGGTTTCATAAGAGGCACTCACGCCAGTAGTTCTTACTCCAAACTGCCAGCCAGTGCTGAGGTTTCTGGCGTAAAGATCTATCGCGTCTGTGGTGTTGCCATTTGGACCCGGCGTGGCGGACGGGGTTAAAGCGGTCAGGTATGAATTGCCCGTGGGAAGAGCCGTACATTCAATGAGAAAGGAATAGTAAACACTCCCGCTGGTTACGGCACTGCTTAATGCGGCATAACCTCGGTCGGAAGCAACCCCGGAGTTCACAGTGAGAGCGCTACCACCAAGATCTTGGAGCCCTGGATAGGTAAGATTGGGGGTGCTGATGGACAACTGGGCTCCTGCTGTTGAACTTTGCAAAAGCCACGGAGGAGTGGTGGTGCCGGCGCCAAGAAAGTCGCCCGACGTGTAGTTAAACCCGTCCGAAAAGAGGAGGGTAGCATGGGCATTCGGAATGATAAGCGCGCAGGCGCCAACTGCAATCAACACCAAAGATAAACGTTTCATAATATTACAACTTTCTGTTAGGGTTCTCTGAGTTATTACTTTACTGGCTGATTTAACTCTAACCTGTTTACTGAATTTGTCATCATCGTTATTTTGCAAATACATTTGAAAATTGGGCACTGGAAGCGGTTGAGAAGTCGTTGAGGGTTGCAAATTGTTGAGGGTTAAGGGCTGGTTTTAACCCGAAAACCGAAGTTGAAATGGGGCGCACTCCGACCTGGCCTCGGACGACCAGCAGGTCGTCCCTACCGATCATTGGGATTCCACCCTCAACTTTCAACCCTCAACCCTCAACCAGCCGACGTCCCTACCAATCATTGGGGTTCCAGCCGTCCGCGCCGCCGAGGACCTTTCCCAGCGTAATGGCTGCGGCTTCGGCCTTCGTCAATTGCTTTGCCCAGTCCACGCGCTGCTTTGGGCTGCCGCCGGAACCGGTGCTGTTGAACTCGGCGTAGCGCGCGGTCTGGTGCGTCTCGGGTTTTTTCCAATCGTTCCAGCCTCCCGGGCGGACGACTTCGGACATTTCCGTGTTCAGGAAGATCGTGCTCGCGTAAATCCGCCAGGGCCGTCCCAGATAGGTCCGCGCTTCGGGCTGGTCGCCGGTGATTTTGCAATTTGAGAAAACAAATCCGAACGGTTGGTCCGCCGGCGTGGAAGCGGCGGTGATGTAGCCGTCGCCCAGACATTGAATGTGGCATTTCTCGAACCACGCCGTCGCCGCGCCGAAAATGAAATCCACGTGACCGGCAATGTAACAATTTTCAAAATACTGCCGGCCGCGGTTCAACAGAATCGTGTCCTGCCACCCGAGGAAACGGCAGTTGCGGAACACCGCGCGGTCGCCGTCCACGCGGATGGCCAGCGCCTGTCCGACCGCGCCGGCGGAATTTTCGAATGTGATGTTTTCCGCCGTGAAATCATCCGCGTCAATTGTTGTCGAGGGCGTGTGAAAAGTGCCGATGGGTTTGCCGTCCGAACCTTTGATGTTGGCGTAGAGGTCGTAAGTGAGAATTGTCTTTTCCGGGTCTTCGCCGACGAGATGGAAAAAGCGTTTCTCGCGCTGGACATAAATCAGTTCCTTGTAAGTGCCCGGTTTGACGTGAATGATCACCGGATTGGTGGGGCTGCCCGAAGGCACGGACATGACGGCTTCCTGCACCGTTTTGAACTGGCCGCTGCCGTCGGCGGCAACGACGAGGTTGATGGGTTTGACCGCTGATTTGCCTGGCGCGACCGACCGGCAACCCAGGTTCAGGACCAGCAAAATCAACACGCACAGTCCGGCGCGCAGTGTGATTCCCGCAAGGCGAATGGTTCGTTTCATGTCAGGTTGGAATTCTTTCTAATTATAGCAGTTCATATTATCATTGGCGCACAAAAGTTCATGCGGAAATCTCGCGAACATTTCGTCTTCTTGCAAAGCGCCAGAGGACTGGCGCACTCCAAGACGCTTCGCGTATTTCAGGTATCATCGTGTCGCGCACAGCGTCTTGGACTGCGGCGGCCCTCCGCCGCTTTTCCCAGAGGCATATCAAACTGTGTCCATGTTAACTGGAACTGCTATGCTTTGCGCCTGGTGGACTTTCGACCGATTACCCGGCGCAGGTTAAAAACCTGACAATCACGCCGCGCGTTGGCAAGCGCGAATTGCTGCGAGCCGCCAGAAATTTAATTTCCCGCTTTGAAGTCGCCGCGCCGAATGGTTACGCTGCGGCCATGTCACGCAAGTCGCCATCGGATTCGAACAAGGGTTTTGCCGACGTCATCGGGGTCGCGCTGCTGGCTGCCGCGTTGCTGCTGCTGGTCGCGCAGTTTTCATTCGATACGCGTGACATCTCAGGCCTTAACCTTCCACCAAATAAATCCACTCACAATTGGATTGGCCCGCTCGGCGCGTATCTGGCGTGGGGTACCTTTGTGCCACTGGGTGTTGCCGGTTACCTTTTGCCTTGGTTGTTCGCGGCGTTCGGCGTGGCGTATCTGCTAAATTTTCTGGGATATCTCCGGGAACGTTTGCGTTGGTCGTTGTTGTGGTCGTCAGTGCTGTTGATCTCGGTCACGGGACTCTTGTTCATCATGGACGACGGCGGTCGGCGCGGAAAATTTCATGAAACCATCGGTTCCCAGAGCGCCGGCGGCTGGCTGGGATTTGCAACCTACGGACAGACGCCGCATCACAATTACGGCTTTTGCCTGCTGGGCATCGTCGGTGCGGTCATTGTTTATGCTGCCTTGTCTCTCATCAGCCTGTTGTCCCTGACCAATTTTCAACTCGGCGAATGGATTCGCCGTTTCCTTCAAAAAGAACCCGCCGCCGCCGAACCCAAATCCGCCGATGAAGCCGCGCTCGAACGCCGCGCGCGTGACCTCGAGAAGCAGACCAAAAAATTGCAGGAGGAAGTCCAACGTTCCGGTCTGGGCGCGGATTTGCTGCCGGTGCCGGAGCCGACCGTTCGCGATTTGAGCGTGCCGCAGGCCAAACCGGCGCCCGCTCGCGGGCGCAAAACCACTTTGCCCGGCGGCGCACCCAGGGAATCTGCGCCGGCGGATGAAGGTGAAGTCGTTCCGCCGCGCGAAGCTGCCGCCGCCACCACCGAAGACATTCTTGGCAAAAAAACGGAAGCCGTGGAAAAACCGGGCGAAGCCAAAACCGAAACGCCGGTCGCGGAAAAAGTTGAAGCGGGAAAATCCGATGAAGAACAAGCCGGGCCGGTGGTTCACATCGCGCCGCCCGCCGCCAAACCGAAGGCCACGCCGAGAAAAAACCGGCCGCTCTCAGTCGCCTCGACACCGATGATCGGCAATTATCAGTTGCCGCCGCTGGATTTTCTCCAGCACCCGGACATGACCGTAAAGCCTACGGAGTCCAAGGAGGAATTGATGGCCAACGCGCGGCTTATGCAACAGACGCTTGCTCAGTTCGACATCGAGGTTTCGCTCGGCGACATCACCAAAGGCCCGACGATCACACGTTACGAATTGCATCCCGCGCCGGGCGTGAAGCTGGAAAAAATCACCGCGCTGTCGAACAACATCGCCGCTGCGCTCAAGGCCGAGCGCATTCACATCCTCGCGCCCGTCCCCGGCAAAAGCTCCGTCGGCGTCGAGGTGCCGAATCACGTCAAAACCAAGGTCATCGTCCGCGATTTGTTCGAGTCCGACGAATGGCGCAACAGCAAGGCAAAGATTCCCATTGCGCTGGGCAAGGACGTTTATGGCCATCCGATTGTGGCGGATTTGTCCGAAATGCCGCACATACTCATCGCCGGCAGCACCGGCTCCGGCAAATCGGTGTGCATCAACTGCATCATCACGTCGCTGCTTTACCGCTTCTCGCCGGACCAGCTCCGGTTCGTGATGATTGATCCCAAGGTCGTCGAATTGCAGCAATACAACGCGCTGCCGCACCTGGTCGTGCCGGTCGTGACCGACCCGAAGAAAGTCATCCTCGCGTTGCGCTGGGTCGTGAATGAAATGGAAAAGCGCTATCAGATTTTCGCGCGCGTCGGCGTGCGCAACATCGCCGCGTTCAATTCCCGTCCGAAAAACAAACCGTTGCCGGAGACCGAACCCGAACTGCCGCTCACCGCCAAAAGGGGAAAAGTCGAGCCGGGCGCGGAAGGATTCGCCGTCGAGGTGGACGAGCAAATTGTCGTGCCGCGCGAGGAAGACATCGTCATTCCCGAAAGGCTGAGCTACATCGTCGTCATCATTGACGAGCTGGCGGACCTGATGCTCGTGGCGCCGGCCGACGTGGAGATGGCCATCGCGCGCATCACGCAAATGGCGCGCGCGGCGGGCATTCATTGCATCGTCGCGACGCAGCGGCCGAGCGTGGACGTCATCACCGGCGTCATCAAGGCCAACATCACCGCGCGCATCGCGTTTCAGTGCGCGTCGCGCGTGGACTCGCGCACGATTCTCGACGCGATGGGCGCGGACAAATTGCTCGGCAAAGGCGACATGCTTTATTTGCCGCCCGGTTCCGCGAAGCTGATTCGCGCGCAAGGCGCATTGATCACCGACCAGGAAATCAACAGCATCGTCGGGTTCATCGCCAAGCAGGGCAAACCGAACTACGACGTGGAAATTCACCGGCAACTCTCCCAGCCCGCCGCCAATTTCGGGAACGAAAGCGGCATAGACGAGGACGAGGAATTGATTCAGCGGTGCATCGAAGTCATCCGCAGCGAGCAAAAGGCGAGCGTCTCGTTGATGCAACGGCGCCTGCGCCTCGGCTACACGCGCGCCGCGCGCATCATGGACGAACTGGAGAACCGCGGCATCGTCGGTCCCAGCAAAGGCGCCGAGCCGCGCGATATTTTAATTGATTTGGACGGCACGGGCGCGGATGGCGGCGGGCAACAGGCGGTGTAAATTCATTTGGTCACGGATGAAAACGGATTTTCCCGCCCGCCCAGCCATTTCCGCATGAAACAATTTCTGGTGACGGCGCCCCGCAACCTCATTGGCTGCTTCAAGGGCCGGAGGATCATCTGGCATATCATTGCCATCCTTCTCACTTTCATCCTCGTCACGTCCGGCTTCGACTGGCGCTATTTCCTCGCCACCCGCAATCCGGCGCTTCGTTCGTGGATGTTTTCCGCCGTCGGGCTTGGCGCGCTGCTGCCGCTCGCCTTGCCACTGTTCCTGCTTACCGTCGGCTTCATTATCGAAAATGCCAGAACCATTCTTGCCGGTTGGGCTGTTGGTCAGGCTGCACTCCTCGGTTCGCTTGTCTCTTCCGCATACAAAGCGGTTACGGGTCGCGCCCATCCTTCGCACAGCGTCGGCACGGACCTAAGTCATGTCTTCCACTTCGGCTTTTTGCGCGGCGGAGTCTTCTGGGGCTGGCCGTCGTCGCATGCCACCATCGCCTTCGCCATGGCCGTGACGGTGTTCACCCTCTGTCCGAAACAACGGTGGCTGGGTTTTGTGGCGATCCTCTACGCTTTCTATGTCGGCATGGGTGTCTCCCTGACCATCCATTGGTTCTCGGATTTCGTGGCCGGAGCGATCATCGGCTCGGTCATCGGAGCCGTGGTCGGGAAAAGTTTTGGGGAAAACGTCGAACACTGAACGCCGAATGAGTTGCGGGCGGATGGTGGCAACCAATTCGATGTTCAGAGTTCGACGTTCGATGTTCCCGGCTCTACTTCAATGGATACTGCCAGGCCCAGTCGCCTTTTTCCCGGTCAACTGAACCGCCCTTTCTGAAAGCGATTTGCCCGCCATCATCCGTTTCATTCCAGCCGACGGAATAGAGCAGGAATTTGCCATCCTCCGTGCGGCGATAATGCAACGGTTGGCCGCCAATGATGTCGTGCGGCAGTTTTTCGATGAACTGCGGCGTGAGTGCGTCGAGTGTTTCAGGATATTGGCCGTGCGCGAGCCGGTAGCGTTCAAGCGCGCAGGCAACCCGGGCCAAATCAACACTGGCTTGGGCAAAGGCAAATTTCTTGACCGCCGCATTAAGAGCCGGAAACGTCAGCAGCGCCTGGATTTTGTAAGGTGAATAATGTTTCATTTCCGCGTGAACGGCCTGGTCGGCACGCCGCAGGCCGTCAGGCGAAACAACACGAGTTTCCGTATCAACGAGCGGCAAAATCCATTGCTGACACATCCGGGCAAAGGCGAGTTCGTTTTGATAAAAGTAGGCGCTGGGCGTCAAACGCAAACTGACAGTTATAATTTTATTTGTCCCGGAACTGTCGTCCACCGTTTTGTATTCGCGCGTGATTCTTTGTCTTTCGATTGTTTCAATCGCGAATATTTTTTCACCCTTCATGGCGAATTGAAAGTCGGCAAGAAAATCCTGTTTTGCCAACGCCCGCTCCAATTCCATGAGTTGAGCCTCAGACCATCGTTGTTGTGCCATGCCTTCATAAACCGGCTGAAGCGTTATGGCCAGCATCGCGATTCGAACCAGATGTGAAATAAGAAACGGCTGGTCGCGGATGGAATCAGTCACACCCAGCAGGAGTTTTACGTCATCTAGCGCCTTTTCACTTTGACCATTGTCCAATTCGGCAAGGATTCGCAACTGAAACAATTGGCCGCACCTTTTCACATTTGCCAGATAGGGTAAAAGTTCCCCGACAACGTCAAAACCGCTTTCATAATCAAGTGGAAGCCGCGAATAGGGACGCTGAAGGGCTTCGCGTAATTCTTTGATTGCCGGATCAAAACAGCTTAATGCCAGCAATATGTCTGTGGCAGGTGTTTGCGGCTGTGATGCAACTGGAAAGCCATTTGTTTTTCCTTGGGACGTTTCGGCAAAATCGCGGAAATAACGCTGCCATTGTTTCAAGTCGGTCAACTTGCCTTTTTGCCAATTGCCGCCATTCGTCGGCCAGTTTTCCGAGTTGCCGCGATAAATGTTGAAATTCATTCGATTTACGACATGGCCATCGCTCTGCTCCAACGCGCCCATGTTTTGATTCCGGTTCCAATTCAAGGCGTTGGCAACAATCGGTGCAGAATAAAAATTCTGATCGTCCGGCACGGGTGGCGGAATGACAGAGGCTAGATCAAAGCGTTCGCCGCGCGCCTCGGCCTCGCGCTTGTAATTTTCCCATGCGCGTTTCCCACGCCAGTTTTCTTCCGTGATCAAAATGGCAGCCAGAGTTGAAAGGACGGCCAACCCGATCAGTCCCCAGCGCAACAGCCGCCAGCACCATTTGGTTTTGGGTTTGTCATTCATAAATTAAACGATGGCGGTTCCGAGTGTTTCGCTTCGTGGCTTGGGCGCAAAATTTCGGGAACGGTCGGTCTCCGGTGGTGCCGAACGATCCGCAAGCGGTTCGTTCATCCAGCGTTGCTGGGCTTGCAAGCTCATAATCACTTCCCCTGAACGAGCGGGTTTTCCAGTGACGCCGCTCACGTTGTCGCGCTGGGAAAAATCGACGATGAAAAGCAAAACCCAGACAGCGGCCAGTCCGGTCCAGATGCGGCGGCAGGGCCAGATCAATTCCTGCCAGAGTTTATTGGAACAACCAAGCAACGAAGCAGCAAAGTCGGTCGCCCGGCTTTGCGCCTTTGCGCCTTTGTTGTTTAATCCTCCCACGACCTCGCGGCGGATGGCGTCGAGCTTCGGCGCGGCGGAACGATGTTGTTCCAGCAAAATTTCACGCGGCGTTTTCATGTCGTTGGTTTGGTAGGGCGCGTTACTCTGTGCGCGCCGTCATTGGTGTGCGGACGAGCGGCGGGCAGAGGACTGGCCGCCCTACCTTCGCGTCTTTGCGCCTTTGCGTTGAATTTGTTCTCGGAATTCATGGCTGTGTTTGCTCCAGCAGTTTGCGCAGCGATTTCTTTGCATAGTGCAACCGCGACTTCACCGTGCCGATTGGCGTGCCGGTGATGCCGGCGATTTCCTCGAGCGAAAAGTCCTCAACAAAGTGCAACAACAACACGGAACGTTGCGGCGGCGGCAATTGATTCAGCAAATTCATAAACTCGGCCTCCTGTTCCTGCCGGATAAGCAAGTCGTCCGGGCCACCTCCAAATTCGTCCGCTGATTCAGGAATTTCATCGAGTAAAATTTCTTCGCGGTTTTGTTTCCGCCAGCGTTGCAGGCATTTCTGGTGGGCGATGCCGAAGAGCCAGCTCCCGAATTTCGCGTCGGCGCGCAGACTGCCGATGTGCCGGACGGCGGCGATGAACGTCTCCTGCACGAGGTCGAGGCTCGTCTGTTCGTCATGCACCAGTTCGAAAACATAGACATACAAGGGCAGTTGGTAGCGTCGAAAGAGAATGTCCCAAGCCTCCGGTTCTCCGGCTTTGGCCTGTAGCACGGGCAGTTGTTCGCGTTCAGCCACTACCAGCATTTACACCAAGAAGAATGCCAGACGCGAGAAAAGGTTCAAAACGATCGTGGGAAATCCAAAACCCGAAGGCCGAAATCCGAATGTCGAATCCAAAACCTGGCACAAGCCGGTCTGGCATTCCGATTTCGGGCTTCTTTCGGTTTTCGGATTTCGCGCTTCGGATTTATGATTCTGGCCTCTTTCGTGCTATTTGGATTGCTAAATTGCTTAAAACCTTTGAATAATATGGTTATGTCAACGGTCGCTGAACAACTTCGTGTTGCACGCGAAGCCCGGAACCTCACGATTGCGCAGGTCGCGGAGGTCACAAAAATCCGCACCGACCACATCCGCGCGCTGGAGGAGGGGAATTTCAATTTGTTTTCCGCGCCGATTTACATTCGCGGCTCGGTGAAAAATTACGCCACGCTGCTCAAGCTCGATGTGCCGCAAATCATGGCCGCGCTCAACGCCGAGTTGGGTCAGACGGAAAAATTCAGCGAGCCGCCGCCGTTGACTGAAGCGTCGAACACACCGCTCGACCGGCTGATGTTTTTGCTCTCGAAACTGAATTGGAAGGTCGGGGTGGTCGGAGCCGTCGTTTTGGGAACCGCTTTGGTTGTTTTCTTCGCCAGTTTTGCGTGGCGGCACCATAAACGCAGTGACCCGCTGGCGGGTTTGCAACCGGCGGTTTATCAATCGGCGAATTCCGGCCAGACGCTGCCCCTGACGCCGCATCGCTGAAAATTTTTCGGAGGGACGAGCTCTGCGAGTCCCAAATCTTGTCACCGGAGAAGTCAGGGGCTCGTGTAACTCGCCCCTCCGGTTTTGAAACTTCAACTTCACATGTCGCTCAAATAAATCGTCCGGTTGCGCCACAAATAAATCAGGCCGGACGCCGCCGTCAGCGTGACCGTCACCCAAAGCATGATTTCTGCAAACCCGACCACCCAGGGTGCGAAAATGTTTTTCAGCCACAGCGGCCATTCGTGACAGGCTTCCACGACCAGCAACGCATTGATGGCCACGATTTGCGAGATGGTCTTGTGCTTGCCGAAATATTCGGCGGCGAGCACGATGTTTTTTGACGCCGCCAGCAGCCGCAGGCCGGTGATGGCCAGTTCGCGGGCGACGATGATGACAACCATCCAGGCGGCGACCTTGACTGGCGCATCCGGGTTCAGGCGCGTGCTCTCGACAAAGGCAATGAACGCCGAGCAGGTCATGACTTTGTCCGCCAGCGGGTCCATCAAAATGCCGAAATTGGTGATGAGACCGCGGGCGCGCGCAATGCGGCCGTCGAGAAAATCCGTGACGGCCGCCACGAAGAAAAAAATCAAAGCCAGCGTGTTCCTGAACGGGACCGGCCAGGGCCAGAACAGCGCCCAAAGAAATAACGCCGTCAGCGCGAAACGCGAGACGGTGAGCTTGTTGGGCAGGTTCATATTCAGGAGCGAGGACAGCTTGTCCGCGCGTTCCGGAATGAAACATCGAACATCCAACATCGAACATCCAACGTCCAATTTCCCAAAGCGCGCGAACAGCAAATCATTGGATGTTCGGCGTTGGATGTTGGTTGTTGGATGTTTTCCATTTCAGCGCTCCATCACGCCCCGAACTTGTCGAACATCTTCGCATTCGCCTGCATCAGGCGGATGAGATATTTCGCCTCAAACACGCCGAGCGAGCCGCTGTTGGCGCCGGTTTCCGTGAAACGTTCGAGTTTGTCCGAACCGCTCAACGCCGAATACAGCAGCACCGGTTGCGCGTGCCACGAATGGCCCTTGACCGCGCACGGGGTTGAATGGTCACCGGTGATGGCGAGCACATCCGGCTTTTTCTTCAGTAAAATCGGCAGCGCGGCGTCGAAATCCTCGATCGCCTTTTTCTTCGCGGCAAAATTGCCGTCCTCGCCCGCCTTGTCCGTGTATTTGTAGTGGATGAAAAAGAAATCGAAGTTGTTGTATTCCTTGAGATACCGCTCGAATTGCTCGGCGATGGTTGCCGGGCCTTCGATTTTTTTCATGCCGACGAGTTGCGCCAGGCCCTTGTACATCGGATAAACCGCCAGGCACGCGGGCTTCAATTTGTAGCGTTCCTCGAACAACGGAATGTGCGGCTGATGCGCAATGCCGCGCATGAGAAAACCGTTCGCCGGTTTTTCCTTCGCAATGATCGGCAGCGCGGCCTTGTAAAATTCGGCAATGAGCGCGGCCATCTTTTTCTGGCCGGCATTGTTTTCATCGCGCGGCTTGACGGTCGGAATGGCAAAACCTTCGCGGTTCGGGTCGGCGTCGGTCAGCGGGCCTTCCAGCCCCTTGCCGCGGAACACGACGACGAAACGGTGTTCCTTGCCGGCCTTGATGATGATTTCCGTGTCGCCAAGTCTTTTCACTTTTGCGGAAAGCATGGCGCACAGTTTCTCGCACGTTTTCGTCGGGATGCGTCCGGCGCGGCGGTCGGTGACAATGCCTTTTGCATCCACCGTGGCGAAGTTGGCGCGGGCGCAGACGTCGCCGGGCTTGAGTTCCATGCCCAAGCCGAGCGCTTCAATGACGCCGCGGCCGACTTGGAATTCCAGCGGGTCATAGCCGAACAAGCCGAGATGTCCCGGCCCGCTGCCGGGAGTGATGCCGGGGGCGATGGGAATCATGCGGCCCTGCGCGGAATCCTTGGCAATTTTGTCGAGATTCGGTGTCGCGGCGGCTTCCAGCGGTGTCAGATAATTTTGTTCCTTCGTCGCGATGTCGCCGAGGCCATCGAGCACGACGAGGGCAAGTTTGGTCCCGCCTTGCGGGATTTTCAGTGTTAGTTCGGAATAAAGCGCGTCCAAATTCATCCGTCTATTCTGCAACAAGCGCGCCGAAGTGCAATTCGATTTCATTCCGTTTTGCGTTGGTGTAGTGTCCCGGCTTGGTGCTGGTCAGTGGCGAAATGGATTTGCTTGTGGCGCGCCGGACCACGAACATCCGCTTGCAAAGAAAATAACCAAGTTGTAACGTTCCAGCATGACAGTCGCTCTGGCCAGAGACGTTGAAGATTTCCTGCAAAATCAAGTGCGCTCCGGTGTCTGCGCCGATGCCAGCGAACTGGTCAATGACCTCATCCGTTCCCTCCGCGAACAACAGCAAAAACCCTTCGACATCACGCCCGAGCTCGAAACGTGGCTGCTTGAAGCGGCGGACAAACCCACGACTCCGCTGACAAAATCGGACTTCGCCGCCATCCGTGAACGTTTGTGAAATAATTCGGGCTTTGCAATTTATTCGCGCCAGATTATCTTGATTCCCATGAGCACAGTTCAAGAAATTGAAGCTGCCATTCCCCGACTATCTCGCAACGAAGTCGAGGAAGTTCGCGCATGGATTGATGATTTTCTTGAAGACCAGCTTGAACTCACTGACGAAGTGAAAGCCAAGCTCGACCAATCGCGCCGGGAAATCACCGAAGGCCATTACACGACTCGCCAGCCCAAGTGAGTCGTGGCCGCTGCGCTCCAAATCTGGTCGCCAACTTTTTCCCGTTCATTCGACAGCCTGCCGGATTCTGTTCGCGAAACCGTGCAGCGCAAGATTGATGAAATGGGAACGCGGCTGGAAAATTTCCCGCACAAACGACTGCAAGGCCGTCCTGAATTCAAACTCCGCGTCGGCGACTACCGCGTGCTTTACGAATTCGACGTGAAACTTGGCCGCATTTATCTCCACTACGTCGGCAACCGCCGCGAGATTTACAAACGAAGCCGCTGATTGCAGCTTCGGAAGATTGCTGGTGGAAATTGAAATTAAATTCCCGCCACAATAAAAAACTTCGTTTCGGTAAATGCAGGCGCGCGAAATTTTCTCGCTCGCCCGGCTTCTTGCCGGTTTAATCTCCGTGCGCATGAAACAAAAAGCTTACGCCGCCGCGGGCGTGGACATTGATTTGGGCAACAAGGTCAAGGCGACGCTGCCCCAGTTGCTCGCGTCCACGCATCGCCGCGAGGTGCTCGGCAAGGTCGGCGGCTTCGGCGGCCTCTTCGCGCTCGACCTGAAAAAATATCGCGAGCCAGTGCTCGTGTCGTCCGTGGACGGCGTCGGCACCAAGCTCAAAATCGCCTTTGCGATGGACCAGCATGACACCATCGGCGCGGACCTCGTGAACCATTGCGTCAACGACATCGCCGTGCTGGGTGCCGAACCGCTGTTCTTCCTTGATTACCTCGGCACGGGCAAACTCGAGCCGCACGTTTTCACCGACATCATCAAGGGCTTCGCTCGCGCCTGCGCGGAAAACAACTGCGCGCTCATCGGCGGCGAGACGGCGCAGATGCCGGGCTTTTACCCGAAGGGCGAATATGACGTGAGCGGCACGATTGTCGGCGTGGTCGAAAAATCAAAAATGCTCAACGGCCAGAAAACCGTCAGGGCCGGGGACGCCGTCATTGGCATCGCATCGTCCGGCCTGCACACGAACGGCTATTCGCTCGCGCGAAAAATTTTCTTCGAGCAACTGAAGCTCAAACCCAAGAGCCGCGTGCCGGAATTGAAAAACACCATCGGCGCTGAATTGTTGAAAGTCCACGTCAGCTACGGTTCACTGGTGCAGAAGTTACTGAAGAAGTTCAACCACAACGTGCTGCCGGCGTCCCGCCGGCAGATCAAATCAAGCCAGAATCGCCGGCAGGATGCCGGCGGCACGATAAAAGCTTTCGCCCACATCACCGGCGGCGGATTTGTGGACAACATCCCGCGCGTGCTGCCGAAGACCTGCGACGTGGTTATCCGCAAAGGTTCGTGGGACATGCTGCCGATCTTCAAAATGATCGAAGCCAGGGGCGGCGTGCCGGACGATGAACTTTACCAGGTCTTCAACATGGGCATCGGCATGGTGGCGATTGTTTCAGCGGGCAAGGTGGACGCGGTTTTGAAATTTATCCGCGCGCAGAAGCACAAGGCGTGGCACATCGGTGAAGTCGTCAAAGGCAACGGCGAGGCGCGGGTCGAATAATCGCGCGCTTGTTTGTCAACAGTTGGCGAGTTATAGTCAGTACATGAAAACCTACGGTCAGGTGGTTGATTCGATTGAAGCTCTCCCCGATGAGCAGCAGGAATCGTTGATGGAATTGTTGCAGCGACGTCTTGTCGAACGCCGCCGCGAGACCTTGTTCAAGTCGGTTCAGGAGGCGCGCAAAGAATTTAAGACGGGCAAGTGCCGTCCGGCCACACCGGCGGAAATCATGCGCAAGGTTCTCGCGTGAAACGGCCGCTCCTGCCTTCCAACGCTTTCGTTCGTTCCACGCGCCGTTTCGCCCGCAAGCATCCACAATTCGCACCGGAACTTCAGTTGACCCTCGAACTGTTGGCCGAAGACGCATTTCATCCGCAACTCAAAACACACAAACTCAAAGGCAAATTTGCGGGCTCATGGTCATGTAGCGCGGGTTATGACTTGCGTGTCGTATTTCAATTTGTGAAGCACAAGGGGCAGGATGCCATTCTGCTCGAAGGCGTTGGCTCGCACGATGAAGTTTATTGAACTGAAATCCTTTTCCACGTATCGGCGGACAAGGCGGATGCCGTTTTGAAATTCATTCGCGTGCAGAAGCACCAGACGTGGTTGATTGGTGAAGTCGTCAGGGGCAGGGGCGAGGCACAGGTGGTTTGAGCCGCGGAATGCGTGGATTTAGCTGTAGTTCTTGCTTCGCGCAAGCAGTTGAAATAATCTGCGGCTAAATCCACGAAAGAAAATCCGATGAAAGCAAATCAACTGGCGACACTCGTTTTACGGCTGTTGGGAATTTATTGCCTGGTAGTATTTGTTCCCATAGCTCCTTTAATCAGCAGTGCTTTTTTCTTTGCCCGAAGCAGTCATGACAGTTCTGGAACCGCCGCGATCGTCCTCGCCGTTTTGTTTTTGGTCTCTTGGCTTGGCGTCGGGATTTCGCTGATTGTCTGCTCCGTGCCGTGGGGTAAAAGGATCACGCCAAAAGACGTTGACGAGGGAAACATCACAGGAGTTTCATTCGAGCAAATCCAGATGCTCGTATTTGCAGTGGCTGGTGTTTTGATTTTCGCAGAGGCCTTGCCACAACTGCTGAACAGCATTTCCTCATTTTTCACCTCGCTCAATCAAGTCGCCGGCAGAAGCCAATATCCCCACAACACCGAATTCTTCAACTGGCCCATTTTTTTGGCCGTTACAGGAACACTTTTGAAAGCTGCGCTGGGGCTGTGGCTGTTTTTCGGCGCGCGCGGATTCGCCAATTTCTGGCGTTCGCTTCGAAACTTTGGAACACCGAAACCGCCGGCGGAAAATTGATTTTCCATCCGGCATCCGCGTCATCCGCGGTTCAGTAGCTCATCCGGTCCAGTTTCACCTTGCCGCGGAAGATCCAGTAGATGCAGACGGTGTAGGCAATCACCACCGGCACGCCGATGCCCGCAATGACGAGCATGATGCCCAGCGTTTTCGGCGACGACGAGGCGTTATAGATCGTCAGGCTGTTGTCGGGATTGGGCAGGCTGTAAATCAGGTCCGGATAAATGTTCACGGCGAACAGCGCCATCAGTGTGATCATCGCCGCGCACGACGACAGGAACGCGCGCCAGTCGCGTCCGTGATGAAATTCGCGCGGGATGTTGGCGATGGACAGCATGTTCGCCAGCGCGATGGTGAACAGCCACGGATTTTCGCGCACCCGTGCGGACAGGTGCGGCACGTAAAGCAGCGTGGCCATCGTGAGCGTCACCGCACAGATGACAAAGAAGATGATGCTTCGCATGGCCCAGACGCGCAGTTTGTCGTGCAATGCGCCCTCGGTTTTCATCACGCCGTAAATCGCGCCGTGCATCATGAACAGCGCCACGGTCGTGACGCCGACCAGCACCGGATACGGCTTGAGCAGGCCCAGGAAGGTGCCGGCAAATTCGCCGCGGTCATCAATCGGCACGCCCCACGCAATGTTGCCCAGCGCCACGCCCAGGAGCAGACCTGACAGGAGGCTGCCGACGGAAAATCCGACGTCCCACATCTGCCGCCACCAACGCATCGGCTGCTTGCTGCGGAATTCGATGGCCACGGCGCGGAAAATCAACGCGACGAGCAACAGTATGAACGCAAGATAAAAACCGGAGAACACGGTCGCATAAACATTCGGAAACGCCGCGAACAGCGCGCCCCCGCCGGTGACGAGCCAGACTTCGTTGCCGTCCCAGACCGGGCCGATGGTGTTGAGCAGCGTGCGGCGCTCCGCGTCGTCTTTGGTGAACAAATGCAGCGCGCCGATGCCGAGGTCGAAGCCGTCGAGCATCGCATAGCCGGTGAACAGCACGCCGACGAGGATGAACCAGATGGTGTTGAGGTCAAAGTTCATGGCGCAAATTCAGTTTTTCGTGGGCAAAGCTAATTTGCCGGACGGGGCGAGGTCGGCGTCATCGGGGCCATGTTGAATTTTGTCGTTGAGCAGGTAGATAAACACCGCGAACAGCAAAAAATAAATGAACGTGAACAGAATCAACGACGTCAGCACCACGTTGGCCTTGACGACCGCCGAGAGGCCTTCCGGTGTTCGCATCAGGTGATAGACAATCCACGGTTGCCGGCCGACTTCGGCGGCGAACCAGCCGAGTTGATTGGCGATTTGCGGGCCGAGCACGGAGAACACGAGAATCCACAGCAGCCAGCGCCTTTCGGGCAGCGAACCATGACGAAAATAAAGAAATCCCAGTGCGGCGATGGCGATCAGCGTGAAACCAATGCCCACCATGCCGTGGAAAAACAGGAATGACGCCTGCACCGGCGGCCGGTCCGCGGGCGCGTAATCAGTCAAACCTTTTACCGTTGCGTGCGTGTCGCTGAATGCCAGATAACTCAGCATGCCCGGCACCTGGATGCCCACGACTTTTTCGTTTTTTTCGTCCACCCACCCAACCAGCGTCAGAGGTGCGTTGGAGGTCGTGTTGTAAAGTCCTTCAAACGCGGCAAGCTTCTCCGGCTGGTTTTTCGCCACGCTGCGCGCACTCAAGTCGCCGCTGACCAGTTGCAGCAGCGAAGCCGCCAGCGCGACGGTCAAACCGACCCGCAACGACGCGCGCGCAAAATCCAGATGCCGTTTCTTCAGCAGATACCATGCACTCACGCTCACGACCAGAAACGCACCCGCCTGCCAGGCGCCGCACAACGTGTGGAACAAGCGGTCCATCGAAGACGGATTGAACACCACTTCCCAGAAGTTCGTGATTTCCGCGCGCGCCTTCAGGCCTTCGCCGACGATGTGATAACCGGCGGGCGTCTGCATCCAGGAATTGGCGACGACGATCCAGATGGCGCTGAAGTGTGCGCCCAGACAGACCATGCACGTGGAAAAGAAGTGCATTTTACGACTCACCTTGTCCCAGCCAAACAACAGCACCGCGAGAAAGCCGGATTCCAGGAAAAACGCGAAGATGCCTTCCGCCGCCAGCGCGCTGCCGAACACGTCGCCGACATAACGCGAATACGTCGCCCAGTTCGTGCCAAACTCGAATTCCATCACAATGCCCGTGGCCACACCGATGGCGAACGTAAGCGCGAACACTTTTGTCCAGAAGCGCGCCATCTGATGGTAAACCGGGTTTTTGGTCTTGAGCCACAAACCTTCCATGACCACGAGCAGGACGCCGAGGCCGATGCTCAACGGCGGGTAAATATAGTGGAACGCAATGGTCGCTCCGAACTGGATGCGGGATAATGTCAGGACGTCCATGAAGATGGATAGTTATCACCGTGCCACGGCAAGGTCAAGAATCGCCAGATATGGGTAGTGGGTCCGTTTGCTGTAGCGTCGAGCCTGTGGCTCGAACGAATCGGCGCACAGCGCCGACACTACACCCGCGAAGGTCGCGGAGCATCGGCAGGAAAGTTTCTGGTGCAGTCGCACGGCAAGCGCGAAGCGTCTGGAGTGCGGCGGCTTTAGCGCCGCTGTTGCCCGCACGGAGACTGACCTAATGTTCGAGAATACCCCACCCGCATGAAAGCGCCGCTGAAGACGGCGCAGTCCAAACGCTCCGCGTGGTTTGTTGAATCCAGAGCGAACGTCTGCACTTTCTAAATCCGCACCAACCACGTAATCTGTAGAAAAGTATTTCATGAAAATTCTCGTCATCGGTTCGGGTGGACGCGAGCACGCGCTGGTGTGGAAACTGGCGCAATCTCCGCACGTCACGCCGATGTGGTGCGCGCCGGGTAACGCCGGCATCGCGCAGGAACGGCTCGCGAAAAATCGGGCGCCGGTCGAATGCGTGAACATCGGCGCGGAGGATTTGCCGAAGCTGCTCGCGTTTGCGCAGGAAAAGAAAGCCGACCTCACCGTCGTCGGGCCGGACAATCCGCTCGCGCTCGGCATCGTGGATTTATTCCAGAAAAACGGCCTGCGGATCTGGGGACCAAACCGGAAGGCCGCACAGTTTGAGTCGTCCAAGGTTTTTGCGCAAAACTTCATGGAGAAATACGGCATCCCGACGGCGAAGGCCGGGACATTTTCCGACGCGAACGAGGCGAAAACTTTCGCGGCATCGTTTGGGGGCAAGTGCGCCGTCAAAGCCGATGGCCTGGCGCTCGGCAAGGGCGTTTTGATTTGCGCCAGCGAAACCGAGGCCAACCGGGCGATTGACGAAATCCTCGTCAGCAAGGCCTTCGGCGCGGCGGGTGCGAACATCGTCATCCAGGAATTTCTCGAAGGCATCGAAGTTTCCCTGCACGCGCTTTGCGATGGCAAGACGGCAAAGATATTTCCAACCTCGCAAGATCACAAACGCGCGCTGGACGGCAACGCCGGTCTCAACACCGGCGGCATGGGCACCTATTCCCCCACGCCGTTTTTGACCGAGACGCAACTGGCCGACACCGGCAAAAAGATTCTCGATCCCTGGCTGCGTGGCTGTGCGGCGGAGGGGATTGATTTTCACGGAATTTTGTATCCCGGCATCATGCTTACGAAGTCCGGCCCGAAAGTTTTGGAATTCAACGCGCGTTTTGGCGACCCGGAAACGCAGGTTTATCTGACGCGACTCGAAAATGATTTGTTCGAACTGCTCGACGCGAGCGTGAGCGGAACGCTCGACAAAATTGAATTGAAGTGGAAAGCGGCGGCTTCAGTTTGCGTTGTGATGGCGAGTGGCGGTTATCCCGGCAGTTACGCCAAAGGCAAGGTGATTTCCGGCCTGGACGAAGCGGCGATGCTACCAAACGTAAAGGTATTTCACGCCGGAACGGCGAAATCCGGCGATCAGGTTGTCACGAATGGCGGACGTGTTCTCGGCGTGACGGCGTGGGTAAAGGATTTGAAAAGCGCGCAAGCGGCGGCTTACGCGGCGGTGGAAAAGATTCACTTTGACGGCGCGCAGTTCCGCCGGGACATCGCGGCGAAGGCGTTTTAACCACGAATTACACAAAAAGGTTTCAACGCAAAGACGCCAAGGCGCAAAGCCGCAAGGAACAATCCCAACGGGATTTTGGAGCGCGACCTTCAGGTCGCTTCAACGTGCGAAGGCGTGTCGCGTTGATATTCAGGTCGGACGGTGAAGCGGCGTGAACGCTCCTTTCTCGTAGCAGCGGACGTCAGTCCGCTCTGATTTTCAAGGAAGCCCAAGAAGAATGAGCCGACTCACATCGGCTGCTACGATGAGGGCGACGCAAGCGGCGGCTTACGCGGTGGTGGAAAAGATTCAGTTCGACGGCGCGCATTTCCGCCGCGACATCGCGGCGAAGGAGGTAAATTATTGTCCATCCCTCACAGGTGCGGTGGCTGGATTGTGAGTAAATTCTTCTTTGGTTAATGCTTCGTTCACGGAAATGTTTTCATGCGTCTCGATGGTGGTAATTGGCTCCGTATTTTTTGATCCGATCGGGTTTTGGCCAGTCCACTTCTTAAATTCGTTTCTGCTTGCAACGTAAGCCTCGGATGACAGAAAGCTGCGCCAACGACGAATCAAAAAATCCTGTTTTCCAATCCATATCGCCACCTCAAAGGAATTTGTGCAGGTCAAGACATAGCAATCAACACCACTCACAGTCTCATCTTGTTGACGGATAAGTGGATGCTCACCATCTGTCAGATCGGAAAGCGGGCTCAAATTATTAAGATTAAAAAACACCGCTGGCACAGTTACATCAGAGCTGACCGCCGCCATGTTCCCAAACAATCCAGAAGAGTTCGTGAAGATGTCAGTGTTTATTAACTGGAAATAGTCACCGTCTCCGGCTGACCAATTGACATTCGTATGGATATAGGGGTGCTGCGCTGTTACCACTTCGATTCGATAACAATTCGACCGCGCGAGCAGTTGATCGAATCTGTTCGTCCATGCATCTTCTCCATATTTGTGAGCCGTCCAGCCCGTGTCACGATAGGACGAAAGTGAAGCGTATGCTTGCTGAACCATCGTGAGAATATTTGCGGCTGTCAGGTCATCGTTCTTGGTACTTGGAAGAACGGGCGTCGTGTTTGAAGGAGTCAATTTAAGGTCGTTCACCGTATTTTTCATGCCCTGATTGATCGGACGATCATTCGGCTTTTCAGACAATTCTCTGGATTTTGTTGACGCATCGGATTCGCTGTTGGAGCTAAATCTTATTAGCGCTAACGTGACTACACCGCTCAAGGCCAAAATTCCTATGCTGAAACCAAGTGCCATCTTGAATTTGGCCCAAGTCGTAACTTTTAGCGTTCCGAGGATTACGGTTGAAGTGTGAACGGCAGTTCCAGCCAGAGTGGCAGCGGCGGAAATGGTGGTGGCCAATCCAACCGGAGCGGCTTGGACGGCGTTCGCAGAAATCAAAACCGCCAATCCGCCCGCGCCAACCGTCACGTTTCGTTTTGTGAAAAACTCGCGCAAACGCTCGATGGCGCGGCTAACGCGCTTTTGCGCGGCATCGTCGGACGTGCCGAGGGTTTGGCCGACTTCTCGCAGGGATTTATTTTCGAAGTAACGGAGCAGGACGGCGGTGCGGTCGGTGTCGTCGAGCGCTTCCATTGCTTCGTCGAGCAGGGGTTCGATGTGCGTCCAGTCGGCGGCGGCGGTGTTCATGGTGTTCATCTCCGAGGCGATATGTTCGCGCAACTGCCGGCGGGCTTCGCGGCGGATCACGTCAATCGCTGTGCGGCGCGCGACCTGGTAAAGCCAGGCGGTCAATATGGTGTCGGGTTTCATCCCGCAAAGCGGGACGGCGTTGCGCGCGAGGTCGGTGAAGGCGGATTGCGCGACTTCCTCGGCCAGTTGCGGTGAACGGACCTGACGGAACGCGGCGGAGTAGACCAGGTTCAAGTGGCGGTTGACGAGCGCGGCAAAGGATTCTTCGGATTTGTTCCGCGCGTAGTTTTGCAGCAATTCCAGGTCGCTGATCATCGTTTCCAAATATATCGGCACCGGGGTTGGAAATCCGACAAAATTTGTTTTGGAAATATTGGTAGGGCCGCGCTGCGGCGCGGCTTTGGAATTGGGGACGAGCAGCAGCTCGTCCCTACCGCAAATTGCTCGCTGCTTTACTTTCGTGGTTTTGTCCCGCATTTTAAGCACAGCATGACGCGACGTTTTTTGAGTCTTTTCGCCCTGGCTTTGACCGGTTGGCTGGCAATGCACTGCGCCCGGGGTGCGGACACGACAAACTCCGCGCCGGATTTCAAGGAAGTCTATGATCTGCTGCGCACGAATCTCACGGGCACAACGGACGATAATTTGAACCGCGCGGCGATCGAGGGCTTGCTGTCCCGGTTCCCCGGCAAAGTTTCGCTGGTCGGCGGCGCGGCGGACGGGTCGGCGATCCCGCAAGGCGGGACGGCATTGAGCAAATCCGTAGTCATCGAAAGCAACGTCGCCTATCTGCGCATCGGCCGGGTCGCGGGAAACCTGGCGAACGAATTGAGCGCGGCGTATCGCGCGTTGACAACCACCAATAAAGTTGCCGGCGTCGTTTTGGATTTGCGGTTCGTCGTCGGCGACGATTCCGCATCGGCGCAGGCCACGGCGAATTTGTTCGCGTCAAAAAAGATCGTCGCCGGCTCGCTGGTTGTGCTGGTGAACGGCGAAACGCGAGGCGCGGCGGAAACGCTGGCGGCGGCATTGCGCCACGCGAGCGCGGGTCTGATCATCGGCAACCCGACGGCGGGTGAGGCGGCGACTTTCAAGGAATTCCCCCTGCGCAACGGCGAACGGCTGCGCATCGCGACGACGCCGGTCAAATCAGGCAATGGCCCGGCGATTTCATCCGGCGGTTTGCAGCCCGACATTGCCGTGACCGTGAGCGCGGACGACGAACGCGCGTTTTGGGAAAATCCCTACGCGTCGCTGGCGCAGGACGCCAGCAATGCCAGGGTGGCGACCAACAGTTTTTTACCGTTTATGGACCGCATCAGCGAGGCGGATTTGGTGCGCCAAAGACAGAAGGACGGGAAACTCATCGGAGCGTCCGGGTTCCATACGCGGGACATGGATTTACCCGGGCCGGGATCAATCCGCAGGCCAAGCGGTGACAATGCCGGCGATGAAGATTCCGCGCCGTCGGGTGGCGCCGGGCCGCAAACGCCGGTGATCCGCGATCCGGTCCTGGCGCGGGCGGTGGATCTGGTCAAAGGCCTGGCGGTCGTGCGCGAATCGCGTCCCTGATTTCGGGTTGACGATTGGCGATTCAGAATTCACCTTGAATCTTCGCGCGGGATGAAAACCATTCTGTTCATTTGCACCGGCAACGTCTGTCGCAGCCCGATGGCCGAAGCGCTGTTCCGGCGGGCGGCGGCCGGACGCGGGGAATTCCGTGTGTTTTCGGCGGGACTCGGCGCGGTGGACGGCCAGCCGCCGACGGCGCATTCGGTGGAAGCGATGCGCGAACTGGGCATGGATATTTCCGGGCAGCGCAGCCGGATGTTCACGACGGACCTGGTGCGGCAGGCGGATTACATTTTCGGCATGACGCACAGCCACGTGGACGCGATTGCGCTCCTGTATCCGCCGGTGGCCGAGAAGACGTTTCTGCTGCGCGAATTTGACGACACGCTCGAGGAATTTGAAAAGGATATCAGCGACCCGATCGGCGGCTCCTACGAGGTGTATGAGAATTGCCGCGACCAAATCGAACAGGGCATCGCGTCACTTGTGAAATTTATGGAACAACACGAAATCTTGTCGGCTCCGCACGCGGCCAAGCCCGTGGCGGTCACAAACTTCGCGGTCGGCGCGGACCATGGCGGTTTTGAACTGAAGGAAGCGCTGAAACAACATTTGCATCAGCGCGGCTTGAGCGTCGCGGATTTCGGCGCAAAATCGAAGGAACCGGGCGACGATTATCCTGATTTTGCCCGGCCGGTGGCACAGGCGGTTGCGGCGGGACAGGTGGAACTCGGCCTGCTCATTTGCACGAGCGGCGTTGGCATGAGCATGACCGCCAACAAAGTGCCGGGCGTGCGCGCCGCGCTCGTCGCCGATGAACAAAGCGCGGCGCTGGCGCGGCAACACAACGACGCGAACATTCTCTGCCTCAGCGGCAAAAATACTTCGCCGGAACTGGGCCGGAAAATTCTCGACGCGTTCATCGGCGCGAAATTTGAGGGTGGACGCCACGAACGCCGCGTCAACAAAATGGATGTCCGGCCTGCCGCGCCGCAACTCCGTTTGCGCAACGTGGATTCCGCCGTGGCCGAATCCATCGAGCATGAGCGCGTGCGCCAGCAGGAAAACATCGAATTGATCGCAAGTGAAAATTTTGTCAGCCCGGCGGTACTGGAAGCGCAAGGCTCCGTGCTCACGAACAAATATGCCGAGGGCTATCCGAAAAAACGCTGGTATGGCGGTTGCGAAAACATGGACACGGTCGAGCAGCTCGCAATTGACCGCGCGAAAAAACTTTTCGGCGCGGAACACGCCAACGTCCAGCCGCACTCCGGCAGCCAGGCGAACATGGCGGTTTATTTTGCCGTGCTGAAGCCCGGCGACAAGATGCTCACGATGGACTTGAGTCACGGCGGACATCTGACGCACGGCAACAAGGCGAATTTCTCCGGCAAATTTTTCGAAATCGTCCATTACGGCGTGCGCAAGGACGACGAACGGATTGATTACGACCAGCTCGCCGCCATGGCGCGCGAGCACAAACCGAAGATGATTACCGTCGGCGCCAGCGCGTATCCGCGCATCATTGACTTCAAACGCATGGGCGAAATCGCCCGCGAAGTCGGCGCGTATCTGCTGGCGGACATTGCGCACATCGCCGGACTCGTCGCGGTGGGAATCCATCCGAGTCCAATGGCGCACGCGGATTTCGTAACGACGACGACGCACAAGACGTTGCGCGGGCCGCGCGGCGGATTGATTTTGTGCCGCGAAAAAAACGCGAAAGAAATTGATTCCACCGTTTTCCCCGGCATCCAGGGCGGACCGCTGGAACACGTCATTGCGGCCAAGGCGGTTTGTTTTCACGAGGCGTTGCAGCCGTCGTTTAAGGCGTACCAGGAACAAATCGTGAAAAACGCAAAGGCGCTGGCCGACGGCATGAAACGCAACGGCTACCGGCTCGTCAGCGGCGGCACGGACAACCATTTGATGCTGGTGGACGTGGGCGCGAAGAATGTGACCGGCAAGGACTGCCAGATCGTGCTCGACGAAGCCGGCATCACGGTCAACAAAAACACGATTCCGTTCGAAACCCGCTCGCCGTTCCAGGCCAGCGGCATCCGGCTCGGCACGCCCGCGGTAACGACACGCGGCATGAAGGAAGCCGAAATGGCGGCGATTGCGGACATGATTTCCGAGGTGTTGCTGGACATCAAAAACGTCGAGGCGGCGCATAAAGTGCGGGAGCGCGTGCGGGAATTGACCGCAAAATTCCCGCTGCCGTATTAAGGTTGTAACAGTCCCGCCAGGCGGGATCAGTCCGCTCTGACTTCAAAAGTTTCCGATAAAGAATGAGCCGACTCACGTCGGCTGCTACAAGCACGAATTACTCTTTGCAAATCTGCCATCGCAAGTTAAATTCAAAACATGAGCGCAACTGAAATCATTGCGGAATTGCCGAAGTTGAGTTCCGTCGAGCGATTGGCTGTGCAAAAAAAATTGGCTGAAATCGCCTCGGAAAATTCCGCCATTGCATTGCATGATCGGGGCATTGATGAAGTCCAAGCCGCTGATTTGCGCTCGCGCCTGAAAACTTTCGCTGAAGATTGGGAACGTCCCGAAGCCTCCATCTACGATGAAGACCAAACGCGGTGACGTGGGGCTGGTCTTGTTTCCGAATTCCGATTTGCACACCGCCAGGCGCCGTCCTGCCCTCGTCATTCAGCGCGACGAATTGTCCAGCGGACTTGCCCAAACCATCGTCGCCATGATTTCCAGCAACCTCGCGCGTCGCGGCCACGCCAGCCGCATTTTTGTCAGCCGCGATTCGGCGGAAGGCAAAGCCGCCGGATTGAGATTGGATTCCGTAATTATGACCGACAATCTCGCCACAGTTTTCGAGATGGAAATGAATTCCATTCTCGGCCATCTGCCGAATCTGAAAACCGTGGACGCAGCTTTGAAACATACGCTGGCTTTGGATTGAAGCGCGGGCGCGAACGGACGGCGAAATTTCCGCTGCCTTATTGATTTGGCGGCGGCGAAACCATGTATTTTTGTTCAAAAGCATCAAAATTTCCGTCCTCTGAAATTTGCTCTTCAACGTGGCCATCACCAAAACCATATATTCGCGCCCATTTTCCAACAGTGGTTCGGAATGGAATTCGCTCGCGAAGTATTGTTCTATTGGCATTTTGATTGCTTGCCGCTAAACCAGCATTTAAAAATTCAAAACCCCCTGTTCCGATGCCGCCCGTTTGATTTGTCATGCCTTTTGTGAGATCAGAAATCTGACTGAAGTTTGTAGGAAACTGGTCATGGTTATCACCTGAAAACAAAAGCATTCCAAGCAAGACAAGTTTCGCAGCATTCATTGTGTTGGTTTGATGCCATTCGTATTGGCCTTGTGTTGGCAATTGAACCGGTTCCTGATGTGCGGCCATAACTTCATTGCGAAGCTGCTGATTTTGTTCCTGTAATTTTCCTAGCGCACCAACTTGCCGCCGAAGCACTCCCACCTCCCCGCGCAATTTCATTAACTCATTCAACTTGACGTCCGAAAGCGATTTGGTATCGCCCGCCGCCGCCAGCCGATTTGAAAGGCTTTCGTTGTCGGTTTTCAGTTGCGTGAGTTGTTGCGTCAACGATTCGTTTTGCGTGCGCAGATTTTCCTGCGCTTGATGTTGAACCACGAAAGCCGTGGTCGCGCCGGCTACGACGAGCGCACTGATGCCGAGTTTTAATTTTGTCGCTGTCATAAGTTTTAAAAGTGTTAATGTTGTTCCAGTTCCTGCACCAGCAAGCGAAGCGCTGGCAAGCGTCGCAGCCAGACCGGCGGGCGCCAGTTGGACAGCGTTAGCCGAAATTATGGAGGCCAACGTCGCGGTGGCCGCGACGCCTCGTCGCAGAAAAACCGCCCGCAATTTTTCCAGCGCGCGTTCCACCCGCATCCGCGCGGCATTTTCGTTGAGGCCGAGTTTCGCGCCGACTTCGGCGAATTGCCGATTTTCAAAGTAGCGGAGCAAAATGGCTTCACGGTCGGCTTCCTTGAGTTGGTGCATGGCTTCATCGAGCACCGGGCGAAGTTTGTTCCAATCGGGTTCGGGTGCCGGGGTGTGAAGTGTTTCGCACATGTGGTGAGCCTCCTGTTCGCGCGCGTGCCGGCGTTGCTCCGTGCGCACGATTTTCGTGGCGGCGAAATGCGCGCTGGTGTAAAGCCAGCCGGTCAACACGTCGCGGCGCGCAAGCGAATGCGCCTTGCGGGCGAGATCGGTGAAAACGGTTTGTGCCACGTCCTGTGCCAGATGTGCGTCGCCGTTGACCTGCCGCAGCGCCGCCGAGTAAACAAAATTGAGATGCCGTTGCACCAATTCGGCAAAGGCGTCCTCGGAACGGATCTCGGCGTAGCGGCGGAGCAATTCACGGTCGGGCGTCATGTTCAACTTATAGCACCCGCCAAAATAAAAATCGCACAAGAAAAAACTGATTTGACACTGTGGCCAAGGTGCGTCAACGTGTGCGCGAACTGACTGCGAGATTTCCCTTGCCGTATTGAGGTAAAGCCTCGACGCGCTCCGGTAATTAGTGTTCCAAAATATTGAACCAGGCGAGGCTTGACTCGTCTAAGCAAGGCAGGGCTGGTTGTTTTACCGTGGAAGTCTCACCTGCAGCCGCAATTTAATTTTAACCAAGTCAATTTATGGCACGAGTCACCACCAGAAAACCCAAGGCCAAACCAGCCGCGGAAAAAGAAGTTGCCGCGCCGGGTGCAGAGGCACCAGCGACGGAGTCCGCTCAGCCAACCGCCCCCGTTGAAGAAGCTCCGGCGTTGCAACCGCCATCCATGCCGGTCGAGCCGACCGCCGAGGAAACGAAGGCCGACGACCGCCGCGTCCCGCAGCGCGATCGCATCGCCACGTCGCTGAACATCGCCAAGTTGCAAGCCATGCAGATGAGCGAGTTGAACAACATGGCCAAGGGATTGGGCGTGGAAAATTTCGGCACGATGCGTAAGCACGAGGTCATCTTCCACATCCTGCAAAAGAACGCCGAGCGGGCGGGCGTGCTGTTTTCCGAAGGTGTGCTGGAAGTATTGCCGGAAGGCTTTGGCTTTCTGCGTTCGCAGAGTTTCAATTATCTGCCGTGCCCGGAGGACATTTACGTTTCGCCATCACAGATTCGCCGGTTCGATTTGCAGACCGGCAATCTCATCGCCGGCCAGATCCGTCCGCCGAAGGAGAAGGAAAAATTTTTCGCGTTGCTCAAAGTCGAGGCGGTGGACGGCGAAGAACCGGACAAGGCAAAGGATAAAACGCTTTTTGAAAATCTCACACCGTTGTTCCCGAACAAGCGGTTCATTCTCGAAACTGCCGCCGACGAATTGAGCACGCGCGTGCTCGATCTCGTGTGTCCCATCGGCAAAGGCACGCGCGGATTGATCGTCGCGCCGCCGCGCACCGGTAAAACC